>Ga0193753_10003569_pt1 | contig 11438 bp, 9 predicted proteins | sample H1c2metaG_FD_144925 | JGI IMG/M metagenome (GOLD analysis project Ga0193753, IMG submission 144925) | Soil microbial communities from a riparian zone of the East river system, Colorado, United States - H1c2 | ecosystem: Environmental > Terrestrial > Soil > Riparian zone | place: USA: East River... | reverse complement strand
GCAGTTCGAAACGTGTGATGACCGGCCCGGGGTAGGCGCCGACCACCTGCGCCTCGATGCGGAAATCGCGCAGCTTGAATTCGATCTGGCGCGACAGCGTCTCCAGCGTTTCCTCGCTGTAGCCTTTCTGCTGCGGCTTGGGGTCGTCGAGCAAAGCCAGCGGCGGGATGCCGGAACCGTCGCCGACATGGAACAGCGGAATCTGCTGCTCGCGCTTGGCGCGGTCGCTTTTTTCCACCTGCGGCGGCGCCGGCGGCTCGATCCTGACCGGCGCGCGTTTGGCGCGCAGTTCGGTATCGATCTTGCGCGACTCGACGCGCTCCTCGCGGAATGCGCGCGCCTCCTGCCACTCGACCGCCTGCTGCGTGCCGCGCCGGAACAGGCCCGGCAGCGCCAAGGCCCATTTGCCCAGACGGTCCATCACCGCCAGCCAGGACAGGCCGGTGGCGAGCGTGATCGAAACCAGCAGCAGTGCGATCAGGAACAGGTTGCTGCCCATCGTGCCGAAGCCGCGCTGCAGCGAACGCCCGACCAGTTGTCCCAGGATGCCGCCGCCACCGGCGGAGAAATCGGCGACCGTTCCGATACGCAAGTACAGCAGACCCGCCGAAGAGACCAGGAAGCCGACGATGCCGACCAGGCGCAGCGCAGGCCCCAGGTCGGCGTCGCCGTCGCCATCGGCATCCATGCCGAACAGCGCGATCCAGGCGACGATGCCCAGCATGACCGGCAGCAGGAAGGCGACGTAGCCGCACAGATAGATCAGCACGTCCGCCAGCCAGGCACCGACCCGGCCGCCGACATTGTGCAGCGGCGCGGTGACGCTGCCGGAATGCGACCAGCCCGGGTCGGCCGGCGAGAAGGTGAACAGGCTGGCCAGCAGGTACAGCAGCACCGGCGCGATCAGGATCAGCGCGATATCGCGCAGCAAACGCTGGCGACGCGGGTTCGGCGCCGCGGGTGGCGGAGTGGCGGCAGCGCTGCGCTGCTTTTTCTGACGTTCCGAGAGCGGGCGTGCTGCCACCGTGTGTGTTTACCTGAAGAAAACCCTGTAATGGATTGATCTTACGACTTTATTTGCGATAACACTAGAAAAGACGGTGTCATCCCGAACGTAGTGAGGGACCTGCTTACTGCGGGACCTCACAAGCAAAACAGGTCCCTCACTACGTTCGGGATGACGGCTTTTTTTAGAGCTTAATCTTTAAAGCTTCATGCCCTGCAGCGCAGGATGCACCAGCTTGCCGCCTTCCACATTGATGCCCTTCACCAGCGCCGCGTTGTCGCGCCAGCTGCCCGAGGCCAGCTTGTTGACCCACGGCAGGATCGCCGCGCAGATCGCCTGCGACGAGGTCTGCGGCACGGCGCCCGGCATATTGGTCACGCAGAAGTGGATGACGCCCTCTTCCACATAGGTCGGTTCTTTCCAGGTGGTCGCGCGCGAGGTCTCGAAGCAACCGCCCTGGTCGATGGAGATGTCGACCAGCACGCTGCCGTCCTCCATGTGCTTGATCATCTCGCGGCTGACCACGTGCGGCGCGACCGCGCCGGTGACCAGCACCGCACCGATCACCAGGTCGGCGGAAGCGACTTCGCGGGCGACGAGCTCTTCGTACGGGTACAGCGCGGTGACGTTGTTGCCCAGCCGCATCATTTCGTCCATGCGGTCCTGGCGCTTTTCGAACACCACGACATTGGCGCCGCCGGCCGCAGCCAGCGCCGCGGAGTTGCCGCCGGCCTGGCCGGCGCCGAACACCACCACTTTGCCGCGCTCGGTCGACGGCAGGCCGCCGAGCAGCTTGCCCTTGCCGCCCATGGGCTGATGCAGCAGGTGCGTGCCGACCTGCACGCCGATCTTGCCGGCGATGATCGACATCGGCGCCAGCAGCGGCAGGTCGCCGTTGTCCAGCTCGACGGTTTCGAAGGCGATGCCGGTCAGGCCGATATCGAGCAGACGCTTGGTCAGGCCGGGCAGCGGCGCCAGGTGCAGGTAGCAGAACAACAGGTGGTCTTTGCGCAGCAGCGCCAGGTCGCCTTCGATCGGCTCCTTGACCTTCACGATCAGCTCGCCCTTGTCGTACAGCGCAGCCGCATCGGGCGCGATCTTGACGCCCAGCGACGTGTAATCGGCGTCCTTGAAACCGGACTTGATGCCCGCGTCCTTCTCCAGCCACACCTCGTGGCCGCGCTTGATCAAATCGCCCGCCGCCGCCGGCACCAGCGCCACGCGGCCTTCGAGGGTCTTGGTTTCCTTGGGTACGCCGATACGCATCGTAGATCTCCGTCAATTTCGCCCGGCCGTACCGGCCAGTCCGGAAAAACCGGGCGCTACATGTTGAAAACCCGCGCATGGCTGCGCGGGCGAATGATCAGCAATATGCCGGGGACGGAATACGTCGCGGCACACAATGTTGTGGTCTGGCGCCTTGATAAGCGGCGTTGCGGTCGCCAAGCTATGGGTTCCGCCGCGCTGCCCGATCCGATCGACCCGCGACCGTAAAAACGTCCCGGAAAGGTCGTCCAAAGCGTGTTTCATACCGTTTGTGAGTATACATGACCCCTTCTCTTATCAGTTCCGCCAAGCACTGCCGCCTGTTGATCCTCGGTTCCGGCCCCGCCGGCTGGACCGCCGCCGTCTACGCCGCCCGCGCCAACCTGAAGCCGGTGATGGTCACCGGCCTGCAGATGGGCGGTCAGTTGATGACCACCACCGAAGTCGACAACTGGCCGGGCGATGCGCACGGGCTGCAGGGTCCGGACCTGATGGCGCGGATGCAGGCGCATGCCGAACGCTTCGAAACCGAAACGATCTTCGACCACATCCATAGCGCCGACCTGTCGCAGCGTCCGTTCCGGCTGAAGGGCGACAACGGCGAGTACACCGCCGACGCGCTGGTCATCGCTACCGGCGCCACCGCCAAGTATCTGGGCATCGAGTCGGAACAGCGCTTCATGGGCCGCGGCGTATCGGCCTGTGCCACCTGCGACGGTTTCTTCTACAAGGACCGCGACGTGGCGGTGATCGGCGGCGGCAATACCGCGGTCGAGGAAGCGCTGTACCTGTCCAACATCTGCCGCAAGGTCTACCTGGTGCACCGCCGCGACACGCTGCGCGCCGAAAAGATCATGCAGGACAAACTATTCGCCAAAATCCAGTCCGGCAAGATCGAACCGATCTGGCACCACACCGTCGACGAAGTGCTGGGCGACGACGCCGGCGTCACCGGCGCGCGCCTGCGCTCGACGCTGGACGATTCGACGCGCCAGATCGATATCCACGGCTTCTTCGTCGCGATCGGGCACACGCCCAACACCTCGCTGTTCGAAGGCCAGCTGGCGATGAACAACGGCTACATCGAGATCCGCTCGGGCCTGAGCGGCGGCGCCACCGCGACTTCGGTCACCGGCGTGTTTGCCGCGGGCGACGTCGCCGACCAGCATTACCGGCAGGCGATCACGTCGGCCGGTTTCGGTTGCATGGCTGCGCTGGATGCCGAGAAATTCCTGGACAAGGACGCTTGATCGTTACGCGTCCTTTCCTACCCGTCATCCCAGCGAAAGCTGGGACTCATTTTGATCTTGTTCTAAGCCGTCATTCCCGCGTAGGCGGGAATCCAGCGACTTTGCGTTTTCAGAAGCAAGATCAAAATGGGTCCCAGCTTTCGCTGGGATGACGGCGGGAAGGATTCGGATGCCGACCGCGCGCATCTTCGGAAAGCTCGCCGATATCGCCCCGGAACGCTGGGATACGCTCCATGACGGCAAGAACCCCTTCATTGCCCACGCCTTCCTGTCCGGCCTCGAACAACACGGCTGCCTGCGCGAGGAATGGGGCTGGACGCCGCAACATCTGACCTTGTGGCAAGGCGATGCGCTGATCGCCGCCGCGCCCGGCTACCTGAAGACCAATTCCCACGGCGAATTCGTCTTCGACCACGCCTGGGCGCATGCCTACGCGCGCTATGGTCAGGACTACTTCCCCAAGTATCTCTGCGCCGTGCCCTACTCGCCCGTCACCGGGCCGCGTTTGCTTGCGCACGATGAGGATTCGCGGCGGAGCCTGCTGGCCGCGATCGTCGAAATGACGCGCCGCTCCGGGCTGTCGTCGGCACACGTCAACTTTCCCACCCAGGCCGACGATGCCGCTTTCGGCGACGATTGGCTGCAGCGTGTCGACGTGCAATATCACTGGCGCAACGAGGCCGGCTGGCAGGACTTCAACGCTTTCCTCGCGGCGATGGACCACAAGCACCGCAAGAACATTCGCCAGGAGCGCGCCAAGACGCAGCGTGCCGGCGTGCAGTTCCGCACCGTGCACGGCCGTGATGCCAGCGATGACGATCTCGCCGCGATGTACGGCTTCTATCTGCAGACCTTCGCCGAGTACGGCAACTCGCCGGCGCTGACGCTGGAGTTCCTGTGCCATCTGGCCACGGCGATGCCGGACAACCTGGTGATGTTCCTGGCCGACCACGAAGGAGAAACCGTCGCCGGCGCGCTGTGTCTGCGCGGCGGGGATACGCTTTACGGGCGCTACTGGGGCGCCTCGCGCACGCTGCCCGGGTTGCATTTCGAGACCTGCTACTACCAGGGCATCGACTACTGCCTGCGCCAGGGGCTGACCGTGTTCGAACCCGGCGCGCAGGGCGAGCACAAGATCGCACGCGGCTTCCTGCCGACCCTCGTGCACAGCCGGCACTGGATCGCCGATGCCGATTTTGCGCAGGCGCTGGCGCGCTGGTGCGAGGAGGAGGCGCAACCCGTGCGCCGGTATGCCGCGACCTTGGCGGGGCATTCACCGTTCCGTAGCGGCGATTGATTCGCTCAAAGCCGTCATCCCGAACGCAGTGAGGGACCTGCTGTCTTGCCGTTTCCGGTCATGCGGATCCCTCACTGCGTTCGGATGACAGCGGAGTCGTTCGGGATGACAGCAACCAGAGGCTGCCAGTCCCGGCGCTTCTGGTTTAACGTCCGCGCATGGCCTTGCGCATCCCGCAACTCGACACGGACCCGGCATCGCCGTTCCCGCCGGTCGAGGCCGCGCTGCGCGAGCCCGACGGCCTGCTCGCCATGGGCGGGGATCTGTCCTGCGTGCGCCTGTTGAATGCCTACCGGCAGGGCATCTTCCCCTGGTATTCGCGCGGCCAGCCGATCCTGTGGTGGAGCCCCGATCCGCGCATGGTGTTCCGCAGCGATGGCGTGAAGCTGTCGTCCCGTTTTCGCCGCGAGTTGAAATCGTCGGCCTGGCAGATCCGCGCGGACAGCGCTTTCGCCGAGGTCATTTCGGCCTGCGCGCGCACGCCGCGGCCAGGCCAGCGCGGCACCTGGATCACCGACGCGATGCAGGCCGCCTATCTCGAACTGCATCGCCAGGGCCATGCGCATTCGGTGGAGGCCTTCGATGGCGATCGCCTGGTCGGCGGCATCTACGGCGTGGCGGTGGGCCGCATGTTCTTCGGCGAAAGCATGTTCAGCGCCGAATCCGGCGGCTCGAAAACGGTGCTGGCGGCCCTCGCCCGGCGCTTGCATGGCTGGGGCTGGCCGCTGATCGATGCGCAGGTCGAGAGCCGGCACCTGTTGAGCCTGGGGGCCGAGTCGTGGCCGCGGCGCCGGTTCACCGCCGCGATCGGCGAACTGGTGACCCTGCCGCAGACGCCCGGAAGCTGGACGGCAGCGTTCGGACAATGGCATGCGAACGAGCTGGCCGACGGGCCGGTTTAACGTTTTCTTTGCGTGCGATGCCCGCGCATGGCAGAATGCTCGGCTTCCGGGCGTTCCACGCCGGGCATACTTTCAGGCAGCAAAGGCCGCATGGCGAAAGACGACGTCATCGAATTCGAAGGCACGATCTCCGAAACCCTCCCGAACACGATGTTCCGGGTAAAGCTGGAGAACGGCCACGAGATCATCGCCCATATCTCCGGGCGGATGCGCAAGAACTACATCCGCATCCTGACCGGGGACAAGGTCAAGGTGGAAATGACGCCTTACGACCTGACCAAGGGCCGCATCACCTACCGGATGAAGTGATGTCCGGCGTGCGGACCCTCAGGTTCGCACTGGCTACGTGGTTGACCGTGGCCTTGTTCCTCTGCAGCAGCGCGCAAGCCCAGGTCTATCGCTGGAAGGACGCGAGCGGCAATACCCATTACACCGACACGCCTCCGCCGACCAGCGCGAAGGATTACCGCACGGTATCGCCGGCCGATCCGAACGCCCCGCGCGATCCGCGCACGTTGCCGCGCGTATCGACGCCGACGCCCGTTGTGGGCGTGCAGCCAGCTCCGGCGGTGCAGCCGCAGCCCGCCCCCGCTGTCGCCGACATACAGAAGCAGCTCGAAGATAATCGCGCTTACCTGCGTCGCCAGCAGAACGCGAAGACCCAAAAGGAACGCGCACTCCGCGACGCGGAGCAGTGCACCGCCTGGTACCGGGCGCTGGAACGCGTCGAAACGGCCGAGAAGCAAACCGGCCCCAAGCAGCCCACCGCTGCCGAAATGAAGGACTTGGCTCAGACCCGGTCCGAGCTCAAGCGAAATATCGCGGCGCTCTGCCGCTGACGTTCTTTGTAGCGCGGGGCTCGCCCCACCGCTCTGCCCCTCCGCGGTGCTTGCCCCGATCAGGCGGCGTAACGGCAACGGCACCAATGGCCTACCTTTTCGCAGCCAATATATGTACTCTTGGCTCGCGGCCATGGCGGCCGCAACGCTGGGGGAGATCCGAGCAGCGCTTTCTAATCAACGCTAAAACGTGAGGCGTTATGAAGAAAACGACGAATATGAAGCGATACCTATCGTTGCACGTTGCGCTGTGGCTTGCGGTGGCATGGAGTCCTTTCGATGCCGGCGCTTTCGCAACTCCCCTGAGTGGCCCGAATGAGCTGCTACCCGCTCTTCAAACAGGGGTGGGGGGTTCGAAAACGTGCGGAACAAACGCTCTGTGCCATGAGCGCACTTGTCCGAACGGCACGACGTGCTGGCAGTGCGGTAACGGCTATAGTTGCTGCGACGATATAAAGAAAAAAGCTCCTGGCCACGATGGTGGGCCTCAGGACGGAACTGCTCAATTACTCGCAGGCCAATAGGCAGCTGTCATCCAGGTCTATTTAGACCAGGCAAAAAAAGAAGCGCCGACTGCTTAGGTCGGCGCTTCTTCCAGCCCGTCTTTACGTTGCGAACTACCTCACCGTCGCCGGCAACAGCTTCTCCGGCTCGGACTGCGCATCGACCACGATCTCGTCGTCGCGCACGTCGATGCTGACGCGGCCTCCGCCGAGCAGCTTGCCGAACAGCAGTTCGTCGGCCAGCGCGCGCTTGATCTTGTCCTGGATCACCCGCGCCATCGGGCGTGCGCCCATCAGCGGGTCGAAGCCGTGCTGCGCCAGCCACTCGCGCGCGGCCGGGGTCGCCGACAGCGTCACGTTCTTGTCGTGCAGCTGCATCTCCAGCTCGATCAGGAACTTGTCCACGACGCGCAGGATGTGGTCGAAGCCCAGCGCCTGGAACTGCACCACCGCGTCCAGGCGGTTGCGGAATTCAGGGCTGAAACCACGCCGGATCGCTTCCATCGCATCGGTGCTGTGATCCTGCTGGGTGAAGCCGATCGTACGTCGCGCGGCCTGCGCCGCACCCGCGTTGGTGGTCATCACGATGATCACGTTGCGGAAGTTGGCCTCGCGACCGTTGGTGTCGGTCAGGATGCCGCGGTCCATCACCTGCAGCAGGATGTTGAAGATGTCCGGATGCGCCTTCTCCACCTCGTCCAGCAGCAGCACGCAGTGCGGCGTCTTGACGATCTTCTCGGTCAGCAGGCCGCCCTGGTCGAAACCGACATAGCCCGGAGGCGCGCCGATCAAACGCGACACCGAATGCGGTTCCATGTACTCGCTCATGTCGAAGCGCACCAGCTCGATGCCCAGCTGCAGCGCGAGCTGCTTGGTCACCTCGGTCTTGCCGACGCCGGTGGGGCCTGCGAACAGGAAGTTGCCGATCGGCTTGTCCGGATTGCCCAGCCCCGAGCGCGCCAGCTTGATCGCCGACGTCAAGGTGTCGATGGCCGGATCCTGGCCGAAGATCACCATCTTCAGGTTGCGCTCCAGGTGCCTGAGCACATCTTTGTCGGAAGCGCTGACCTGCTTGGCCGGGATGCGCGCCATCTTGGCGACGATGGTCTCGATTTCCTCGACGTCGATGATCTGCTTGCGCACGCCTTCGGCCAGCAGCCTTTGACGCGCACCGGCTTCGTCGATCACATCGATCGCCTTGTCCGGCAGCAGCCGGTCGCCGATGTGCTTCACCGACAGGTCGACCGCGGCCTGCAGCGCCTCGTCGGCGTAGGACACGCCGTGGTGCTGCTCGTAGCGCGGCTTCAGGCCGTGCAGGATCTCCACGGTTTCGCCCACCGTCGGCTCGACGATATCGATCTTCTGGAAGCGCCGCGCCAGCGCGCGGTCCTTCTCGAAGATGCCGCGGTATTCCTGGAACGTGGTCGAGCCGATGCAGCGCAGCTCGCCGGAAGCCAGCATCGGCTTGATCAGGTTGCTGGCGTCCATGGTGCCGCCCGACGCGGAACCGGCGCCGATGATGGTGTGGATCTCGTCGATGAAGAGGATCGCGCCGGGCTGCTTCTTCAGCTGCGCCAGAACCGCCTTGAGCCGCTTTTCGAAGTCGCCGCGGTATTTGGTGCCGGCGACCAGCGCGCCCAGGTCGAGCGCGAAGATGGTGGCATCGGCCAACACCTCGGGCACGTCGCCTTCGACGATGCGCTTGGCCAGGCCCTCGGCCAGCGCGGTCTTGCCGACGCCGGCCTCGCCGACGTACAGCGGGTTGTTCTTGCGGCGGCGGCACAGCACCTGGATGGTGCGCTCCACCTCGTCGGCGCGGCCGACCAGCGGGTCGATCTTGCCTTCGCGCGCCAGCTGGTTGAGGTCGCTGGCGAACTCGCTCAGGGCATCGCCCTTGTGCTCGCCTTCGCCCTCGCCGGCCTTGGCCTGGTCGTCGCTGCCCTGCGTCGAGTCGTCCTCGCCGAGCTTGGCGATGCCGTGCGACAGGTAATTGACCACGTCCAGCCGGGTCACGTCCTGCTGGTTGAGGAAATAGACGGCGTGCGAGTCCTTCTCGCCGTAGATCGCCACCAGCACGTTGGCGCCGGTGACCTCCTTTTTGCCGGAGGACTGCACGTGGTAGACGGCGCGCTGCAGCACGCGCTGGAAGCCCAGCGTGGGCTGGGTGTCGCGGCCGTCGTCGTCGGTCAGTTTGGCGACCGAGGTGTCGATGGCCTGGTCCAGCTCGCTGCGCAGGCGCGGGAAGTCCGCGTTGCAGGCTTTCAGCACGGCCTCGGCCGAGGGGTTGTCCAGCAGCGACAGCAGCAGGTGTTCGACCGTCATGTACTCATGGCGCGCCTCGCGGGCGCGCTTGTAGCACTGGCCGATGGTGTGTTCGAGGTCTTTCGAGAACATGGGGCAAATGCCTCCGTTACGACTGCTGCCTATCTGGGGACGACCCTACGCCTTTTCCATCGTGCACAAGAGGGGATGTTGATGCATACGTGAGAACTCGTTGACTTGGGCCACTTTGGACTCTGCCACCTCCCGGGTGTAGATGCCGCATACGCCGCGGCCGCGGGTATGCACGTGCAGCATGATCTGGGTGGCCTTGTCCAGGTTCAGCGAAAAGAAGCTGACCAGCACCTCAACGACGAAGTCCATCGGCGTGTAATCGTCGTTCAGCAACAGGACCGAATATAGCGGCGGCCGCGCGGTCTCCGGTTTCGCGGTCTCTACGATGACGCCCTGGTCGCGGTCTTGGTCGGTTTTCTTTGCCATGGTCCCGATTATACGAACGTGTCAACAGGCGCGACGTGGACGCGGCACCCCGGAACAAAGGAAAATGAGGGCGTGATGCGAATCGACAAGGCCATCCCGGCAGCTTCGGAAGGACGCGCATGAGCTATCGCGAAGGCCGCTTCTGGCAACCCGATGTGACCGTGGCCACGGTGGTGGTGCGCGATGGACGGCTGTTGTGCGTCGAAGAACGGGCCAACGGCGGCCTGGTCCTCAACCAGCCGGCCGGCCACCTGGAGCCCGACGAGAGCCTGGCGGACGCTGCGCTGCGCGAGACCCGCGAGGAAACCGGCTGGGATGTGAAGCTGACCGCGTTCATCGGCGCCTACCAGTGGAAGGCGCCCGAGACCCAGCGCCATTACCTGCGATTCGCGTTCGCAGCGGACGCTGTGTTCCATGACCGGCAACGTCCGCTCGACGAAGGCATCGTCCGCGCGCTGTGGCTCACCCCTGCCGAACTGCAAGCGGCGCACGAGCGCCATCGCAGCCCGCTGGTCTGGCGCGCGGTGACCGACTTCCTGTCCGGACGGCGGTATCCGCTGGGCCTGGCCCAGCACCTGGCGTGAACGCGCCACGCACCATCGTAGGTATGTCGGGCGGCGTCGATTCGTCGGTCGCCGCGCTGTTGCTGCGCGACCGCGCGGTCGAAAACCCGGCCGAGTCCGTGGCCGGGCTTTTCATGCAGAACTGGGCCGACGACGGCAGCGGCGACTGCCGCGCCGAGGACGACCGCAAGGACGCCGTCGCGGTCTGCGGCCGGCTGGGTCTGCCGATCCACTTCCGCGATTTCGCGCGCGAGTACTGGGACGGCGTATTCGCCCATTTCCTGGCCGAGTACGCGGCCGGGCGCACGCCCAATCCCGACGTGCTGTGCAACCGCGAGATCAAGTTCAAGCATTTCCTCGACGCGGCACGCGAGCTCGGCGCCGAGCGCATCGCCACCGGCCATTACGCCCGCATCGAACAGCGCGACGGCCGCTGGACGCTGCTGCGTGCCGTTGATGCGGGCAAGGACCAGAGCTATTTCCTGCATCAGCTGGGCCAGGCGCAGCTCGCCGCGACGCTGTTCCCGCTGGGCGGAATGCTGAAAACCGGCGTGCGCGCCCTCGCCGCCCAGGCCGCGCTGCCGACCGCGGCGAAGAAGGATTCGACCGGCATCTGCTTCATCGGAGAGCGCGATTTCCGCGAGTTCCTGGCGCGCTACCTGCCGGCCCGCGAGGGCGAGATACGCACCCCGGACAGCCGCGTCGTCGGCAAGCATTCCGGCGTGTTCTATTTCACCCTGGGCCAGCGCGAAGGCCTCAACATCGGCGGCGTGCGCGGCTTCGAAGCGGCGCCGTGGTATGTGGTCGGCAAGGACGTGGCGGATAACGTGCTGTACGTCGACCAGGGCATCGACAGTCCCTGGCTGATGTCGCAGACGCTGTGGTCGGAAGCCGCGCACTGGATCGCCGGCAGCCCGCCGGCGCCGCGCTTCGCCTGCACGGCGCAGACGCGCTACCGCCAGAGCGCGGAAGCCTGCGAGGTGAGCGTGCGCGACGACGGTACCCTGCAGGTCCATTTCGCACGTTCGCAACGTGCGGTCACCCCCGGCCAG
>Ga0193753_10003567_pt1 | contig 11444 bp, 10 predicted proteins | sample H1c2metaG_FD_144925 | JGI IMG/M metagenome (GOLD analysis project Ga0193753, IMG submission 144925) | Soil microbial communities from a riparian zone of the East river system, Colorado, United States - H1c2 | ecosystem: Environmental > Terrestrial > Soil > Riparian zone | place: USA: East... | reverse complement strand
CAGATCGAAATGCCCATATGGCTGGCCTCGAAACTGGGGTAGGTGTGTTCAGGATCCACCGTGTACTGCGCCGGCGCTGCTAAGGCGAGCGGAGCGCCGCAAATGCCGACGATTAGGGCGATGGCCGCGAGTACAAGTGTTCGAGCTGGGTGAGTCATGATTTGGCTGTCCTCGAGTATGTGATATCGAATGCTTGCGCGGCCACGGCCGCCTTCTATCATTACGACGAAGAGCGAGGCCTCATTTCGACATGCAGTTTATGGGGCGCGCAGTCCGCATTTGTGGTCAAATCGAAAGCGCACCCGATCGAGCAGGTTGCCTCCGCTGGGAGTGTGCGCGTCCGCCAGGCGTGCGTGCGCGCCGGCGAATATGCCGCCGGTCTCCGCGGGTTCGAACCTCTCATCGAGATGAATGTGAATCTCCAAGGGCGAAACTTCAGCGTAATTTTCGCCCGCCTCCCAAGCACTCCAAAATGTTCAACGACGCCACAACGCGCGATCACCTCTTGGTGAACGGCATCATTCAATCCATAGCCGCGGCGCGGGGATTCTGATCAAATCCAGGCACCCCGCCAGGCGATCGCCGTCCGCAAAGGCCAGTTCGGCGCACGCGCGCGTGAGATCGTCGGCCAGCACATAGCGCTGCGGGCACTGCACGATGTTTTGCGCGAAGTCTCTCGGACTGCTCACAATGACTCGACGTGCGTCTTTGGCGTGCGGCAGCACGACGAAGGGCTCTCGGGATTGCACCACCAGGTCCAACAGACGCATAGGCCAGTAAAGTTAGAAAACTAACTGGTTTCCATCAACCTCCAGTTGACGGGCGATTTAGGGGGCCACTCTTCATCCACCGCTGTCTACCCGACCGGAGGCACGCCGGTGACGTGCGTACAGACGGCAGCGACGTTGTGTTCAAACTCGGTTCCGAGCTTGGCGCCCACTGCCTTTGCGAGTGCCAGAACTTCCGCCGGGTCGAGCTTCAAACGACCCGCAAGGAGAATGGCCAGGTAGCACGTGCTTTCAGGGTGCGGCCTCATTCGCGCAAGGCCTCCCTTGCGCAAACACTCCAAGAGAAAGTCAAACAGCGACCTGTCGTCGGCAATTTGCCGAAAGAAAGGAATCGCGTATTCGGAATGGCACTTCAACAAGGATTGCGAAGCGAGTTCGATCATGTGTTGAGGGTGCGCGACCTCTGATTGGATCCCACCCAATTCTCTCGGAGTCATTGATGCGAAGCGCTTGTCAAAAAGGGGGAACTTCCAATGCGGGGCGCCGGCATTGAGCATGCTGCCGCCGGCACACCAGGGCACCGCGTAGCCGACGCACTTTGCGAACTCCTTCTCCAACGCTTCATGATGCACAAAGAAGGCCGAACTGACCTGGACCAGCCCTCCCCTTCCGTCGAAGTCGAGAGTGAACTCGTAGGAACCCATCGGCGTGGATCGTCGAAAGCGATGTCCCGTCTTGCGATAAAGGTAACCCGCTGCCGCCATGTGCGGCGCGAAATGGGTCAGCAGGCGTTCGGAGGGCGTGGTCACGGGCGCCGATAGGTCGCATCGTCCATTTTCTCGGGCTTTCGACGACGCGCCGTCCGCCGAGGAATGAACACTGCTAAAAAGAGTACTGCCATGCCGGCCAAAAACGCTACGGCCAAAGCGACGATATCGCGACCTTCCATGGTAATTCCGATCACAGCGCAAATCGCCACAGACAAACCAACCAAAGGCAGTGCGTCCCTCATTCTGGCGCCGAACGATGACGTCTTACGAGGTGGAATTGCGCGGGACCCATGAACGGTGCGATCGATGACCGCTACTGCCTGATAGATACCGGACTCAAGAGAACCATTCACGCTCGACAAGCCGAACGCCGCCATCAGCTGCTCAGTCTCCTTCACGTAGTAGTGCTCAATATCGATGTTTTCTTCTTCCCCGAGAGGCTTCCCCGATGCTTCTGTAGTCTCCCCATCGTTTAAAATGCTGCGGCGAAACACACCCCCCTCGAAGCACCAGAAGAATGCGCATGCCGATGCCGTTTCAACCGTAAACGACAGGGCGAGGCCGAACCGGCTGCTGAGGCGAGAAAGCGCTTCCTCGTCCCACATGAGCGCATAGTCCGATTCAGACACCATTACAGCCCATGGGCCGTCTTGAAAAAAGACGTAGACCTCCTTGCCGGGGTTATCAGGAGACCAGTTACGAGCCGATACGAAGTGTTCGTGAGCTTGCTTCCACTGCGACATGGCATCGTATCCGCTCAGCGCATCCGCACTGGATACGACTTCATATTTCTGCCAAATACCTGCAAAGGCTGCGCGAAAATCGCGGGCATTTGCCCTTACTGCGATCAGGCCGACATGCATCGCCATTGGGCCCCCTATATATTTTCGTCAGCGTTCGGCGCTTGAGCCGAGCGCGCCACGCGCAGACGCCACTTTGAACGAGTTTATCCGCGACGGCTTCAATACAGGGATTTTTGCGGGCGGGACAATGTCCAAATACGTGGTGCGACCGGCCACAATGCGGTTCAACCCCTGCAATGAATATCCGCGCGCGACCGCTTGGCGGTTATTTCTTTTTTGCGATCAAAGACTGTCGCGGCCGTTGCTTGGCTGAAATAGATTTGATGATCAATTGATGGCTGCCGTCGGCTGGAATCGGCGACTTTGCACGCTTCAGCGCGGTATGCATTAGCTGGCGAACTTTGGGGTCGTCAAGAGTATCGGCGGACTCGAGGCGAATGTTACGCACGACATTACCGCTGCCTCGCAATAACTTGTGCGGGTCCGGCAGCTTTGCGCCTTGAAGAAAGCAAAGATTGATGCCTTTCGCCTGGGCTGCGAGAGAAAAAATAGCTTCGCCGGCTTTTTCGCCGGGTCCGTAACCGATCACAAAGAAATTGTAGTTGTCGTACACCAGTTCCACGGCTTGCGGGATGAAAGCGCGCATCTTGGCGCGCGTGGCACGAATCGACTTGCCCATCTCGGGCGTAAATTTCGCAATGAATGATGCGAGTTGTCGCTCGGGCTCTGGTGCAGGCATTCGATCCTCCCGACGCGTTGTCTCACGCGCTGACTCATTGTACTGAGGGGCCGCCTTGCGGCAAGCGATAGTTGTAGGAATTACATGCAAATTCGGGGATTACATGAATTGACGCACGTGCCTGCTGGGTGTCGAATTATTTGCGACAACACCACATAGGCGAGGGGGAATCATGTTCAAACAGCAGCGAGTCAAAGCACTCAGCATCGCCGCTGGCGCGTCGCTGGGTCTATTACTCAGCGCCTCTATCGCGTCAGCGAACGAAGGCGATAAAAACTCGAGCGAGCCGGTCCCGTTGACGGGCTCCGTGCCCAAGGCCAGTTGTGGCCGCGGCGATCGGCCCGAAAGCGGTTTACAGGGCCAAACCACACCCGAAGAACGATTTAGCGGCGATTCCGAACGCGGCTACAACTGCAATCTGGCGCTCGTGTCGCAGTTCAAAGGCGAGGGCTCCGTCTCGCAGGACGGACCGACTTACTTCGGAGATTGCGCCTATTACGCGACGAATGACAATCCGCAGCAGCAGCACTTAGGCGTGGTCGTGCTCGATGTCTCGAACACATCGCACCCAGTGGTCACCAAATATCTGGACGACACTCCGACGATGCTGAACCCTCACGAGACATTGAGGGCGAACGCCGGACGAAGGCTTCTCGCGGGCGCGGGAAACAACGGCCCGAACTTTGCGGTGTACAGTCTGGCCCACGACTGCCGGGATCCGGCGTTGCGAAATTACCCATGTGCGCCCGGCAGCCAGGCGCACATGGGTAATTTCGCGCCCGACGGCCGCACGTTTTACATCGGCCAGAACAATCGAGGCATCGGTGGTTTCGTCTATGTCGTGGACCTCGATGACCCAGCGAGCCCGAAGGAGTTGCCGCCGTGGCAGTATCTGGGCGATGGCAGGCCTCACGGGCTTTGGTTGAACGCCGCCGGCACGCGAATGTACGCGGGCCAGCCCGGCCTCTTCGGCAACACCGGCTCCTCAATCGGTCCCGATGGGTTGGTCATCGAGGATGTGAGCGACTATCAGTTCCGTCGCCCCAATCCGCAGATTCGAAATGTCAGCAAACTCTTTTGGACCGACCAGGGCCAAGTGGAGGATATGTACCCCTTCTTCGCACACGGACGCCACTATCTGGTCAGCTCCGATGAGTCCGGCGGGGCGGGAGGTGCCGGCGGTCTTTCGGCGGCATGTGCGCGCGGCGCGGCCGCTTTTGGGTATCCGAACATCATCGACATCACCGATGAGACGAACCCTCGGATCGTGCAAAAACTGCGCCTCCAAGTGAGCGATCCCGCCAACTGTCATCGTCTTCTCAATGATCCTCCCGATACCGGTTCCGGTATTCCTGCCTACAACCAGGAGAGGTGTGTTGCCAATCGCCACGACAATCCGACCATGCTCGCCTGCGCATTTCAGAATGCGGGGCTGCGAGTCTTCGACATTCGCGATTTGCGCCATCCGAAAGAGATTGCCTACTACAAGCCGCCGGCGCCGCGCACCGCTGTCCTGCCGGGATCGGGCAGCTGGGCTCCCGGGGTCGATCTGACCGTCGATCGCTTAGCGGGTTACCCGCGCTTTAACAAGGTCGATCACCGGCGCGATGACGACCATGATCGCGGTCGCGACCGCGGCCGCGGCAGGCATGAGTCGGAGTTGCAGTTTGGACCGTCAGCGACGGCAATGGCTTTCAGGTCTTGCGCTTCACAGATAGCTTCAAAGAATCTCACCACGACCTGTTCGAGGATTTGGACGACTGAGAGATTCGTTTGGCGGACACTACTCGGGGCCCGTAAGGGCCCCTCTTTTTCTGCGCAATCGCTGCGCGCGCCGGCATCGATTCGGTGTTTGCCCGTATGGCGCTTGCCGGCGAAACAGCGTAATTTCAGGCGTCGATGGGCAGGCCGGCCTCGCTCGATCGCAACTGCCGAGAATAGAACGTGAAAGAATGGGATAACGTCGAGATCCTTCTGGTCGAAGATAATCTATCGGACGCCGAACTGACGGTACGCGCCCTGCGAGGAATTGGCGTAACCCAAAAGATATTGCGACTCGCGGATGGCGTTGAAGCACTCGACTTCATTTTTAGACAGGCCAGGTTTGGCGAGCGCGACAACTTGCTACCCAAGCTGATCTTGCTCGACCTCAAAATGCCGCGACTCGGCGGAATCGAGTTTCTGCAGAGATTGCGCGAAGACTCCGCCACGATGAACATCGCGGTGGCGATGCTCACCTCATACCCTCTCGAAAAGATTCCGATCGATGCGCAAGAGTTCAACGTGCACGAATATCTGAGGAAACCGGTGAATACCGAGAGCTTAACCGCCTTGGTGAAGTTCGCCGGACTGCTGTAGCGTCACTCCCCCTTCACGGGCTGGAAGCGCCAAAAAGTCTCGAAGCTCGCTGCATTCGCCCATCACGATGTAGCCGAAGCCGCAGAAGCCCGCTATCGCACCAATGCTCCAGCCGTAAATTCCGGACACGCTGAACGATCGAAATGCTCCGTACGCGAGGGCGAGACCAATGCCACCCCAGATCAACGCCATTCCAAGTGTGGCGACCAGCCAAGCGGTGAACCTTTCCACTTGCCGGGACATCGGCGCGCTCGCCTTCCAGCGGGCGAAATGATAAGCGGCAATGCTCACGACGACCGCGGCGGCCAGGAGAAGCCCCGTTGTCGACGCCGGCGCATGCGACAGCAAACGAACCAGCCACAACAACCCGAGAACCGCGATCGCCAGATTCGCACCGAGATACAGCGTTTCGAACACGCCGCGACGCAGGACTTCACGGCCCCAGCGCAGCTCTTCGATCGCTTCGCGCTCCACCCGTTCCGCGGGCCATCGGAATTGAACGTGCGGGTAAGCCCGGCGCAGCTGGCGCAAGGTCAGCCTGGGAAATTGCTCCTGCAGGATGGTGCTGGCCTGCTCGTGGGCGGACTCCAATTCAGGATGCTCGCGCAAGATCTGTTCCCAGGATTTGCGCGCGCAGTCGGCACCCGCCTGAGGCGCGGCTCGCACAGAATGTGGCCCCGTAGGGTCCTTCAAGCAACTCTCCTGCTACGCAACCTCAAAGAGTAAGGGTATCGGGGCCATGTGAATGAGATGTGAGCCCGAAGGTGTTATTTTTGTTGTGACGAAGTTAACAGCCCTGAAGGCTGGCTTCCAACCACTGACCATAGGATGCATGGCCCATGAAGGCGATCAGCGTAAGTCATTTTGGCGGCCCTGAAGTATTGACGCTTCAAGAAGTGCCGGATCCCCGGCACCCCGAAGCCGGCGAAGTCTTGATTCGGGTCAAGGCTGCGGGAGTGAACCCTTACGACACTTATATGCGGTCTGGAACGTACGGTGCGAGAAACCCGACCCTCCCCTTCGTCCCCGGATCCGACGCGGCCGGCGTCGTGGAGTCGACGGGAGCGGGCGTGGATCTCAAGCCCGGGGATCGGGTCTATACCACCGGTACCCTCACCGGTGCTTACGCGGAATTGACCTTGTGCGACCGCACCCAGGTCCATGCGCTACCGCCGCGGGTGTCCTATGCGCAGGGTGCGTCCGTGTACGTGCCTTATGCGACCGCCTACCGAGCCTTGTTTCAGCTGTCCAGCGCCAGACCCGGCGAAACCGTATTGATCCACGGCGCAAGCGGCGGCGTCGGACTCGCCGCGACTCAATTTGCAAGCGCCGCCGGCATGCGGATCATCGGCACGGCCGGCAGTGAAGAGGGCCTAGATGCGATCAGGCGCGAGGGAGCGCAGGCAGCGGTCAATCATCGAACCGCGGATTATCAACAGCAGATTCTGGATCTCACCAAAGGGACCGGTGTCGACGTGCTCCTCGAAATGCTGGCGAACGTCAACCTCGGCAACGACCTTAAGCTGTTGGCCAGACGCGGACGGATCGTGGTGATCGGCAGCCGCGGCAATGTCGAGATCAATCCGCGCGAAATCATGTTGCGCGAGGCGAGCATCTTTGGTGTCTATCTATGGGGATTACTGCCTGGCGAAGCGGCCGAGATCCATGCGGCGATTCAGGCAGGATTGCATTCCCAGACCCTGCGGCCGGTGGTCGCCGCGGAAATCCCGTTGGCCTCGGCCCCCGATGCCCACCGACGCGTCATGGAACCGGGCGCGCACGGAAAGATCATCCTGATCATGGAGCGGAACTCAACCGGATGACCGCAGAATTGCCGCCACGCTTTGTACGGTTCGCTCGACGTCCTCGTCATTGGTTTGCCAATTGCACACGCTGACGCGCATGGCGCGCCGTCCGCGCCACGTCGTCCCGCTGAAAAACGCCTCGCCGCCGGCGTTGATCCGCGCAATCACTTCGTCCGTGCGCCTGTCGTGATCTTCAGAAGTTGCGCCCGCACGTTGATCCAGGAAGCGCACCAATCCTTGATTCAATTGCGGCGGCCACAGCATTTGCGCCCCGTGCAGGCTGCCCAGCCTCGAGACGATGGATTTGGCGCAGGCGCAGCAGCGCTCGATCATTTCGCTCAATCCCTCTCTGCCCAATTGACGAATGGCCGCGTAGGTCGAGAAGCCGCGCGCGCGGCGCGACCACTCCGGGTTCCAGTCGGCTTCGTCGCGTGCCTCTGCCGCGTACGAAATGTACGGTGCGCGATAGGACATCGCCTTGGCGTGCGCCAGCTTGTCGGCGATGAATGCATACCCGCAGTCGTAGGGCACATTCAGCCACTTGTGCCCGTCGGTCGCCCAGGAGTCAGCCCGCCGTGCACCCGCGAGCAGATACCGATAGCGCGCGCTCGCCGCTGCCCAGAGGCCGAAAGCGCCGTCGATGTGCACCCAGGCACCGCGCGCCTTGGCCAACGGTATCAGCGCTTCGAAGTCATCGAACGCGCCGATGTTAAGATCGCCGGCGCACAGCGTGACGATGGTCGGCGAGTCCGCGTGCGCATCGAGGGCGTGGGTCAAGACTTCAGCTGACAAGCGGCCGTGGTCATCGGTGGGCAAGGCGATCAGATTCGATCTCCCCAATCCAATCAGTCGCACCGCCCGTTCGATCGACCCGTGCAATTGATCGCTCGCCAGAACGACGATTTTCGGAGCGCCGGACAAACCATTTTCTTCCACATCCCAGTCGCGTCGGGCCAACAAGGCCTGGCGCGCGGCGCTTAAACAGGTCACGTGCGCCATCTGGCATCCCGTCACCAGGGCGAAAGAAGCAGTGTCGGGAATGCGCAAGAGATCTTTCAGCCACGAACCGACAACTTCTTCCGCAATAGCTGCCGCAGGCGCCGTCGAAAAACAATGCGCATTCTGGTCCCACGCAGATGTCAGCCAGTCCGCGCCCAAGGCCGCCGGCAGCGAACCGCCGACCACCCAGGCAAAGAAACGGCTGCTCGGACTGCCCAGCAATCCGTCAGCGCAGTCGCGCACCAGTTCGGACAGGACTTGCTCCGCCGCCATACCCTGGACGCTCAAGGGCTTGCGTAATTGGACGCGAAGCGACTCCACCGTGGCGGCAGCCTGAACCGCGCGGTCGGGCAAACCGTTCAGATGCGTAATCGCATGACGCGCGGCCGCTTCCAGCACGGGTGCGAACGCCGAGCCGGCCGACTTTGCATCTTGGTCCTTCACTTCAGATCACGCAGCGCGGCGCACACGAGATCGACTTCCGCTTCGGTGTTGTAGTAATGCGGTGAAATCCGCAGCGCCGATGCCGCGCGCTTTTGGTCCATGTCGATGATCGAATGGTCCCGCACCGCCGCCGAGGTATTGATACCGCGCGTACGCAGCGCGTGCATGGCATCGGATGCATGCCGGCCGCGAATCTCGACGGTCACGATTGCCGCCAGATCCGTGCCCTGATCCAGCACGCGACAGCCCGCAATCTCGCCCAGCTTCAGCCGGGTCTTGGCGGCGAGTTCGCGCGCGCGTGCGCCGCCATGCGCCACGCCTACTTCCGCGGCATAGCGAGCCGCCTCGCCGAGCCCAAGCACCAACCCGTAGGAGAACTCCCAGTTTTCAAAGCGCCGCGCATCCGCGGCGAGAGCAAAGCTGTCCGGCGTCGTCCATGTCGCGCCGCGCATGTCGATGTACAGCGGGTACTGACCCCGCTCCAGAACGCGGTCCGCCGCGTAGAGAAAACCGATGCCGCGCGGCCCGCGCAAGAATTTTCGGGCCGTGGCGGCCAGAAAGTCGCAGCGCAATTTGCCCACGTCGATCGGCAGCTGCCCAACCGCTTGGCAGGCATCGATCAGGTACGGCACGCCCGCGACGGCGGCAATCTCGCCGAGCGCTTCAACGGGTTGAATCAAGCCCGAATTCGTGGGAACCCAGGTGACCGCAAGCAGCCGCACCTTGGGGTTGCGCAGCATGTCGCGCACCGAGTCCGGGTCGACGCCGCCGGCCGCCAGATCTTCTGCGCGTTGCACCACCACGCCGCAGCGGCGCGCCAACGACAGGTAGGCCAATTGATTCGAGATGTAATCATTTCGGGTCGTGACGATGACATCGCCGCGCTGAAAATCGAAACAGGACAGGGCTTGATAAAATGCCACCGTTGCGTTCTCGACGATGGCCACATTGGCCGGCGAGGCACCGATGAGGCCGGCAACCGCGGCGTAGGCATTGTGCACGGACTCGGCCGCCTCATCCTCCGCCTCATAGCCGCCATGAAGGAGTTCGAGTTGCAGATGGTTCGTAATGGCGTTTAGTACGCGGCTCGGCATGAGGCTTGCGCCCGCGTTGTTCAGGTGCGCGCGTCCTGCAACTCCAGGGGTATCCTCTCGCCAATGCAAAACAAGCTCGTCCACCGACTCCCCTCTCAAATGTGCGATCGCGCCAATTCAGAGAGCGTATCGGGTATCGGCTCGTTCTGCCAAGCAGCCTCGGTCTCGTAAGTTCAGAACCCCGTGAACAGTGAAATCAGGTGAAATGTCAGCGCCGCCCACAGCAGCACCACCAGTGCCGCCGCCACCAGCACCGCCCAGAGCTTCGCCCAGAAGCGGCGGCGGCCCCGCACGACGACCCACGCGTTCCACAATCCGACCGCCGCGCCGCCTACGAAGGCGAACGGCGAGAGAACCCGCAGCAGCGCGATCCAGCCATTGACCTTGGGTATCAAGTCGAGCGACGACAGCATGCTGACGACCAGCACGACCCAGCCGACAAAAACCACGGCCGCGGCCACCGCGGCGATTCTCACCCAGCGGTGCGCCCGGGCATCTCGTCCGCTCAACGCGTAGGCCACTCCATAGTGACGGCGCGTCAGCGCACTCAAGGGCCACGCCAAGGCCGTCAGCAACAGCAGCACCACGCTCAACGCCATGGCGGGCGTCCACCATCCGCCCGATTTATCCCAGGGCGTTCGCAGATATTGCTCGAAGGGCGATGCCTCGCCGAACGCAAAGCGCACGACTCGGCCATTCTCGACCCGTGCCGAGAGCAGATCCTTGCCATGCTCCTCGCGCCAAACAAAGGGCGCGATCTCACGCCACTTCAGCGGCACCTGCGACGGACTGGTCGCCGATGACACCGATATCGTGCCGTCGCCGTTGTCGGCGACCGTCGCCTGCTCGGCCAAATACAGCAAGCTCACGAAGCTCGTATCGACACGGCGCGATACGCTGTATCGGCCCTCTATCATGCGCGCGTGCTCGGCGGCGGCTTTTTCGTCAACTTTTCCGTCGGGCGCCGGTGCAGGAAAATAACGGTCGGCAAACTCGTGGAACAATTGCGAGCGAACTTCCTGTGCTGCTCCGTCCTTGCCGACGCTGTTCATGGAGATCAACAGTCCGACGCCATCGTCGATGAACAGGTGCAGATCGCTGTGAAACCACTGCGTGTCGCCGCCGTGGGCAATGACGCGGTGACCGTTGTAGTTGTCCTCGTAAAATCCCAGCGCCATTCGATTCACCCGCGGCAGGATGGTCAGCGCCGTGGTGTGCATCTGCTCGGCGGTCTCTTCTTTGAGAATCTGACCCGATCCGTAGCGGCCCTTCTGCAGGTGCGCAATCATGAAGTGCGCCATGTCATCGCCGCTTGCGCTCAAGCTCCCCGCCGGCGCAGGACCGACGATCTCGAACCCCTTCGGCGGCAGAGACGCCGCCCGATAGCCGTTCGATACATTCGGCTTGAGGGAGGCCGGCAGCGGCTGGCGAAAGGTTGAATTCTGCATCTGCAGCGGCTCGAACACATGCTTGTCGATGTAGTCATCGAACGGCACGCCCGACACTCGTGCAACGATGTACCCGGCCATCGCCGTGGCGGTATTGGAGTACGCCGGCGTCTCGCCCGGTGCAAAAATCCTCGCCGGTACGTAGAGCTTCACGAACTGATCGAGCGGCATGACGCCATCCGCCTCGACTCCGATGAGCCCCTTCAATCGCTCCTCGAAGCCGCCCGTGTGCGTCATGATGTTGCGCAACGTGACC
>Ga0193753_10003566_pt1 | contig 11447 bp, 11 predicted proteins | sample H1c2metaG_FD_144925 | JGI IMG/M metagenome (GOLD analysis project Ga0193753, IMG submission 144925) | Soil microbial communities from a riparian zone of the East river system, Colorado, United States - H1c2 | ecosystem: Environmental > Terrestrial > Soil > Riparian zone | place: USA: East... | reverse complement strand
GAATCACGGGCGCCATCTTGTTCGATACCCGGCCCGCAATGATCATCAGATCGGATTGCCGGGGCGATCCGCGAAATACTTCCGCGCCAAAACGTGCCGCGTCGTACCGCGATGCCATCATCGACATCATCTCGATGGCACAGCAGGCCAGACCGAACGTCAGTGGCCAGAGCGAATTCTTGCGCGCCCAGTTCAGCGCGCTATCGAGCGTCGTAGTGATGATGCTGTCGCCGAACTCCGTGCTCTCCTCGTCCACCCGCGCGAACAAATCCGGCGGCTGGCTTATTTCAAATCGGTCCCGGTCGGTCACGGCTTGATTATCCCACGCGATGCGCCTGCAAGCGTTGAATCGCTTCGCGCGTACGCAGCCCCAGAGTGCTTGATTCCGCCAGCCGGCGGCTTTGCGCCAGCCGCCGGTAGAGCGCCAAGGCCTCGCGCTCGCGCCCCGCCAATTCATCGATATTTGCCAGCACAAAAGTGTGTTTGAGTTGCTGCCACTCCGGATCGCTCCGATCCACGCTATCGTCAAGCCATATGTAGGTGGCCCAGCTCTCGTTGGGCGGCACCGCGGAGAGCAAGTTTGCCAGTTCGGCCCGGCTAGCCAAAGCGACGCTGTACAACCCTAAAATACGGTGCTTTCTTCCGCCGTCTATGGGCTCGCCGTTTTTTCGCATCTCGTTGCTGAGTTTCACCAACTCCTGCTGCGCTGCTGGCTGCTCCCGGCTCGACATCAATCCGCCCAGCTCAAACTGCCGTACAAACTCACGTTCTTCGCCAGTTTCGACCGCAGCGTGAAAATGCTCCATCGCTTCCGCGACCGCATCGGGCTTGGTTTGGAGAAGCCAATTGCCGAGCATCGAGTTCGCATACACGTCGTGTCCGTTTAGGCGCAGCGCCTGTCGAAAATAAGGCTCGGCGCTCTCCATCGAGTCGGCCTCGGCAATCCGAAACCGGATGAAATGCGCCCATCCCAGGTGCGCGGCGAGAGTGGCTGCCGGCGCCCCGTCGACTCCGGCCGATTCCGCTTCGAGTATGGCAATGAGCGGCGAGAGTTCCGCATTTGCCGCGCCGGCCACATCCTTTCCCTCGGCCCCCGCGAGACGATAGTTTCTGAGCCAGAGCATCGCCGCGTCCACTCTGGCCGAACGCAGCGCTTTGTTGCGCGGGTGCTTCTCGAGCAAGCCGGACAACGCTTTCATTCCCGTGGCATAGTCGCCATGGTCCACTTGGGCTTGCGCGCGCTGCACCTCGGCCGTAAGCGCCGGCGTCGCTGGGTCGAAGATTCGATACGCGGCGAACGCCAGTGCGAGCGCAGCCACCGCGCCTGCCGTCCATTTGAAAATTGTTTTACGCGCCGGTTTCATCTACGGTTTACGAATCATTGTGACAGCTTATATTGGGCCACCGCCTAGAATTTAAATACATGGGTGTGCCGGAAATTACGTTCGGAAGATCGACAAGCTACGATGACGCGCTATCACGCGCCGCGTCCGAATGCGGCGTCGATCGGGAATACTGGGATATCTTTCATCACCGGCACGAGATAGCCGCGGAGTCCATCAAACGGATTTTGACGGCTCTGGGATGGGACATTTCGAGCGCCGAAAAAATTGATGAGCAGCGATTGCATCTATTTTTGGAAAATGCCACGTCGATTTTGCCGAAAACGCTGGTAATAAGCGAGTCCGAAAAGAATGTGTCCTTCACGCTCCCTTTTCCCGCGAACGGGTCAATCGGTTTTCGAATCGTACTCGAAGGCGGAGAAACCCTTGCCGGCTCCATCGACGCTGCGCACCTGCGCGAGCTGCGCCAGGTGGTCCTCGGCGACCGGCGCTGGTCCACGTTCGAATGGCAGTTGCCCAACGACACGCCCTTGGGGTATCACCGCTTGACCTTGACGATGAATGGCGAATCAGTCGCTGAGACGCATTTGATCGTCTGCCCGGATCGAGCGTATCTTCCCCACAAGTTGGAGCAAGGCGGCAAGACGGCCGGCTTCAATGTGGCGCTTTACGGCTTGCGTTCCAGCCGCAATTGGGGATGCGGCGATTTCACTGACTTACGTGCGGTGGTCGAATGGGCGCACGGCGAGTTGGGGTTCAATCTTCTCGGTTTGAATCCGCTGCACGCGCTTCATAACCGCGTGCCCTATAACACCAGCCCCTATCTCCCGCTCTCGGTTTACTACAAGAATCTGATCTATGTCGATATCGAGCGCGTCCCTGAGTTCGAACTGTCTCGCTGCGCGCACGCTTTGCTCCAGTCGCCGCGCATTCAGAAAAAAATAGAGCGGGCGCGCCAGGCCGAGTTCGTCAAGTACGAAGAGGTTGCCTCGCTCAAAGGGCGCTTCTTGAAGCTTCTGTACCGTGAATTCGGCAGGCGGAAAGATTCTGGGCGCACCCGCGCGTTTGCGGAGTACTGTGCTTGCGAAGGCGAACTGCTCGACAAATTCGCGCTGTATTGCGCGCTTGACGAAATCCTGCACAAGCAAGACCGCCGCCGTTGGACCTGGCGCGATTGGCCGGAGGAATACCAGTCCGCCGATTCAGACGCCGCACGGGAATTCGCGCGGCGCCATGCGCGCACCGTCGAATACTACAAGTACGTCCAGTTCGTCATTGACGAACAACTCTGCGCCGCGCAGCGGCACGCGAAAGCATGCGGCATGGAGATCGGCCTATATCATGACTTGGCCGTCGCCACCGACAGTTGTGGCGCGGATCTGTGGGCCCATCGGAAGTTCTTCGTCAACGGCTGCCGCGTGGGCGCCCCTCCCGACGACTTTTCTCCGAACGGACAGGACTGGAGTTTCCCTCCGCCTGATGTGCGCGTCCATCGCGATAGCGGATACCGCCTGTATCGTGCGAGTATTCGCAAAATCGTCGCGCACGGCGGAGCTCTTCGCATCGACCATGTCATGCGGCTCTTCCGTCTTTTCTGGATTCCCAATGGACTCGAGGCCCGGGACGGAGCTTATGTGCGCGACCACGCGATCGACCTGATGCGAATCCTCGCGCTCGAAAGCGTGCGTGCCGAAAATATCATCATTGGAGAGGATCTCGGTACGGTTACCGACGAGATCCGCGAGATGCTGTCGCGCTTTAGGATCTTGAGCTATCGCCTGTTCTATTTTGAGAAACACTCGCGCGAGGGCGCTTTCCGGGCGAGCGCCGAGTATCCGCGCCAAGCGCTCGTCTCTAGCGCCACTCACGATCTTCCGACGCTCGCCGGGTTCTGGCTTGCTCGCGATATCGAAGCGCGCCGCGCCGCAGGTTTGGCGGACGAGCAAGGCTATCGCGACCAGATGCACGATCGCCGCCGCGAAAAACAAGGTATGCTCGACGCTTTGCACGCGGAGCATCTGCTGCCGGAAAATTTCGCATGCAATGCCGAAAATGTACCAGACTTGGATGGCGACCTGCACAACGCCATCATTGGCTTTCTTGCGCGGATGCCCTCCATGATCCTGCTGCTCAACCATGAAGATTTCACCAAGGAGACCGAGCAGCAAAATCTGCCCGGCAGCACGGCTGAGTACCCGAACTGGCGGCGAAAAATGAAAGTCGCTATTGAGGATCTGCGCTCCGGCGCCGCCCAGCCTTTCGCCAAGATGTTCCGCGAGCAACTCCGCCGCGCGGGCCGCTGAGACGGCGTGATGCGCGATTGCTTTAGGCAGGGCCTTTGCGGATTGCAACATCCAGATTCATGCTTGGCACTGTTCCCCAAATCTTGTCTGTTAACCGGAAGAGCCAGGCTATGGCTCTCTTAAGCCAGCGGTGACGTTGCGAATTCGTGCCGGAGAGCCAATAGGCTGCGCGATCCAGATTTCTCGGCTGCATTACTGTCGCGCGTCCCGCCGCACGGCTCAAGTTCCTCAGAACCTCCGCTTCGGTACCACCTCGAATTCCCGCTCGCAAGTGAACATTCCAATCCCGCGACTTATTCACGTCCGGATTCATCTTGCTCAAGTGCCGCGCCAGGAATAGGCTGAGCCAATCAGGAACATAGTTGACGAACCACAATCCCGTCGTGTGATGCTCGAACGGAAAATACCGGTAGGGCGTCTGGTTAATGAAAAGCGTTCCCCCAGGTTTCATTTTCGACCAAATTAGAGGCATCACATTAAATCGCTCCGCGGGAAGAAGGTGTTCGTAAACCGCGCTGAGCATAACAAAGTCGAAGGAGCCGATTCCGGCTGGCAAACTGGTGGGATCCGGAGACTGGAGGAAGCGCACATTGGAAAGCGGCCGCGCCGCAAGGACTTGTCGTGCAAGATCGATCTTGTCAGGGTTCAACTCAACACCCACCAACTCTGTCTCGGGAAACATGGCGCCCATGCAAAGGGTGGATGCGCCGGTGCCGCAGCCGAAATCCAGCACACGCTTGCCCGGGAACTCTGACGCGTCAAAGTACGCAAGAAGCTGATTACCGAGCACTCGCCTTACGTATTCAGGATCATCATGCCGCGCGAGAGAATCGCAGAGCCGGGTGAACGAGACGTCCAGAAAGGATGAGATCACGTCCGGCGGAAGCGAAGTCTCACAACTCCTGCGCGGTATGAATGCGGTGCGGTCGCGCGGCCTTAAGGTTACTCTGAATCGATCATTCGGAATCGGTACGACTTCAACAAATCCTTCGGTCGCCGTCAACACCGCCGATCCGATTGGGCTTAATTGTGATCCTGCCACGTGATTTGGACACAGCGACGCGACGAATGTTTCCTCGACGTGTACACGTGGTTTTGCTGGGCTGCGCGGGCCGCTGAGACAATTCGCTACCATCCAGTCATGATGAAAGCTTTGTTGCTTTCCGAATACGGAAGGCTGGAGATGGTCGACGTTCCGATGCCGCGCCCGGGGCCGGAAGAGGTGCTGATTCGAGTGGAGGCGTGCGGCATCTGCGGTAGCGATGTACACGGCTACGATGGCGGTTCGGGGCGCCGCATTCCGCCGATCGTGATGGGTCATGAGGCCGCGGGCACGATCGCCGCGCGTGGCGATCTTGCCGCCGGGCCTCTCGAAGGCGACCGCGTCACTTTCGATTCCACCATCTATTGCGGCGCATGTGAATATTGCCGCAAAGGCGAAATGAATCTTTGCGATCGTCGCGAAGTGCTGGGCGTCTCTACACCCGAATATCGCCGGCCCGGCGCGTTCGCCGAATACGTCGTCGTCCCTACTCGCGTTCTTCATCCTCTGCCAGCCAGCGTGCCGTTCGCGGAGGCCGCGATGATCGAGCCGTTGGCGGTGGCGGTTCATGCCGTTTCACTCGCGGAAATTCCGCGCGGCGCAACGGCGCTCGTCGTGGGCGCGGGTATGATCGGTTTGCTCGTTCTACAAGCGCTGCGCGAAGCCCATTGCTCGCAGATCATTGTCAGCGATATCGACGATACTCGCCTCGCGCTCGCAAGCAAGCTGGGTGCTACGGCGACTGTCAATGTGAAAACGGCCGATGCCGTCGCGGAGATTTTGAAGCTCACTTCGGGCGCGGGCGTCGACGTAGCGCTGGAAGCGGTCGGCAGCACTCCTACTATCAAGGCCGCGATCGAGAGCGTGCGCAAAGGCGGAACAGTCGTCCTAATAGGGAACATCGCGCCCACGGTGGAAATTCCGCTCCAAATGGTCGTAAGCCGTCAAATCCGGCTGCAGGGCTCGGCCGCCTCGTCCGGCGAGTATCCGAAATGCATCGACCTGCTGGCGCGCGGCGTCGTGGATGTAAAGCCGCTCATCAGCGTCGTCGCGCCGCTTGCCGAAGGCGCAAGCTGGTTCGAGCGATTACATGCGCGCGAGCCCAATCTGATGAAGGTCGTCCTCGCGCCCTCGCAAGTCTAATGAGTAACGAGCTGTTTGATCTTACCGGCCGCGTCGCTATCGTCACCGGAACCAGCCGCGGCCTGGGCCAATATTTCGCCCGCGCTCTAGCTAAGGCGGGCGCTGACTTGATTCTCACCAGCCGTCATCTCGACGCGCTTCTTCCGTTTCAGGCGGAAATAGAAAAGCTGGGCCGCCGCGCGGTGCCTCTGGAATTGGATGTGCGCAACGTCGAGAGCATCGAGCGCATGGCCGCTCTCGCCGAAGAGGCTTTTGGCAAAATCGATATTCTCGTGAACAATGCCGGGATGAACATCCGCAAACCGGCGCTCGATGTCACGTGGGACGATTGGAACGCGATCCTCGACACCAACCTGCGCGGTAGCTTTTTTGTGGCTCAGGCAGTGGCACGGCGTATGGTCGCGCGCGGCTATGGACGCATCATCAACATCGGTTCGGTCACCAGCGTGGCCGGTTATGCGGGCCTCGCCCCTTATACCGCGAGCCGCGGCGGCATTCGCCAGTTGACCATGAGTCTCGCCGACGATTGGGGCAAGTTCGGAATCACCGTCAACTGTCTCGCCCCTGGCTGGTTTCGCACCGAGCAAAACAAGGTCATGTACGAAGACAAGGAATGGGTCGAGTATCTGAGCGATCGCATTCCCATGAAGCGCCCCGGCCAGCCCGACGACCTCGATTCCACGGTTGTGTTTCTCGCCGCCGAATCGAGCCGCTACATCACCGGCCAGATTCTGCTTGTCGATGGCGGCATCTCGACCGGCGCCGTACGCGCCCTGCCCCAGAAATCAACCGCGCGCTAGCACGACCCGACATAGACATCTACCAACGTGCCGGGCGAGTAGACCTCGAAATCCGTCTGATACGCGCGTTTCAGCGTCTTGCGTGTTTCGAGCCGGTGGTCCTCCTTCCAGATGCCAATAACGATCTCTGCCGCCGGCTCGCCCTTCGCGGTAAATATGGCGTATGCGCCCGCCCCAACCTGGCGCGAAGCCATCCCGTCCGGAACGTCCGTGGCCGCCTGAACTTTCGCGCCCAAAAGATAGCTGTATTCGCCGTCTTTACCGTTTTCGTAGTCGCTATAGACCGCGACAATCCGATCGTCCACGCGGTTGGGAATGCGCTCGAGCAAGTTGTCTTTCATGAGCCGCCCCCAGAGCGGTCCGATCGCTCCTTGTCCGCTCGTCTCGCGCGCGTTGGTAGTGCGCGCCTCGATTCCTATTACCAGGAAGGAGTCTACGGTCGTTTCAGTCATGCAACTTGGCCTGTTCCTTCGGCGCCAACCGGGCTCGACCGACTGCTGCTTCCACTTGTAGCCGCACGGCCGTAGGAATCTTCGAGAGCAAGATGGTAATCAGCCGGTAGCGCCAGCCGGGAATCACAAACAATTTGCGCCGCCGCAGTCCATCGAGCGATGCGTCGACAACCATCTCCGCGCTTAACCAGAACTGCGGCCCGGCGAGTCGGCTGCGGTCCACCGCCATTGTGTCGTGAAACTCGGAATAGGTGAAGCCGGGACACAGCGCCTGCACAATGACATTCGACCGGACACTCTTCAATTCCAGGTACAGCCCTTCGGTGAACACCGTCATCCAACTTTTTGTTGCGCCGTAGCTCACCGATCCTGGGCTTCTCACGAATGCCGAAACCGAAGCTACGTTGATGATGCCTCCGAGATCGCACGCGACCATGTTTCGCAGTGCGGCATGCGTTAAGCGCACTGTCGCCATGACGTGCAGCCTGTGCATTTGCTCCTGCGGCCTCAGTTCGGCCTCCCAAAACAGGCCCTTGGCTCCAAAGCCTGCGTTGTTGATCAAGAGCGCGAGGCGAGGGGCGTTCGCGATCCGCGAGGCTACTCTCTCGAGATCGCTCTCGTCCGCCAAATCCGCCGGCAAGATTTCGATATTCGTCCGATACGCTGCCGTGAGTTCGGCGGCTAATTCGTCAAGCTTCTCTTTGCGCCGCGCGATCAGAAGGAGATCGTGTTCAGGCGCCAACTTTCGCGCGAATACCGCGCCAATACCGCTGGAGGCGCCGGTAATCGCCACCATTGTTCTTGCTGCCACATCCTCTAGTTTGCAACGCCGTCCCTTTTATGCGTGACGAAGACGGCGAAATTCGGAATACAACCCGGAGGCCTGATCGAGAAAAACCGCTTGGCCGCCGCCCTCCTTGGAGATAACGATGGAGCGCATTTGTTCGCAATCTCCCGACGGCGGGCAAATTTGATAAATCCGGTCGAAAGGCAGTTTGCCCGCCCGAACATCCTGGCAAATCGTGCTTTCCGCCTCTTCCGTCGAGCTCGCGTGTACCGCAAAACTCCGGTCGATCGGCAAAACGATCGTTCCCGAGAGCGTTACGCGCTCGCCGTCGCCGCTTTCATACATTCGAATTTTGTACTTATTACTCATATATCGCTCGGCTAATTCCTTATCGACCGGAAATTCCGGTCAAAATCCGGAATATCACTCCCCGGCTGAAACGCTGACGCGTTCGGCGTCACCAAGCGACATCAAGCCTCATGTCTGTCGCCACGCAGGAATTTTCTGGTAATTCGCCCAGTCCGACGTTGTACCATCGTGTCTATCGAGTTCGAGGAACCTTGGAGCGCCAGTCATTCGACCAAAGCTACGTCACACGACTTACCCAAGGCGATGCCGAGACGGAACGCCATTTCAGCCGCTATTTCGGCGACTTGCTCGCTATCAAATTGCGCTGCCGGCTGCGCTCTTCCCATCTGGTCGACGACGCCCGCCAGGAAACTTTCTTGCGCGTACTGAACGTACTGCGAAACAAGGGCGGCCTGGAGCACCCCGAGCGGCTGGGCGCCTTTGTCAACGCCGTCTGTGACAACGTGCTTTCTGAATTCTTTCGCGCCGGGAGCCGTTACCAGCAGCCTCCCGAGAACGCCCCTGAACCAGAGGACGAATCCGCCAGCGCCGAATCCGGATACATCACCGAGGAGCGCAAGAGGCTGATTCGGCAGGTGTTGGATAAGCTTTCCGGTACCGATCAGACCGTTCTGCGAAAGGTGTTTCTCGAAGATCGCGACAAAGACGAAATTTGCCGCGAATTGGGTATCGACCGGGACTACTTGCGGGTCCGCGTACACCGTGCCCTGGCCCGCTTCCGTAGTGCACTCGAAAAAGAGACAGGCCTTAAATCCTTTGCCACAGCAGTAAGTTAAGTGAAACGTCTGCCCGGCCTTCTCTCACTATCAGACAGACGCTATGAACCACCAATTGGCAGAACAGACCCAAGCGGTCGATAAATACCTGCTGAACGAACTGAACGAAGCCGAGCGGCTGGAATTCGAAGAACATTACTTTGATTGCCAAGCTTGCTCCGATCAGCTCAAGCACAACGCAATCGTCGTGGACAACCTCAAACAGGTGCTGCTGGAAGACCAGCGAGACACCTCCGAGCAGCGCGTGTCCGCAACGCACAAACCAGGCAGAAGCTGGCTCGGTTGGCTGAAACCGGCAACGCTTGTTCCCGCTTTCGCCACGCTTGCCCTGGCGCTGATCGTCGGCTACCAGAACCTCGTGTACCTACCAGGCCTCACCCGGCCGCAGGCTCTCGAAACGGTGCCGATCCCGTCCGCCGCGCGCGACAGCGGAACCGTTGTCGCCATCGACCGCGGCTTGCCCATGTTCAATCTCAGCTTCGATGTGGATTCTCCACAAGCCTATCCGTCCTATACGTGCGACTTTCAAAGCGAAGGTAAGGGCTCGATCCTCAACGTGGACTCGGGTTCGCGCAAGGTCGCCGCTTTTACGCTCGAGCTGCTCCTGCCTTCCAAGCAATTCCCTCCGGGCCGTTATGTGATGATCTTAAGACCTGCTTCGCAACCCGAAAAAGTGGTAAGCCGTTTTTCTTTTGCGATTCAGGACAAGGAGCCTCATGGATAACCCCGTAGAGAAGCGATTCATCTTTAACGGCGCCGCCGTGGCGTTAGCGGCGCACATTCGACGGCCGAACGACTTGTTCGTGCGCGCCGTTGCTCCCACTTGCCTGCCAGTAACCGGCGGCCTCGCCGAGGCCCAGGCGAGTGGCCAAAACTTTCACGAGATCATTTCTTTTGAATCGGCATCCACGCGCGCGCTGGGCGACTTTGCCGATGTTCACAGCGCGGCCGGCTTTACCAACGGCAACCACGCGCAAAACGGGTTGTCCACGCATACCTTCGTCGAATCCGCCGTCAACGGGCTCAAGGTCGACGTGCCTCTCGATTCCGGCAAAGGTCGCCGCGTTTTTGTGGTCAAGCAACTGCATCTTCGCCTCGAAAGCGCGTCCGACCGCCGCAACCCGATTGCCTTCCGGTCGCTCGAAGCAACCTTCAACGGTGTCTCGGTCGACGGAGTGCCGCTCAAGGTCAATACCGTTGCCGACGTCTTTTCGCAGCACGAAACGAAAGCCAAGTTGGTCCAGCGCTACGAAAAGGATGCCGATTTTCGCAAGCGCTATGGCAACTTGTTCTTCTCGACGGGCCGGCCGCCCGCGAAGAACGAGATCCCGAACTCAAAAGGGCTGATCTACGGGACGGTTGTCGCCAGTCTCGAGTGGCAGGGCAAAAAGCCCGACAAAGCGGATATCATCGGCACGAATCAACTGAAGGTTGAAGGCCTTGGCACGATCTATTTCGGCGAAATCTTCATTGACGAAGACTATAGGCGTGTCACCTTGCTGCGCTTTCAGCTTGGCTCTGTGGATGGCGGCGACATGTCGGCGTGCGAAGCGCAAGGCAACGGCAGTACTTGGCCGCCGCGTTTTGCGGATCTATAGCCGGTAGCTCAGACAACAGACGTTTCAACTACATCGCCTTCTCCGGGCGCAAGAAATAGATTCGATTCCACTCCGTGCTGGCGTGTGTAGAGGTCGTAATAGCGGCCTCCTGCCGCGTACAGTTCGGCGTGGTTTCCGCGTTCGATGATGCGTCCGCCCTCGACGACCAGAATTTGGTTGGCTCGCCGTATGGTCGAAAGGCGGTGAGCAATCACGAACGTCGTTCGGCTCTGCATGAGATAGGAAAGGCCGGTCTGGATCAAGGCTTCCGATTCGGAATCGAGGCTCGAGGTGGCTTCGTCGAGGATGAGGATGCGGGGATTCGCGAGGATCGCGCGGGCGATCGAAACACGCTGCTTCTGACCGCCGCTCAGCTTGACGCCGCGCTCGCCAACAATGGTCTTATAACCGTCGGGGAAATTTTCCGCGAATTCGTCCACGCGCGCGATGCGGCAAGCCTCCAGAATTTCCTGCTCGGTGGCGGACGGCCGCGAGAAGGCAACATTGTCCTGGATGGTCCCGTCAAAGAGGAACGAGTCCTGCAGCACCAGGCCGAGTTGCAGGCGATAACTCGAGAGCACTACCGTGGAAAGATCGAAACCATCGACCAGGACCTTGCCTTGCTTCGGCGAGTGGAACGTAGTGATCAGGCCGATCATGGTGGACTTGCCGGAGCCTGACGAGCCAACCAGCGCGACGACGGTTCCTGGCCGTGCGTCGAAAGAGATATCGTGCAGCACCGGCTTCCCCTCTTCGTAGGCAAAGGAAACATGTTCGAACTGCACATGGCCGTCGATCACGGGCAGCGCGGTTGAGCGTCGTGGATCTTCGTCT
>Ga0193753_10003565_pt1 | contig 11448 bp, 12 predicted proteins | sample H1c2metaG_FD_144925 | JGI IMG/M metagenome (GOLD analysis project Ga0193753, IMG submission 144925) | Soil microbial communities from a riparian zone of the East river system, Colorado, United States - H1c2 | ecosystem: Environmental > Terrestrial > Soil > Riparian zone | place: USA: East... | reverse complement strand
TAAGATAGTGATCACTAAACTGACGATGCTTTCGGAACGCCAGCTCAACTACCTGCTGAATGACAAGCTAAATCAAAAGTTATCTCCCTTTATCAATCTCGGCAAGTTGGGATTGAATTTCGGTTTGCAGGGAATGCAGTTTACGGCAACCTCCACAACGGCGGAGAATCAAACGTTGTCTTATCCAATGTATCTGCATAGCATATCCAATAATAATGACAATCAGGATATCGTGAGTATGGGTTGCAACGCCGCGTTGATGACGCGTAAAGTGATAGATAATTCCTTTGATGTGCTGGCGATTCAAACGCTCGCTGTTGTACAGGCAATTGACTTCCTGAAATGTCAGGCCAGGCTGTCGCCAATCGCTCATTCACTCTACGAAAATGTGCGTGACATAGTCCCACCGATCATCGAGGACAAACCCCGCTATGCCGACACTCAGGCTATACGCAAGTATCTCGTTAAACTAGGTTCGTCTGTAAAGATCTAAGATGAAATATGCATTGGTCACTGGCGGCTCACGCGGAATAGGACGGTCGATTTGTATAAAGCTGGCTGAACTTGGATATAACATTCTTATCAACTACAAGAGCAATGACGTCGAGGCCGAACGGACTGCCGGACTGGTTCGCGAGAAAGGCGCCAGCGCCGAGTTATTGCGATTCGACGTATCCAATAAAGAAGATGTTGACCGGGCGTTGGGCGGCTGGCAGGAAAGCAATAAGGATCACGTTGTAGAAGTGTTGATCAACAATGCGGGTGTTCGCGAAGACGCGCTGATGGTTTGGATGACAGAAGAGCAATGGAAGCGCGTATTGGGTTCGAGCCTGGATGCCTTCTATTATGTTTCGCGACACGTGATCAATTCCATGCTTGCAAATAAGTATGGGAGAATTGTAACCATCGTCTCGTTAAGTGGGATAAAGGGCATGGCAGGTCAAACTAACTATTCCGCTGCGAAGGCTGGCGTTATCGGTGCAACGAAAGCGCTGGCTCAAGAGGTAGCAAGACGCGGTATAACTGTCAATGCTGTTGCTCCAGGCTTTATAAAGACAGACATGACACAGGATTTAAATGAAGCAGAACTCAAAGGCCTTATTCCCATGAAAAGGTTCGGGGAACCGGAAGAAGTGGCTGACGCAGTCGCGTTCCTGGCATCTCCAAAGGCATCCTACATCACTGGAGCGGTGCTCTCCATCAATGGGGGTCTTTACACCTGATTGGCTTCCGACCAATTTTTTTAGAAAATTTCAAGACATTCGATTACCTCAGATTGAGACTTTTCGGTAAGCGGATCACCGTTTTAAATTATATTTTTGCGCCTAAATTTAACGTTGACTTGGCGGTAAAAAGATAAGGTTCAGATGAATAGAGTCGTTATCACGGGGATTGGAATATATGCCACGATCGGCAAAAACCTTACTGAGGTAAATAAATCCTTATACGAGGGTTCATCTGGGATCATTCTTGACCCGGCAAGGAAAGCCATGGGCTACCGCTCTGGACTTACGGGGTACATTGATCGACCCGTGTTAAAGGGTGTGCTTGACAGGCGCGCCCGCGTCATGCTTCCTGAGCAGGGCGAGTATGCGTACATGGCAACACAGGAGGCGCTTCATCTGGCCAAGTTGGACCAGGATTTCCTCGACAAGAACGAAGTGGGCATCATCTATGGCAACGACAGCTCTGCCCAGCCCGTGATTGAGGCGATAGATATCATTCGGGAGAAAAGAGATACCATGATGGTGGGTTCCGGAAATGTTTTCCAGGTACTGAATTCAACGGTGAACATGAATCTGGCCACTATTTTTCGACTGAGAGGAATCAATTTTACGGTCAGCGCTGCCTGTGCAAGCGGTTCCCATGCTATAGGCTTGGGATCGATGTTTATTAGAAATGGTATGCAGGACATTATTGTGTGTGGTGGCGCGCAGGAGCTGAACCTGTATTCGATGGGGAATTTTGATGCGTTAGGCGCTTTTTCGATCCGCGAAAATGATCCAAAGGCGGCCTCAAGACCATTTGATAGAAGTCGTGATGGCCTTGTGCCAAGTGGCGGAGCGGCCACTGTAATCCTGGAAAGCCTGGATTCAGCGCAAAAAAGGGGAGCTGCGATCCTTGGTGAAGTGATTGGCTACGGTTTTTCATCCAATGGTGAGCATATTTCGAATCCGTCAGTGCAAGGTCCATCCCGTTCTTTGAGGATGGCCATGAAGGCATCGGGCCTCCATCCCTCGGAAGTGAATTACATCAATGCCCACGCAACGTCCACACCTTCAGGCGACGCAAGCGAGGCTAAAGCAATTTTTGAGGTGTTTGGTGACGCAGGTACACCGGTTAGCTCTACCAAATCTATGACAGGCCACGAATGCTGGATGGCTGGTGCCAGTGAGATCGTTTATTCATTGCTCATGATGGAAAACTCCTTCATTGCGCCAAATATTAACTTTGAAAGTCCGGACGAAGATTCAGCCCGCCTTAACATTGTAACGAAGGCAACGAGTAAAAATATTGACGTATTTTTGTCGAATTCTTTTGGATTTGGAGGGACCAACTCGACTTTAATTGTCAAAAAGTGGAAGTAACAAGTAATGGAAAAAACGAGCATAATTGAAAAGATCAATGGTTTTCTAGTGGAGGAGTTCGAGGTAGATCCGGTCAAAATTCAACCGGCTGCGAGCCTTCGGGCATCCCTCGAGCTCGATAGCCTGGATTACATAGACCTTGTAGTGGTGCTTGAAAACAATTTTGGATTCAAGGTCAAACCGGAGGATTTCAACGGGATCGATACCTTCCAAAGCTTTTACGACTACGTGATCCGCCGGGTAGGGGAGAAAGTAGCTTCCTGATTATGCCACAGTGGCAAGGAAAGTCCAAAGGGACGGCGCTGGGTTACCGCATCATGTATTTTATTTGCAGCGTGTTTGGTGTGCTGCCAGCATATTTCATACTCCGGTTTGTTGCCCTTTATTTCCTTCTTTTCTCCAGAGCCTCCACTCAGACAATTTATCAGTACTTCAGAGAACGGCATGGATATAGTAAAATTCGCGCAATTGTGGGCTCATACCGTAATTATTACCTGTTTGCCCAGACTTTGCTCGACAAGGTTATCGTCATGGCGGGGATCCACAACAAACTTACTTATGAGTTTGAGGGAGAAGATAACCTGCGGAAAATGGTGCGCAGTGGAAAGGGCGGCATATTATTAAGCGCTCATGTTGGGAACTGGGAGGCAGCAGGTCACTTGTTAAGGAGACTCGACACCAGGATTAACGTCGTCATGTACGATGGAGAGCACCAACAGATCAAAGATTACCTTGAAAGCGTCACAGGTGGGCGTAATTTGAATGTAATTCTGATCAAGTCCGATATGTCACACGTATTCTCCATCGGAGAAGCGCTCCAAAAGAATGAACTCATTTGTTTGCACGCCGACCGCTTCGTTGAAGGTAATAAGACAACGCTTAGACAATTTCTTGGCTCTGAAGCATTATTTCCGCTGGGACCCTTTCTTATGTCGGCAACCTTCAGGGTGCCGGTAGCCATCGTTTTTGCATTTAAGGAATCGTCACGTCATTATCACTTCTTTGGCACTGACCTCATTGAACGCAGTGATGGAGAATCAAAGCAGCAATTCATGGAAAGGATACTTAGCACGTTCCTGGACCAACTGGAACAAAAAGTAAAGATGTATCCCGAACAGTGGTTTAATTATTTTAATTTTTGGGCAAAATGATCAATTTTGCCCGCTGATGTTGGCTGACCGCGACGATATTCTACGATACATTCCTCAGCGTCATCCGATTGTGATGGTGCATACATTGCTTGAAGCCGACGATGAGCACGCTGTAACAACATTCAATATTGAGCCCGACAATATCTTTATTGATCGCGGAAACTTTGCAGAACCTGGACTGATTGAAAACATCGCCCAGACAGCAGCCGTGCACATCGGGTTCCAGTGTCATAGGAAAAATATTCCCATTCCCATAGGTTACATCGCAGCGATAAAAAATTTGAACATTGTTAGTCTTCCGCAGTCGAACTCCAGGATCACAACTTCCGTTAAGATCGTGAATAAGGTACTTGACGTTACGGTGGTACAGGGTGAGGTTGAGTTGGAAGGGGTATCCTTATGTACCTGTGAAATGCGGATCTTTGCTAAGTTGCAATCGTAAATAATCGATTATATATGTCTATCCACAAAACCCTCCTTGTTATTTCCTTCCTCGCTTTGTCCTGCCATGCAGCGAATTGCCAAGGCAAGAGCGATGTTTTCAAAAAAGAAGTTCCGATTACCTGGCTGGGATTGGACTTTACAAATACAAAACTGATCGGAGATCGTGAACGGTTTGGTTCGGAGTCCGATGTTCGTCACCTGTTGGAAGCGTGGAATAGTCTGATATTGCAGGAACCTGATAAATTTGACGTTGCGAAAGCAGTGGGCCGTGCAAAATTGGAGAATGTCGTTGAGGTAACGAATGAACATAATGCCGAGCTTGATGTCATGAGCATGTTTTCAGACAGCGAAAAAGACTATTTGCACGTAAAGCCTGCTGATGTTGAGCAGATCATCGCTGGCTATGATTATAAAGGTAAAACTGGCATCGGTCTGATGTTCGTCGTGGAGAGCTTTAATAAGATCAATGAGGAAGGATCGATCTATGTGACTTTCATCAATATGGACTCAAAGGAAGTTTTGTTTACCGAAAGGCTTGTTGCAGAACCTAAGGGGTTTGGAATGAGAAATTTTTGGGCCGGTTGCGTCTACGGCGTAATCACAAAAATTCAGAAGAAAGAATTCGAAATGTGGCGTAAGAAATATTTTCGTCCCTGATCCGTTCACGGCCGTAGAGAGAGGACAAACCTATACCTGTGCTTAATCATCAAACCGAAATCATTGTCAGATTCAATGAGGCCGATCCACTTGGCATTGTATGGCATGGCCATTACTTACGCTATTTTGAAGACGGTCGAGAAGCCTTTGGAAAGGTCCATGGCATTTCATACCTGGATTGTTACAGGCACGGTCTTGCCGTTCCTGTTGTCTCGGTTCATTGCGACTACAACAAGCCGTTAAGGTACGGTGACACGGTGTTGGTAGAGACGACCTATGTCGATACAGCGGCAGCGAAACTAACATTTGATTATAAGATATTTGAAGCTAAAGGCCGGTCATTGGTTGCAACGGGTCACTCGGTGCAAGTATTTGTTGATGCGAAGACCTTCGAGCTTCAGCTCACAATGCCGGGTTTTTTTGAAGCGTGGAAGAAACAAAATTTAGGTAAGCTATGAATAGCGTGTGGATCGCTGCTGACAGCATTGTTTCTCCTCTGGGATCTACTTCGCGGGAGAATTATGAAAAGCTGCGCGCAGGAAATTCGGCGCTTCGCAATACAGATGATATGCGTTTGAGTCCAACGCCTTTCATTGCTGGAAAGATACCCGGGTTAAATACTATACCCGGCATGACCATCCTCGAATCCATTACATGCCAGGCCATAGAAGAAGCGATCCAATCGCTTGAACTGCCGCTCGCGCGGACAATCTTTATCCTTTCTTCCACGAAGGGGAATATTAGTTTTTTGGAAGAAGGTAATTCCAAACACCCCAGACTTCACTTGCATGCGCTGGCTGAATTTATTGCAAGCAAATTTGGATTTAAGAGTCATTTAGTTGTATCGAATGCGTGTATATCAGGCGTTATGGCGCTTATTGTCGGTAAGCGCATGATAGAGTCGGGAAAAGCAGATCACGTGGTGGTGGCTGGTGCAGATGTGCTAAGTCGCTTTGTAGTCAGTGGCTTTCAAAGCCTTCAGGCATTGAGCGACGAGCCATGCCGGCCGTTTGACGCCGAGCGCAAAGGCATCAATTTGGGTGAAGGTGCGGCGGCCATTGTGCTTACCGGTAAACCAGGTGAGCTGGGTTCAGATCCTGCGGTGAAGATCCTGGGTGGAGGCCTTAGCAACGATGCGAATCACATTTCGGGACCTTCGCGCAGTGGAGAGGAACTTGGATACGCTATCCGCCAGGCCCTCGTGGAGGCTGACGTGAAGCAAAATGAAATTGATTTCATATCCGCCCACGGCACGGCTACCCTATATAATGATGAAATGGAGGCAAAAGCCTTTAATATACATCAGCTTGCCGCTGTCCCGACCCATAGCCTAAAAGGGTATTTCGGGCACACGTTGGGGGCTGCGGGCGTGCTCGAAGTTGCGATGTGCGTTGCCAGTTTGCTTCAGAATGAATTGTTGCCATCCAAGGGATTCCAAAGGTTAGGTGTATCCCAGCCGTTATCCGTAATAGAACGCCTTGAGCGTCGCGAACTGCGTACGTGTCTTAAAACGGCGTCAGGCTTCGGTGGTTGCAATGCAGCCATTATATTAAGAAAGGAAAATTAACTTTGAACATGGATTTTTTTGACAAGGAAAAGCTGTCGGCCATAAAAGCAAAAGAAGAAGCACAATGGATAACGTTCGCGCCCTTTGTATTTCAAGCAACCCGAGTGCTACGGGACAGTGGCATCTTGTCGCAGGTTGAATCCCATCGGGAAGGCATAACGCTGGAAGAACTGACAAGGAACGTAAAACTTCCTCCTTATGGGGTTCGTGTTTTGGTTGAGGCGGCACTCGGTATCGGCCTATTGACCTTAAACGACGAAAAATACAAGATCACCAAAACCACATACTTCATCCTGCATGATGAATTGACAAAAGTGAATATGGACTTCACCCATGATGTTTGTTATCAGGGCATGTATTTCCTCGACGAGAGTATTAGGAATGGTAAGCCGGAAGGTCTAAGTGTATTTGGCAAGTGGAATACGATCTACGAAGCACTGTCCACCACCATGCCCGATAAGGCTAAGAAGAGTTGGTTCTCCTTCGATCATTTTTATTCTGACTATGCATTTCCGGAGGTGCTGCCGCTTGTGTATGCCCATAAACCTCAGAGATTACTCGATATTGGTGGAAATACTGGAAAGTGGTCGCTGCAGAGTTTTGCATACGATCAAGATGTCAGGATAACGATCATGGATCTACCAGGGTATGTGGATACGGCTAAAGACACGATTGAAGAGCAGGGTTATGGAGCAAGAATTTCTTTTTATCCCAGCAATTTACTAGACGAGGCGCAGCCATTTCCGACTGGGTTCGATGCCATCTGGATGAGTCAATTCCTTGATTGTTTTTCAGAAAATGAAATCGTATCGATACTGAAAAGGTGCCGGAAGGCACTTGCGCCGGACGGACAAATATTCATTTTGGAAACCTTCTGGGATCGTCAGCGTTTTGAGGCGTCCGCGTTTTCACTTCAGCAGACGTCCTTGTATTTTACCGTGATGGCTAATGGCAATAGTCAGATGTACGACTCCAAGATCTTTATTAAGTGCATCGAACAGGCTGGATTGAGAGTTGTTGACGAAAAAGACTATGTTGGTGTAAGTCATACGCTACTGACTTGTAAGCCTTAAGTTTAAGTATACATGTTGAACTTAGATGATGTTGAATAATGAAGATGATTGACGTATTGGTCATTGGCGCGGGACCAGCTGGATCTATTTCAGCTGCGATGCTTCATAAACATGGATTAACTGTTCGCGTCGTGGAACGAGAAAAATTTCCACGATTTGTTATCGGCGAAAGTTTACTCCCGCGTTGCATGGAGGTACTTGACGATGTCGGACTCATCGAAGCCGTTAAAGCAAAGAATTTCCAGGAGAAGGCCGGGGCAAAATTCATGAAGGAAGATAAAGTGGCCGACTTTAATTTTTCCGACCAATTCTCCAAAGGTTGGACGTGGACGTGGCAGGTTCCGCGTGCCGAATTTGATCAAACACTCATCAGCGAAGTGCAACGCAGGGGTGTGCAAGTAGATTTTGAAACAACTGTTACGGCAATAGAATTCTTTGACGATGGAAGCTCCTCGACGGTGGTTCAGCGCAAGGATGGAACAGAAGAAAAAATTGCCGCCAGGTTCATCGTCGATGCCAGCGGCTATGGACGTGTTATTCCAAGATTGTTCAAGCTTGATACACCCTCCAACCTGGATCCCCGCAAAGCTGTATTCGCACATGTAAATGATATTCACAGAAACGAACACGATGAACCCAACCGCATCATCGCGGTAATGTATGCGCCTGGTATATGGACGTGGATCATTCCTTTTTCCACAGGTGTAACCTCATTGGGATTTGTTGGCAGCTATGAATTTTTTGATTCCCTTGATGGCGATCTGTCACAGAAATTTAAGTCCTGCATAGAAGGTAATCCCTATCTCAAAAAACGTTTTGGTGACGTATCGTGGGTTTTCGAGCCGCGAAAACTGGAAGCATGGTCTGCAACAACGGATAAATTCTATGGCCATGGTTTTGTACTTACAGGTAACGTCACCGAATTCCTGGATCCTATTTTTTCGTCGGGCGTTATGTTTGCCACAGTATCGAGTCACCTGGCCAGTAAACTCGTGATTCGTCAGCTGAAAGGAGAGGAAGTCGATTGGGACAATGACTACACACAATTTATTCGTCAGGGCGTCGATACGTTTCGCACTTTTGTGATGGCCTGGTACGATGGCACGCTTGAACAGATATTTTTCTCCAAGAACCCCGATCCGGTTATCAAACGGCAGATTTGCTCCGTACTTGCGGGATATGTGTGGGATAAGACGAACCCATTTGTGCGGTCGCACGAAAAAGCTTTGAAGGGATTGGCTAAGTTGATTAAGATACAGGAACGTCCGTAGCAATGAACGTCATTACACGCCATTGCCGCATTCAACACAATACGCTGCTCAGCCAGGGAAAAGTCATCTTTCAGGACCGTAGCGCCAGCCTTGACTCGTTTCTGAATAGTGCCATTAGGGCCCTTGGCATGGGCTATCCTAAGTACTACAAAACGGATCCCATGTGTAAGCTGGGGCTCCTTGGCGCTGAGATGCTATTCAAGTCTTTCAATCCTGTAACGCACTACGGAGCGGAATCTGTTGGATTAGTACTGTCAAACACCCATGCGAGCCTTGATACGGACCTTCGTTATTTTGAAACCATGCGAACAATGGCAAGTCCTGCGTTGTTTGTTTACACATTGACGAATATTGTGATGGGGGAGATATGCATCAGATACGGAATCAAGGGCGAGAACGCCTTCTTTGTGCTTCCGGCCTTCGAGCCTGAACTATTGGCGGGCTATATTGACACGATGATGGCTTTGGAGAAAAACAAGGCGTGCCTGGCCGGCTGGATTGATGTAATGGGCGACCACCATGATGTTTTCTTATATTTGGTGGAAAAGAAAACTGAAGGTCAGGATGCTTTATCGCATACACCTGAGCAACTTAAAAAACTTTATCAGGCGGAATATGGAACAGTTGATGATAGATCTTAAAGAACAGATCATTGAGGCGTTGAATCTGAAGCATCTTAAGCCCGAAGATATTGGTGATGATCAACCTCTATTTGTGGAAGGATTAGGTTTAGACTCCATTGATGCACTTGAGCTGATCGTTTTACTGCAGCAATACTATAATATTAAATTGGCGAACCCGCAGGAGGGCCCTCAGATATTCAAATCTGTAAAAACAATTGCGGAATATATTAGCTCACATCAAACCGCATAAGGAATTTGAAAGGCCGCGTCCACGTAGCCGGAATTGGAGTAATCTCGGCCATAGGATCTTCTGTGGAAGAAACAATGCTGTCTTTCAGGTCTGCAAAATCTGGTATTGATAAGCTTACATTATTCAATTCAATTCATCAGGGTGTCCTTCCGGTTGGAGAAGTTAAATTGGATAACCTCGAGCTATCCGACCGTGTGGCACATCATCCAAATTTAACGCGTACCGCCTTACTGGGTTTACATGCAGCGAAGGAAGCCGTTTCCGATGCCAGCATCGATCTTAGGAAATGGCGAAGCGGCATTATCTCCGCAACGACGGTTGGAGGCATGGATAAAACGGAGAATTTTTTTATCGATTTTCTTGTCGATCAGAATTCCGGGAAGCTCCGAGATGTTGAAAATCACGAATGTGGAAGAAGTACAGAGATCATTGCCGATGCACTCGGTGTCAATACATTTATATCAACAATAAATACTGCATGCTCATCGTCGGTAAATGCGGTGGCGCTGGGCGCGAGACTCATTCAACACGATAAGCTTGACGTTGTAATCGCTGGTGGAAGTGATGCGCTGTCCCGGTTCACGTTAAATGGATTTAATAGCCTGATGATTCTCGACGGTGAACCCTGCAGACCATTTGATGCCGGTCGCAAAGGCCTGAACCTTGGAGAAGGTGCGGGCTTTCTAGTCCTGATCTCTGATCGCGTAGCGACTGCCGAGGGCCGTGTCTTTTCATGCTACGTGAATGGCTTTGCCAACACGAACGATGCCTTCCATCAAACCGCTTCATCCCCTGAGGGCAGAGGATCTTACGGCGCCATGGTCGGAGCGTTGAAAATGAGCGGCCTAGATCCCGGAGTGATAGACTATATCAATTTGCACGGGACAGGCACGGTCAACAATGACCTGTCGGAAGGAACAGCTGTCCGAAGACTTTACGGACAGCAATACCCTGCCCTTAGCTCAACTAAAGCATTCACAGGTCATACCCTGGGTGCCAGTGGAGGCATCGAAGCCGTGTTTTCCGTCCTCTCCATTAAGGAAAAGTGCGTGTTCCCCAACCTGCGCTTCGAAACAGCGATACCAGAAACTGGTATCGTGCCTCAGTTGTCGTTTGAAACAGGGAAGTCTATCAAGAATGTGATGAGCAATTCCTTCGGATTTGGTGGCAATTGTTCTTCAATAATATTCTCCGCGAATGATGCGACGTTGTAACCTTTGGCATTTGTAATGCGAGTCTTTATTAACGGCATAGGAATGATGTCTGCACAAAGGCCATGGCATCGGGAAGCACTGGGTGAGCAACCTGTCTCCTATGCTGGTGACAGGCTTGGGTGCATTGAGCCAGACTACAGCAAGTATTTTGATGTCAGGCAACTTCGGAGAATGAGCCGCATCATTAAAATGGGCATGGCGTCGGGGATGGATGCGTTGCGTGAAGCGGCAATTGACGTTCCCCACGCGATCATTACCGGTACCAGTTATGGATGCCTGGAGGATACCGGGATCTTTCTAACTAAGATGATCGAGAATCAAGAGCAAGCATTAAACCCAACGCCCTTCATTCAATCTACTCACAACACGGTTGGGTCGCAGATCGCACTGTTGCTTCAATGTCAGGGATACAACCAGACCTATACACAGCGGGCCTTTTCCTTCGAATCGTCTTTGATCGATACCTCGATGTCATTGGAAGATGATCCTCAACAGTCCATCCTGACAGGTGCGGTCGACGAGATCACGACGACGAGTCATAAGATACTTCAGCGTTTTGATATTTTCAGGACAGGTTCTACTAACAGCTTGCAACTATTTAAGGACAAAC
>Ga0193753_10003564_pt1 | contig 11448 bp, 11 predicted proteins | sample H1c2metaG_FD_144925 | JGI IMG/M metagenome (GOLD analysis project Ga0193753, IMG submission 144925) | Soil microbial communities from a riparian zone of the East river system, Colorado, United States - H1c2 | ecosystem: Environmental > Terrestrial > Soil > Riparian zone | place: USA: East... | reverse complement strand
CAGTGGAGAAAGGAGCGTTGGATATTCTATTCGCCAATGCGGGCATTGTGGAGGTCGTAGGCTTGTCTGACGTAACCCCCGAACATTTTGATCGCATGTTCGACATCAACGTTCGCGGCATGTTGTTTACCGTTCAGAAGGCATTGCCGCTCTTGAGGGAGGGCGCTTCTATTATCCTGAATTGCTCGATCGGTTCAAGCAAGGCAAGGGCTCCAGGCTACAGTGTTTATGGGGCGAGCAAGGCCGCAGTTCGTTCGTTTGCCAGAACTTGGACGATGGATCTCAAAAAGTTTGGCATTCGCGTCAATGCGCTCAGCCCGGGACCGATCGATACGCCGCTCATCGATGATCAGTCAACCACCAAGGCAGGCGCGGATCAGCTCAGAGCCGCCTTCGCAGCGAATATTCCTCTGGGCAGGATGGGACGCCCGCACGAAGTTGCGGCAGCGGCTTTATTCCTTGCATCGGACGAAGCCAGCTTCATTACAGGGATTGAGCTGTGCGTGGACGGCGGCGTCGCCCAGATCTAGGCCCCGTCCATGCTTCAATCCACGGGCGCGCGCCCATCACTTTGCGGCGGGGGAATATTCCCGCACCAGGTAGCTCGATGCCAACTTTGAACAGCTGCAAGCAAAGAGATATGGAATGACGACAGAATTAGCCAAGGGTCGTTCCGTCATGGCCTCGGAGGCGGAGGTTTTCGAACGTGCCAACTGGAAGCCGATTCAACTGTTGGTTCTTGGTCTTTGCTTTTTGATCAACATGCTCGACGGTATGGATCTGCTCGTCATTTCCTATGCCGCGCCAGTCCTGTCGACGGAATGGAAGGTAGACCCGGCCAGTCTCGGTCTGCTTCTGAGCGTTGCATTCCCAGGTATGGCGATCGGCGGTATGGTGCTAGCGCCGCTAGCTGATCGTTTCGGCAGACGCCCCTTGATCGTGGGGGCTCTTGCTTTTTCGTCACTCGCGATGCTCGCCTCCGGTATGGCCGGAACGCTGTCCGAACTTCTCGTGCTGCGTCTGCTTGTCGGCATAGGCATCGGCGTGCTCCTTCCCACCATGTCGGCCATGATTTCCGAATTTGCTCCGCGCAGATTTCGCGACTTCGGCGTTGGTTTCATCCTGTCTGGCGTCCCGCTTGGCTCGACCGTGACAGGATTCGTCGCGGCCTCTTCCATTCCAGCGTTTGGATGGCAGGCCACCTTGTGGGGAGCGGGTTTGGTCTCAGCTGCGGTGACCCTCCCCGTAGCTCTTTTATTGCCGGAGTCCATGCAGTTTCTCATCCGCCGGCAACCGCCCAATGCGCTACGTCGATTGAATGCAGTGCGCACAAGGTTGGGTGAGGCAGCGCTCGGGGCGATGCCGGCGCCAATCGATCAGGTCGGTCGAGGACCGGTCGCCGCGCTGTTTGCCGATGGCCGGTCACCCAGAACACTGTTTCTTTGGGTGGCAATTTCATTCGGGTTTATGACGCTCTATTTCGTCCTCACGTGGTTGCCCAAGCTTGCGACGATGTCAGGATTGGCAGTCCGCGACGCGATCTATGTCGGTGCAATTCAGAATGTTGGGTCCTTCCTCGGAACCACAGCAGTCGGGGTTGCGGCCACCAAGTTTCCCCTTCGACGATTGGTGCCGAGTTTCCTCGTAATCTCTGTGCTGACACTTGTTGTGTTCGGAAATATTTCCATGCCTCTGCCGCTGCTACTTTTCATCGGTTTTCTGATAGGGTTCTTTCTGCAGGGCGGCATCAATTCTCTCTATCCCTTAGGTGCGGCTGCCTATCCTGCAGAATCCCGTAGCACTGGCCTTGGCTGGGCGACGGGTATCGGTCGGATCGGAGCCATCTCCGGCCCGATTTTGGCCGGGATGTTCGTGGCCGCTGGTGTTTCGCTCGGCACGATCTTTATTATTTTCTGCGTCCCTATCCTCATTGCCGCGCTCTGCGCAGCATTCATTAGCTCAGAGGAGGATGCCGGCACCCTTTGAAAGCTCAGGGGTAGGCGGGTTGATCAGAGCCTCCTTAGGCCTCAGACGCCTCAGACGCCTTCTTCAGGTTGCGTTTCGGAAGCGACGGCAGAGCAGGTGCGGTGATCTGTTTCAGAATCAGCTCGGTATAGATTTCCACAAGCTGCGAACTGCTGAACCTACCGCGTTGCCGGTACCAGTCAGCAATGCCTCTTAGCATAGCCAATGTGGACATCGTGGCAATTTTAGCGTCGGGAACCTCAAAAATACCGGCAGCGCATCCGTCCGCCAGGATCTTCGTGAATATCTGCTCGGCCTGGTCGCGTTGCCGAATATGAATTTTGTATCGTTTTGTGGACAGGCTGCGCACTTCCATATGGCCGATGTAGGCTTCCTTGCGCCGCAGGGTGTGCCACTTGACCATGGTCTCGATATAACGTTTAACGCGCTCGACGGGATCTTCGACCGCGTCCAGCCGTTGCGAAACTTCCGCCAGCAAGTCATCCGTGATTTCGGTAATCAGGCGGTAGAGCAAATCATCCTTGCTATCGAAATAATTGTATAGCGATCCGGCCTGGAGGCCTGCGACGCCTGACAATTCCCTCACGTTCATCTTTCTGAAGCCCTTGCGGTACAGAAGATTTATGGCGGCGTGGCGAATATTCAGCCACGTGACTTCTCTGTTAGAGCCTTTGGTCCTCAACTCAGGGTTCCTTGAGTGGATACGGGAAGAAGTCGATGCCCAACCGCGACTTGCGATGGGCGTCGGAAACGCCGCCGTATTGTACATTTTGCCGGGTACGTCGATCGGCATACCAAAAAACCGCCGGCTACATGCCTGTAGAGGACGGTTTCAAAGCAATCGATCCGTCTGCCATAGCATATAGCATGCCGACATGGCCTTTCCGGTTGCGACAAAATGCCCGTCCCCTGGGATGCCGGAGTGTCCCACCTGACGGGACTGGCGGTCTGACCTCAGGCCGTCCTCGTCACAGGAGCTTCATTTGACGAGGACTTTCGCTTGGCGACGGCCCTGGCCGCGGAGCAGGCGCTGCGCTCACCGGGCTGTTTAGTTAATCCTGCGGCGTGCCAGCCACCAGCCGGCCTGAGGCGGCCAGTCGGAAAAACCGCGCTCCGGCTCCAATTCACGAATAAACCGCAGTGGCAGGTTCGGCTCCAATAGACACTGGCGCCCTATTGCAACTAAATCAGCCTTGCCGTCGTCGACAATGGCTGCCGCCTGTGCAGTACTGGTGATCAGACCCACCGCCATCGTGGCAATTCCGGCTTCTTCGCGCACATGCGCTGCGAACCGCACCTGAAAACCTGGCGTTCTGGCGATGCGCGAGGACACGCTGCCTATTCCTCCGGATGAGCAATCAATAACATCCACGCCCCGGCATTTTAATTCTCGCGCTAACACCACCGTATCTTCGATGCACCATCCATCCTCCGGGCCGTCAACAGCAGAGACGCGGAAGAATAGGGGACGCCCGGCCGGCCACACTTCGCGAACCGCTTCAACAACTTCCAGAACGAGGCGCATGCGGCCCTGCAAACTTCCGCCGTAAGCATCGTGACGGTGATTGCTGAGAGGAGACAGAAACGAATGAAGCAGGTACCCGTGCGCTCCATGCAACTCCAAGACATCGAAGTCCGCTTGCGCTGCTCGGGATGCTGCATCCCTCCAAAGCGCAATCAGCTCCGGGATTTCACAGAGATCAAGTGCATGTGGCGTGGCGGAAAAGTCGTCCGCTGGCTCGCCAGACACTGAAATAATCGGCCATGGAGGCTCTTCTCTTCGTAGGATATCCTCAGTCCCCAAGGATTTTAGACCGTGCCATGGTCTTTGGGTTGCCGCTTTGCGGCCGGCATGGACGATTTGGATTCCCGGTACGCTTCCTTGCGATCGCAGGAAGGCAGAAATTCGCCTTAACGGAGCGATATGCTCGTCCTTCCAAAGACCAAGGTCTCCATACCCCACACGGCCGTCGGCGGCTATCGCTGTAGCCTCGACGACCACCATAGATGCGCCTCCCATCGCCAACCGGCCGAGATGCACGAGATGCCAGTCAGTCGGGTAGCCATCGACACCGGAATATTGATGCATCGGCGGGACGACGATCCGATGCCGCAGCGTGATATCTCGAAGCGTCAAAGGTGCAAGAAGCTTTGATGTTTCCAACTCTTGAGCTCCATCCAAACCAGATTCGGATACACAATTTCTTGTTGTGCTTCTTTCCAATAATCTTTGGTGTTGTTCTCCGTGCGCCAGGGGCTGGAAATCAACCCGCATACATCTTGAATGTTTCCTTAGCGATGATTAGTTTTTGAATCTCACTTGTTCCCGCGCCTATTTCATGATGTTTTGCATCACGATACAGGCGAGCGGTCGGAAATTCCTCCATCAGGCCGTTGCCGCCGAGAATTTGCACGGCGTCTCGAGATGCCTCCACCGCAATCTGCGATGCATAGAGCTTCAGCACCGCCGCATCACGAGTGACTTTCTCTCCTCTCTCCAAAGCCCGCACCAGATTGTAAAACATCATCCTCGCCATCTCGATGCCCATTGACATGGTGGCGATCTTGTCCTGAATCATCTGGTATTCAGCGATCGGGCGACCGAACACGACGCGCTGCATGGCATAGGGCACGGCAACATCCAGACAGGCCTGAGCGATGCCAACGCAGGATGAGCCTTCGAAAACGCGCTCGATATCCAGTCCGCCAAGCATGATATAGAACCCCTTGTCGACGCTCCCCAGGACTTGGGAGTCCCGCACACGCACATCGTCGAAGAAGACCTGCGCCGTCGGCGAACTGCGCAGGGAAAGCTTGTCGAATGGCTTGCTGACCGCAAGCCCCGGTGCGTCCTTCTCGACGATGAAGCTTGTGCCGCCATGCGCGCGGCGGCTTTCCCCGCTCGTCCGCGTAAAAACCAGAAGAAACTCGGCGATTGGCGCGTTTGTAATGAATGTCTTCGATCCCTTGATGACCCATTCGGAGCCAACCTTGCGCGCGGTAGTGCGCGGGCTGAGCGCGTCCGACCCGCCACTCGGCTCCGTTAGACAAATCGATGCCGATATCTCGCCGGCAATTAAAGGAACGAGGTATTTGCGCTTCTGTTCTTCGGTCCCATATTTCAGCAGGTGACTGGCGACCAAGCTGATATTCACGAATGTTGTGGCATCGAGACCCGCGTTCGTGCGGGCTGTTTCCTCCGCGACGATGGCGCGCGTCATCAATGTTCCGCCGGTACCCCCATATTCCTCGGGGAAGCAAGTGCCGAACAACCCCTGGTCGCCCATGAGCTTGAGGAGTTCACGGGGCGGCGCTCCTTCGGATTCCATGCGGGGGACGAGCGGCACTACTTTGTTCTGCATGAAACGGCGTACGGAATCTTGGAAGGCCAGTTCTTCCTCCGTCAATATGGAACTAGCAGCAGATCTGATATTCATTTGTCTCGACCTTGGATTTTAGAAGATGAAATCACGTATTAAAAAGCTTGCGAACACGATCGGCGTCTTTTACCGCGAACTGTTGCATGTAGCCCGTTCGGCTTGTTACTGGGAGACCGTGCTGCTTCGTCAGATCGACGCGCATTTCAAGAGTCTTGAGCCCGATCGACAGAACATCGAATACCGGTACGCCCATTCCCGGAATTTCCTTGAAATTTGCCGTCGACGCGATGCAACTCAAGCCGGCACTTCCTAACAGGATGGCACTTGCCCCCTGATCGACTAAAATCCTGGCCTGCTTCTCGATCTCCTTCACCACGAACTGCCCATCGGAAAAGCCCTTTGTGAAAGCTTCATGCGAAGTGATATCGATCCGCCTGACACCTGCACAGCGGCTCATCAATCCATTGGAAGCAACCAACATCTCGCAGACTTCGGACCAAGCTCGATCCTCGACGGTCACCACGCCGAATTTGTAGGCATAGCCACAAGCAAGATGTAAAGCCGCTTCCAATGGTCCGACGATGGGAATGGACGCAAGCGATCGCGCCTCAGCCACGCCGGGATCACCGCTGCAGGCCACCATCGCGCCATCAAATCCTTCGCGGTCCGCGTCGAGCAAACGATGGATGACATCCACTTTGTTCAGCAAGTAAGGATAGGAAAAAACTGTGTCTGAAGCGCGCTTCAGTCTGGCGTAGCGATGAGTGATTTCGGTGTCTGAGCGCTTGATGGCCTGAAAGATGGCATCGATTTGCGCCGTATACGGCTCGGAGCCAGTTTCGGCATTTATATGAACAACGCAGAGTTTCATCCCAATACCCCTTCTTGCAATGACGAACGGCAGCGCCAGATGATTGCTATTTTCCTTGGAAATTCGGAGTGCGACGCGCCAGAAACGCCTCGATCCCTTCCTTGTGATCGGCCGTGTCGAACAGCGCGGAGAACAAGGCGGCTTCTCTTCGATGGCCTTCATCCAGAGAGTGATCGAGGCCGGCGATCGCCGACTGCTTCGCAGCGGCAACGGCGAGAGGACCGGCCGCATTGATGCTTTCGGCAAGAGCCAGTGCAGCAGCCATCGATTCACCGGTAGGCACGACCTGATCGATCAATCCGATGTTTTTTGCTTCTTGGGCTGTAATCCGGTCGCCGGTAAAAAGCAGGCGCTTGGCTGTGGCAAGTGGAACAAGACGGGCCAGCATGCGGGTGCCGCCGGCACCGGGGATCAAACCGAGCCGCACCTCAGTCAAACCAATCATTGCCTGTTCCTCGGCAATGGGGATATCGCAGGCCATCATCAATTCGCAGCCGCCACCGAGCGCGTGCCCGTTCAGTGCGGCGATCACTGGCATGCGCAGGCGGAATAACACTTCCTGCATGGCTTGCACACGCAAAGCCATCTCTTCGGCAGCGACTCGGTTGAGGCTAGTAAAGTAGCGGATGTCCCCCCCTGCGACAAAGCACCGGCCGGTCCCGGTTAATACCAAAGATCTGACATTTGGGTCGGACTCGGCTGCCTTTGCGGCCGTCATAATCTCGTCCGCAACGTCCGGGTGCAGGGCGTTGACGGGTGGATTGTCGATCCGAACAGTGCAAGCGTGTCCGATATGGCCAACGTGAATGAACTTATAGGCCATGGAGTTTCCCCGTCCCGTACGGCGCGGACGCAAGTGCCTGCGCGTTACTTTAACTAACGCATGTTTGAATAAAAATTTCGCTTGGTCAACCCCCCCCTCCCCATGTATCTTGCAGTGAACATTGCCCGGCGCAGGTCGCATCGAGAACGAAACGGCGAGCGCTTGGCGAGGCGTGGCTTTCGGCCGATGACTGATCCGGTAGGGGGATGATTCGATGAAACAAATGGCGACGAGAATATCGAGCATTGCAATGCTGGCAACGCTGCTGCCGGCAGTAGTCCGGGCCGATGACAAAGAGGTGATCGACTACCGCGAACACATCATGAATACGCTCAATGAGCAGGCGGCCGCATTGGGGCAGATTCTTTCGGGCACGATCCCTGACGACAATCTGGTTGCGCACCTTGAGACCATCGCGCTGACGGCGTCGACGGCATTGAAGTCATTCGAGCCTAAAGTGCAAGGCGGCGAAGCCAAGCCGGAGGTGTGGAGCAAGTGGCCTGACTTTTCCAAGCGCATGAACGAATTTGCCCAGAAGACCGCAGAGATGGCCAAAATTGCCAAGGAGAAGAGCAAAGATGAGGCTGTCGCTAGTGCCCTCGATGCGCTCACATGCAAGAGCTGTCACGACGAATATCGTCAAGAAAAGAAGAAGGCTGGATGAGGACTGGCTTCTCCCGGGTTTGGAAAAGCTCGCATATTTTCGCTGTTGCGGCGATTGATTCGCTATGACCTGGTTGAAGACGGGATTCGCTTTTTTTTGCTGGGGTTCCGTGGTTGTCGCCGGCGCTGCCGTTGCTCTCGGCGCGACTCCCTCGAGCGTTTCCGCTGTGAATCCGTCCGCGGCTGCCCTTGGTGCGCACACGTCGGAGTCGGAACCTGCCGCGAAAGGCGCGCCGGTCAATTCGGCGGTCGAGCGCGGCAAGTATCTGACGAATGCCGGCAACTGCGTCAGTTGCCATACGCGGCCAGGCCTGGTTCCGTTCAGCGGCGGTCTTCCCTTCAAGACGCCCTTTGGCACGATCTATTCGACAAATATCACACCGGACAACGAAACCGGAATCGGCAAGTGGACCGCCGCCGACCTGCGCCGCGCCATGCAAGAAGGCATTGCAGCCGGAGGCTACCCGCTATTTCCGGCATTTCCGTACACTTCTTTCACCAAGGTCAGCGACCAGGATGTGAACGCAATCTATGCCTATCTGCGCACGGTGAAGGCGCAACACTACGAGCCGCCGCGCAATGGGATCCTGTTCAGCCAGCGCTGGGTAATGAAGCTCTGGAACGCACTGTACTTCGAGCCGGCAAGGTACGCGCCCGACCGATCGAAGTCAGCGCAGTGGAACGCGGGCGCGTATCTGGTGCAAGGTCTTGGGCATTGCAGCGCCTGCCATACACCGCGCAACCCGATGATGGCCGAGGTGAGCAGCCTCAGGTTTACCGGAGGTCTGCTTCTGGAGAAGGTTGCCGAGAATAAAATCCGTCTCTGGTCAGGCGTGAACCTCACGTCAGCCAGCAGCGGTCTGGCACGCTGGTCCATCGCCGATCTTATCAAGTACTTGAGCACAGGTTTCAGTCTGCGTGCCGGAGCCTTTGGTCCGATGAACGATGTCATCGTCAACAGCACCGCCCATCTCGCAGCGCAAGACGTGCAAGCAATGGCGGTATATTTGAAAAGCCTCCCGGCCCTCGACGCTCTGGATTCCACAGTTACATCTCAACAGGCCAAGGCTGGCGAGGATATCTACAAGCAACGCTGCGAGAAGTGCCACATGTCCTCGGGACGTGGCGGGCTCTTCAACGGTCCCCCGCTCGCCGGCAGCGCAGTCGTTCAGGCCGACAGTCCGGCCTCGCTCATCAACATCATTCTCTATGGGCCGGAGGTGCCGAAGCAGGTCTCCTTCGGTGCATGGGAGTCGATGAAACCTTATATCGACGTGCTCACGGATGCCGAAATCGCATCCGTGAGCAACTATGTGCGTGGTAGCTGGGACAACCGCGCTGCGCCGGTAACCGTGGCGGACGTTGCCGCGCAACGGTGACGAGTACTCGGGAGTTTGGGCTGGATCTGTTGTCATTCTTTTGTTGTTATCTAAAGGAGAAGTTCAATGAACATCGGAGCTGCAAGATTTCGCACCGCCTCTACATTCTTGGCGGTGATAGGGTTGGTAATTGGCATCGCCTCAGCCCGCGCCGCAGACGTGAAGGTCAAATTAAGCGGTGCGGAGGAAACACCCCCTGTCGCCACGTCGGCGTCGGGTACTGCCACTTTCACCATCGGTGCGGACAAGTCCGTCACCGGCAAAGTGACGACCTCCGGAGTTGAAGGGATCGCCGCACATATTCATCTTGGCGCACCGGCCAAGGCCGGTCCGCCAGTGATTACGCTCGTCAAGGGCGACAAGGGCGAATGGACCGTACCGCCCAACTCAAAACTCGATGACGAGCAGTTCGCGAGCTTCAAGGCCGGTAATCTCTACGTCAATGTCCACAGCGCCGAGCACAAACCGGGGGAGATTCGCGGTCAGCTCAAGCCATAGTTATTTGCGCGCTGAATCGGCTTCTTGTCGTCACGACAAGAAGCCGCGGTTGATGTCACGGCAGTGCGCGCCAGCGCGTGCGCATTGAAGTGGCTGCATTACCGGCATCTGGATTATTCCACCTTGCCGTAGTCCGTCGAAGTGACTATCTTCGCCACACTGTCTGGGCCGTTGATAAGGAAACTGAATCGTGGAGATGACTCGTCGAAATATCGTGCGATTGGGAATGCAGATCGTTTCAGCGTGTGCGCTATATCCTTGGGCGGTCATGAGAGTGAAGGCTGCTGACACATGCACCGATGCGGCATCGGAGGGTCTTCGCACTTCATTGAACTACACGGATGCCGCCTCAGACCCCAAACAGGCGTGCAGCGTTTGCGCATTCTTCAGCCAAGGTGACGCTCAGCAGCCGTGCGGGAAATGCATGATTATGGGCGGCCCCGTGAATTCGAAAGGCCATTGCGACTCCTGGAGCATGAAGGGCTGAGAGACGAGTGCTTGGACGGTCACCGACCGTGAGGAAGCACAGCTCGGTCCGCAATGGTCCCGCGACTCACATCCGTTGATTGCGAGCGACTGGCCCGTTTCTTCGAGTCAAAGGTTTCAGGAGTGATCGGCAGAAGGGTCTCGTCTTTCGATGGTGAAGCAGGGGGTGCTCGCGTCCCATTGTCATTCCCATGCAACCATCGGCGTTATTCAGAGCAATCTACGGACAGCCGCGCTCTCTCACGATGACTGGTTCAAGTGGTTGGAACGCCAGTGAATGGCGGACGAAGTCACGGAACGAAGCAGAAATCGGATAGGCCGCTCCCTGGGTCAGCCGGTACTTACTTGGTGCGCTGCTGGGTAGCAGCTTTGGGTAACGCTTCAGTGCGCCCAGGCTCTTCCAGCCCTCAGTTGTAACGCAAACGGAGCGGGATCTGCGCTGTCATGCGCCATCTCTGCCGCCTTTAGGCACCCGCCTGTCGGGAATCGCATGAACTAGAGAGGCCGATCGCGTTATGCTGCAGCGGCCAAAGGCGCTCCGCGCCTAATCCTGCTGCCGGGATTTTCCCCACCCCAAGAACATCGCTTGCCACACTTCGCCGCCCGACGAGACGGAAATAACAACGCGCAGGGAATGGGGCTGTTCGGCAGATTCTGCAGTGGAATCGTGTTGCTCGTGCTGCTGTACGTTGCGAATTCGGCCGAGGTGCCGGTGGCAGCCGTGCATCCCGCCAGTGGAATCGTGCAGCGCGCTGAACTCATAGCCCGCACCGATCCGGAAGCCAGCCGCCGCGACGCGGAAGACGCATTGCGATTGCTCGCTCAGCAACCGGACCCCGACCTGGAAATACGCGCACGGCTGCTCCTGTGCGACTACCAGTCCGAACGCGATACCGCTGCCGCTGAACAACAGATCAGCGCGGCTACTGCACTGTTGCCAAAGGCGACCCGACCGGGACTGCGCGCTGGAATACTTACGTGCCAGGGTGAGATTGCCGAAACCGCCAGCGAGAACGACCAGGCGACGACTCTCTATGAGCAGGCGGTCAGTGTCGCGACTGAAACTCACGACGACGAGATGCTCGCGTCCGCACTGTTCTCCCGCGGTTACCTGTTAGGCCTGCAAGGGTTGTACGCCGCGGGCCTATCGGACCTGAAGCGAGCGCAGGCCCTTTACACCGATCTCAGGATGCCGCATCACGCGCTGACCACGCTGAACAGCATCGCGATTCAGTACAACCGCATGGGCGATTACGCGCAGGCGCGAGACATGTACAACGCGGCGCTGAAGGCGCAGCGGGAGAACGGAATGTTGCGGGAGGAGGGCGTCACCCTGCACAACCTCGGGCGCGCATACGAGAA
>Ga0193753_10003563_pt1 | contig 11454 bp, 9 predicted proteins | sample H1c2metaG_FD_144925 | JGI IMG/M metagenome (GOLD analysis project Ga0193753, IMG submission 144925) | Soil microbial communities from a riparian zone of the East river system, Colorado, United States - H1c2 | ecosystem: Environmental > Terrestrial > Soil > Riparian zone | place: USA: East River... | reverse complement strand
GCCGATAGCGGCGGAGGCGGAGGCGAGCGAAGGCCAAATCACAGACATTGCCGAGACCCGGAGCGCCAAGCGTCAGCTATGTGTTCTGGCGGTGGACGATGACAGTCTGGTGCTGGGTAACGTCACGGCCATGCTCGAGGATCTCGGACATCGGGTCATCGCGGTGGGCTCGGGCGCCAAAGCCATCGAAGTCATTGAGGCGAGGCCGGAGATCGACCTATTGCTCACCGACCAGGCCATGCCCGCAATGACCGGTATTCAGTTGATCGAAGCGATAAGAGCACGACGTCCTCGGCTGCCCGTGATTTTGGCCACCGGTTATGCGGAATTGCCGCACGGAGTCGCGGCATCGATCGGCCGGCTGTCCAAGCCCTTCATGCAACGTGCACTGGCGGACGCGTTGGCCTCAGCCTCAGCTAATCTGCCTTAGCTCATCAATGTCGACCAGGCCTTCTTGACTGTAAAAGGTCAGCGACATGGCTCGGCTGCTGTTGGGACAGATGCCGCTGATCTGCAGGTCCCCCGTGTGATAAATGGTTACCTTGCCGTAGGACTCGACCAGCAGCCGGCGAACTTCGTAAAAAAATGCATAGCGGCGGCCGTATTGGGAGCCGCAGGTGGCGGGCTGGCCGAGTTTCTCGGGCCACCAACGATCCATTGCGCGCGTGCGAGTTACGTTGAGATCCATTTGGGAATCCTTTCTGCCAAGAATGAAACTTCCAACCTGCGCGATCGTCGCTATCTGGTAATTCCAAGTCTGTAGGCGGAAATCCCTAAATTTGTAAGACTGCAAATTTAGCGGACGCTCTCGGTTTTAAGAATGAGGCTGTTGCTTCCGGGCGCCGCGATCCAGCAGCGCAAAAGCGGCGACCGAGGCCGCCGCGCATGCCGCGGCGCCGACCAGCATCGCCGTACGGAATGTCATCAAGAGATGCGGGCCTTCGGCCGCGAGAACCGATCCCAAAAGGGCGGTGGCGACCAAACCGCCGGTGCGCGCCACGGCACTGTTGAACCCCGATGCAGAACCGGTGTGTTTCGGATCGACCGAACTTAGCACCGCGGTGGTGAGGGGTGCCACAGCCGCACTCATGCCGGCGCCGATCACGAGAATCATCGGCAATACTCCACTCCAATAATCAGCCTCGGCTTGGATTCTGAGCGCCAGAAGGAACCCGGCCGCCACCACGAGCGGCCCGATCGTCAGCGGAAGGCGCGCTCCGATGCGCGCCGCCAGCGCGCCGGCGAACGGCGAACTCACAGCGAGTATCAGCGGCAATGGCAGCAGCGCGGCGCCCGCGGCCGTTCCCGAATAGCCCGCTTCTTTGATTAAGAGGTAAGGGATCAACACAAACAGCTCGCCCAACGCCCCATAGAGCAGCAGGGTGAACAGCGTCAACCCGACAAAGGGCGCGGACCCAAACAGGCCGAGCGGCATCATCGCGCGATCGCCGCGTAAACGTTCAATTTGGAGAAAGGCCAGCAGGAACCCGACCGCTATCGCGGCGCCGGCCAGGGCAGTGGGGGTCCAACCTCGACCGCCGGATCCGACGGTGAGCGCCCAGGTCAAGGCTGCGAGCCCGATGGTGGCCAGCATCGCGCCGAGGGTATCAAGAGGGGGACCGCCTCGGTGCTGGTCTCGCGGCACAAACCCGATCGCCAGCGCAATGGCACCGCACGCCAACGGCAAGTTGAGCAAAAAAATGGCGCGCCAGCTTCCCAGGTCGATGAGCCAGCCCCCAATCACGGGACCGGCAGCGCCCATCGCCGCGCCGGTCGCGGCCCAGATGCCGATCGCGCGTCCCCGGGAGGTTCCAGAAAACGATTGGCCGAGAATGGCGAGGCTGTTGGGCATGAGCATCGCCGCGCCGAGTCCTTGCAGCACGCGGCAGGCAAGCAGCAGGGCAAGGCTGGGCGCGAGCGCGCAGCCTAAGGATGCAAGGGCAAAAATTGAGGTTCCCACGATCAGCAGTCGGCGACGGCCGAAATGATCACCCATTGCGCCGCCGAGCAGCAGCAGGGCGCTCAGAGGCAGCAGGTAAGTGTTGATGACCCATTGCAGCGAGCCTGCGTCGGCGTGCAGGTTTTGTGCAATGGTAGGCAGCGCGACATTGACGACCGACCCGTCAACGAAGGCCAGACTCGAGGCCAGGATGGTCGTGATGAGCACCAGCTTCGGATGCGGGACGCTCGCCGACGGATCGCCCTTCGTAACGGTCGAGTCGCAGGCAGGATGAATTGAGTTCAAGTCGGCGGAAACGGACGCTGTGCCACGCGACGCTCGAGTTGTTCGGGGTCTCCATATTTCGCGTATAGCCGATTCTTTTTCGCAGGATCCAAATTGACCTTGGTGATATCGCCCCCGGCCCAATGCAGCAGCTTCGGATCCATCACCTTGAACCATTGCCAAGGAAAGGCCGCCAGACCGAAGGAGCCGGGATAGCCGCTCGGCAAACGAGGCAAATCTTCGAAATCGCGCAGCGTTTGGTAGGGACGTAATGCATTCGCATGATGGTCTGAATGGCGCTGCAGGTGAAAGGTCAGCAAATTGGAAAACACGTGATTGGTGTTCCAGGAATGGCGCGGTTTGCACGATTCATAGCGGCCGCCGGGCAGTTTCTCCCGCAGCAGGCCGTAGTGCTCGACGTAGTTTGCCTGTGTGAGCCCATACCAGGCATAAAAATGATGCACGATCAGAAACGGAACGATGATCCATCCAAACAGCACGATCAGCGCGCAAGCGATAGTCAAGGTTAAAAGCCACGATAACAAGATCTCGTTGTGCCAAGTGAATGGGCCCGTGCCCCGTTTGGCCAAGCGCTCGCGCTCATGGCGCCACCCGCGCCTGAAAGCCCCGGGAATCTCGCGCAGCATGAACCGATAGATGCTCTCGCCCATCCGCGCGCTGGCGCAGTCTTCAGGCGTGGCCACGTGCACGTGATGGCCGATGTTGTGCTCGATGCAAAAGTGTCCGTAGCCGACCAGCCCGTTGGCTATTTGCGCGGCGATGCGGTCGGCGCGGCTGTGCTTGTGGCCCAGTTCATGACCGAGCAGAATTGCACCGCTGCTTTGGAACCCCGTTCCCAGCGCCAGCACGGCATACGCCCACCCGGGCAGCGTATACGTGCCCAGAAACCACGCGACGACCAGGAAACTGGCGTAGAGCAAGACGATGCCGATATAGAGGAGTGCGCGATAGTAATTGTCGCGGGCCATGGGGCGCACCACGGCCTCGGGGGGATTGTGGTGATCCTCCCCCATGATCGCGTCGACGATGGGTATCCCCACGAAGGTGTAAAGCAATGGATAGAGCAGCATGAGCGGGTTTCGCCCCGTGACAAAATACAGGGCGATGGCAATCGGCGGGTTGAAGCCGCCGGTGAGCGATAGCAGCCATAGGTAGCGCTTCCGATCGCGGTAGCGAACCAGGCTCCCGTCCTTCGCTTCTCCCACAAATTCCATGGCTTACACTAAATAGCGCACTCGGTGTCTAACGTGTAGGACGATTCTGGCGCAGGAAACTAGAGAACTTACCCTACGCTTTTGCCAGTATGCAGGAAAAATGCCTATGGGCAAAAACCGGGGACACCCATGTCAGCAAACGACCAGCCTCGGGCACGACTCGGCATTGCCGGGTTGGATGAGATATTGCACGGCGGACTCATTCCGGCGCGTCTCTACCTCATAGACGGCAACCCAGGCGCGGGCAAAACAACTCTTGCGCTGCATTTCCTGCGCGAAGGCGTGCGCGCCAAAGAGCGTTGTCTTTACGTCACGCTGTCGGAAACCATCGAAGAGCTCGAAGCGGGCGCGCGCTCGCACGGCTGGTCGCTGCAGGGAATTGAGCTGGTCGAGTTGATTGCCGATGAGGGCGAGTTCGACGGCGAGGCTCAATTGACAATGTTTCATCCCTCGGAGATCGACCTGACGGAGACGACGCGTAAAGTGCTCGAGGCCATTGAGCGTGTAAATCCACAGCGTCTGGTATTCGATTCGCTCTCGGAGCTGCGCCTGCTTGCGCAGAACTCGCTGCGTTACCGCCGGCAAATCCTGGCGTTCAAGCAGTTCTTGATCGGGAGGGACTGCACCGTACTGATGCTGGACGACCGGACCGCCGACGTCGCCGACATGCAATTGCAAAGCATCGCGCACGGCGTGATTGCACTTGACTCCAAGGCTCCCACCTATGGGCGCGCGCGCCGGGAACTGCAGGTGCTCAAGTTTCGCGGCAGCGACTTTGCCAGCGGATTTCACGACTTCGTCGTGCGCAAAGGAGGACTGACGGTATTTCCGCGCCTCTCGGCGGGCGAACACGTGGACAGCGCGGAGCGAAGCTTCATTGCCAGCGGCGTCAAAGACCTCGACGCGCTTTTGGGGGGTGGAATTGAGCGCGGCACCAGCACGTTGTTGATCGGGCCGCCGGGAAGCGGAAAATCAACTATCGCACTTCAATATGCGATTGCCGCCGCAGCGGGCGGTGAACACGGCGCCATCTATGCATTCGAGGAGACAAAGTCCGCGACCCTGGTTCGCTCGCGCGGCTTGGGACTCATCATCAACGAGGGAAAGGGACCCGGTCAGATTCTGGTGCAGCAAATCGATCCTGCGGAAATCTCCCCGGGCGAGTTTGCCTGCATGATTCGCGAGAGCGTGGAGCGCGATAATGCGCAAGTCGTTGTGATTGACAGCCTCAATGGCTATTTGAACGCAATGCCGGCGGATCGCTTCCTCACCGCCCAGCTGCATGAATTGCTGGCCTATCTGAGTAATCGCGGCGTCGCGACATTCGTTGTGGTTGCACAAAACGGATTGATGGGCTCGTCCATGCAATCTCCGGTGGATGCCAGCTACCTGGCAGACTCGGTTGTACTGCTGCGCTTCTTCGAGCACGCCGGCGAAGTCAAGAAGGCGATCTCGGTCTTGAAGAAGCGCACCGGCGCTCACGAGGAGTCGATACGCGAATTGTCCTTCGACAGTGACGGCATTCATTTGAGCAGTCCCTTGCTTCAGCTGCGCGGTGTGTTGGCCGGTGTGCCGGTAGAAGTGCCGGCTAAGCAGCCGACCAATGGCGAAGCACGAGCTTAAGTGATGGCAGCGCGCGCCTTCGATGGACACGACCGCAAGGTGTTCGTGTTGCCGCCCACGCGTCGCGACGGCGACGTGACCTGCACACTGCTGAAAGGCGCCGGGCTTGATTGCGACGTGGTGGCAAATGCCCAGTCGCTGGCCGCGCATATGGCCAGTTCCGTCGGCGCCGTGGTATTGACCGATGCGGTGGTGAGCGACCCGGGCTTGAGTTCAGTCTTGGATGCCATCGAACACCAGCCCCGCTGGTCGGACGTGCCGGTCATTCTCTTGACCAAGCTGGACGGACAATCGCCCAGCGACAAGCGCCGTTTTCAAAAGCTCACGAATCTCACGCTTCTCGACCGGCCCACATCCAGCCGCGCCTTGGTGAGTGCCGTGGCAGCCGCGATTCGCGCTCGCGAGCGCCAATATCAAATTCGCGACCAGCTCGATTCGCTGCAGGCGGCTGACGCCGCGCTGCGCGAGTCCTCCGAACGGATGTCATTGGGAGTTCAGGTCGCGGGCCTGGCACTCGCAGAAGTGGGGTACGCGACGCAGGAAGTGAACCTGAGTGCCGAAGCCGCGAGGCTCTTCGGCGCGGGCGACCATGCGCGGACGGTGTCGCGTACCGAATTCCTGGACGCTGTGCATCCAGATGATCGGGACAAGCTATCGGAGACGTTATGGCGGCCGATCGATGTTCCGGACAATCCCGTAGCCATTGACTACCGCGTTGTGTGGCCGGACGGTCGCGTGCGATGGGTCAGCCAGCGCCATCATGTTCTCAAGAATCTGCTGGGCAGACGGGTTCGGGCCATGATTGTCGCGCTCGACGCCACGGAGCGAAAAAATGCCGAGCGCCGCAAAGATGAATTTCTCGCGACCCTCGCACACGAGCTGCGCAATCCGCTGGCGCCCATTCGAACCGGACTGCAGGCATTGGGTCGGTCGGGAGCGGAGGACTCTGCCGCTGGAATACGGGCGATCATGGAGCGACAGCTTGCGCAGATGGTGCGGCTCATCGACGACCTGCTCGACGTCTCGCGGATTTCCAGCGGCAAGGTGGTTCTGCAGCGTAGCCGCGTTGATCTGCGCGCAATCGCGGAGTTGGCCATCGAGGCGAGCCTGCCGTTCATCGTTGCGGGTCATCACGAATTCAAGGCCGACCTTCCGGATGGGCCGGTGTGGGTCGACGGCGATGCGTCGCGATTATCGCAAGTCATGATCAATTTGCTCAACAACGCGGCGAAGTACACCGCTGAGGGCGGCAGGATTCGCCTGATCCTGGCGATCGATGAATCGCAGGCAATCGTGCAGGTGAAAGACAACGGCGTCGGAATTCCGCCTGAAATGCTTACCGAGGTATTCGATATGTTTACTCAAGTCAACCGTACTTTGGACCGGGCCCAGGGCGGGCTGGGAATTGGATTGTCGTTGGTGCAGCGTCTAACCGAACTGCACGGCGGCACCGTGACAGCGGATAGTCCGGGTCTGGGAAGCGGCAGCACGTTCACCGTCCGGTTGCCGATTCTGCCCGCGGCGGAATCCCCGCCCGGTCCCCAAGATGCACCGACGCGTGAGGAATCGAAACGGCCGCGGCTGCGCATCCTTGTGATTGACGACATTCCCGACGTTGCGGATGTCATGAAAATGATGCTGGACATGGAAGGCTTCGAAACTGAAGTTGCGTACAACGGCGCGGCCGCACTGGATCTCGCCCGGCAATTCGTGCCCGACGTCATTTTTTGCGACATCGGCTTGCCGGTGATGGACGGGCATGAGATCGCGCGCCGAATTCGCGCCGATCCTAAGATCGCGCCCGCGACGTTGATTGCGCTCACGGGCTGGGGCGCGGAGGCTGAATTGCGCAAAACGCGGGAGTCAGGATTCGACTTTCACATGGTGAAGCCGGTGGATGCCAACGCGCTGCTGGAATTGCTGTCGCATATTGAACCGCGTCGGACCGCCGCGGTTTAAAAAGAGCCGGCGCCCATGCGCCAGCTCTTCCGCGGCCAGATCACTCCCGTGATTAGCTAAATGAGGAGGGAACCCCATAGAACGTGTGGACGTCCGTAGCCCAAGACTTGTCGGCCATGGAAGGCCAATGATCCTTATCGAAACCGGGCGCGTTCTTGAGCTTGTCCTTGCTGGCATCGAGCGTAAACCGGTGGTTGACGGTATCCAATTTCAGGGCACGCCAGGGCACGGCGAAAAGGCGATCCCCCATACCCAAAAAGCCGCCGTATGAAAGCACAGCGTAACTGACGCGGCCGCTCGCCATGTCAATCATGAATTCCTTGATTGAGCCTAATTTCTCGTCGGCAGGATTGTAGACATCGTTGCCCATCAGCGTATCGGCACCCATCAGTGCGGGACCGGGACCTTTTCCGCTGGTTTTGTACATCCCATAGGTATCGCGCGAGACGTAATCGGTTTGGTTGGTTTCCATCATGGTCTGAGCTCCTAAGTTTGAGTAAAGGACTATGCGCGAATGAAGTGCGCGGTCCATGGGGGCATGCTGATGGAGAGGAGCAGCCGGCGGGATCGGTGATTGCGGCCAATTGCTGTAGGGCTGACCGCGAGCGCGGTAGGACAGTATTCAACTGCGAGCCCGGTTCGGCTGCGAGCCCGCGCAGGTATCGAAAAATTATCCTGTGTTAATCGACCTTGGCCAATCGATGCGCCTCAAGGATGCAGCGTGAGTTTTTGTGCGCGCCAATTCAGCACTTCGGCGACGTAGAGTTCATTCTCCGCCGGGCACGCGATCTCGTGAATCCATCCGAATTTCTTCAAGGTTTTGCCGGTACCGCCGAGCCACCCCAGAACCTTGCCGTCAAGGGTGAGCTTGTAGATACGGCCGGGATAGCCGTCCGACACGTACAAATATTGTGTGGGTCCAGGCGTAATGCACAGCGCCCACGGTGCGCCGGGATGCATGTTGCCCGGGCTGGCTTCCGTGGGGTGATTGCCAATCGCCGCGGGGCTATTGGGCGGAACCGGCACATCGATCTTGATGGTGTTGAGCAGCTTGCCGGATGTATCGAATACCTGGATGCGTACGTTGCCTCGGTCGGCGACATAGATGCGATTTTGCAAATCCGTGGCGATGGCATGCAGGGTGTTGAATTGACCAGGCCCGGAACCCGGCTCGCCCCAGGATCCAATCCAATTGCCGTCCTTGTCGTACTTGGCCACGCGTGAATTGATGTAGCCATCGCTGATGTACAGGTTGTCGAGTGAATCCCAGGTCATGTCGGTCACTTGCCGGAAGAACCCGTCGATCGGGGGCAGCGGCGGCTTTGGATGCTCCAGCGGATGTGCGCCCTCATCGGAGGCTTCGGGCTTTCGGCCGAAGACCCGGGTCACTCTTCCTTGTGGGTCGAAGCGCACCACCATATCGGAGCCTTTGTCCGCAACCCAAATATTGTCGTAGCGATCAACGCGCACCGCATGCGCAAATGACCAGGCGTACAAATTCCGGCCGATTTCGCGCACATACTTGCCCGTGGCATCGAATTCGAGCAATTGCGTAGCGGCTGCCCCGTACGCCGGGCCGCTGCTGTTGCCGCGCGATAGCACAAACACGTGTTTCTTGGAATTAACCGCGATGCCGGCGACTTCGCCGAAATACACGCCGTCGGGAAGCTTGAAGAAATCGGGCGTGGAATCGAAAGCAATCTCGGGCACGGATTGTGCGACGGCTGCTCCTGATAGGAGAACAGCCGAGAAGGCTGTGAGCCAAATGCTTTTCATACGGAATCCCGCTCAGGTTGCATTACGCGGCGAGTAAGTGAATTTCTGGCCCGCGACAGAAGCGGAATACATCAGTCCGCCCTTGGCGACCGTGAACACCGCCATGCCCTTTTGAAATGTGCTTCCTCGCGTGGTGGCGTCATTTTGTCCCGCACTGACGCCGGCACTTGCTCCATTCGTTGCCGCACCGGCGTTAGCCCCGGCAGTGACCGCCACCACGCTGGCGTCAGCGCCGAACTCGAAATTTCCCGATTCAAACTCGTCCAGCGCGCGCTTGTCCTCGAAGAAGATGATTTCGCTATAGGCCTTGCCGCCGGCTTGAAAGCCCACGCTCACTTGTCCCATGGTTACGTCCCCTGTGTGCACGCCATGCACGTAAACGCGGCCCTTTGCGTAGGCTCCGCCCACGACGAAGGCGCCCGAACCCACGGTCGGAAATACCGCATACGCATAGCTCTTGGCGAAGAAGGCGCCGCTTGCGCCGGCGTTCTTGAATATCGTAACGGTTTCCGCGTAGCTACCGCGGGCATGAGCCACGCCCATGGCCAGAATGAGCAGAGGCGCGAAAACCAAAGTTCGCAGCAGAGTTTTCATGGTATCCCCTTATCCTAAGTTAATGATCACCCGAATTGTCGGTCAAACGCTCGCTCCTCAAATCAAGCTTCTTGCGCAGATCGCTGACATCGGATGTTGCCACGGCACGTGCCCGATTGCCCCAACTGTTGCGAATGAACGTGGAGACGTCGGCAATCTGTTGATCGGTGAGTTTCCACGCAAAACTCGGCATGCCCAAGGGCGAGGGGCGCGATGAGCTTACGCCGATTCTAGTGCCCGCCAGGATCAAGTGCAGCAGCCCGGTGGGATCGTCTTGCTGCAGCATCGCGTCCTTGCCGAGCGGGGGGAACAGGCGGGACTGGCCGATTCCGCTGTCCAAGTGGCATGAGGAACAGACGTCCGAATAAATTTCCGCGCCGCGGTGCATCGCACCGACATCGGGCGACGCGGAGGAGGCGGACGGACTCGCGGGCTGACTCTTCAAATACACTGCGATCGCGCGTCGGTCAGCATCGCTCATCAAGGATGTGGAATAAGTGATGACTTCGCCCATGGCGCCGCCCGCGGCGGCGCGCGCATTGCGGCCCGAGGCGAGGAATTCCGCGATTTCATCGACGCTCCACTCGCCCAATCCGACGCGAGCGTTGCTCGTAAGGTCGGGCGCCACCCAGTTGTCGAGTTTGCCGCCGTGCAACTCCTGCTTGGACTTGTCTGCGCCGAGCGAGCCCTTGGGAGTATGACAACCGCCGCAGTGCCCAAGCCCGGTGACGAGGTAGGCCCCTCGGTTCCACTCTGCCGACTGACCGGTGTCGGTTTGAAAATCGTGGGAGTCGAGATAGAGCAAATTCCATGCGCCAACCATGGTGCGGAAGTTGAAGGGAAACGGTAAATCATTCGCCGGCGGCCGGTAGTTAACCGCCGGCACGGTTCTCAAAAACGTATAGATCGCGTCGATATCTTCCCGGCTCACTCGCCTGAACCAGGGATAGGGAAAAGCGGGATACAAATCTTCGCCGCGCGCGCCTTTGCCGTCGTGCATTGCACGGTAGAACTGCTCGCTGGTCCAGTTGCCGATCCCGGCGTCCCGGTCGGGGGTGATGTTGGAGGTATAGATGACGCCGAACGGCGTGTTTAGCCCCAAACCTCCCGCAAAGGGCTCGCCGCCGTCGCGTAGATGGCAGGACATGCAATCTCCGGCGGCCACCAGGTAACGGCCGCGATTGATTTGCGCTGCATTGGGTGCAGAGTTCTCGAGCTGCTTGGTTAGCAGATCGCGCGGCGTGACAGCGGTGCTGGAATGGGCGGGCAGCGCGAGCATCTGGCCCGCCGCCAATCCTGAAATGCCGAGTACCGCAACGGCTGAGCCCGCAAAGATGCATTTTTGAAGGCGAGAGAAGGCACGCATCGCTAGGTCCTCACCAAGGGACCAGGGGATTTCAGGTATTGCGACTTGATGGCATCGGCCGAAAGATACGCGAGCGCCGCCAGAGTGCCGGTCGGGTTGTAACCGGCGTTTTGCGGGAATGCCCCGGCGCCCATCGAGAAAACATTTGGCACGTCCCACGATTGCAGAAACTTGTTGACCACGCTGTTCTTGGGGTTGTCGCCCATGATGGCGCCGCCGGTGTTATGCGTTGTCTGATAGGGCGTGACGTTCCACGATCCGGTGCGCCGATTCAGTTTAATTTCGCGTGGATTCATGCCCTTGGCGACTTCGGCGGCGCGATCGGTCAAGTAGTCCGACATCTTGTGATCGTTTTCGGTGAAGTCAAACGTCATCCTGAGCATCGGCCGGCCATGGATATCCCGATAGGTGGGATCAAGGTCCAGGTAGTTGCCCCGGGCACTCATGCAGGAGCCATGAATACTCAATGAAAATGAGCGCAGGTAATTCTTTGCCGCTGCGTGCTTCCACTCCATGCCCCAATTGGGCGTTCCTTGAGGCGTGTAGATCATCTCAATGGGCCGCCCGCCCGTGACCATGCCGGCAATATAGGCGCCGCCGACGAACCCCAAGCCTCCATGATCAAAGTTGTCGCCGTTGAAATCATCGATGACGGTGGCGAGTGCGCCGGCATGGTC
>Ga0193753_10003562_pt1 | contig 11454 bp, 7 predicted proteins | sample H1c2metaG_FD_144925 | JGI IMG/M metagenome (GOLD analysis project Ga0193753, IMG submission 144925) | Soil microbial communities from a riparian zone of the East river system, Colorado, United States - H1c2 | ecosystem: Environmental > Terrestrial > Soil > Riparian zone | place: USA: East River... | reverse complement strand
AGATCCATCACACGCATGAAGAAGGAACCATAACAATGAAATTGCCATTAATAATATTAACAGCGGGTGCTGTACTGGCGGGTTTTGTTCCTTTTTCCGGGTTGGTTACAACAGATGGGGCGCCATTAGAAACGCATATTGATACGGTATTTTCTATTGTACCCGTTACCCTGGCAATTGCAGCCATTTTATTGGCCGCCGGTTTGTACAAAAAAGAAAATGATAAACCCCAAAAAATGGCTGCTTCACTGGGCGGGTTCTACCGATCGGCATATAAGAAGTTCTATATTGATGAAATATATCTCTTCATTACAAAAAAGATAATTTTTAACGCTATTGGTCGCCCGGCAGCATGGATTGATAAAAATATTGTAGACGGGCTGATGAATGGAATAGCAACGGCTACAGCAACAACTGCTAGGGTTATCAAAGGCATTCAGTCGGGCAAAATACAAAACTATACCCTGTATTTTTTTGCGGGTATTGCAGGTCTTGCCGTAATGGTTATTTATTTATGGAAATGATACCAAACATACTTAATTTTTTATAATGAATTTGTCTTTACTGGTACTGCTTCCGCTTTTAACTGCTATAGCCCTTGTATGCTGCAAAGGATTGAAACAGGTACGCCTTGTTTCTTTTATTGGCGCCGGTATACAATTATTGCTGGCATTTTTCCTGTTGCTGGTTTACTGGCAGGAGCGTGCAACGGGAAATAACACTGCCATGTTATTTCAAACTGATTATACCTGGTATGCATCATTCAATATTCATTATCATATTGGCGTGGATGGAATTGCCCTTGCCATGATTTTGCTTACGGCTATCGTAGTACTGGCAGGCGTATTGGTTTCATGGCATACAGATACAATGTCCAAAGAATTTTTCTTTTTACTAATTTTTCTGAGTGCAGGGGCTTATGGATTTTTTATTTCACTCGATTTGTTTATGCTTTTCTTTTTCCTGGAACTGGCGGTAATACCCAAATTCTTATTAATAGCCATCTGGGGTAGCGGTAAAAAAGAATACAGCGCCATGAAACTGGCACTGATGCTGATGGCGGGTTCTTCACTGGTATTTACAGGATTGGTGGGGCTTTATTTTAATACAGTTACAACAGGGGCCGGGCATAGTTTTGACTTATTGCAGATTTCCCAAATGAAAATCCCGTTGCAGGCCCAGTTATTGTTTTTCCCTTTTGTGTTTGTGGGCTTTGGTATTTTTGCTGCATTGTTTCCATTTCATACCTGGGTACCGGACGGGCACTCTTCGGCACCAACAGCCGCTTCTATGTTCCTGGCGGGTATTTCTATGAAACTGGGCGGGTACGGATGTTTGCGTGTAGCCACTTTCCTCATGCCGGATGCCGCGCATGCCTATGCGCCCATCATCATTCTGCTGGCCACAATTGCTATCATTTATGGCGCTTTCGCTACCATGATGCAGAAAGATTTAAAGTATATCAACGCATATTCATCAGTAAGCCATTGCGGTTTCGTACTGCTTGGCATCGGCATGCTTACCAAAACTTCTATTGCAGGTGCAGTAATGCAAATGGTTTCTCACGGTCTGATGACAGCGCTTTTCTTTGCTGCTATCGGTATGTTGTATGACCGTACGCATACACGTATGCTGGATAAACTGGGCGGGTTGCTGAAAATTATGCCATTTATTTCCACCGTATTTGTATTGGCTGGTTTGTGTTCACTCGGACTCCCTGGGTTAAGTGGTTTTGTTGCGGAGATGACAGTGTTTATGGGTTCCTGGCAAAATCCTTCCGCATGGTACAGGCTGGCTACCATACTGGCCTGCGCATCCATCGTGGTAACAGCAGTATATATATTACGCGCTGTGGGACAAACAGTCATGGGGCCTGTTATGGATTCTCATTATAATAACTTAAGTGATGCAAAATGGAATGAAAAGCTGGCTGCAGTTTTATTGCTCATTGGTATTGTGGCTATTGGTGTTGCGCCATTCTGGTTGAATAAACTGGTTACACCCGGTGCAGAAATAATTATACAACACGTAAGTACGGCAGTTACAATAAAATGAACAAAGGGCTATGGTGAATCAATTTTTCTTATTGGCAAGACAGGAACTGGCGCTGACATTGATCATATTCATTCTGCTTTTTATAAAGCTGGGAACAAAAGAATGGTCTAACAGTGCATTGTTAAACCTGGTAAACGGGTTATTGCTGGTAAATGTTGCATCCGGTTTTTTCTTTGAAGAAGAAGGAATATTGTTTAACGAAATGTTCCATACCGGTAAATTGATAGTTGTTGAAAAGAACATACTGAACCTGGGTACACTGATCATATCATTGCAGGCTTATGACTGGTTGAAGCAGCACAGGCATGTGGTTGAGTTTTATGTGTTGCTGTTATCAACGCTGCTGGGCATGTTTTTTATGATCTCGGCTGGTAATTTACTTATGTTTTACCTGGGCCTTGAATTGGCAAGTATCCCACTGGCCACCATTGCCAATTTCGATTTGGAGAAACGCCGGTCTTCAGAAGCTGCCATGAAATTTATCATATCTTCTGCATTTTCATCAGGTTTATTATTATTTGGCATTTCTATGGTGTATGGTACCGCCGGCACACTTGTTTTTAGCGAGCTTCCGCAATACCTGGTTGGCACGCCACTTCAATTGTTTGCACTGGTATTATTAATAGCGGGTTTCGCTTTTAAAATATCAGTAGTCCCATTTCATTTGTGGACGGCCGATGTGTACGAAGGATCGCCGGTTACAGTGAGCGCTTATTTATCGGTCATTTCAAAAGGCGCTGCTGTTTTTGTTTTTGTATCCGTATTGTACTCCATATTAAAACCACTGGCGCAGGCATGGTATAATATCGTTTTTTTACTAAGCGTACTCACCATGTTTACAGGTAATTTATTTGCTTTACGTCAAACTAATTTTAAACGGCTGCTTGCTTTTTCTTCTATTGCACAAGCTGGTTTTATACTTGTAGGTATCAGTGGCAGTTCGCAGGCAGGTATGGCTTCGGTTGTTTATTTTGTACTGGTATATGTTTTTTCCAACCTGGGCGCTTTTGGTGTTGTTTCTCTGGTAAGCGCATTAACGGGGAAAGAAAATACAGAAGACTATAAAGGGTTTTATAAAACCAATCCGTTCCTGGCATGGGTAATGGCTGTTTCGCTTTTTTCGTTAGCGGGTATTCCGCCGGCAGCTGGCTTTTTTGGTAAGTTTTTTTTACTGATTGCGGGTGCGGGCAAGGGAAATTATGTATTGATTGTGATAGCTGCATTAAACATGATTATATCTTTATATTATTATTTGAAAATTGTAAAAATTATGTTTGTAGACCGGAACGAGCAGGACCCAATTGCAAAATTGCCTGTTCATATCTATCCCAGGCTGGCTTTGCTGGTTTGTATGGCTGGCATTATTGTATTGGGTTTGGTGAGCAGGGTGTATGAGTATATTTATTCAATAAGTACGGGATTTTGAAGATTGATATTCGAAATTTCCTGTTCTTCATTCATTATTACATCATACTGAAAATGAATACCGGGTAATGAAAAGGGAATGCAGAATAAAGAAATAAAATCAATTTTTTCTAATATTATTTATATGGCCATTAATAAAAATCATGAGTTCGAAGATATTGATGGGGTAAAATGTGCCATCGTAGAAAAAAATGCCCCGCAGCAAAGGGTTGATTTTTTAAAACAGTTGCTGGAATACAACCGCTTTACGGTAGTGATAGCAGCCAGTCCGCCTCCAAAAGCAGGGCCCGCACCTGCAGTTGCACCAGATGCTCCTCCTCCTATACCTGCTACACCTGCAACCTTTACAGTGGGTGTTACAGATGTAATGTTCAATGCTACCAATGCTATTTTTGGCAGGTTATTGCGCACACCTGACGGACATGTTGTTACGCTTGCTTACTGGCAGCAAAAAGAAGCAGTGTCAGAAGATGAAATACCGTACTTCGACAAGCGTTGATCAGCCCCTGTTCGTAATAATTCGTACGAATTATTGTCAGTTATTTTCCATGCATGCCCTGTAGGTATTTGTCATTAAAGCGGCAATGGTCATAGGCCCTACACCACCCGGTACCGGAGTTATAAAACTGCATTTGGGTGAAACGGAAGCAAAATCCACATCCCCTTTTAAAGCAAAACCGCTTTTTTTAGATGCATCAGCCACACGGGTAATACCCACATCTATTACTATGGCACCTTCTTTTACCATATCAGCAGTAACAAATGCTGCTTTGCCCAAAGCGGCCACCAGTATATCTGCTTTACTGCATATTTCAGCAAGGTTTTTAGTGTGTGAGTGACAGATAGTAACAGTACAGTTGCCGGGATTGGTATTGCTGCTCAATAATATACTTATTGGCCGTCCAACAATATTACTTCTGCCAACTACAACGGCATTCATGCCTTTGGTATCTATTTTATAATGTTCCAGTAAAAGCATAATACCATATGGAGTAGCCGGTACAAAAGTTGGCAAGCCCTGTACAAGCCGTCCAACGCTGACAGGGTGAAATCCATCTACATCTTTTTGTGGTTGGATGGCGTTGATTATTTTTTCGTCAGAAATATGTTTGGGTAATGGCAGTTGCACCAGTATGCCATCCACGTCAGGATCATTATTCAAACCCTCAACAGTTTCCAGTAATTTATATTCACTGATACCAGGTTCAAGCCTTATAAGCGAAGACTTAAACCCTATATCATTACAGGCTTTTACTTTTGCCGCAACATAAGTCTCGCTGGCGCCATCATTGCCAATCAGCACTGCCGCAAGCTGTGGTATTTTTTTTCCTTCGGTTGACAATTGCGCCACTTTTAATTTCAGCTCGTCTATGATTGTTTTTGACGTTAGTTTTCCATCTAAAATTTGCATGGCGCAAAGGTAGGGGGCCGGAACAAATGGGGCCGTTTTTAAACTATTTTTCTGTTTTTATTGGCCCAGTTTCGTTATAAGGTGGAATTTGTTAGATTTTTTTGATTTTTTAATTTTTTTACTTCACCTTAGTACATTAACATTTAATTAACCAAGAAGTATTGCTCCCTGTCTGATTCCAATTCCTACGGAACAAAGTCTCTATTAACTAAACATAACTAATAACATGAGAAAACTACTAACACTGTTTACAGTGCTGATAGGCTGTTGCTTATTGGTACACTCCCAAACAAGGAAAATTTCGGGTAAGGTGCTGGACGAAAAAGGAAACCCCATCCCCTACGCTACTGTTAAAATCAAAGGAAAAAACGCCGGTACTTCCGCCGATCAAAATGGCAATTTTGAAATTCAGCTTTCACCAAAAGATGTGCTCACCATTTCTTCTATTGGGTTTGATCTCCAGGAGGTAACCGTGGGCAACACGGGTTCAGTAAGTGTTAATTTGAAGGGAAACAAATTAATGGAGGAAGTAATTGTTACTGCACAGGGCATCCGCCGCCGTCCCCGCGAACTGGGATATTCTGCAGTGAAAATTTCCAATGATGACATTATGGTTGGCCGTTCTCCGCAACTGGCGCAGAGCTTATCAGGTAAAGTTTCGGGCCTTGCCATATTTAATGTAAATAATTCCATCGACCCTTCTTATAAATTCACGCTGCGCGGTTACAGGTCTATAACAGGCAGTAATGATGCATTAATTGTAATAGATGGGATGCCTTTTCCCCCGCCTTCCTCCACTGACCCTACCAGCAATACGGCAAGCACCAGCCCGCTTAGCCTGCTCAATCCTAATGATATTGACAATATTTCAATATTAAAGGGAGGGCAGGCCGCAACCCTGTATGGTTCTGATGGGGTTAATGGTGTAATTGTTATTACTACCAAAAAGGGTACAAAAGGTAAAGCCAGGGTTAGTTACAGCAATGCTACCAATATTGAAATCGTAAGTTTCCTGCCCGATTTCCAGGATAAATTTGGCAGTGGTTCTCATTATGCTGCAAGTTTTGGTACCGCAGCATGGAAGCCCAATTACCTGGACAGGATGAAGGACAACTGGAAATCTTATGAAAACCAGCAGTTCGGAGATACTTATGATGGGTCTCTACGCCCCGTTGGCCGGGTATTGGAAGATGGCAGTGTTTTTACTTTACCTTATTCTGCTATTCCCGGTGAAAGAAAACGTATCTGGGACAAAGGCTTTACCACAAATAACCAGGTATCATTAAGCGGCGGAAATGATCAAACCACCTTCTTTCTTTCTTTAGAAAATAATTATACAAAGGGCATTGTACCGGGTGATGTGAGCAAACGCAATGGAGCCCGGTTTGCCGGTACCACAGAGTCTGGCCGTTTACGCGCCGGGTATACGCTTGCATACGTGCAGCAGGATTTTGACCGTTCAACATTTGATTTCTACAACGAGTCACTCAACCAGGCAGCACATATTCCTTTGTCAACCATGCGCGACTGGCAGCATTACAAATTTGCCAGTCCAAATGCCTATTACAACGATTATTATACCAATCCTTATTTTAAACTGGATAATGAGCGTACCAGGTACAAAGACGCGAATATTTCAGGAAATATAGAATTGAATTATAAAGTCACCAGTTGGTTGAACATCTACGAAAAATTTAACCTGGCCAATAATTCACGCACCCGCAAAAATACCGTGGGCCAGTTCTTCTACAGCCCCTGGGCTAAAACAAAAGCCTACGTTCCGGCTCCTTTTGGAACAACAGCAGGAGACGGCACCGGTATTACGCGTACAGGTACAGATATACCAGGTAGTGTATACGATGCTTCTGTTACAGAAAACAGGTTCAATAACGAGTTACAGGTACAGTTAAATAAAAATTTTGGAGGTTTTAGTTTGAGAGGCCTTGTGGGATTTAGTGTGAACCAGAATACGAACAAAATAGTTGAAATCAGTTCAAGTTCTATAGTAGTGCCGGGTGTTTACAATGTTAGCAACCGGCAGGGTGTTTTGGGTGGCGGTGAATCAAATAATACTTACAGGAAGTTTGGTTATTATGCCGATGTTAGTGTTGGCTGGAAAGATATGATTTACCTGCATGGGGCCGGCCGTTATGATTTTACTTCCAAGTTTTATAAATCATACAGGCCTTCCGATATGTACAGCTATTTCTATCCCGGGGTAGACCTTTCCCTGGTTCTTACTGAAATGGCGCCCATGCTTAAGAACAGTGTACTGTCTTATGCTAAATTACGTGCAGGGATTAATAAGAATGGCAATGATAACCTTGGTAGCGCCAGTACCCTGTACGGGCTCGATCCGAGCTATACGCCTCCTGCAGGTTTCCCCTACAATAACACAGTGGGTGTAACGGTCGGTAACACCTTACCAGATTCATCGCTGAAACCCGAAAAGGTAATTTCCTGGGAAGTGGGTGGAGAATTCCAGTTATTCAACAACCGTATCAGTCTTGATGGAGCTTATTACAGCCAGAACAGCAAGGGAACTGTAGTAGACGTTACTGTTCCTGCTACCACCGGTTATAGTGTTTACCGTTTTAATGTAGGTGAAACAAAAAACTGGGGTTATGAACTTGATTTAAAAGCGCAGATTATCCGTGGAAAAAAATTCACTTGGGATTTCAATGTCCGTTATTCTTATAACGATAATAAAGTTCTTCAGTTGTATCCCGGCGTGGACGAGTTTGCAACAGGAGGATATGCATACGCATCAACCTATATTATTAAGGATAACCCTTTCCCGGTACTTAAAGCTATCGGCTACGTACGTGACCCTGCAACAGGCCGCGTAATTGTAAATAAAACAAACGGTTACCCGCTGAACAATGGCCCGCTAACAAATTTCGGCCGTACCACACCAAAATATACACTTGGTGTAGGCACCCGGCTGGCTTATTCAGACTTCACACTGACGACTAACTTTGAATACCGCGGCGGAAACAAAATATATAGTGATTTGGGTCGCCAGATGACATTTACAGGTTCCGGCAAATGGACAGAAGACAGGGCACCGCATATTTTCCCCAATTCGGCCTATGATGATGGTACCGGCAAATATGTAGCAAATACCACTGTAAATACAGCCGAGGCTGAATATGCTTTGTGGGACACTTATTATAAAGTAATTGCTGAGAATTTTGTTACCCCGGGATGGTTTATCAAAATGCGGGATATCAATCTTGCGTACAACCTGCCCGCTTCTTTACTTGGCAAAACAAAGTTTTTGGGTGCTGCCAGTATCGCTTTGTATGGCCGTAACCTGATTACCATTGTAGATAAATCCAATTTTTATACTGATCCTGAATTCAGTTTTACTACAGGTAACGGACAAGGTATCAACAACACCAGCCAAACACCTCCTGTACGCCAGTATGGATTTAATATCAATCTTACTTTTAAATAAGTCAAAAAAATTATTGAATATGAAACTTATCAATATAAAACTAAAGACCTTACTGCCACTTGCCTTTGCGGGTATTATTCTTTTGGCAGGATGCAAAAAGACCTGGCTGGACATTAATACCAACCCCAATACATTGCCACCCCCGCGACCCGATTATGTACTAACATCGGCCATTAACCGCAACGCTGCTGTGGTAACCGCCAATGAAACCGGTGAATACTGGTCTGCACAATGGACACAATCAAGCACCTATGTATTATCTCCAACCCTGTTTACCTACAATTTTAATAATACCAATTTTAATTACTGGGATGGCTGGTACGATATATTACAGGATTTTCAGTTTGCCATCAACAATGCAGATAAAAACAACCTGCCCGCATTAAAAGGTCTGGCGAAAGTAATGCAGGCATATATTTTCCAGGAGTTGGTAGACTGTTATGGTAATATTCCTTACACGGATGCTTTAAAAGGTGCAGGTGGACTGGCGCCCAAATTTGATAATCAAAAAGTTGTTTACGAGAGCCTGGTAAAACTGCTGGATGATGCCATTGCTGATTTGAAAGCAAATACTTTTGATGCTATCAGCTCCGCTGCCGATATTGTTTATAAGGGAAGTGCCGTTAACTGGACCAGGTTTGCCAATAGCCTTAAATTGCGCATCCTGATACGCCAGAGCCGCATAGCAGGCCGCGATGCCTATATTATCACTGAAATCAATAAAGCCGCGGCGGTTACAGAAGGTTTCCTGGCAACTGGCCAGGATGTGGGAAGCACACCGGGTTACCTGGCAGCTACTTCACAAACCAATCCTTTATACGACTATATAGGATATGATCCCAATGGAGCCACCCGGGCATACGGACGTTTTCCACGGCCCACAACATTCATTTTAAATTCTTTGATAGCTACCAATGATACTTTCCGCCTGAAACGGCTTTTCTATGCTTTCGGTGGTGAAAGTGCCACAGCGCCTGGCGTAAGTGCACAGCCTGAAGTCTTAAGTAACTACATCGGTGTTCCGTATGGTATTTCTTCCGGTTATCTTGCACAGAACACCTCATTTGTTGGCCCTTCTCAGATTATAAAAGGTGTGGTTAACAACCCGATGTACTTAATGACCTGTGCCGAATCTTTCTTTTTGCTGGCAGAAGCAAAACAATTATATGGTACGGCGATAACCCTTCCAGCTAACGGTACCGATGGTACTGCCAAAGGCTATTATGAGCAGGGTGTTAAAGAATCGTTCCGGCTTACCGGTACAACGGCTAAATACGGTGCTGATAAAGTTACCACTTTACTTACCAGCGGTAAGGATCTTGCTGACTGGACTGCTTCACCAGATAAACTAAAAGCCATCTGGCAACAAAAATGGCTGGCCCTTACCAATTTTAATGGTCTTGAAGCATGGGCAGAATACCGCCGTACCGGTTTTCCGGTTATCCCGCTTTCGGCATCTGCCCCGGTTGGTGCAAAACCACCTGTCCGGTTATTTTACCCAACTACTGAACTTAGTTCCAACGGAGATAACGTTAAAGCCCAGGGAACAATTGACGTATTTAGCGGCAAAATATTCTGGGATGTAGATTAATAATGTTTATTTCTATTTTTTCAATAAGGGCGCCAATGCGGCGCCTTTATTTTTATTGATTGTTTTTGACGTTAGTTTTCCATCTAAAATTTGCATGGCACAAAGGAGGGGAAGGAAAAATTATTTTGAATGTTGAATTTTAAATGTTTTATGGTTATTCATCCCAATGAGTAAATCCGCATTGTTTTAGGTTGTAAACCTCAGTCAAAATACCACTGTTCATACTAATTTCCCCGCACAAACCTTTCCTTGAAAAAATTAAGTATAGCTTTCCTGCTACTGCATGCGGTGTATTTTATGCATTGCCAGCCAACCCGTTCACCACTGTCTGCACGGTATACGGCCATTGGTGCTTACAGTAAAAATTTTACAGATGCTTTTTCCGGTGCCGGTAACCAGGCGGCACTTGCTCAAATAAAAGAGGCAACCGCAGGTATGTACGGAGAAAGAAGATTTATGCTGAAAGAACTCAGCAATTATGCCGCTGCCATTGCATTGCCTTCAAAACTGGGAGGCTTTGGATTAGCTGCCAGGTATTTTGGAGGGTCAAATTTCAATACCTCACAAATTGGCCTTGGCTATGGAAGAAAACTAAGTGATAAAATTGATATCGGCGTCCAGTTTAATTATAACATGATACAACTGGCTGGTTACGGCAGCAGCAGCACTGTTAATTTTGAAGCAGGTACAATATTGCATCTCACGGATAAGATGCATGTCGGCATACATGTATACAATCCCGCAGGCGGAAAATTTGGAAAAGGCAACGGCGAAAAACTGGCTTCAGTGTATACTTCCGGCATTGGTTACGAGGCTTCGGCTGCATTTTTTGTAAGTGCGGAAATCAGTAAAGAAGAAGACCAGCCTGTAAATATAAACGCCGGCATGCAATATATTTTTGCAGGCCGGTTTTTTACAAGACTGGGTGTTGCTGCTGCTACCGGTAGTTATTTTTTTGGACTGGGACTGCAATGGAAAACATGCAGGGTGGATGCGGCTACTACCTGGCAGGCACAACTGGGTTTTACACCTGCCATTATGTTGTTATTCAATTTTCATGAACACAAACAACAGCAGGAAGATTGAAAAACAAAATAACCATATGCCTTATTTTGCTTAGCGGTCTTATGGCAGTGGCACAGGAAAAAGAAAAAATATCGTCAACAACAGAGCAGCAATTAGAAAACCTGGCTGAAGCAAATGATGCAGAACCGGAAGACGATGCTGATCTGCAACAACTGGATCATTTCAAAAAACATCCATTGAATATAAATACAGCCGGCGAAGAAGAACTGTCAGCCTTGACTATGCTGACCGGCTTGCAAATACAACAATTTTTAGCTTACAGGAAATTATTGGGTAAATTGATAAACCAATACGAATTGCAATCTGTTCCTTCCTGGGATATTGCTACAATAAAAAAATTGCTGCCGTTTATTGAGATTTCAGATGATAAAAACCTGGTAGAAAAACTGAAGGCCAGGTGGAGGGGAGGAGATGGAAAATTGTTAG
>Ga0193753_10003561_pt1 | contig 11460 bp, 10 predicted proteins | sample H1c2metaG_FD_144925 | JGI IMG/M metagenome (GOLD analysis project Ga0193753, IMG submission 144925) | Soil microbial communities from a riparian zone of the East river system, Colorado, United States - H1c2 | ecosystem: Environmental > Terrestrial > Soil > Riparian zone | place: USA: East... | reverse complement strand
GTACCAGGACTGCACCTCGATGTCGCGCCCCGGCACCGGGATCAGTGAGCCGTTATGCGCCACGCAGTTCTCCGTGTCGCCCTGCGCCGCCGGCAGCTTGTAGTAGCTCGCCAGGCTCAGCTTGTCGTCCTTCAGATTGAAGATCGCATCTGCGCCCCACTTGTTCGGATCGTTCGGACGGCACCGCGCGCCCAGCCCGCCGCCCCATTCGTCGGTAAACACCACCTTCGTCCCATCGTTCGAGAAGGAAGCGGAGTGCCAGTACGCGTAGTTCTGATCGTTCACCGCATCCACACGCTTCGGATGCACCGGGTCCCTGATATCCAACAGAAGTCCATTGCCCGAGCATGCGCCAGCCGCAAGCCCAATCGCTGAGTAGACCGTAATGTCATGGCACTGGTTCGTGTCCGACGGCTTCTCGGCATCTTTGCCATGGCTGCCACCATTGTTCAGGCCGTTCAGAGCGCCCGTCCGCGGATCGATAAACACCCGCGGGCTCGATACAACCTTCGCATCCTGCGGAGCAGCTACAGGAACCTTAATCACCTCGATGCGGAACAACGCGGTATCCGGGTTCTTGTCCGGAGCTTCGCCCGAACACCCAGCAAGTTCTTCCGGCTGTCGCACAAACGAGGTCCCCGACACGTAGATATAAACATTGTCCTTATCGTTCGGATCCACAACCAGCGTATGCGTGTGCGAGCCGCGGCACGTCTGCACCGCCGCGACCTGCTTCGGATTCTTGATGTCCGAAATATCGAAGATCCTCACACCGCGAAAACGGTCCTTCTGCGCTGCCGGCACATGGCGTTCTTTTTCATGCCCTGCGGCTGGCGCAGGCTGTGGAGGCTCCGGCGGAAATCCCTGCGCGCCACAATCCAGTCGTCCATTCGGCATCTCCACCGACATGAACAACAGATTTCCATACACCGACACATCGCCCTGACCACCTGGACACACCAGCGAGGTCAACAACGCCGTCTTCGCAGGATTGGAGATGTCGTAGATGTTGACGCCGTAAAAATTCCCCTGAAACAGGTGGTTCCCCTGGAACGCAAAGTCCGAGTTCGCAAACGCAAGCTGTGCGATCACCATCTGCATCGACTTCGGCATCTTCGAGGTGTCGCCCACGCCGAGCTGACCGAGCGTCTTCTGCACCGCCGGATCGTCAGGAGACGTAGCTGTAACCTGAAACGCGTCAGGCTTCTTCACAAACGCGACATGCTTCATCCCAATAGCTGCCTCGCCCGCGGCATCGAGTCCCGGCTTCAGTTTGAAGCGAGGATCGTTCGTGTCCGACCCTGTCATCCCCGCCGGCAATGGCGGAGCTGGCTCCGGCGCAAACGGGTTCTTTTCTGCTTCCGGCGCCTTGGCAGGTTCGGCAGCCGCCTTGGCTGCAGGTGCGGGCGTAGCGGGTGCAGGCGTCTGCGCCTGCATCAGGCCCATGCTGGAAAACAAAACCACCGCGGCCACACCGGCCAGGCGGAAAGAAACTCTCTTCGTTGAATTCAAAGTTCTACTCCAATAGGTGCTGCATAATTTTGATCTCGGCTCGTTGCGTATTGTCCGCATCCGTCGCGAAATTGAACAAGTCCGCATCCTGCCCTGCGCCTGCCGTATCGAACAAATCCTTCACCATCACCAACGCACCTTTGTGGTGTTGAATCATCCCTGTCAAAAACAGACAGTCGAACTCCGCGCCCTTCGCCTTCCGCAGCGCGTCCATCTGCTCTGGCGTCAGCATCCCCGGCATAGGCGCCATTGGTTGGCCCGACATATCCATATCCGGCATTCCCGGCATCGACATGGAGATCGGCTTTCCGCGAGCCGCCAGCCACCGCTGCATAAACTTGATCTCGTCCGACTGCGAGCTACTGATCTTCGCTCCCAGCGACCGCACATCCTTATTCTCCGTGTGCGACGCAATCAGCGCTGTCATCTCCACTGCCTGCGAATGATGCATGATCATGCCCTGCATGAACTCCACATCCGCTTGTGAAACTTGCGGCAAACTAGGCCTCATCGAGGCCGGCAGCGTCGTGCTCGGTTTCCCGGGAGCCCCGGGCTGCACCACCACGGGCGCCGACGCGGGATTAGCCTGCTGTCCACGTGCATGGAGAGAGAACAAGCCCACGGGAACACTCGCAGCGAGGAACACTCCAAGCACCGCCACAACTCCTCTTGCGGACTCGGCCTCGTGCTTGCGGCGAAAACAGGAAAACTTCCGGGCGTAACCAAACATCTTCGATGCCCTTACGCTACCACGAAGCGGCACAACTCAAGGCCGCTATATGCGCCTTGGCCTTCAGAAACTCGCCAGCCCCACTCAGCCAAATCCTTCCCAACCCGGCAATGTATCCTAGCCACTGACCAAATGAAACGAATCCTCACCGCCATCATCCTCATCCTCGCCGTCTTCGCGCTCGTCTTCTTCGGCCAGCTCTGGATGATCATCCTCGCTGCAGCCATCGTCGCCGAGCTCGCCACCTACGAGTACGTCCAGCTGGCCGCCATCGGCACCGAAACCAACGGAGGCAAGCTCCGCATCCCGCTCTGGTGGATGGCCCTCGGCACCGCCCTCGCCTTCGTCGTCACCCTGCCCAACTTCCCCGTCGAAGCCCAGCTTCCCGTCCTCAGCGCCCTCACGCTCGCTCTCTTCGCCTGGAACGGCTTCCGCTCGCCCCTCGCCCAGGTCCTGCCCAACACTGCAGAAGGCATCTTCGGCCTTATCTGGATCGCCTACCCCCTCACCCTCATCCCCCTTCTCTGGAAAAAAGAGGACGGGCCTGCACTCGTAGTCTTCCTCATGGTCTGTGTCTGGGTCGGCGACATCGCCGCCTTGTACATCGGCCGAGCCTTCGGCAAACACAAGCTCGCCCCCCGCCTAAGCCCCGGCAAGACCTGGGAAGGCGCCATCGCCTCCATCATAGGCAGCGTCGTCGCCGCCTCCATCGTCGTCTGGATCGGCATCGCTCTCACCGCCCGCGGCAACCTCGTCCTCCACATCACCGAACCCATCTGGCAGACCCTTCTCCTCGCGGCCATCCTCAACATCGCCGCCCAACTCGGCGACCTCCTCGAGTCCGCCATCAAACGCGGCGCCGGTGTCAAAGACTCCGGAACCATGCTCCCCGGCCACGGCGGCATCCTCGACCGCATCGACGCGCTCCTCCTCGCCGCACCAATCCTATGGTTCGCCCTCATCATCAAGGACTACCTCGGCCTCGGCCGCTTTTAGCGATACGTAGCGCGACAAACCGACAGCAACAACGCTAGACTACGCGGCATGAGCAGACTTCTCCTGACCGCCGCTTTGTCCTGCCTATGCCTCTCGCTTTCAGCGCATGGCCAATCTATCGACGTTCCCGCCGGCCAGCACGAAGTGCTGAAAGCCACAGGCCGCGGCGTGCAAATCTACCGCTGCGAGCAGCAACAGGACTCCACCACAAAGTGGATATTCGTCGCACCGGAGGCCCAACTCTTCGTCAACGGAGTCGTGTCCGGCACACACGGAGCCGGTCCTGTATGGACCTACCGCGACGGCAGTTCCGTGCACGGCAAAGTAACATCCACCGTACAGAACCCCGGCAACATCCCTCTTCTTCTCTTGAAGGCAACTGACTCCAGCGGAACCGGTCTACTAACTCAAGTCAGCTACATCGAGCGATCAGAGACCAAAGGCGGTCTGATCACTGGCGAAGTCTGCGATGCCGGCCATGCTGGCTCCCTATCGCGCGTACCCTATACGGCGACCTACACCTTCTTCGCGCCCGCAAAATAACAATTCGGCTGTTTGACGTCGTCATCCTGAACGCAGTGAAGGATCCTGTATTTGCCGTTGCTTGTTTTTGTTCTTCGAAGCTCTTCCAACTCCAAGAAATTCACTCTGTCGCTTTTGACAGTGTCCGCATCACCCCGCAACGGCTAGCTTGCTTAGGAGTATTATGTCCGTCGAACGAAACGTTCGGATAAGCCCGAACGAACACTCCGGTCCCGGTTCTTGTGAATAGTCGCCGAGCACTGACAGGCTCCCTACACCTGTCACTCCCCTCCAGCGTGACCATGTCTTCGCGAGGAATAAAAAATGAACCTACCCGAAAAATCTTCAACAAGTCTCGATCTTCAAACTCCAGGCAAAGCTAGAGGGATATCCGCCAAAGGCATCCTTCGAGTCGCCGTCCTGTCAGTCATAGCCGGGTTTATCCTCTGCAGTCCCGTCGCATCTCCTGTCCATGCGAAAGCCGCACATCAGGCCGATGCCGCCACCGCCCCTGCGATCGATCCCGACGCAATGGAAGCTCTCAACAAAATGGGAGCCTTTCTTCGCGGGTTGAAATCCTTTCGAGTCATCGGCGACGTCACTAACGACGATGTCCTTCAGGATGGACAGATCATTCAAAACGCCTCCAAGGTAGATCTTCTTGCCGCCAAGCCCAACCGCATGCGCGTCGAAGTCACCAGCGATGAGAAACACAGGCTCTTTTTCTACGACGGCAAAAACTTCACTATCTGGGCACAACGCGCCAACTACTACGCCACGGTCTCCGCTCCGCCCACCATTGGCAAACTCTTCTCTGACATCGATGAAAAATACGGCATCGCACTTCCCCTCATCGATCTCTTCAAATGGGGAACCGATGACGACGCTATCAAAAGCATCACATCCGCTACCGATATCGGACCAACCACGATAGAAGGCGTGACCTGCGAACAATATGCCTTTCGTCAGGAAGGCATCGACTGGCAGATTTGGATTCAGCTCGGCGACTACCCTCTGCCTCTCAAGTTTGTGATCCGTACCCTCTCGGACGAAGCTAGACCGCAGCACAGCGACACCCTTACCTGGAACCTGGCGCCATCCTTCAACGATGAGGCCTTCGTCTTCGATCCCCCACCGGATGCCCAGCGCATCCTCCTCGCGGAACAAAAGCCCGACGCCAACCAATAAAAACGAAGGGGAGACCTATGAAGCGATCAGCTCAAATCTTTGGCATATTCGCCATCGCCGTCCTCGTCTCTGGAATGACACTTTTCGCTCAACGCGGAGGTCGAGGCGGAGGCGGCGGTGGTGGTGGCGCACGTGGCGGCGGCGCTCCGCGGAGCAGCGCCCAATCCAGTGTCAACCGCCCCAGCGGGGGCGCCAGTCAGAACCGCGGCAACGCCAGTGCCCAGAATCGCACCGCCAATGCCGGCGCCAACCAAAACCGTACCGCCAATGCCAACCAAAACCGCAATGCCAACGTCAACCAGAACCGCAACACCAACGTCAACCAGAACGCCAACGTCAACCGTAACGTAAACGTCAATCAGAACGTAAACGTCAATCGCAATGTCGACGTCGACGTTCACGGCGGCTACGGCGGCGGCTATTACGGTGGAGGTTGCTGCTATCACCCCGTTGCAACAGCTGCCGCAGTCACAGCCGCGGCCGTCGTAACAGCGGCTGTAGTCGGCTCCATCGTTAACTCCCCGCCGGCAGGCTGCGTAACGCAAATTGTGGGCGGATTGTCCTATCAGCAGTGCGGCAGTACCTGGTACCAGCCTCAGTTTCAGGGAGGCAACACAACCTACATCGTAGTCAATGCGCCACAATGATCCAGCTAATCCCGGATGCCCATTCATGCAGTTCATTGCATGAGTGGGCGTCGTGTGCAGCCTGACCACCTGTTCAAACGACCATCGAACCACCACTCCACATCCACACTTTTCCACCCAAAATCCATCCCTCACAGGCAACCATTTCGCCTCTTACCAAAAACAGAGCACAGCCATAAACCATTTCACACAAACCACTTACAGCCCAAAACCCGCATCAAACCCTCCAGAACCGATTGATCCAACAAGTCGGTCTAAACGGGAGCAATTCGTCCCAAGGAGGAACTAATGAAGTTCAAAAGCGGTGCAATTGCAGTACTTACCCTCGCAACCTCGGTCTGTGGGTTCAATGTCATCCTCGCTCAAGGCCCTCCGCCCTCGGCATATCGCGCCCAAGGGGGCTGGGACGTCCCTCCCTCCGAATATCAAGAGGTACAGCGTCAGGGCTACCACGACGGCATCGAAGGCGCCCGCAAGGACTACGAAAATCACCGCCGTCCCGACGTAAACAACCGTGACGAATACAGGCATCCACACGTGTCAGGACACGATCGCGACGCATATCGTCAGGCATTCCGTGCCGGCTATGACCGCGGCTCGGATCACCTGATGCACGACCATCACTAAAAACCTGTCAAGCCCAAAAAAGAACAAAACCCTTGTCAATCAAGGCGATTCACGTTGCAAAGAGTTTTACCAAACCAGCTATAATAGAAACAGCAGCAAAGAAGGGCCTCGGGACAAACCCGGGGCCCTTCTGTTATGCGCCATAAACCATTTGGATAGAATATTTTAGCCGCACCATGCACCTGTAGATCATTGCGAATAAACAACTTACGCCCAAAATACCCCTCACCAATGGGGTACCCCCGGCACAATCACCTTCATCTGATTCATCTGAGAAAATAAAGCTCGTGAAAAAGTTAGCGATCCTTGGCTCCACCGGCTCCATCGGCAACAGCACACTCTCCATCTGCGAGTCCTTCCCCGACCGCTATCAGGTCGTCTCCCTCGCCGCCGGACGCAACCTGGACGCAGCCTTCGCCCAGTGCGTGCGCTGGAGCCCCAAGGTCATCTCGATGGCCACTGAGGAGCTGGCCGCAGCCCTTAGCGTTCGCTTCAAGGCCGAAGGCATCACCGGCATCGAAGTCGTCCACGGGACCGCAGGCAGTGTCCACGTCGCCACTCTGCCCGAAGTGGACTTCGTAGTCTCTGCCATCGTAGGCGTAGCCGGTCTTGAGGCCACCTACGCCGCTGTCAAGGCCGGCAAGACCATCGGCCTCGCCAACAAGGAGTGCCTCGTCGCCGCAGGCGAGCTTATCATCGCTGCCGCCCGCGAGCACAACGTAGCCCTGCTCCCCATCGACTCCGAGCACAACGCAGTCCACCAGTGCATGCGCGGCGGAACCCCAGCCGAAGTCCACCAAATTTGGCTCACTGCCTCCGGTGGCCCCTTCCGCAACACCCCCTTGGCCGATTTCGACCACATCACCCCCGTACAGGCTCTCAAACACCCCACCTGGGTCATGGGCCAGCGCATCACCATCGACTCCGCCACCATGATGAACAAGGGCTTTGAGGTCATCGAGGCCTGCCGCCTCTTCAACCTGCCTCCGGCCCGGGTCCAAACTACCATCCACCCCCAATCCACCGTCCACTCCCTCGTTGAATTTGTCGACGGCAGCATCCTCGCCCAAATCTCCGTCACCGACATGCGTCTTCCCATCCTCTACGCTCTGGCCTACCCAGAGCGCGTCCCCGTCGATGGCAAAGTGGACCTCACCTTCGATCTCAAAGCGCTGAGCCAATTAGACTTTTCCATCCCGGACTTCAACCGTTTTCCCTGCCTCCGCCTCGCCTACGAAGCCGCAGAAACCGGCGGAAAAGCCTGCATCGCCCTCAACGCCGCCGACGAGATCGCCGTCGCCGCCTTCCTCGAAGGTAGTATCCCCTTCATGGGCATTCCGCGTACAATTGAACAAGTGCTGACGCTAACTTCGGGCTCACGACCAACGTCTATTTCTGAAGTGCTTGAAGCAGATCTTACCGCGCGTCAAACTGCGCGCGAAGTGATTGCCCGCCAACCCGCCGGCGTTCTACGATAGCCCTGCACAGCCACCAAGTACGAGGTTCCTACTTCTCTCATGTCGACAATCATCCAGCTTGCCATAGTCCTTGGCATCATGGTTCTGGTCCACGAATTCGGCCACTTCGCCGTAGCCAAGCTCTGTGGCATCCGCGTTGAAGTCTTCTCCATCGGCTTCGGCAAGCGCCTCTTCGGTTTCCGCCGCGGCGACACGGACTACCGTCTCTCCGTCCTCCCCCTTGGCGGCTACGTCAAGATGGCTGGCGACAACCCGGGCGAAGCCCCCACTGGCGACCCCGGGGAGTTCAACGCCCATCCCCGTTGGCAGCGCATCCTCGTAGCCTTGGCTGGCCCGTTTGCAAATTTCATCCTCGCCATCGCCCTCATGGCTGGCGTCTCCATGCTCCATAACGAGGTGCAGGAGTATTTCAGCGGCCCCGCCCAGACCGACTACATCGCCGCCAACACCGAAGCCTCCAAAACCGGCATCCGCTCTGGCGACCTCATCGTCCACTACGACACCATTGAGAACCCCACCTGGGAACAGGTAAACATACGCTCCCTGCTCAACATCAACCAGACGATTCCCATCTCATACATTCACAACGGCCAGCGCACCGACACCAAGATCTTTGTCGAGTCCAAAGGCGGAGCCGATAACTTCTCCATGGACAAACTAGGCCTCATCCCCAAGGAACAGGCCACTCCCGTTCAGGTCGAGTCACTGGAACCCAACATGCCGGCAATCCGCGCAGGCCTGCAACCGAAAGACCTCATCGCCTCAATCGACGGCATCCAGCTCCATTCTGTTCCTGCCCTGCTCACCTACCTGCAGGATCAGGCCGGCAAACCCGCCGCCCTGAACATCCTTCGCAACGGCCAGACGATTCCCATGCAGATCACGCCAGAGCTTGCTGACAGGGGTGACGGCGTCAAGGACTATCGCCTCGGCTTCAAATATGTACAGCCACCGGTCAAGGTGGAGCGCCTTCCCTTCGGCAAAGCCGTCGTCGCCTCCTGGGAGTTCAACAAGAAGGGCTCGCTTCTAATCGTCGAAGTCCTCAAGCGTATGTTCACCCGCCAGGTCTCGGTTCGCAGCCTCTCCGGCCCCATCGGCATCGGCCAGCAGATCCACCAGGCCGCAGAGATGCCCGGCTGGATGCCGCTCGTCGGCCTCATGGCCTACATCTCGCTCAACCTGGGCATCTTCAACCTTCTACCTATCCCGATCCTCGACGGCGGCATGATCCTCTTCCTTCTCGTCGAAACCATCATGGGCCGCGACCTCAATCAGCAGCTGAAGGAGCGCATCTATCAGGTGGCATTCGTCTGCATTCTGGTCTTCGCCGTCATGGTCATCTTCAACGATCTCAGCAAGCTCTCGTTATTCACCAAACTCAAGCCTTAAAACACGACGGCCACAGATCTCACAGACGGATATTGCATCCGTGAGGTCTGTGGCCGCAGAGTTTAACTAACTAATCATCCTCGCCACTTATCCGCGACTTTGCTCGCCGATCTTCAATGGGCGCACCGTGTGACAACCTCGCTCGTTTGATCTTGCCCAGAGTCACGCCGACAATAAAGAGCAGCAAAATAGCAATAGCAAAAGTCACTGTCCAAAAAAGAGGATTCATCGCACGCCTCCTTTCTTTGTGAAGCTGCTAGTGCGGATATCGGTTGCTCCACCCTCTATCTATTTCCCTCGTAGCTCCGCCGCAATCTCCCCCGCAGCCTTTCGCGCCTCGTCCTCACGGTCCGGAGGAAAGCTGATTGCCCCGACCCGCGCATGCCCCCCGCCGCCATACCGCTCGCAAATCGCCGCAAGGTTCACCAACTTATCCGACGCCACAGTAGTCCACGGATTCGTCCCAACCGCCACCTTGGTCCGAAACGAAGATTTGCTCAGCCCAACGTTGTAAGTCCCTTCAGGAAATAGGTAGTAAGGAATGAACTTGTTGTACCCCTCTGTAGGCTGGTCCGTAATATCGAACGTGATCACGCCCTTGTCCACCGAGGCCCGCGACTTGATCAACTCCAGCCCGGCCCAATGCCGCTCCATTAACGGCCCCAGGAGCTCCTGTACAAAATCCTGGTCCAGCACTGACTGCAAAGGCATCTCCGTCAGCAACGGAATCAGCCTCTTCACTAGTGAATCCTCCGAAGCGCTCTCAATGACCATCGTCAGCTTCATCGCCGGAGCAGCCATCTCTACCGCGGCCTTCGCGTCCTTATAACGTGCTCCGTCCACAATGTCTGCCCACTTGATCAGCTCCAACAACGGCGCAGTATTGAACCCAAAATTGACCTGTGCAATATCTGCAATCAAGCTCGTACACGAAATGTAGTTCGGGTTGAAAAACTTCCTCATTCGTTGCGAACCATCCGCCTGCCCAGCCTCAAAATCCGCCTGATCCGCCGGCGTCAAAAACGCGCTCTGATGATGATCGAACCACCACGTCACTTTCGGCGAAGGCGAATATTTGAAGTCGACAATCGCATTCTCGCCCTCTATAAAATCTTGCTCATCGAACAGGGCTCCAGCACGATGCACCAGCCCGTGATACGAAAAGCGATCCGCCGTCTTCACACACTCCCGGTGAAACCGCGTGAACACCGATGCTGAGCACGCCCCGTCGAAACACTTGTCGTGATAAAAAATCCGGCAATCCACGTGACATCCTCCTCTACTCAGCCACCATTGCAAACTCCAAGCATAGCGCACCCGACCCTCTGCCAAAATGACCGTCCAACTCCTGCGGAACCATCCATCTCCGGCTTGCGTATACTGTTCAACCACACGAGGAACATCCTTTTGAACGAATCGCCCGAACCTCTCTCCCCGCGCAACGACGAAGCGCTTACACCCGTCGACCCGATCACCCCAACAAAAGTCTCGACTCTTCGAAGCATCTTCCTCGGCGCAGACGGCCTCCGCGCCGGTTGGAGCATCCTGATCTTCATCGCGCTGATGGCTGGATTTCTCAAAGGGGTCTCTGCGCTCAACCACATCTTGCATCTACTCCCCAAATCTGGTGCAGCCACCACCGACGCCGCTCCATCTTTCGCGTTCGTTACCGAGTCCATCCCCCTCTTCGCAACCCTCCTCATTACCTGGATCATGTCGAGGATCGAAAAGCGCCCGGCCTCCGTTTATGGCCTGGGCGATCAGCGCAGGTTCTCCCACTTCTTCGCTGGCCTTGCCTGGGGAGTCACCTGTCTCTCGCTTCTCGTCTTTACACTCTTGAAGACTGGCCTTCTCGTCATCGATACCCGCTTGCTCTTCGGCAGCGACATCTTCCGTTACGGAACTATCTGGCTGTTCGGCTTCCTCCTGGTCGGCTTGCTCGAGGAGTACCTCACCCGCGGCTACCTCCAGTACACTCTCACCCGAGGCCTCGCTGGCTTCTACAAATGGGCCTTCAAGACGCGCCACAGTGCAGTTCTGGGCTTCTGGACCGCAGCCGCCGTCTTCTCGATCCTCTTTGGCCTCGGCCACAACTCAAATCCCGGCGAATCCCCCATCGGCCTTGCCTCCGCCAGCCTCGCCGCCCTGGTTTTCTGCCTCAGTCTCTGGCGAACCGGTTCGCTCTGGTGGGCCATCGGCTTCCACACCTCATGGGACTGGGCCCAATCCTTCCTCTACGGTGTGGCCGACAGCGGCATCATGGTCAGATTCCATCTCTTCGCCACCCATCCCGTCGGCAAGCCTCTTCTCAGCGGCGGAGCCACCGGCCCCGAGGGCAGCATCTTTATCCTTCCGGTGCTCTCGCTCGTTA
>Ga0193753_10003560_pt1 | contig 11462 bp, 11 predicted proteins | sample H1c2metaG_FD_144925 | JGI IMG/M metagenome (GOLD analysis project Ga0193753, IMG submission 144925) | Soil microbial communities from a riparian zone of the East river system, Colorado, United States - H1c2 | ecosystem: Environmental > Terrestrial > Soil > Riparian zone | place: USA: East... | reverse complement strand
TGCGCGCTTCCTTCACCGCGATCGCTTCTTTATTCGAATCGACCACGAACAGCAAATCCGGCAAGCCGTTCATGTCCTTGATCCCGGCAAGATTCTGCTGCAAATGCTTGCGCTCGCGCTCGAGCCGCCCGACTTCTTTCTTAGCCCGGCCCTCGTAGGCGTTCTCCTGCGCCATCGCGTCCAGCTCTTTCAAACGCTTGATCGAGCGTTGCACGGTCGTGATATTCGTCAGCAAACCGCCCAGCCAGCGTTGGTTGACGTAATACTGGCTGCAGCGCGTGGCTTCTTCGGCAATGGCTTCTTGCGCCTGGCGTTTGGTGCCCACAAACAGCACTGTCTTTCCTTGCGCGGCCATCTCGCCCACATACCGCATCGCATCTTTGAAGAGCTTCAGCGTCTTCTGCAGATCGATGATGTAAATCCCATTTCGTTCGCCAAAGATGTACTCTTTCATCTTTGGATTCCAGCGCTTGGTCTGGTGCCCGAAGTGAACGCCGGCTTCGAGCAATTCTTTCATTGAAATTGACGGCAATCTGTCTCCTAATGAGTGACTACGTGCCAAATCGCGGCCGCCACGCGGGCCAAAGCGGAATTTGCGTGGTCCGGACCTAACACGGTTGAGCGACCGGGCAGCCCAGGAAAAGGCTGCCGGATCGCGGTTGATATGGAAAACGAGAAGACGTACTAGCGTTTGGAGAACTGGAAGCGTTTGCGCGCTCCCTTTTGGCCGTACTTCTTCCGCTCATGCTCCCGCGCATCGCGCGTGAGGAATCCGAGCTGCTTCAACTTGCCGCGCAGTTCGGCATCGAACCCGATCAGAGCGCGCGCAATACCCATGCGAGCGGCTCCCGCTTGCCCGCTCACCCCGCCGCCTGCCGCCAGGATGATCACATCGAAGCGGTCCGCGGTTTCGGTCGCAAGCAGCGGTTGGCGCACGTAAGCACGCGCCGATTCACTGACAAAATAATTTTCAAACGACCGGTGGTTGACCGTAATCAGCCCTTTTCCCGGCCGCAGAAACACCCGCGTGGTCGCCGTCTTCCGGCGTCCCGTGGCTAACTGCTGTACTAACTTAGCTGGCACTACTTTCCTTTCTCGTTCCGGGCCGCAAACCCGCAAGCGGCGCGGGCTTCTGTGCCTCGTGCGGATGATGCTCACCGGCATAGACCTTCAGCTTCCGGTACATCTGTTTGCCGAGTTTGGACTTAGGCAGCATGCCCGCCACCGCCAACTCCAGCATCCGCTGTGGCCGCGTCTCGCGCATTCGCCGCGCGCCCGTCTCGATCAGCCCGCCCGGATATCCGGTGTGCCGTCGATATAGTTTTTGACCTTCTTTACCGCCGGTCAGTTTGACTTTAGCGGCATTAATAATGATGACGTGATCGCCCGTATCCAATGACGGGACGTAAATCGGTTTGTGCTTACCCATCAGGAGCATAGCCGCGCGGCTCGCCAACCTTCCAAGGACGGCGTCACTCGCGTCGATCACGTGCCAGGCACGCACAATTCCAGGCCCGGACGGAAACTCAGTACGCATGGACAGACTTCTTCCCTCTGCTTCGAAGACTCGAACACTTTAGTCTAGCATTGGAGATTCGGGTTTCAAAGGCTGCAGGGGGTATACCTTCAACTCCCGGACTTACCGTCCTTCGGAACCGGCTCTTCCTTAGGCGGCTGCTTCCGAAACGGCCGAGCGTCCACCGGCTTCGCACTCACCATCTCAGTAAATTTCTGAATCACCTCATCATGCTTCGCCGCGACCGTCGCCAGCGCTCCCTGCTTCCCAACCGTGAAGTATCCATCCTCAGGCCGAATCGCGTACAACATCGCCGCCAACGCACAAGTAGGCGCATCATAAGGCATTGGCTTATAAGCCCGATACGCATCGACAATCGGATGCTGCGGCGCATACGCAAAATCCGCCTCAATCGACTTGCCTGGAAAAAGCAGCGCATCACCGATCTCGCGCCCACAAAACACAACCGGCGTAGGCCAATCCGCCAGCAACTTCTTACCCTCGGCCGCGTCAGCCGCAAAGTCTCCGGCAACCACCAGCATCTTGACCTTCGCGCGAATCAACGGCGCCGTATCGTGCAAGGCCAATAACCGCGACAAATTCGTCGCCGCCCCGGTCATCACCATCACCGCATTCCCGTCATTCTGCGCCGCCAGATCGTTCCGAATCAAATTTTCGGGCGCCGCCGTATCGTGCCAGTTCGTCACGTTCGATACCCACGGCTTCGCCAAAGTCGCTTTCACCAACGCCGGCGCTTCTACCGGCTTCCCGTGTGGTTCCGGAACGCCAATCGCGGGCGCCGACATATAAACCGCGGCCGGCCCCGTCACCGCCTTGCGGAAAAACGCCTCCACAACATCGCAAAGCTCCGCCGCTTCGAGGCAAGGATAGTTAATAGTCAGCGCAGAAACGCGCGCCTGCTGCTTCCCGGCAAATCCGTGCAGCAGAGCGAGTGCGAGTACGCTATCGATGTTGCGGCCGAAATCGGAATCGTACAGAATCGCCGTGGCCTGTTTGGCCGTACTCGCGAACTGCATGTGTCAGGTAAGGTCGAGCCCGTCCAGCGCGCCATTCGAATCGCCGAAATGGTCTACCGGAACTCCCATGCGATCCATCATGGTCACAAACAAATTGCACATCGGTGTCTCGCGCCGGTACACAATCCGCCGCCCCGTCTGGAACTTGTTACCGCCGCGTCCCGCAATCAGCGTCGGCAAATCTTCATGCAAGTGCCTGTTGCCATCCGACAACCCGGCGCCATACACAATCATCGAATTATCGAGCAGGTTCGAATCGCCTTCCTGCGTCGACTTCAATTTCTCGAGCCATCCCGCAAATTGCTGCACATGATACGTGTTGATCTGCGCCACTTTTTCCATCAGCGCCGGCTGATTGCGATGGTGCGTCAAGGGATGGTGCCCGTCCGGAATTCCAATCTCGCGATAGGCGCGTGAAGTTCCTTCATGCGTCACCAGGAACGTCGCCACCCTCGTCAAATCGGCCTGAAACGCCACTGTCATCATGCTGGTCATCAGCCGGAAATGCTCCGCGAAATCCGCCGGGATGCCATACGGCTTTTCCATTCCCGGATCGATCCGCGTGGTGTCCTTCTCCGCGCGCTCAATCTGCAATTCAATCTCGCGTACCGATGTTAGATATTCATCCAGCTTGCGTTGATCGGTCGGCCCCAAATCCATCGCCAACCGCTTCGCATCCGACGACACCAAATCCAAAATGCTGCGCCGGTACAACGATCTGCGTTTCCGCGCTTCAGGCGTCAATGCCGCATCCGCACCGAACAACCGGTCGAACAGTGCCCGCGGATTCAAAATCGGCGGCAGCGGCTGCGTCTCGCTGCGCCACGCCAAATTGTTCGTGTACGCACACGAATAACCCGAATCGCAATCGCCCGCCTGCCGCGAATCTTCCATCCCCACTTCAAGCGACTTAAACCGCGTCTTCGCGCCCACCTTGTTCGCCACAATCTGGTCGAACGACATCGAGGCCTTAATATCGACCATCGTCTTGCGCGGCTGCACCCCGCTCAAATACGAAGCGCAGCACCGCCCATGATCGCCCGCGCCATCGAGCAGCGCGCGTCCCGCATTGTGCGTCAAATTGCCCAGCAAATTAATATCGTCTTTGAACTTCTCGAGCGGCTTCAGAATGCGCGGCAATGCGTCCAGCTTCCCCTCGTAGTCGGGGTTCCAGTTCCGCATATCGATCCCGTTCGGCACATACACGAACGCCATCCGCACCGGCTTCTCCGCCGCCGTCGCCGCCTTCGCCATCGCGGGCACCATCGAATCGAGAAACGGCAGCGCCACTGCTGCCCCGGCCCCTCGTAAGAACGTCCTCCGAGCGAGCGCCTTTCGCGTAATCATCTGCTAGCCGTCTCCTTCGTCTTCGGTTCTTCGCGCGGTTTGTCCCGATTGGTCACAAATTCGCCGCGTCTCGATTGAAACGGCAAACTCCGCACGATTTCATAAATCAGCGATTGAAAGGGATACTGCTCCGGTTTGAGCTTCGCGATAATCCCGTTCACCGTCGGCCGATCGTACGCTTGCAATCCGCGCCCGAGCGCATAGATCATCATTTTCTCGGTCACGCAGCGCGCAAACTCCTGCGTCTGCCCCGCCAGAATCCCGCGCATCTCCTGCGCCGTTACAAACGATTTCCCGCCCGGCAGCGTCCCACTCGTATCAATCGGAAATTTCCCGTCCATCGTGCGCCACTTGCCAATGCCGTTGTAATTCTCGAGCCCAAACCCGAGCACATCCATCTTCGAATGGCACGACGCGCACACCGGGTTGCTCCTGTGCTCCGATAACTGGCTGCGCAGCGAAACTTCGCTGCCCACCTTCGATGCATCGAGCGCCGGCACATCCGGCGGCGGCGGTGGCGGCGGCGTTCCCAATACGTTATTCAAAATGTACTTCCCGCGAATCGTGGGCGAAGTCCGCGTCGGATAACTCGAAACCGTCAACACACTCGCCTGCGTCAAAATCCCGCCGCGCTCATCGGTCGTTAAGTCGACGCGCCGGAACTCCGGCCCGGTCACGCCCGAAATCCCGTAAAACTTCGCCAGTTGTTCATTCAAATAGCTGTAGCGCGCATTCAACATCTCCGGCAGCGGCCGATTCTCGCGCAAGATATTTTCGACAAACAACTTCGTCTCCATCTTCATGGATTCTTTTAACTCCGGACCCCAGGAAAGAAACTTGTCCTGGTCCGGCTTCACCGAATCGAGGTTCCGCAGCTCCAGCCACTGCCCCACAAAGTTATCGACCAATGAATTCGAACGCGGATCGGCGAGCATCCGCTTCACCTGCGCCTCGAGCGCCGCGGGCTCGTGCAGCTTCTTCTGCTCCGCCACCCACAGCAATTCATCGTCGGGCGTCGAGCTCCACAGAAAATAACTCAACCGCGTCGCCAATTCCAAATCGCTGACCTTATGCACCGCCACGCTATCCGTCGGATTCGGATCGTGCTCCACGCGAAATAGAAAATTGGGCGAGACCAGAATCGCCTCGAGCGCTACTTCCACGCTGCCCTCGGCGCTCTCCCCGTTCTTCCGCGCGAGCGCCGCAATCTTCATGATCTGCGCGATCTCGGCGTCCGTCGCCGGCCGGCGATAAAACCGTCGCGCCAAGCCCGTTAAAATCTTTGCGGCGCAGCCGCTCTCTTCCGGATTGCAGCTAAACAATCTCTTCCGGCTCGCGCTCTCGTGCTTCGTCGGAAACGGTCCGCTAAACGTCACCGAACCCGGATACTTATTGTTCTTAGTCGAAAAATAGCTGTTTTCCGGAAGCGTCACGACATATTTGTCATCCAGGAACGCCACCCGAAACACATGCTCGCCGGCCGGCAAAAACAGCCGGAAATGCGTCTCCGAAAACGGGCTGAAATAGACCAGGCTCGAAGGCTTCGTCTCGACTTCCACCTGCTGCAGCAGCGTGCCGTCCATCCAGAATCCCAGCTTCACCGGCGCCGCGTCTTTCGCGCGCTCCCCCGGCATCCCGATCAGCACATCGTAATCGGCATCGAAGTCCAACCGGTGCGTCGCTTCGATCGTGTCCAGGTCGATCCGCTGCAGGTTGTGCGAATTCGCATCATATAAAGAGGTAATCGGCTTCGGCAGCGCCACATGCCCGGTCGCTCGCGCCGCAATCGACTCCGCCGCCGCTACATATTTCTCGAGCAGCAGCGGCGAAATACTCAAAACATCCGCGACGTTGTCAAACCCCTCGCCCAAATCATCCGTGGGAAATTCTTCCTCCGCCGCCCGAAAATCCACGCCCAGAATGTCCCGAACACTGTTCGAATACTCTGTCCGGTTCAACCGCCGCACCGTCACGCGGCCCGGGTCCGGCTTGGTATTTCGGTCGGCCTTATCGAACTCCGCTTCGAGATACGCCACCATCGCGTCCATCTTGGGCTGCGGCGGGCGCGGGATACCCTTCGGCGGCATCTCGCCCGAACGGACTTTCTGTAAAATCTTTTCCCAAGCCGGCCGGTTCGAAGCGACGGTCGCGGCGCTCAGGAACTCAGTAAGGTTGACTCCGCCCGATTCGAGCGAAGCATTGTGGCAAGCCACGCACGTTTTGCCGACGATCGGCTTTACATCCCGGTCAAAAGCCGCGGGGTCCGGCGCCGCCGGCAGCAAGTTTGCCAGGAGGAGAACCCCCAAAATCATACGCATACGAAGTATATCTCAAGAAACGGCGTTAAACTCGTCCTATGCGTTACTGCGCGGTCCTATTCCTTTGCGCGCTAGCCACCTTCGCCGCCAACGACTATTCCGGTACTTATAAAGGAGATGTCCTTTCCTCGAGCGGCAAAGTCGAAAACACCCTGGTCCTCAAAATGAGCGGCGAGAACCTAACCGGCACCCTCACCAACCAATTCGGCGTCCTACCCCTCCAAAACGGCCACGTGGACGGCCAGGATATGTTCTTTGTTGTCATGGTCAAAGAAGAAGGCGACCCCTTCCGCATGGTCTACCGCGGCCACATCTACGTCGACGAAATCCAATTCAAAATCCAAGCCGGCGAACGCCAAATCGACCTGGTAGCCAAAAAAGTAAACTAACTAATCTCTAACCTGATGAACCGCCGCAAATTCCTCCAGTCTTTAGGCGCCGCCGCCGTGCTCCCGTCCGAAATCCTCGAGTACAAAAAGCCCATTTTCAACCTTCATAAATTCTCCGCCACTCCCGTCAAAATCGAGTCCATCGATCTCCTTGCCGCCCACAATCGCTATTTCCTTCGGACCCGTTCCACCGACGGCGCTGAAGGTCTCACCGAAACCAAAGACATCGCCGATTACATCCCGATCCTGGCCCACCGTGTCCGCCAGCACTTCTTAGGTAAGGATGCCCGCGACCTCGAGCACTTAATCGATGAAGTCTACGCAACGAATTCCAACTACAAACTGGCCGGCCAGGAATTCTGGTGTCCCGTCGCCTACGTCGAGCAAAGCCTGCTCGACCTGATGGGCAAATCCTGGAAGAAGCCTGTAGGCGAATTGATGGGCGGCGTCCTGCGAAAAGAAATCCCGGTCTATCTCTCCGGCTCCGGCCGCGACACCACCGCCGAAGAGGAAGTCGAAGTCTACGTGCGCGAGCAGGCCCGCACTGGCGCGAAAGCCGTAAAATTCAAAATCGGCGGCCGCATGAGCGACAATTTCGACGCCACTCCCGGCCGCACCAACCAGCTCCTCGAACTCGCGCAGAAAAAACTAGCCGGCAAAGTAACGCTGATGGCCGACGCCAATGGCTCCTACGACGCGAAAAACGCCATCGAGCTAGGTAAGCGCCTCGAAGAGATGAAGTATCTCTGGTTTGAAGAGCCCTGCCCCTGGGAAGAGCTGAGCGAGACCAAGCGCGTAGCGGACGCGCTCGAAATGAAAATCGCATTCGGCGAACAAAATTCAAGCCTGTGGCAGTTCCAATACATGATCGATAACCAGATCATCGACATCGTCCAGCCCGATCTCAACTACAACGGCGGTTTCGTGCGCGCCGCGAAAGTAGCCCGCATGGCCCGCAAAGTAAACATGTGGATCTGCCCGCACGACACGCAAACCGGCGCCGCCACGGTGAACATCCTGCAATTCGCCGCGACCACTCCGAACATTGGCCCTTACATGGAGTACGTCTCCCGCAAAGAACCAAAGAAGGAATCCTGGTACTCGCCCAACTTCGATATCAAAGACGGCGTGCTCCCGGTCCCCACCGGCCCCGGCATGGGCCTGCAATTCGACCCGGACTTCGTCAAATCCGCAACCGTGATCAATCTGGCGTAACACGAGCCCTCGCGCATTTGCCAGGTAGCGCGCTGCGGCGCCGCACGTCTAATATCGTCGTCGGAACAAACGCATGATTCGCAAACTAAAGACCGGCGAGTACAGACTGTACTCAAAGAAAACGGACGTAAAAACCGGCAAACGAAAAAATCTCGGCACCGTCGGTACGCGCGCCGCCGCCGAAAAACACGAACGCGCCGTCCAGTATTTCAAGCGGCATTAACCCGCCGGTCTTAGGCGCTAAGACTGAAGTAGAACAACATCGATCCACACGACTTCGCCACGCTGAGCGAAGTCGATTTTGGTTGCGATACGGGCCGCTAGAGGCCGCATCGTCGGCCAGTGATTAGTCGACAAAACCACTAACGCAATCTTTCGATCTGCCAGGTTCTGCTGCATGTGCATATTTTGATCGCAGGTAACGAGGACATCGAATCCGCTCTCTTCCGCTGCACTCAGCAGAATGCCGTTCTCCAAGCTCTGCCAGCCCAAGTCGCCAGTCCGGATAACTTCATGCCCACGCAGTGAGCGCGCCAACGGCGCCGGAGTGTTGGTGTCGAAAAGGATCTTCACGCTACGGCGGCGGGCCGTTCGAGTGATGCCTTCGCGAATTCCAGCACTTCATGAACCTGCACGCGGGAGATCTCCGGAAACCATTCAAGGAACTCGTCCACCGTAGCGCCCTTGTCGATGTGCTCAAACAACGAAAGCACCGGGAGCCGCGTACCTGCAAAGCACCAGGCGCCGCCGATCTTGGCTGGATTTCGGTCTACTGCCTTGCACAATTCCCAGTCCATGCTCTTAGTGTATCGACGCCATGGCGCAATTGGGCGTTCTGCACAGCCACTTCTCTTGTGTATTATCCGCGGCGACAGCCAGGAGAACTAAAATCTGAGTAAGCAATGAAACGCTCCGGATTTGCCGACCTGCCGCTGCACGGCGGACGTGTGCCCCCGTGGCTCGCCGAGCGAATGGAAAAGCTCGGAACCGCAATCGCCGAAAACGTCATCGCGCACTACGGCACTGGCGAGTTTCTCGCGCGGCTCAGCAATCCGTTCTGGTTCCAGGCGCTCGGCTGCGTCATGGGTATGGACTGGCACTCCTCCGGAATCACCACCTCCGTCATGGGCGCCCTGAAGCGAGGCATGAATCCGCGCGCCCGCGAGCTAGGCGTCTATTTCTGCGGCGGCCGCGGCAAACAATCCCGGAAAACTCCAGCCGAACTGCTCTCGATTGCCGACGAGCGCGGGCTCGACGGCGCTGCCTTGGTCAGAACCAGCCGCCTTACGGCCAAAATCGATAACAACGCCATCGGCGACGGATTCCAGATCTATCTCCACACTTTCGTTGTTACGGCCGAGGGCGACTGGGCCGTAGTGCAGCAGGGTCTGAACGATAGCACCGGCCTCGCGCGTAGATACCACTGGCATTCGGCCTCGGTGCGCAATTTCACCAGCGAGCCGCATACCGGAATCGTCGGCGCGAGCGAAGGCCAAATCCTCAACCTAGTCGACCGCCGCGCTCTCCCGGCGCAAGAGGCCCTGCTCGAAATCGCCCGCACCGCTCCCGAAGAAACGTTATCGACGGTCCAAAAACTCACCATGCCCTTGCATCACGACGTGCGCGCGGGCAACGTGGATTTAAAGCGATTGGGCGCGATCTTGGCCACAAGCTACAGCCGCGAGCTGCGAGATTTCGCGTCTCTCTTGCTAGTCGAAAATCTCGGCCCGCGCACGCTTCAGACGCTTGCGTTGATTGCCGAAGTCGTCCACGGGACGCCCAGCCGTTTCAGTGATCCGGCGCGCTTCTCGTTCGCGCTAGGCGGCAAGGATCGTCACCCGTTCCCGGTTCCGCTGAAGACGTACGATGAATCGCTGGCGGTCTTGCGCCGCGCTCTCGACTCCGCGAAACTGGGGCACACCGAAAAGCTGGATGGATTCAAGCGCCTCGATCGGCTGGTGCGCCAAGTAGAGGAGCGATACGAGCCCACTGCCGATTTCGACCGCTCCATCCGGTATGAGCACGCAATTTCGCCGAGTCTAGACGGGCGCTCCGTATTCGACGATCGAAAAAAACAGAAAAAACAGCAGCTCTCCCTGTTTCTTCCAAATTAGCTACGATTCTATTCTTCAAGTCCTAAGTTACGGACCTTGTTTCGGGAACCTTGATGGTCGTGCGTTCAATCACGCCGGCTAGGGCGCGATGGCTGATCGGCTTGGAAACGTAGTCATCCATACCCGCAGCGAGGCAAAGCTCACGGTCGCCCTCCAGAGCGTTGGCCGTCATAGCGACTATCCGACTCTTAGTTCCCTTGGCTGATTCTTGCTTTCGAATCTGGCGCGTTGCCTCTAACCCGTCCATCTCCGGCATTTGCACATCCATGAAAATGAGATCGAATGGCGTGCGGTTCCATTCGCGTATTGCCTCCAGCCCATTGTTGACCAGCGTGACTCGATGACCCATCTTGCCGAACATCGCCGCCGCCACTTTCCTGTTGACCGGGTTGTCCTCAGCAACCAGGACGCGAAGGGAACCTTGAGTCTCCGAGAAATCCGGGCAAGCGGCCATTGCCGCCTGCTTCTGAGCGGGATGGGCTAGTGCTCTTTCGATGACGACACGCAACTCAGTGAAGCCAATCGGCTTTATCAAATAGTGTGAGGCGCCGTGAGGCGAGCCAGAACTTCCGTTGCCGGAACTCAACATGATAATCGTCGCAGTGCCAGAGGCCGGACTCCGCCCCATGCGCTGCACGAATTCAGAGCCATTCATGCCGGGCATCTGATCGTCGAAAAGGACAACCTGGAATGGCTTGCTATCGAGGGCAGCGTGCTCCAATACGCTTAGTCCCGCTGAAGCAGAGTCCGCACCTACGGTCTCCATCTCCCAACCGGACGTAATATCGGCAATAATACTCCGGCTCGCGGCGTTGTCGTCAACTACCAATAGGCTTACACCCCTCAAACTTGAGGATGTCTTGTGAGCAAGAGTTTCGAGCGAAGACGATTTACCAAATTCAGCCGTAAAATGGAAGGTAGATCCCTTGTGAGGCGTGCTCTCCATCCAGATAACGCCGCCCATCAACTGCACGATTCGCGCGCTGATGGCCAGCCCCAAGCCGGTCCCGCCATAGCGTCGCGTTGTGGACGAATCTGCCTGCTCGAATGGCTGAAAGAGTCTGCGCTGCTTGTCCGTTGGAATTCCCACTCCTGTGTCGCGGACCGCCAAGTGCAGTTGAACGCAGGATTCGCTCACTCGCTCGACGCTCACTCGGATGCCGACTTCGCCTTGACTGGTGAACTTCAAAGCGTTTCCAGCCAGATTCAACAACACCTGCCGCAATCGGCTCGGGTCACCCATTACATTCAAGGGGACATTCGGTTCCAGGTAGTAGGTCAGCTCCAGACCCTTCTTATGGGCAGAAGGCGCAATGCTCTTGATAGAAGTGCCGATGACATCTTCCAGACTGAAATCCACAGACTCGAGCGTCACCTTACCGGCCTCGATTTTGGAGTAATCGAGAATGTCATTCAAAATGACTAGCAAGGCCTCTCCGGACGACTTGATCAGGGTGTGATACTCGTGTTGCTCCATGCCAGAGGACGACATGGCTAGCTCCGTCATGCCAATGATGCCGTTCAGT
>Ga0193753_10003559_pt1 | contig 11464 bp, 5 predicted proteins | sample H1c2metaG_FD_144925 | JGI IMG/M metagenome (GOLD analysis project Ga0193753, IMG submission 144925) | Soil microbial communities from a riparian zone of the East river system, Colorado, United States - H1c2 | ecosystem: Environmental > Terrestrial > Soil > Riparian zone | place: USA: East River... | reverse complement strand
GTTGAGTTGGGCTTTACTACTGGCTTCGATGAAGGCCAGAGTAACGGCCCTTTTCGCGTTGCACGCAGAGGTACCTTCTCTGACTTTGCTACAGATGTAATATCTTCAAGTGGCACGGGTACAACCGGCTCCACGAGTGACAGTACCTTTGGTATGGTCCCGGTGCCCGGTGATACGTGGGACTTGATTGGGGCAGCTACTGTTGTAGATTGCGTTGACGATGATAGTCTAGCGTCTTTCATCAGGCGTACCATCAGCAATGATGACCAGAACGCTGGGTATATTCCCGGCAACATCTATCTGTCCAACTTCCCTGCGTTCTCTGGATTCTCAAGCGCATCGTCTCTTGAGGTACAGGGTGTAGAGGTTACTGTCGTGGCACGGCCTGCTCGTCTTAACAGCGACTTGCCCCGCACCTTTCAGATAGCTGTTCAGCCTGTTACTGGTGACACTACACTACAGGCCGGATCAACTGCCCAAACTCAAAATCTGGTTGTGGACTACGGTTCTCCTCCTGCCCAGCAGGCAGTACAAACCCTTGTCTTTGGAGGCCCTACCGATTTGTTCGGTATGGATGCAGCCACCATCAAGGCTGGTATGGACTCTGGCTGGGGTGTCGCGGTGCAGCCTTGGATCAGCCGTAACAGTGATGGACGCCTAGGAGTAATCGACGTAATCTTTGTTCAGGTGACGGTACACTATACAGCCACTATCACGCAGTATTATTTCTGGAATGGCGTAGACGATGTGACGGCCGACATCACCAGCTACTTCCTTACGGACGGAGACTGGGAGACCAACGATGCAGAAGGTACTATTCAAGTTACCAACATTGAAGCAGTTGGTTCAGGCAACCGTCTGTACATTACTGACAATGATCAAATACGCACCGACCCTAACGGCGGCGGCCTGCTTGTGGCTACCATCAATGGTGATATGACTTTCAACGGACTGGACACTCTTGCAGAGATTGAAGCTGCTAAGAGTCGCTACCAGTTCATCACGGAAAACTTCTATGCAACCGAAGACTTTGAGGGAATGTATGGTGTCTCAGGGGCGGGACGAGCTTTTAGCTGGGACGGCTTCTATTTCACCCGCATCTACACTCAGGAAGACAGTAACAAAGACATCCCCCGACACATTACCTCACATCAGTTCCATCTTACGCTCGGGTACAGTGCAGGCGCAAATCTACTCTCGGTCGCGGGAAATCCTCTCGACTTCTCGGGCGTCTTCGGTGCGGTCGAAATCGACACAGGAGATGGAATTGTAGGCTACGCCAAGATGAGCGGAACTACTCTGGGTATCTTCTGCAAGAAGACCATCCAAGGCTTGGTGGGTACTAGCATAGACAACTTCAGCCTGACAATCCTTAGCCCCTACGAGGGTGCTATCGAATACTCTGTGGCTGACTGCGGTAAACCTGTGTACACGTCCTATCGTGGTATTTCCATCTTCGATCAGACAGCTGCATACGGAGACTTTGCTGGCCAGAGAATGTCTTATCTTGTCACTCCGTTCCTGATTCCTCGTATTCAGGGTGTGGTGGCTCCTCTGGATAGTATTGCTACCAGCCGGAGGCTAGTAGTGGCTATAGCGTGTCGCACTAAGAATCAGTATCGCTTGCAGTTTAGCGACGGTTATCGTCTAACTATGACTCTTGTTGGAGCAGACCAACAGCCTCAATTTACTATACAGGCTCCTCAGCTTCACACTGACTTGGCCGTATTTGAGGGCTACTTTGTACCGCGCGCGGAAACCAGCTTCGTTGATTCGACTGGTGCTGAGCGAATCATAATGGCTCCGTATAGCAAGTCTGTTACTGTGGATGCTTACCATGTGTATGAGTTTGAAAAGTCGTGGACTTTCGACGGTCAGGGTATTCCAGCATACATCGTTACGAACGAAAACTTTTACGGAACCTTGTTCGATTTCGATAATGTTCGCAAGATTAGACTGCATGGATTGTCGTTTGGGTATGCTCCTATTACTATCCACACATCCACAGACTATGACCTGAATGATACCACAGAACAGATAGCAAGAGAAGCTCCAGAATTTAATTTGCCTCGTGCTCCCGCATCGACGCTATACAACGACTACACACCTGTTACTAACAAAGGCGACATCTCAGCTAGAGGTAGAAGCTTCTCGATGAGGATGATGTCTTACATTCTTACCAATCAATTAGACACTTTGAAAGACCCTGTGTTCGCTCTTATTAGCCCTCCGTTTGTTATTCAGGCTATGATGGTACAGTACACAGAAAACAAGGGAGACACATAATGCCCGGACTTGTCACTCCCCCTCAGGGGACCAACGATCCGCCATATTACAATAGCGGTTCTACGTCGGGCGGTAATGGTACCGGCTCTAATTACATCGGTAACTACTCCAATCTCCCGGACGGATTTTCTAATGCAGGTGCAGGTGGCGCTGGTAATAGCGCCTACGTGCGAGATGTACAGCCCAACGAGCTGGCTAGTGAACAGCTGGCAGGTTTGCTTGCGCCCGGTAATCGGTACATTGATATGGCTCGTAGTGCTGGTACAGATCAGGCTAATGATAGAGGAATGTTGAACAGTTCCGTCTCTGCTGGCAACTCTGAGCGTTCTGCCATTCAGGCGGCTGCTCCTATTGCTCAGGCTAATGCTGCTGCCTACGGTACTGCTGCTGGTCAGAATGAAGATGCTTTGAATACCATCTTACAGACACGCATGAACAACACCACGAGCCGAGCTAATGCTCAAGGTGCTGCTGGCGCTCAGCGTTATGCAGCCGAACTTGGCTTGCGTAATGATGAGGAGCAGAGGACGTACTCTGGAGAGCAGGCGGGAATCAATCGCAACTTCTCCGACTATATGGCTCAGCTTGGGTACGGCAACCAAATGCGTGGGGCTGCATTCCAGCTTGGGGGACAGCTGCTCGCTGGTAGCGAGAGTTTCAACCACAGCCTGATGCTCGAAGCCTCGCAAAACCCATTCATGATGCAGGACCCAGAAGCTCTTGGTGGTTTCATGGACTTTGCCAATCAGGGCACTAGCGACTACTACAACCAGCTATTCGGATTTGCAGGCAATGAGGGTAGCAATCTACCTCAGTGGCAAGAGAACAGCAATTGGTATGTTAGCCCAGACTTCAGTCAACAGTATGGTGACGGCTCGTATGTTGGAGGCGGTCCACAGCTTCCGTATCAGCCGCAGCCAGTAAATAACACCGGAGGCCCGTAACATGGACGATTTTGGTGACTACGGTGGTTTCGATCTGAATGACGATTCTGCTGATACTGGTGGGTGGGGTTTTGGTAATGACATTGATCTAACTGATACTTCTACCGACACTGGTGATACCGGCTGGGACGGTACTGGAGGGTACACCCCCTCAATGGAATTTGGTAGCGATACCAGCAACTCCGCGACTGGCGGCACAGATAGTGGCGGCAGCGACATGTGGGGCTCTGTAGCCTCTGGTGCTGCGGCAGGTAGTGCGTTCGGTCCTTGGGGCACGGTGATTGGTGCAGGACTAGGGCTTGTGTCCAGCTACTTCGGAGGCAAGGCTAAGAGCCAAGCACAGAAGGACCAAGAGAAGCTCAACGAGAAAGAGTACGCAGCTAAGCGCGCTATTGATGAGCAGTATTATCAAGCACACGGCAAGCAACTTGTTGACGCTTATCAAGGCTACAAGAAGTTTAACACGGGTGATGCTGGTCAACAGCCACTCGGTTTGGCGGCTCCGGGAGGTCCTAGTGGCTACTTCCACTAAAAACAAGAACATAGACAAGAAGGCCGTTCATTCGGACGCCGAGCTTTTGGCTGGTATGGTACTTACCCCTTTGTACAAAAACCCTAACGGAATCCAGAGCCTCACCAAGATGGTGACTAGCTCTCAGGACCCTGCGGATGCGCTTGCTCACAGCCTATTCATTCTCATGTCGCAGGCACGTAATGCTGCTATGAAGTCTAAGCTGCCAATCTCTAACAAGGCGTGGCTCGCTAATGGAGGTGCTGTTGACAAAGTGATTATTGATGTGGGTGGCCTACTTGCCTCTACAGCTGGTCCGCAGTTTGTGGACAAGAAGTTTGGTATGAATGTCAAGGCCGATTTGATTAAGATTATGCACGATGAGGAAGTGAGTGCTGGAGGAAAGGGCGATCCCAGCCATCCAGACAATCAGCCTCAGGAAGATGATGAGATGCCTGCTGGTGGAGATGAAAACGCTCCTCCTATGGCACCAGAAGGTCAGGGTTTAGCGGCCCCGCAAGGCCCGCCGTCTGATGAAGAGGAGATGGGCTAATGGGTAGCGCAGCAGTTTTTAGTGGGCTTGAGACAGGCTTTGGCTTGCTCGGCAAAGCCGTGCTTGATGACCAGAAGCGCGCAGAAGATGAAGCTTCAGATGAGCGTAAAGCTAAGCTGAAGGCTAGGCTTGAGATGGACCTCATGGCTGCCAAGTTCAACTTCATGAAACAAAATCCACAGTACAAACACTTCGCCACCGATCTGTCTGGCAACATCATAGGCTTCGATCAGTACGGTAGTCCGAAGGTTGTACACGAAGCTTCTCCTGAAGAGAAGAGTATTCGTCTTGACAAGGCTCGTGCAGAAGCATCTGGTAAGAACAGTGCTGATGTTAAGAACCTTGCTGAAGCCGATAAGGCTGATGCTAGTGCTGCAAGTATTACTGACAGGATGAACAATCCTACTAAGTATATGAAGCCGTCAGCTGGTCCTAAGCCTGTCAAGCAGAAGGACGATCCGTTCATTCTCACGCCCGGAAAGTTTGACGAACAGGTCAAGAAGTATATGCCAAAGCTGATTGTAGATAATGCCGGCCCCGGCAATGCTTCGTTCGACAAGGCGTATGATATTGCTAAGGCTCGTGCTACTGCTGAAGGTTATAGCGTCGGACGACAGGCTACACAGGCTGGTGGTATTGCATCCCCTACTGCACAGACACAGCCAGATGTAGGTGCGTTTGGTGGACTCATTCCTCAGGACGGTACTGTGAGCGATGACAACGAATCAGATGAATCAGATGCTTCCCCTCTGTTGATGGACGACGAAGAAGACAATAGATAATGGCTGATATTGACTCCCCAGCTTTCCCCGGTGATACTGACCTTGCTGCACAGGCTCTCAATGCTGTGCGGGCAGGAGCAGACCCGGAAGCCGTAAAGAAACTCTTTCTCGAAGAGGCAACTAAACGTGGAGCCGATCCGTCCAAACTCACCACCGACTTTATCAATGACAGCCCTGCTGCGGCTGCGCCCGCTGCTGCGGTCGATAAGGCTACCAAAAAGCAGTATGCTGATGCAATCTCTGGAGAAGAGCCGTGGGACATCAATGTCTCCACCAACCGACTTGAGAGACAGGATGTTGGACTTAAAGGACTGATTGCTCCTACGATTCAAAAGAATTCACCTGTCGGTGGAAACTTCGGGAACGTAGAAGGTGACAGTGATACTACTGCTCCTCGTGGAGCAGAGCGTCTAGGCTATGCTTTGGCAGGTACGGCTGGCCGTGGTATTGCTGGCCTGATGGGCTTGGCTGCGCCGCTGGCTGGCGATATTCCTGAAGCTTCGGATGAAGTGTTCGAGCAGTCTAAGAAGCTTCGTGAGTGGAGCGATAAGAAGATTGCTGAGTCTGTAGACCGTACATTCAACGGCAAGGCTCGTGGCGGAGATACGCTGGCAGGTAATTTGATTGGCGGTATTCTTCCCACCACTATGCTCGGCGAGCAGATGAACGCCGGTATGGAGAAGCTTGATGAGGGCAAGAGCCTTTCGGAAGCTGAGGCTGCTTCTGCTAAGACAGGTGTTATGAATGAACTTATGCTGGGGGCCGGTAAACTTGGCATCCAGAAGGCAGGCTTCTTGCCGTATGTTACACGCGCGGCTGCACAGGCAGGCACGAACGTTGGCCTGACAGTTGCTGATAAGAAGCTGGAAGGAGAAGACATCGCCACATCTGATATAGCCACAGCTGCCGGTATGGGGCTTGGCGGAGCTTTGTTCCATGAGGGCAAGGCTGGCGAGTTGCCTAAGCGTACAGGCGACGAGGCTATGGATGCTGGTGTAGACGCGGCTAAGAAAGCCACGGGCGATATTGACTTCAGCCACGACGAACCTATCCCTGCTCCTAAGAAAACAACGGAAGCTAAGGCTCGTGAGCGCGATGAGATTAAGGCTCGCGCCGATGCTCTTGGTGTGTCTGTCAAAGAATACAAAGAAGCTACTGGCTACGACGAGTCGGCTCCGCCGCCTGCGGAATCCAAGCCTCTTGCTGACCAGATTAAGGAAGCTGAGAGCCGTCGCTCTGTGCTGGACGACGACAACCTAACACAGGTTGCTCCGCAGCTGCCTGCCTATCACGGCACGCCTCATGAGGTGGATGAGTTCTCCACGTCTAAGATTGGTACTGGCGAAGGCAACCAAGTCTACGGCCACGGCTTGTACTTTGCTGGTGATGAGAAAGTTGCTGAGCACTATGCTAGCACTCTCGGCGGAGTAACTGATAAAACAAGAGAGCTACAGCCTACTGTTATCAAAACTCTGAAAGCCATAAACAATCTGGGATTTGATTCGACTCAAGAAGCTTTGCGTGCTATTCGTGTATCTCCCAAGGTTCTGGGTGGTGTGGAGCCTGCTACACGCAAAATCCTTCAGGACTATCGCAACTCTTTCGGTAACAAGTATCAGGTTGAGCTTAAGCCTGAGGAACACGAGTATCTTGATTGGGACAGGCCTCTTAGCGAGCAGTCCGATCAGGTTAAGGGAGCCCTGAAGAAGCTTGGTATTGACGAAAACTCTGAGGGTGTGTGGGATAACAACCCCACTACCGGCAAGCAGGTTGTTCGTCCCTTAAAGGGACATGAAATCTACCGCAAGCTCGGTGGGCGCGATAGCCCACGCGCGAAACAACTAACCCAAGAGGGTATTTCTAAAGTTTTGCACGATGCTGGTATTCCCGGTATCAAATACAAGGACGGCACTAGTCGCGGCAAAGAGGGGGGCACCCACAACTATGTCATCTTCAATGACAAAGACGTAGCCATAACGCACAAGAACGGCCAGCCTGTTCCACAGAAGGCTGCGGCTGTGCCTAAGATTCATGGCATGGAATCCACAACTCGTGGTGCTCTTCTCAAGCGTGAAGGCAACTATGAAGACCCGCTTGGCTTCATCTACGACAAAGACAACAATCTCCTTGCGCAGCCCAAGGTAACTGCGCGTGCTCGCACACAAGAAGAGATAGCTCCTCACATAGCTCCCAATGCTCAGCGTGCTCTTAAACAGCAGAGTCATGAAATGCTCAACAAGCTGGGTAATGCCCATGCTGTTGCTGAGCAACTTGCTAAAGGCAAGGACGACATTGCTGCTCTAGCCCGTAAGGTGATTGAGCATAACGATTTACGTGCGACTAAATTTACTGCTGTCAACCCAGAGGACCTACTCACCTCACGTAGTGGTAATGCCCAGAGTTTGATTGGCCTGAAAGGCGGGGACATCCTTGGCTTGCGTGGTTTGCATGGCGAAGGCATCTTCGTGCGCGGTGCTGGCTTCCGTGTTAACGGACTGGACCGTGTAACGATCATGCACGAAATACTGCATGCTGCGTTGCAGGACAAAATTCGAGCAGCTGCCGAAGGCAAAATTAAAGACCCTCGTGTCATCAAGGCTATCCACGAACTTGAGAACATGCGGGATGCTTTGCAGAGGATGGACGGTAACAATCCTCGCCGTCCCGGCTACTTCGATCATGCTATGACCAATATCGACGAGCTTACGTCTATTGCTGGTACTGATCCCGGTATGCGTGCCTACCTGAAAGGTAAGACGCTAGGGGAAGTGAGTGCGTGGTCTAAGCTTAAAGACATCTGGCGTCGTGTGATTGGTGCAGAACGCATGAACAAGCCTGCGTTCGACCACGTGATGGAGCACATCAATACATTGGTGGAGCACAAAGATCGCGGTGTTGATCCTCGCGATGTTGCTGCACACTCTGTCAGGCCCAAGGAAGAAGAGAAGCTTCAAGCTCCTCGTGGCCGTGCTAAACAGATGTTCAAGGAAGGTTTGGCTTCTGGTGGCATTGAGCCGAAGGTTGCTGCTGCTGAACAAGCTAAGCAAGGACTGATTGCCGAGGGCGATGCCGAAGCCGTACAGGCTGCTAATCGTCTGGGTGCTGTTACGACTAAGGCCAACAAGGACCTTGTGAGCCGTAGCTTGGCTGGAGATGTTAACGCTTTCAAGAAGCTGGATGCTAAAACCAAGGCAGTTGTACGTGACGAGTATAAGCGTAACTTCGACAGATCGCTCGCAATAGCTCGGGAGATTCACGCCAATCCGAATGCTACACCGGAGATGAGGGCTATTGCCTCCAAGATTTTGGAGAACGCCGGTAAGTATCAGATGGATGTCTACACTGCTCGCGTGATACCACGCAGCATGAAGGACAAGTATGCCTTGGCCAAGAAGGCCGAGAAGAAGCTGGCTGCTAACAAACCGCTGTCAAATCAGGAACGCAAAGCCCTCAACCATGTTGATGAGGCTAAGAAGTTTCTGGAACAGTATTACCTGCCAGACACTGAGAAGCTGAAGACGTTCAAGACGCCTCACCTTGAGGACCTGTACCACTACTACACCGGCAAGCGTGCCGATGAGTCGTTGGGCAGCTTCGACACCAAGGCCGAACGCAAAGAAGCCTTGATGGGCGAGATTGCAAAGGGCATGAGGGATACTGTCAATCGTTCTGGTGAGGTGGAGAATCTACTCAAGAACGTGATGGGTATTGGTGACAAGGCTTCCAGCCTGCACAACTACTACAATAACATGCGTGCTGGCTCTGACATCTACAGCGTCCACACGAAAGTGCCTGATGCTCTGAAGCAGCTCTGGGAGCCCGTGCTCGATCCGGTGGCTCGTAACGTTGCGTCTATTCGCCAGCAGTACAACTACATTGCCAACCTGCATGCTCAGAACATGCTGGCCAAAGACGGCATGGGTTCAATCTTCACCAAGGAACGAGGCCACTCTACGCACAACGCGCGTATAGAAGGCAGCAAGATGGGAGCCCTGCAAGGACTCTACACCACGCCTGATGTGAAGCGCGCTATCGACAGCATATTCACTCTGCACTCCATGACCGGAGATGCTCTGGATACACTGGTAGCTTCGCGTACTGGTACGGAATTCTTGCTCAACCGCATCAAGTGGTTGGCTGATAGTGCTGTTGCTCCAGCTGCTAGCTTTACCAAGCTGATGTCTGTGGTTGGTAACATAGGTAACTATGCGAACAACTTCGTGGGCTCGGCTGCCCAGATTATGGCAAACGGTAACATCAATCCTGTGGCTATGGCCAAGGGGATGCGAGATGCTGCTTCCATGATTGGTATTGGTTTGAAGAAGAATATGTCCGAGTCTGTGCGGGATATGTTCAAGTACCGAGTTGCGGAATACTCTCACATCGCAGAGTTGAAGGGAAGCGAGCACTCCAACATGGTTGCTTCTATTCTGAAGCGCAGTGCTGAGGCTGCCAATCCTTTACAGGCATTGCAGCAAGAGATTAGTGCTATGGCCAACGGTGGCCGGCACGCGGCTGCCGTAGTTAAAGAACTGTACGGTGCTATGGACTTCTGGACCAAGGCTGCCAACTGGCACAACGAGCTTGGGTTCTGGAAAGATCACTTCGAGTCTACAGGACAGAAGATGTCCGAAGATGCTCTGAAGCAATTTGTGGCCCAGCGTGTCAATGCTACCAACATCACTCCATCAGCTGCTGGCAAGTTGTTCCGCGGACTGGAGCGGTACGGTGTTACGCGCTTCGGTACCTACTATGCTGAGGTTGCACGTACTCTCAAGAACAACGCTATCATGGGTCTCGCGGATGCACGCGATGGCTTCAACATGATGATGAAGGGCGACCTGAAGAATGGCGGTATGCTGTTGCAGCACGGCTTGAAGCGTGTTGCAGGAACAGGCATCTCAATCTTCGCACACAACCAACACTTTGCTTGGATGGCTAAAGGGATTGCCTCGGCTGCGGGGCTTGTTGCAACCCAGATGGGCGACGATGACCCGTTGAAGAAGTACATGAAGCAGGACAACTTCCTTGGCTCTATGGACCCTCTTTTCATCAGCGACCCGGCACATCCAGAGGATGGACAGTTTGTGTACGACCTAAGCCACGCCGACCCATTCGGTCCTATCACCATGCCTATCAAAACGGCATTCGGTGCTATGTCCAAACTGGCTGACGGTGACAAGGATGGAGCCAAAGAAGACTTCAAGCAGTTCTTGAATCAGTCTAAGGGACTGTATTTGAGCAACGCTCTGTGGGGCCAGATTGCCAAGCAGTATAATGGCTCTGGTGCTCGCCTTGAGCAAGAGAACAAAGCTCTGTACGATAAGATTGGCGGATGGCTGACAGAAGCAGGCTTTGAAGTGAAGGGTGCTAACAGAGCAATCAATGCTGCTGAGAGCACGCTGCCTAAGTCTGTGACCAACTACATCATGTCCAAGAACCCAGACATCGTATCTGAGAAACTCAAGACAGCTATTATGGCTGGTGTGGGTGTCAGCAAGGTGGATGTGGCTAACGACATCTCCAACTACATGAGCGGTAAGGCTCTGACGGACATCAAGGATGCTAAGAATACCTATGCCTCTCTGATGAAGCAGGACTATACCAGCTCTCCAGAGCGACTTGAGAAGAGTTTTGTCAAGGGACTTAAAGCATCTGCTGAGCCATACGATAAGATGCGTACCGCTGTGCAGGCTGCTAAGAAGATGGGTACTGACGACATAGAATTGATGCGTCGTATGAAAGCAGCAGGACTAAGTGCTAGAATGTCCTACATGATTTTGGAGAATGATCCAATAACTGTAGACGTACTCACCACAGACCTAAAGAAAGATTTCCAGCGTGACTTGATAGACACCATCAAGGACCCAGCCAAACAGGAAGAAGCAATCAACCGCTTCATCTACAACAACGAACAGCTCATAGACTTGATGGGCAAGTATCAGAACAAGAACATTGAGGAGCTACAGTAATGGCTTACGGCACCCCACAATCAATGATGTACAACATGCGTGGCCGTGGCACTGACGGTAGCATGATTCGCAACCGCAGTCGTGAACAACAGTTCTCTGGCTCTGGCAATCCTAACATGCCTATCTTCAACACTGGTCGCATGGACCCGCGTCAACCACAGGCTGGCGACAATGGTAATGGTATGGGCGGTGTTGGCGGTTATCCTATGCCTCAGTTTCTTGGTGGGCCGGGTGGTCAATTCCCCAGCAACCCGACTTCTGGTGTTCCGGGACAACTACAGACAATGGGCACAGCTCTAGGCGTGCCGGCACAGTCTGCTCCTCTTCCTCAGTTTACTCCACAACAGCAGGCTCTCAGGGCAGCCAATATAGCTAGGGCTCAGGGCCCACAGGCTGCTATATTGGCTGCCCTGAGA
>Ga0193753_10003558_pt1 | contig 11465 bp, 9 predicted proteins | sample H1c2metaG_FD_144925 | JGI IMG/M metagenome (GOLD analysis project Ga0193753, IMG submission 144925) | Soil microbial communities from a riparian zone of the East river system, Colorado, United States - H1c2 | ecosystem: Environmental > Terrestrial > Soil > Riparian zone | place: USA: East River... | reverse complement strand
CGGCCGAAGCGGGCACCTCTGCGAGTCCCCCAAAGCCGGCAGCCGCGCGGACGAGACGCTTTCCGCCTGCAGCGTCTCCCCAGGACTTGCCGGCGCATGGCTTCGGCGCATCCCGATGGCGGCGAAGACGGCCACGACACCCACGCAGACGGCCAAGGGGACCGCGACCGCGAGACGTGCCGAGCGCCTTCGCCCCGCTGGGCGCCGCGACAATGGCCCCTCACGCAAGCGTGCAAGCTGCGATTCGAGCTGAAGGCGCACTTCCTTGGCGCTCGCCGGCCGCTCGTTTCGATCGCGTTGCAGAAGCCGCCCAACGACCCCGATGACACCCTCCGGCAGATTCGGGATCCAGTGGTCGATCGGCACGAGCGGCGTCGATGTCACCTTCTTGAAGATCTGACCAATGTTCTCGCCCCGCGTGGGACAGACTCCGGTCAGACACTCGTACATGACGATTCCGAGCGCCCAGAGATCCGAGCGCGCATCGAGATCCCGCTCTCCAAAGGCCTGCTCGGGCGACATGTAAATAGGACTCCCCATCATCGCCCCGGTTTGCGTGAGCGCGTGGGCCGCTGGGTCGACGACCGTGAAGCGCGCGAGACCGAAGTCGAGCACCTTAACGTGAATGTGCTCCTCGGCATCGACCGAGCGCGCCCGCGCTTCCAGGAAGACGTTGTCCGGCTTTAGATCGCGGTGAATGATGCCGCCGAGATGCACGGCTTCGAGTGCCAGCGCGATTTGAACGAGGACTTCGAGGGCCTTCTCCAGCGGCAAACGCCCTTCGCGCCGGAGTCTCGAGGCGAGCGATTCGCCCTCGAGGAGATCGAGCACCATGACCGGAAGCCCCTCGTGCGGGAGTACGTCGTGCACGGCGATGACGTGCGGATGCACGATCGCGCACGTCGCGCGCGCTTCGCGCATGAAGCGTGCGCGCGTCGCCTCGTCGCGGCCTCCTTTTCGCAGAAACTTGAGCGCGACGCCTTTGCGCGTGACGACGTTGCGCGCGGCCCACACGGCCCCCACGCCACCTTCGCCGAGGAGGCGCTCGAGAACGAACCGTCCGGCAATGACGGTGCCCGGCGCGAGATGGGTCACGCTGGGTATCGTACCATGGCGCATCCCGCGGCACCGCGGAGCGTTCAGACGCGCGCGAGTACGGCCATGAGCGGCTCGAGATGTCCAGGCCGATTGACGCGCTCGCAGGCAAGCATCGAATCAACGAGATCGGCCAGGTGCGCGGGGATACCTTGGCGCCGTTCGCGCAAAGGTACGATGCTTCCCGACGATACCGCTCCGAACACCTCCATGAAGGATTTGCCCTCGATGGCAGAGGCCCCGCTGAGCGCCTCGTAGAGCATGAGCCCAAGCGCCCAAATGTCGGCGCGCGCATCGATGTCCTTTTCGACCAAGAGTTGTTCGAGCGCCATGTACCGAACCGTGCCCACGAGCATCCCGCTCTGAGTGAGAGACTCCGCCGGCCCGCCGAGGATTTCTTGCACCGTGAGTTTTGCCACCCCAAAGTCGAGAATCTTCACCGTTCGCGCGCCGTGGGCGTCCTCGGCCAGAAACACATTGTCCGGCTTCAGATCGCGATGGATCACGCCGAGGCGATGCGCGGCGGCCACGCCATCCATCAACGGGAGAAAGAGCGCGCGCGTCTCATCGGCCGAGAGTGGCCCGGCGCCGCGAAAATACGAACCGAGGGTCATGCCCGAGAGCAGCTCCGTCACCAGGACGATGGGACCGTCGTCATCGAGTTCGAGCACGGTTTCCACGGGGACGATGGCCGCGTGCCCGATCCGATTCGCAATGCGCGCCTCACGCAGCATCCGTCGCCGGGCATCGACGTGGTCGAGCGTGAGTATCTTGAGCGCCACGCGAGAGGAGCGGCGCGCATGATCGTAGGCTGCCCAAACGACGCTCGTCCCGCCGCGGCCGACGATCCGCTCGAGCTCGAAACGGTCGACGAGGAGGGAACCCGGTCCAAACTTCGTGGCGGGATCGGCGGGCGACCCGAAGCGATCGTGGTGATCCACGTCCGTCGCGTTCGTGCGCTCGGAGCTGTCTTCGGCGCCCCAGGTGCCGATGAAGTTGGCGAGCAGCGCGCGGCAATAGACGCATTCGTCGACGTGCGCCTCCACCTGCGCGCGGAGCGGCGAGCCTTCCGGCTCGCACACGAAGGCCGCGAGATCGTTCTCGGTGAGGCACATACCGAGGGAAATGTAGCTTACAGATGGACGGAGCGGCGGCTTTGTCTGCGCTAAACTGACGCTGTGCCCCTCTCCGACACCTGGTGCCAGTTGATTGCACCCCCAAGCGGCGCCCCTTCCGCCGAGGGGCTCGAGCAGCGCCTGCAGGCGGCGGTGGCGCGCAGCAAAGAGGCCTACACGGAGGGGTTTCGCACGAGCGACGAGCACTTCGTCCGTTACCTCGCGCAGCGCGCCGCGGGCGCAGAAAACCCCGAGGCCATTCTCACGAGGCCGCACCTCGGAGACATGTATCTGGCGCACGCGTGCACCGAAAGAGACAGCAGGGCTTTGAGCACCTTCGAAGGGCGCTACGCGACGGAAATCCGCCTCGCGTGCGGACGCATCGCACCCGAGGCCGCCGAAGAGATCGGCCAGCGCGTTCGCGAAAAGCTCTTCATCCAGGGCAAGTTGGCCGCCTACTCGGGAACGGGGCCGCTCGGTGCGTGGCTCCGCGCTGTCGTCGCGCGCACCGCCATCGAATGGCGACGGCTCGGATCCAATCGCCCTCTCGTTTCGAGCGATGGCGAGCTGGCCCGGCTCGTCGATCCGCACGATCCCGAGCTCGCGCAATTTCGTGCAGAGTACATGGACGTTTTCAAGCAGGCGTTCCAAGACGCACTGGCGTCGCTCAGCGCGCGCGAGCGCACGCTCCTTCGCCTCTCGGTGCTCGAACGCCTCACGGCCGAACAGATCGCGCGCGCCGAGGGGGCGCATCGCGTCACCGTGGCCCGCCGGCTGGGAGCGGTGCGCGACAAGCTCCTCGACACGACGCGCGCCCTTTTGATGGAGCGGCTCGGTCTCACCCCGTCGGAGTTTGGAAAGGTAACCCGATTCTGTCTGAGTCAGATCGACGTCAGCCTCTATCGGATGTTGCACGACGATCCAACCGACCCCGATCTGTGATGGCATCGAGCAAACTGGATTGGCGAGAAACAATCGCGAAAGGGTGGAACGCAACATGAGCATGATGGGGCAGCGCGCTTTCGGGCGCTTGTGCGTCGCGGTATCCGCGGCGTTGTTTGCGGTAGGGTGTGGTGGCAGTTCGAAGCCGGTGGCGACCCCCGTATCGCAGCCCGAAACGACCCATGCGAAGGTTGCGACGGCAACGGACACCAACGCGCCCGCCGCCGAGAAGGCCGGTGCTCCCGAGGCGCCGCCGCTTCCGCGCGTTCGCTTGTTGAGTCCCGGCGCGCCGCCGCGACAGAAGCTCCGCTACCGATATTCCATGGGGCCTTCGCAGTGGATCCAGATGGACATGAAAATGTCGACAGGTGTCGCGCTGAACGGCGGCACCGTCCTCCCGACCCAATTGCCGACGATGCGATCGGTCTGTCGGATAGATCCGAAGAGCGTGAGCCCGGAGGGGGATCTTCGGTACGACTTCGAGATGACCAAGGTGACGCTCCTGCGCGACGTTCCTTTCCCTGCGCAACAGCGAGAAAAAATCGAGAAAGACTTGGGCAAACTCGCAGGGTCCAAGGGGCACGCGCTCGTCACCGCCCGCGGGTTCACCAAGGAGGCTGACCTCGTCATGCCGCCGGACGCACCGGAAAGCGTTCAAGATGCGATGGAGAACATGCGAAGCGCCCTCCGGCAACTCTCCGCACCGCTTCCGGAAGAGGAGATGGGTACGGGGGCCATGTGGGAAGTCGCGACCGATATCGTCACCCCGGCCTTTCGCATGACCCAAACGGCGACGTACACGCTGCGTGAACTCCGCTCCAATGGTTTCATCAGCACGGTTTCGCTGATTCAAAATGCACCGAAACAGGTGATGAAATTAAAACAGGCCCCCGATGCAAAGGTCGAACTGGAAAGCCTTTTGTCGACGGGCGACGGCAAAGTGGACCAACCCTTCGACAGACTGGTGTCCAACTCGTCCGTGAAATCGTCGACCAATATGCAAATGTCGATCGCGACGCCGGACGAGCCGAACACCAGAATGGTGATGACAATGGGGATCGAAATGCTCTTTCAGCCCGCAAGAGGGCCGCGATGAGTCGGTTTTCGAGGTCCGCGGGGTAGGTGGACGAAGGCCGTCCGAAAGTCTAAGAGACGGGTGTGAGATCGCGCGTGCTCACATTGCTTCGGGACTACGGGTTCAATCGAACTTCGTTCCAGGTGCTCGAGGTCGGTTTTCGCTATTGGTTTTGCGCGGAAGGGTGCGTCGCATACGCGGATACGGGCAAGGCATGGGTCGCGGCGGGCGCGCCCATCGCGTCCGACGCCGCGCTGGCCTCGGTAACGGAGGCGTTCGTCGCGGCCGCGCGCGCGCAAGGCCGGCGCGTTTGCTTCTTTGCTACGGAAACGCGCCTCCTGTCGGCCTCGCCCGAGCTCGGGACGATCCAGGTCGGCGAGCAGCCCGTGTGGGATCCGGCCGGATGGCCGGAGATCGTGCAATCGAGTCGAAGTCTCCGGGAGCAAATTCGCCGTGCGCGCGCCAAAGGCGTCAAGGTCCGCAAGCTCGCCGCCGAAGACGTGGCGAACCGTGCGAGCCCGGAGCGAAAGGCGATGGAGACGCTCATCTCACGGTGGCTGTCCACGCGATCCATGGCGCCCATGGGGTTTCTCGTGGATCTTCAGCCCTTCGACTTCCCCGAAGAGCGTCGCTACTTCGCGGCCGAACGAGGGGGCGCCATCGTCGCATTCTTGTCGGCCATTCCGGTTTATGCGCGGGGCGGATGGTTCATCGAAGACCTCGTGCGTCAGCCCGATGCACCGAATGGCACGGGCGAGATGCTCATCGATCAAGCGATGCGTCTTTTCGCCGCGGAGGGGAGTCACGACGTGACGTTGGGGCTCGCACCGCTCTCCGGCGACGTGAATCGCTGGCTCGCCGCTGCGCGTGCCGTCAGTCGCGCCCTTTACGACTTTCGCGGCGTTCGCGCCTTCAAAGCGAAGTTGAAGCCCGATCGCTGGGAGCCGACGTACCTCGCCTATCCGAGAGACGGAAGCCCCGTGCTCGCCGTGCGCGATGTGCTCACGGCGTTTGCGCGCGGCAGCCTTTCGCGCTTCGGCGTGGAGACGATCTTGCGGGGGCCGGCGTTCGTCGTGCGCGTGCTCGCCGCACTGCTCGTGCCGTGGACCATCTTGCTTGCATCCGTGGAAGCGCGGCGATGGTTTCCCGCGCCGTGGGTGAAGTGGGCGTGGGTCGCCTTCGACGTCGTGGTGATGCTGGGCCTCTTCGTCTTGTCGTCTCGCTTTCGTCCGCGGCTTGCTCGCCTTCTCGCAGCCGCTATCACCCTCGACGCAGTTCTCACCTTGCTCGAGGCGCTGACCTTCAACGTGCCGCGCGCGCATACCGCGATGGACTGGCTCGTGGTCGTCGTCGCCTGCCTCGCACCCGCCGGCGCTGCGACGGTCTTGTGGGGGGCGCAGGCCACGCGAACGCAATGACGCAGGGACGCTCCTTCCGCGGAGAATCAACATGACGAATTTTACCCCTTGGTCGGCGCTCGTGGGCGGGGCGCTCATCGGCCTGAGCGCGTCACCGGCGCGGCGCTCTTTGGCATTGGCTGGGGGATCAGCGGATTTTGTCCCGGGCCCGCGCTCGTTTCGGCCGTCTCCCTTTCACCAAAGACGGTTGTGTTCGTGCTGGCCATGCTCGCGGGCATGGCGATCCACACTGTGACGCGTGGGGCGAAGCCACCCGTCACCCCTTGAAGGTCGATGGTCCCAAGTCGCCGAACGGCTCGTCGCGTTCGCGCACGGCCTCTTTGAACCCGGCCTCGGCCGCGCGACGCTGAAACGCGTAGCCTTCGCGCGTGTGGCGTGCGATTCCGTCGAACACGGTCCCGAGCACCTGCGAGGCCGGGAGTCCGGAACCCATCACGGTTTGGTTGATGAGCAGCTTCATCATCACCAGCTGATTTACCGGAACGCGCGCGATGCGCTCGAGGAGGATCTCGAAGCGCTCGTCGAGCTTCTCGCGCGGGGCGGATTCGGATGCGAGACCCCACTGCACGGCTTCCGTGCCGGAAAGACAGTCCCCCGTGAAAAGGAGCCGCTTGGCCTTCTCGATCCCGATGCGATGGGCCCATACCGACGTCGTCGGCACGCCCCAAACGCGGGCCGGCGGGTAACCGATCTTGGCCGTGTCTTCGATGACGAGCAGATCGGAGCAGAGTGCCATGTCCGTCCCGCCCGCGACGCAGAACCCGTGTACCTTGCATACAACGGGCTTGTCGCTCGAGAAGAGGCTCATGAAGCCGCGCACATTGCGGTGCATCATTTGAAAGTCGACCATCGGGTCCCACGTTCGTTCGGGATCGTGGTTCTCGAAAATGGTGAGCGGGTCGAGTGGGGAACCCTTGCGGTCGCCGCCGCCACGAACCTGGTCGTGCGCCCCGCTCCCATCGAGATCCGTATCGGACATGCGCCCCTCGGCGCTCATGACGAGATCGTAGCCCCCGCAGAAGCCCTTTCCGTTGCCGGCTAAGGCGATCACGTGCACGTTCGGGTCGAGGTTGGCGCGCTCCACCACGTGGGCGAGCTCACGCGGCATGTTGGGGGTGATGCCGTTGCCGCGGGCGGGGCGATTCAAGGTGATGCGCGCGATACGATTCGCGGTTGAATAGGTGAGCGTTTCGAGCGTATCCATAGGCTGGCCTCCAGGTCCGCTAATATTACAGAACTTGACTCGCTTTGCTAACAGGTGTAATGTTACGCATGCGTCCCAAGGCGAAGGCCCTTATCCTTGATCTCCTTTCCGTCACGGGAGGCCTGGCCTTTCCCGTGCGCAAGCTCGCGGTGGCGTGCGCTCTGTTCGACATCAGCGAAAACAGCGTACGGGTCACCTTGGTGCGTCTCTCGGCCGCAGGGTTGATCGAGGCAGCTGGTCGTGGCGCGTACCGCCTCGGTGAGAGCGCGGGAGAGTTTGCGTCGGAGGTGGGAACATGGCGCACGGCGGAAACGCGCGTCCGAACCTGGAATGGCGACTACGTTGCCGTGCACGGCGGCTCATGGGCCCGAAGCGATCGCGGCGCATACAGGCGCGGGCAGCGCGCGCTGCAGATGCTGGGCTTTCGCGAGCTGACGCAGGGCCTTTCCGTTCGACCCGATAACCTCGATGGCGGGATCGAGTTCGTGAGGACACGCCTGCACGCGCTCGGTCTCGAGCCGGAGGCGAGTGTTTTTCGCGCGGCCGCGTTCGATCCAGACCTCGAGGCGCGGGCACGTAGCCTATGGGATGCCAAAGAGCTCGTGGCATCGTATCGGCGTTCGCGGGCGCGGCTGGCGGCGTGGCTCGAGCGCGCGCCTGCGCTCGAACTGGACGTTCAAGCGCGCGAAGTCTTCTTGCTCGGCGGGAGCGCAATTCGCCAAGTGGTCTACGACCCGCTGCTGCCCGCGCCGCTGATCGATGTCGACGAGCGCCGCACGTTCGTGGATGCGGTGCACCGTTTCGATCGCTCGGGGCGGGCCATTTGGAAGCGTTTTCTCGGACTCAATCTCGGTCCCGCCGTTCCTTCCACGGTGCAGCTAAAAGACGAAAACCCGCCGCCGGGCGGATGGATTCAGTGAGGCGAGAAGCAACATGACCACCTTGATCAAGGCCAAGGACGTTTTCTCGTTCGACGAGATTCGCGCGCTGACGGCACGCTCGAACGCAGCCGGCTTCTGGGCGATCGCTTCGACGTGGGGCATCATCGCGCTGACTTTCCTGGCGCTCGCCCGATGGCCGCATCCGGTCACATTCATTTTGGCAGTCATCGTTCTCGGCGGCCGCCAGCTCGCGCTCTCGATCTTGATGCACGAAGCCGCGCACCGTTCTCTCTTTGCTGGGCGCGTCTGGAACGACGTCTTCACCGATTGGCTCTGCGCCCGCCCCGTGTGGAACGACGTAGCGCGCTACCGCAAGCACCACGCGAAACATCACACTCACACCGGCACCGACCTCGATCCCGATCGCAGCCTTGCCGACCCATTTCCTGTTTCGCGAGGGGCCCTCGCGCGCAAGTTCGCGCGCGATCTGCTCGGCATCTCCGGAATCAGGCGGGTCCTTGGTCTCGCGCTCATGGATCTCGAGATCCTCGAATACACCGTGGCGGCGACAGTGACTCGGCGCCCGCGTGGCGATTGGCGATGGACCGACTACGCGCGCGCCGGTGCACGCAACGCGTCGGGCATGCTCCTAACCAACTTGGCCATCGCGGGCGCGCTCGCGGCCAGCGGGCACCTTTGGCTCTATTGGGCGTGGGTGGTCGCGTACTTTACGACGTACGGCCTTTTCATGCGAATTCGTTCGCTTGCCGAGCATGCCTGCACCGAGCGCAGCCCGGACCCTTTTCGCAATACGCGAACCACGCGCGCTGGCCTCCTGGCGCGTCTCACCGTCGCGCCGTGCCATGTGAATTTTCACATCGAACACCACCTCTTGGTCGCGGTGCCGTACTACCGTTTGCCAAAGATGCATCGCATGCTCCGTGAGCGGCGTGCCCTCGAAAATTCCGAACCGAATTACGGTGCGGTGCTCGCGAGGGTGGCCGCGTCGTTTTGACCTCGCGCCAAATCGAGCGCCTATCGTGTGCCCCATGAGGCCGCGCTCACCGGCCGCGCAGTCAACTGCTCGCGGACGTATATTTTCCGATCGAGTGCAGCCAAACGGCGCGCGAGATGCCGACGAAGATCAGAGCGCCGAGCAAGGAAAAGACGAACGTCGATAGCGGGAGCTTGCCGAGGAGCGCCTGGGCCGGATACGTGGTCATGAGTGCGAGTGGGATGACGAACGTGAATACGAATCGCAGCGCACCGCGGAAAACCGAAGATGGCCAGCGTGCGGCGTCGAAGATGGATATGAAAAGGTGCATCAGGTTGTCGATGCGCACGACGTAAAAGGCCGCGCTCACGGTGAGAATGCCAAGGGAAAAAAGGACCGCCGTGGACGCAGCGAGGAGCGCAAGGGACATCGCGATACCGAGCCAGCTCGGCCCGTGCCCGAGGCTCCGAAACGCGTAGACGAAAATAGCCACCGCGGTGGCGACATTGACGGCGCGCCACGGTTGGAGCCTGGCCGTGCACACGAGAAATTGCGCATCGGCGGGCTTGAGCAACACGAAGTCGAGCGTGCCCTTTCGAATGTGTTCCACCACGTTGAACAGGCTCGGGCTGATGGCCCCCTCGAGTACGCCCCCGAGCAAGGTGAACCATCCGACGACGAGGAGCGATTCCCCGAAGCTCCAACCGGCAACCGAGGCGCGCGCACTGTAAACGACGAAGAGCGGAACGATGGACGTGATGGCCCAAAAGACTTCGATGATGCCATCGAGCACGAAGTCGACTCGGTACTGCATTCCAAGCACCGTGGAGGCGCGAAGCTGGACACCGAGAAGACGCAGGTAACGGAGCACGGTCATCCGCCGTAGGCCGCGAAGCGACCGAGTCCGCGTCGCCAGACGAAGGCCACCACGCCGCCCAAGACGGCGACAACGAGCCACTGGCGGCCGAGCAGCGCGAACGCCGCCGCGCGATCGTGGGCGCCCGTCATGAGCTCCACCGGCAAGCCCATTTGATAGCGAAACGGGAGCCAATCTCCGACCGCGCGCATGCCCGGAGGAAACAACTCGATCGGAATGAGGTACCCGCTAAAGACGAGAAAGAGCGAAAACCACACGTCCATTAGTTTGATGCTGCTCTCCAAAAAGAGCGAAAGGCAACCGATGGCGAAGTTCGTGAACAACGTGACCAGCCACGCGCCCAACATCGAAATCGCCCAAACGATCCACAGGGCGGGATCACGCGTGAGCGGACCCGTCCCGACGAGGAGCAGCGCGGCGATCGCGATCGGGAGCGACACCAGACCGCGTACGGGGATCGCCGCGATGTTTTCGGCTGCGTAGGCAACGAGTGGGTGCACCGGTCGCAGGAGCCGCATGGCGAGGGTACCGTCGCGCACCTCGCTGTTGATGTTCCAGCACACCCAAGAGGCCGTGAGCTGGCGTACGACGAACGTCGCGAGGAAGTAGGCGATCAATTCGGGTTTCCCCAAGCGCCCCATCGGCGCCTCCCGCGCGACGGCGAGCCACAATGCAAGCATGATGAGCGGCATCGTGGTGGCCAGAGCCCAAACGAACATTTCTGCACGGTAGGCGACGGCGCCTGCGAACCCGACGCGGAGCAATGTCGGCAGCGCGTGGACCGTGCTGCGCACGCTCACGCCGAAGGCTCCGACCCCGCGCTCGCGGCTCGATTCTGCTCGAAGAGTTCACGCATCACTTCCTCGAGGGGCGCATCCTCCACCGTCAAGTCTCTCACCGGCAAGACCGACAGTGCGTGCGCGACGCTGCGGCTCACATCCCCCGGCTTGACCTGCAGGACCGCTTCTCCCTCGGCATGACGTATGACGGCACCAATCGACTTCAAGGCATGGATGTCGACCGGGCCGCCGAGGCGGAGCACGACACGTTTGTCTGGCCGGACGCGGCGCACGAGATCCTCGAGCTTGCCGTCGAAGGAAATGCGCCCCTTGTCGATGACGATGACCCGCGGACAGAGCGCCGCCACGTCGTCCATGTAGTGGCTGGTCAGAATGAGCGTTGCGCCGTAGCGCTCGTTGTAGTTCTTGATGAAGCGACGCATCGTCATCTGCATCGACACGTCGAGCCCAATCGTCGGCTCGTCGAGGAAGAGCACTTTTGGATGATGAACGAGGGCGCACGCGAGCTCGCACTTCATTCGCTCTCCGAGCGAGAGTTGCCGGGTGGGTCGCCCAACGAGATCGCGGATCTCGAGCAGCTCGACGAGCTCGTCCAACGTGCGCTCGTACTGCGCGCGCGGCACCCGGTAGATCGCGCGATTGAGCTCGAACGTCTCCGACGGGGGAAGGTCCCAAAGAAGCTGCTGCTTTTGCCCGAGGACCAGCATGATCTTTTCGAGGAACGCGTTCTCGCGGCGCCGGGGCTCGTGGCCGTCGACCGAGACCTTGCCCGCGCTGGGGTGCAAGAGGCCGGAGAGGATCTTGAGCGTCGTCGTCTTTCCCGCGCCGTTTGGCCCCAAAAATCCGACGCGCTCGCCCGCTTCGATTTCGAACGAGACGCCATCGACCGCGGCGACCTCCGTATATTGCCGCTGAAACAGCGACAGCGCGGCCGCCTTGAGCCCAGGCGCTCGCTTGTGAACGCGGTAGCGTTTTTGAAGCCCGCGAACGGAGATCATCCCGCCCCTCTTATAGTCAATTTCGGGCGGAGCAGGCAGGCGGTTGCGAGGCGCCGCGCGAGGACC
>Ga0193753_10003557_pt1 | contig 11468 bp, 11 predicted proteins | sample H1c2metaG_FD_144925 | JGI IMG/M metagenome (GOLD analysis project Ga0193753, IMG submission 144925) | Soil microbial communities from a riparian zone of the East river system, Colorado, United States - H1c2 | ecosystem: Environmental > Terrestrial > Soil > Riparian zone | place: USA: East... | reverse complement strand
TATTCGTGCCGGCCTTCTTCCTGCTGGTCTACGGCTACGCCCTGAACTTTGATATCCGCAACATCCGGCTGGCCGTACAGGACGACGACCGGAGCAGCGCCAGCCGCGACGTCGTGTCGGCATTCATCAACTCCGGCTACTTCGACCTTGTGAGCACTGTCGTGGACGGCCACGACGTGATCGGTATCCTCAACCGCGGGGATGCACGTGCCGTGCTGGTCATTCCGCAGCGGTTCGGGGCCGACGCCGCGACGGGCCGTCCCACGAGCATCCAGTTCCTCATCAACGGCGACAACGCCAATACCGCCACGACTGTGATGGGTTATGCCGTCGGCCTCGTCGGCGCCGTCTCGACGCGCTACGAGGTACAGGCGCGCCTGGTCTCGGCTGGCGGGCCGTTGCTTACGCTGGAGCCGCGGGTCTGGTACAACCCGGAACTGCGCAGCACGTTGTTTCTCGTGCCGGGGCTGATCGCCTACATCGCGATGCTCACGGCCGTGGTGTCGACCGCACTCTCCGTCGTCCGGGAGAAGGAAGCCGGCACCATGGAGCAGATCCGGATGTCGCCCATCGGCACTACGGCGTACGTGATCGGGAAGACGGCGCCCTATTTCGTGATCTCGCTCATCTCCGCGATGGGCGTGGTGGCGGTATCGATGGTGCTCTTCGACCTGCCGGTGCGCGGCTCGTGGGTGGAGCTGCTGGGGTGTGTGTCGCTGTTCCTCGTTGGCGCGCTGGCCTTCGGCGTGCTGATCTCCACCATCGCGGACTCGCAGCAGGTCGCGTTCCAGATTGCGCTCCTGACCTCGTTTCTCCCGACGCTGATGCTGTCGGGCTTCATCTTTCCCATCAGCAGCATGCCGGCCGCGCTGCAGATCATCACCCATGCCGTGCCGGCGCGCTATTTTCTCGTGATCCTGCGCGGCATCCTGCTGAAGGGAGTCGGCGTGCAGGTGCTCTGGCAGGACGTCGCCGCGCTCGCGGCGTTTTCGCTGATCGTGCTCGCGCTGGCTTCGGCGCGCCTGCGGCGGGCGTGGGCGTGATGACCGGGTCGCGGCCCATGCAGCGGCTCGTCAGCCTGATTACGAAGGAGCTGATCGAGCTGCGGCGCGATCCGCGGCTCTTCGTCATCGTCATCGTCGCCCCGCTCGTGCAGCTCACGCTGCTCGGCTACGCGGCGACCACCGACGTGCGCGACGTGCCGCTGGTGGTGGTCGACCAGGACCGCTCGAGCGAGAGCCGTGCGTTGATCAGCCGGTTCGAGGCGTCGCAGAACTTCGTCATCGCCGATTCGGTTGCGTCGAGTGGCGAGATCGACCCGTACCTCGACTCGGGACGCGCGTGGATGGCGCTCGACATCCCGGCGCGCTTCGGCGAGCGGATTCGCAGCGGAACACCGGTGCAGGTGCAGGTGGTGGCGGACGGGACCGATGCCAATTCCACCAACGTCGCGCTGGGCTACGCGGGGTCGCTCATCGCCAGCTACAACCGCGAGCTTGTGGCGTCGGCCGGGCGCGGCCAGTTGGTGCCGCTCGTGGCCGCGGAAGTGCGGGTGTGGTTCAATCCGCAGCTCGAAAGCCGCTTCTTCATCATTCCCGGTGTCTTGGCCCTGCTTCTGCTGGTCGTGACGACCAACCTGTCGTCGATGGCGATCGTGCGCGAGAAGGAGCTCGGCACGCTGGAGCAGCTCAACGTGACGCCCATCGCGCGCTGGGAGCTCATCGTCGGGAAGCTCCTGCCTTATGCCCTCATCGGGGCGATCGATGTGCTGCTCGTCGTCGGTGTGGCCGTTTTCTGGTTCGAGGTGCCGCTGCGCGGCAGCCTCGTCCTGCTGCTCTCGATGTGCCTGGTCTACCTGATGACGACGCTCGGGCTGGGGCTCTTCGTCTCCACGATCTCGAAGACGCAGCAGCAGGCGATGATGACGTCCTCTTTCTTCTTCATGATCCCGATGGTGTTCCTGTCGGGTTTTGTCTTCCCGATCGAGAACATGCCCGCGGTGGTGCAGCCGGTGACGCTGCTCATCCCGCTTCGCTACTTCCTGGTGATCGTCCGCGGCATCTTTCTGAAGGGGGTCGGGCTCGAAACGCTGTGGCCCCAGGCGCTGGCGCTCACGGCGTGGGGCGTGGCCGTTCTCACGCTCGCGACGCTCCGCTCCAGCAAGCGGCTGTCGTAGCTGTCACGCGGGTCTAAAGACCCGCGGCCACGTACGCGCGCTGAGGCGGGCCTAAAGGCCCGCCTCTACGTACTGCCTGATCGACCATGCTGCCTGATGGACCCGCCGCAGCGAGTACGTAGAGGCGGACCTTCAGGTCCGCCTGCGGCGCGGCTGTCTAGCGGAGGCGCTTCAGGATGGCTTGCTGATTGGCCAGGATCCTCTTCTGGTTCGCCTCGAGCGTCTTCTGATTTGCGAGGATCTTCTTCTGGTTCGCGATGATCGTTCGCTGGTTGCCAACAGTCGCTGCCGTAGCCATCGAGAGTCTCCTTGAAAGGTCGATCGGTCCACAGAGTGTAGCGCCTCTGTCCAGGCGCTCACGCAGCGCGGCGCCTACGACGACCCGGTGCGCTGCGCCGCTGCTTCACCCGCCTCGACATCGACGAACGACAGCACGATGGCGCCGAGCACGAAGAACAGGATCACCGAGAGCACCGCGGCGCGGCTCGACTGAAACAGAGCGATCGACGCCGCAAAGACCAGGGGGCCGGCAATGCCGGCAAACTTCTCGAACACGGCAAAAAAGCTGAAGTACTCCGACGACTTGTCGCGTGGCGTCATCCGGGCGAAGAGCGAGCGGCTGAGTGCCTGGCTGCCGCCCTGCACCGTGCCCACCAGGAACGCCAGCACGAAGAACTGCCACGACGCCGTCATGAAGAACCCGAGCACGCTGATGCTCGCGTAGACGACGAGGGCCAGGAAGATCGCCGCCTTGGCTCCGATGCGGCCGGCCAGCGCGCCAAAGAGGAACGTGCACGGCACCCCGACGAACTGCACCATCACGAACGCGGCGATCTGCGCGTTCTGATCGATGCCGATCTCGGCGCCGTAGATGGCCGACATCCGGATGATCGTCTGAATGCCGTCGTTGTAGAGCAGGAACGCCACCAGCATCAGGAAGGCATGGCGGTTTCGGCGCAGCTCGCGAAAGGTCTTCCACGACGCCGAGATCGCCGCCATCACGACACCGCCGCCGTCGCCACGCAGCTCTTCAAGCTGAACCTTCGGCTCGGGCACCGACCGGAACAGCGGCAGCGAGAAGGCCAGCCACCACACGCCCACGCTCACGAACGAGAGCCGGATGGCCGCCACCGTCCCAGAGAGACCGAACGTCGCCGGGCTGAGGATCCACGCCAGGTTGATGAGCAGCAGGATCCCGCCGCCGATGAAGCCCATGGCGAAGCCCGCCGTCGAGACGCGATCGATGTCCTTGGGCCCGGCGATGTGGGGCAGCAGCGAGTCGTAGAAGACCAGGCTGGCGGCCACGCCCACGTTGGCCACCATGAACAGGACGAGCCCGTACAGCCACTCGCCCCGGCCGATCGTGGCCATCAGGAGCGTGGCTGCCACGCCCACCAGCATGCACACCGCCAGCAGTCGCTTCTTGACGGCGCGATGATCGGCAAACGCGCCGAGCACCGGCGCGACGAGCGCCACGAGCGTGACGGCGATGGTCGTCCCCCAGGCAAACCGCGATGTCGCCTCGAGCGGCGGCAGCCCGGCGGCGGCGTAGTCGCTGAAGAACGGGGGAAAGACGGCCACGACGATGGTGCACCAGAACGCCGAGTTGGCCCAGTCGTACATCGCCCAGGCGCGGAGCTCTGGTGTGCCGAGACCGAGGCGCGTGAGGAAGCGGGTCATGAATGTCCCAAAATCAGGTGCGTCTAGAACGTCTTGCGCGCCACCCACTCGCGCAGCAGCGAGTCGACGACCACGTAGCGGGGGCCTTCTTTGAGCAGGAGATCCTGCTTCATGAGCGCGGCGAGCGACGTCTGGATGCTCGATGGCCCGCCGAGCCGGTGACGCGCCCGCGTATCGGCCGACAGCAGCTCGCGGCCGCCTTGCAGCACCACCGCCCGCAGCACGCCGCGCTGCGCGAGAGTGAGCCGCTGCCAGATCGCCTCGAACACGGTCTGCTGCTCGGCCAGGAGGCGGCCAAGCGTCGCGTGCAGATGCTCGAGGCCGCCGCGGCGGCCGCCCACGCCACGGACATCGTCCCAGGTTTCGTGCGCGAGGCGCTGCACGTCGTAGGGCAGGTTGCCGGCGAGATCCACGATGGCCCCGCCGAGCCCCGCCTCGGGCTTGATGCCGCTCTTCGCAAACCGGCGCTCGATGAAGTCCGCGAAGATGTCGGCCGGAATCTTCTCGAGGCGCATCACCGGCCCCGCCTTGTAGAACGGCCGCCGCGGCCCGATCATCTTTTCCATCAGGCTCGGCTCCGAGCCCGCGAACACGTAGCCGACCTGGCGCTGATGCTGCGCCGCCGCGCGCAGCGCGTGCTCGACGCTGCCCCCATTGAACCCTTCGATCGCCTGGAACTCGTCGAGGGCCACGACCACGGTGCGCTTGCGCGATGCGGCGAGCTGGCCTGGCAGGGCGAAGATTTCGTTGGCGAGCCGGTTGATGTCGCGATCGGTGCGGACGAGGGGAAATGCCACCGACACGCGTCCCAGCCCGGTGTCCTTCGGCTCGAACCGCAGCTCGGGACGGGTCGATTGGATGGCGCTGGTCAGCCAGGCCCGCGTCCGGTCCCACTTGGTTTCGAGCGCAGCGAGCGCCCGCGCGTAGCCTTCGAGGAACGCCATGTACGAGCTGTAGCTGCTGACCGTGATGTCGACCGTCAGGGCGCCGCGCCGCGCCAGGCCGTCGAACGCCTGGCGCACGAGCGACGACTTGCCATAGCGCCGCGGCGAGATGAGAAACACTTTCTGGCCGGTCGCGAGGTCGCCGATCAGGCGGTCGAGCTCGACCTCTCGACCGACGAAGGCATCTCCGGGCACGACCTCGCCGTAGACGAAGGGGTTTGGCATGGCGTTACGCTGGTGAACGTAATGATTACGCCACTTAACGTAACAGAGCGGAGCCCCCGCCGGCAACGGCGGCCCGGGCGCGGTCGGCGACCGGCCCGCTCGCCGAGGCCGGCAGCGTCGCCAGGATCGACCGCCACGTCTCGAGGGCGGCGGGCGTGTCGCCGGCCGCCTCCTGGAGCCGGGCGAGATATGCGTTGCGGAGCGGCACCTGGGAGGGCGCGAAGTCCACGTCGAAGAACAGTGCGCGCAGCGCGGCGATCTGCGCGGTCGGCGGAACGGCGGCGGCGAGCCGCGCGAAGCGCGCATCGTCGCTGAAGGCGCGGGCGAACAGGGCATGCAGATCGCGTCGCACCGGCAGGTCCACCGGCTCCTGGTTCCTGACCATGTCGGTGACGGCGCCGAGGAACGCCGCCTCGGCCGCCGGCATGTCCGTGAGGCGCAGCGCTGCCAGCTGCACCTGCCGGACGTAGGGGCGTGCGCGGCCCGACGCAAGCGCCGCATCGAACTGCGCGGTGGCCTCCGCGAGCGGCCGGCGCGTCCAGATCATCCAGTGCCCCCAGTGCGCATGCGCGTACGGATTGGCCGAGTCGGCGTCGAGTGCCCGCCGGTAGAACGATTCGGGCTCCGTGCGATCGCTGCCTTCGGTCCCGTCCCTCGACTTCAGGAAATACACCCAGCCGGCGTGCGCCAGCAGGTCGGCTTTGCGGCGGCCGCTCGCCGTGGCGATACCGCGCGCGACGACGGGCACGAGCTGGTCCACGACGTCGGCAAAGGCGCTGTCCTGCGCGACCCGTGGGTTCTCGAGCCACGCCATTGCCAGGTCCTCCTGCGCGGTGCGGACCGCGAAACGCTCCGCGCCAGGCGGTCCGACGAGCATGGCAAAGTAGCTCCCCTGGTCCGCGGTCGTGAGCGCGCGCTCGAGGTTGGCCCACGCCGCGCGGAAGTCGCCGGCCCGCTGCTGCTGGTCGGCGATCGCTTGCAGCTCACCGATCTGCCGCTGCCGATCGCGGACCTCGGTAAAGACCTTCGACGCCTGGTTGAGCGCGAGCAGCAGGACGACGAGGGCGCCGACGGCGCCCACCCACTTGAGCGGCGTATCGAGGAAGGTGCCGGCTGGTCGCTCCGTCGCACTCATAAAGCTGACGCGCGGGACGCGCCGTTGGCAATTCTAGTGTGTCAGGAGAGGAGTACCAGCCGGCACCAGCTCAGCGGTCGAGAGGCAGTTGCCCGGTATAGACCGCCATACCGACGACGGCATCGACGTTGGCGGCGTCGAGCGCATCGATCTCGTCCCACGTCGTGATGCCGCCAGCCGCCGTCACACGCCTCGACGTGGCGTCGCGCACGGCCATGATCGCGGGCATGTTGGTGCCTTGCATCAGTCCTTCGAGATCGACGTGCGTGTACAGGAACTCCGCGCAGTAGGGCTCGAGCGCCCTCACGGCGTCTACCGCGGTGATGGGCAAGGTGGTCTTCCAGCCGTGGATGACCACCTGGCCGCCGCGGCTGTCCACGGCGGCGATTACACGGTCGGCTCCGACCGCGTCGGCGAGCGACTTCGCGAAGGTCAAATCGACGCTGCCCTCCCGAAAGAGCGCCGAGCTGGCGATCACCGCGTGCGCGCCGCCGTCGAGCACTGCCCGTGCGCGCTCCACCGAGCGGATGCCGCCGCCGACACGGCACGGCAGCCGCCTGCAGATCGAGGCGACGATCGTGGAGTTGTCCCCCTTGCCCATCGCGGCGTCGAGGTCGATGAGCTGCACACGCGGGAACCGGGAGAATTTCTGGATCCACGGTTCGGCGTCGGCGGCCTGAATGGCGAGCTTGTCGCCTTGTACCAGCTGGACGACCGAGCCGTTCTGGAGGTCGATTGATGGAATCAGCATGTGGAGGCGTGACGTGCGCGCGGCGCGCGGTTACAGGCGGACCGGAATGCCGCGGTCGCGCAGGTGGCGCTTCAAGTCCGCCACGCTCGACTCGGCGTAGTGAAAGATCGACGCCGCGAGCGCGGCGTCGGCATGGCCCTGGGTGAACACCTCGGTGAAGTGGTCGAACGTACCCGCGCCGCCGGAGGCAATCACAGGAATGTTCACGGCGTCCGATACCGCGGCCGTCATCTCACAGTCGAAGCCGGCTCGCGTGCCGTCGCGGTCCATCGACGTCAGCAGGATTTCGCCGGCGCCGTATCCTTCCGCCTGTTTCGCCCACTCGACGGCGTCGCGGGCGGCGTCGGAGGTACCGCTGCGAACGTAGACGGCGAAGCTGTCGTCACGGCGCTTCGCGTCGATGGCGACGATGACGGCCTGGCTGCCGTAGCGTTTCGCGAGGGTCGTGATGAGTGAGGGGTTCTTCAGCGCCGCCGTGTTGAGGCTCACCTTATCGGCCCCGGCTTCAACCGCCGCGTCGGCGTCTTCTTCCGAGCGGATGCCGCCGCCGACGGTGAGCGGCAGGAAGATCTCTTTGGCCACCGCCCCGATCGTTCGCGCGAGCGCCTGCCGCTTCTCGAGCGTGGCCGTGATGTCGAGGATCACCACTTCGTCGATGCCCTCGACGTTGTAGCGGCGGGCGAGCGCGCCTGGATCGCCCGCGTGGCGCAGCTCCTGGAACTGCACGCCCTTGACGACCTGACCGTCGCGCACGTCGAGGCACGCGATGATGCGCTTGGTCAGCATGCCGCGGCGCTCTGGACGAGGTCGAGAAAATTGCGGAGGATCTGCAAGCCCGCGTCGCTCGACTTCTCCGGGTGGAACTGGACACCGAACACGTTGTCCTGCTCGACGGCCGACGCAAAGGTGTTGGCGTGGGTGGTGGCGGCCGCGCACGCCGAGGTGACCGGCGCCGCAAACGAGTGCGTGAAGTAGACCTGGGCGCCGGGGTCGAGCCCGGCCAGCAGACGCGCCGGCTTGCGGAAGTCGAGCGCGTTCCACCCCACGTGCGGAATCTTCAGGCGCTGTTCGGCATTCCCCTCGAGCCGCTGGATGCGCCCGGGCAGCACGCCAAGGCCCGGCACGCCCGGCGCCTCGTCGCTGCCTTCGAACAACCACTGCATGCCCACGCAGATACCCAGGAGCGGCGTGCCGGCGCGCACCGCGCTGGCAATGGCCTCGCGCCACGGCCCCTCGAGCACCGCCGTCGCGGCGAAATTGCCGACGCCAGGCACGATCAGCGCCGCGGCCGTCGCGCATGCCTCGGGGTGGCGCGGCGTCTCGAACTGCGCCCCGAGCGTCGTGAGCGCCTTTCGCACCGAGGTCAGATTGCCGGCTCCGTAGTCGACCAGGGCGATCACAGCAGTCCCTTCGTGCTCGGCAGCATCTTGGCCAGCCGCGCGTCCTTGGCGCACGCCACGCGCAGCGCACGGGCGAAGGCCTTGAACACGGCCTCGATGTGGTGGTGGTTCGAGCGGCCGTACAGCACTTTCGCGTGCACGTTGGCGCGCGCGCCCATCGCAAAGCCGTCGAAGAAGTCGTGCACCAGCTCGGACTGCAGGTCACCCACCATCCGGACGCGCACCTTGAGATCGACCTTGGCGTGGGGACGGCCTCCGAGGTCGATCGCGACGACGGCCAGCGTCTCGTCCATCGGCATGACGAAATAGCCCGCGCGGTTGATGCCTTTGCGGTCACCGAGGGCCTTCAGCACGCTCTCGCCCAGCACGATGCCGACGTCTTCGACCGTGTGGTGCTGGTCGACATCGAGGTCGCCCTTGGCGCGCAGCGTCAGATCGAAGGCGCCGTGCCTCGTGAACAGCTCCAGCATGTGATCGAAGAACCGGATACCGGTGGAGACGTCGTAGCGGCCCTGGCCATCGATCGCGATCGAGCCGCGAATGTCGGTTTCGGCGGTGCGCCGGTCGAACGCCGCGCTGCGTCCCTTCACTCGAGGGGCACGCCTCGGCGCAGTTGCTCGCTTCATCGTTGCAGCCTCATCTTCGTCCGCCCGCGGCCCGGAGTCGTGTGGCCACCGACGCGGCGTGCGCCGACAGTCCTTCGGCCTCGGCCAGCGTGATGACGGTGGCGCCGATGCGCTTCAGGCCCGCCTTCGTGACGCGCTGCACCGTGACCTGCTTGACGAAATCCGCCGCCGAGAGGCCGCCGCGCATGCGCGCGGTGCCCGCGGTCGGCAGCACATGGTTCGACCCGATGGCGTAGTCGCCGGCCACTTGCGCCGACCAGGGTCCGACGAAGAGGGAGCCGGCGCTTCGAACCTTGGCGGCGAGCCGCTCGTCGTCCACGACGAGGTGTTCGGCCGCGCCTTCGTTGGCGAGGTCGATCGCCTCCTGCATCGAGGTTGTGACGATGACGCCGCCGTGGGCGCGAATCGACGCGCGAGCAGGCCCGTCCTCTGGCATGCGTCCCTGGACGGCTCGTGCCACGCGCTCGGCGAGTGCGCGGCTCGGCGTGATGAGCACGGCGCGCGCGTCGGGATCGTGCTCGGCCTGCGCGATGAGGTCAGCTGCAATCCAGTCGGCCGGCCCCCGCGCCGACACGATGACGATCTCGGTTGGACCGGCGTAGAAGTCGATGCCGCAGTCGGAGGCCACCAGGGCCTTGGCCGAGGCCACGAACCGGTTGCCCGGGCCGACGATCTTGTCCACGCGCGGCACCGTCGCCGTGCCGTAGGCCAGCGCCGCCACGGCGTGCGCTCCACCGAGCCGGAACAGCCGGTCGACGCCGGCCTCGAGCGCCGCCGCCATCACGACTGGCTCGGGCCGCGGGCAGACCGCGACCACCTCGGTGACGCCGGCTACGGCGGCAGGAATCGCCGTCATTAGAAGTGACGAGGGCAAGGGATAGCGCCCGCCCGGCACGTAGCAGCCGACGCGAGCGAGCGGGATGATGCGCTGCTCCACCGTGACGCCTGGTGCCACACGCACGCGCCACCCTTGCGGCACCTGGCGTTTTGCCACCGTGCGGATGTTGCGCGCGGCCTCCCGGATGGCCGCCTTCACGGCGCGCGGCACCGCCGCCGCGCCGCGCCGCATCTCGTCGAGCGACACCTCGAGGGGCGCGTCGAGCCCGTCGAACCGGCGCGCGTAGCGCACCAGCGCCGCATCGCCGCCGGCCCGCACGTCGCTGACGATCCGTGCGACGCGGCGGTCGGTGACCGCGTCGCGCACGCGCATGGGCGCAAGCAACGAGCGCACCGCGCGGCGATTCCCTGATTCGACAATTCTCAGCATCGCTCCGCCCGCTAGAGAACGATCTTGTTGAGCGGGTACTCGACGATGCCCTCGCCGCCGGCCGCTTTCACCTTGGGGATCAGGTCCCGCACGGTGCGCTCTTCGATGATGGTGTTGACGGCCACCCACTCGGCGTCGCTCAACGACGAGATGGTCGGCCGCTGCAGCGCGGGCAGCAGCTCCAGGATCTTCGGGAGGTCGGCTTTGCGCACGTTGAGCATGATGCCGACGCGTCCCTGGGCCTCGATGGCGGCGTTCAACAGCAGCGACAGGTTCTCGATCTTGGTCTTCTTCCACGGATCGGCGAGCGCGTTCACGTTGGCCACGAGCTGCGTGTTTGATTCGAGCACGGTGTCGAGGATGCGCAGGCGATTGGCGCGCAGCGACGAGCCGGTCTCCGTGACCTCGACGATCGCGTCTGCCAGGAGCGGCGGTTTCACCTCGGTCGCGCCCCACGAGAACTCGACGCGCTTCACCTTGACGCCCAGCCGGTCGAAGTAGGCTCGCGTCAGCTGCACGAACTCTGTCGCGATGACGGCGCCCTCGAGATCCTGCGGCGTCTTGAAGCGCGAGTCCTCGGGCGCCGCGAGCACCCACTTCACCTTGCCGAAGCTCTGTTTCGAGTAGACGAGATCGGCAAGGCTGGTCACGCAGGTGTGCGCGTCGCGGCCGTAGCGGTGCTCGGCCACGCAGTCGAGGCCGGTGAGGCCGGCGTCGAGTACGCCCTCGCAGACGTAGCGGGGCATCTCCTGCGCGCGGATCAGCATGCACTCGATCTCGGGGTCGTCGATCGACGGAAAGTACGATCGCGTGTTGACGTAGATGTTGAAACCCGCCCGCGCGAAGAGCTGAATGGTCGCTTCCTGGAGCGAGCCTTTGGGCAGACCCAGCTTGAGCTTCATGGGATGGTGATTCCTTCCGCGCGCTGGAAGAAGCAGGTCCGCTCGCCCGTGTGGCACACCTTGGCATCACCGAGCGGCTCGGCCTTGACCAACACCGTGTCTTCGTCGCAGTCGATCAAGATGTCACGGACGGCCAGCTTGTTCCCCGACGTTTCGCCTTTGGTCCACAACGTGTTCCGTGTCCGGCTGAAGAACGTCACGTAGCCGGTGCGGAGGGTGATGGCCCAGGCCTCCGGGTTCATGAAGCCCACCATGAGAACGTCGCCATTCTGGAAGTCCTGCACGACCGCAGGGATCAGGCCATCGAGTTTTGAGAAATCCATATGTGTCGCCGTACAACAAAAAACCCCGCCACTACTCCC
>Ga0193753_10003556_pt1 | contig 11472 bp, 10 predicted proteins | sample H1c2metaG_FD_144925 | JGI IMG/M metagenome (GOLD analysis project Ga0193753, IMG submission 144925) | Soil microbial communities from a riparian zone of the East river system, Colorado, United States - H1c2 | ecosystem: Environmental > Terrestrial > Soil > Riparian zone | place: USA: East... | reverse complement strand
CGATCACATTGGCGCGATGCCGGCTTCTCCGGAACCGGACCTCAGCACCGACTGGCCGAAATAAACGCCCTGATGACAAAAATCGCTATCTGCCGCGAATGACCGCTATTGGCGCAAAGCGGACATTTCTCCGGCAGGAGGTGCCGACAAAGCAATGGCGGCGCCCTGTCGGCTTCTTTCAGATTTCCACCTGCTCGGATATGCGAAGGGCGTCATCTACCTCGATCCCGAGGTAGCGTACTGTGCTTTCGAGCTTCGTGTGCCCTAGGAGAAGTTGCACCGCTCTCAGATTGCCGGTCGCGTGATAAATTTGTGCGGCTTTTGTGCGGCGCATCGAATGAGTGCCATATGCGCTGCTGTCCAAACCAACGGCCTTCACCCACCGGTGGACCAATCTTGCATACTGCCTCGTTGACAAATGCGCCCGCCTGCCCGGGAACAAATAATCTCCGGGAGCACCGCCAATCGAACTAATCAACATTTCAAGGGCAGCGCGAGTCTGACTAGTTATCTCAAATTGCACAGCACGATGGGTCTTTTTCTGAATGACAGTGGCCCGATCGAGCACCCACGCAGACATCCTGAACCCTAAGACGCACCAAATCACACGCGCGAAGCTTGCTGTCGATTGCCAGCGCAAACAGAGCCAGGTCCCGGCGTCTTTCGCTCAGTTCCAGCCTGATGCGGATTCCCCAGACATCTTTTGGCTTCAGGGGTCTTTTCTGCCCAATCAGCCGGCCTTTGTTCCAAGGGCAACGTGCAGACGAGGGCAACCTAAGGTCCGAGGGCATTTGGGGCTCCAACTAGCCGCCCCTCCCTCCACATCGCCAGTCCATCACTGGCAAGCTACAATAGCATTCTACGAACAACCTGCCGCTACTCCAAAAAGGGGCGGTCCGCTTTGCGCCAAAAGCGGACATTGGGCTGATCCGGCATCTAGGGCAGCGCATTCGTGCCCGTGAACGGATTGTAGCGCCGCTGCGCTATCGCAACCCATGATACTGCCGCCAAATGCCCAATGTGGAAGTATTGGCGCGGTTGGGTGGGATCGGTTTCCAACATGAAACCGGTGGGAAGCTCCCTAGTGCTGGCGGCGTAATAGGAGCCATCCGGTGTCCGCATTGCTTCGACTGCTTTCATAAGGTGATCCGCCTCCTCCTCGCGGCCTGACAATTTCATCAACAGCGCCACCTGTACCGTTCCCTCGGTCCATAGCCCTTCCTTAGCTTCGCTGTAGGCGAAGCCTTCTCCGTCACGCAGCTTGCCTTGCGCCGTCGCGGCCCTATAGCGCGTGGCGGCTCCCGGAATCGCAAGCAGTGGCCATGTCTGCGCATCTAGCGCCAGATAGAGATTGCGCGTTTTACCATCTTCCGTGGTCCCCACCGCGAAGCACTCGCAAGAGGGGCGCCACATCGCGCGCACGAAATTTTCTGCGGCGCGGGCCTCTGCCAGCCAGGCATTGTCCCTGGTGGTTTGCGCCAGGCCACCGAAGGCTGCGGCCAGGTCCGTATTGTGCTCAGTCGATTTCCATGCCTCGACAACAGGCGCGGGCTCGTGGGCGAAGGTGCCGCCCGTAAAACCGCCGGGCCTGCTTTTGCCGCGCCATTGTTTAATCCAGCCACCGATACGCACTGCGCCGTCCCGATAGCGATGATCGCCGGTTGCGCGGTCCAGCGCCAGCAGAGCCAGGATTGCCCAGGCCATATTGCCGTTATCGCTGCCGACCTGGTAGCGATCCTCGACCCACATATTCTGTTTAGCGTCCCACCACCCAGCCAACTTCACGGTGCCTGGGCCGATTGGGCCCGCGAGATAACCGTTGCGCAAACGCCCATCATGCCAATACCGATCACGATCAAGGGCAGCGAGGAGTGCGTCACCGATCTGCGCGGCGTCTTTGGGCTTATCGCAGGCCACCAGCGCAACCGCAGCGACGGCATTGTCGTAGAGAAACGCAGCCCCCTGCAGGGGTCCAGATTTTACGGTGGGAAAACTCGCAAGAAATACTGGTCCCGAAGACTGGGCTTCCGTGTAACTGGAAAGGTATGCGCATGCTGTTGGCGGTTCCGCTGCGAAGGCTTGGGGCGCGGCGAGCAGTTGCGCGCTGACCACGGCCAACGCGGCAAGAGCTATACGAGCCATTGGGTTCTCCCCAGCAAGGGATCAGTATCCCATAAACCCGAGTATCTCGGAATGCTCCCGTCCGCTTTGGGTCAAAAGCCGTCATTCGGCCTGGATCAGCCCAATGTCCGCTTTGCGCCAAAAGCGGACCTTCAAATATCGCGACCAGGTTATGCAGAGGTTACAGAGACAAGGGCCCTAGTTCAGGCAGGCTCAAGGTAGCTCTCGAAGAGGCCGACATGGACCAACGCCGGATCGCACGATTCCGGCCATAGGTCTTGGCTGTGGAAACGCACGTCATAAGTGGGCTCATGCTCCGCCGGTACACTATGGGCATGTGCGTCGGGGAAGGGATAGACAGGAGATTCGGCGACCACTATGCCAGTTTTGCCCCGGACATACCCAGGCATCCTCACATGACCGGGAACGTAGTCAGCGCGGACGCGCACCCTATCGCCGGGCTGGAAGTGCTGGCGGGCCGCGGCATTGCCGCGCCCAGGACCGCTGGCTGCTGACAGCGGCACGACGCCCTGTGCCAGCCGTTCCAATTCTTCGCGCGTTACCACGCCTTTCTCGACACACAGTGTCGCTAGCGCCGTCAGCGAACGCTCATAATAGCTCGCTGCCAGATAATGGCGCGGCTCCATGCGTTCGATAGCGTGACGATATTCGTCCATGTTGAAGAGACCGGAACGCACAGCAAAACCATAGAGGGCATTTACTCGTATCTCCCAGGGCGCGTGAAAGGCTTTGGCATCAAGTGTGTAGCGCACTCGACCAAACCCCTGCCTGCCACCCATGTCATGCATGCCGTCCATCAGAGTTTCCTAAAGCCGCTCGACGCCAATCATGGAATCGCGTGTGACGATTTCGGCGAGTTTCTCTTCTTGCCAACCGATGGACTCTGGCGGTTGCATTGGCAGCACCATGTAACGGGTGTCGGCAGTGGTATCCCACACACGAATTTCCACTTCCGGCGGCAAATCCAGACCCATCTCTTTCAGAACCGTGCGCGACTGTCGAACCACGCGCGAACGGTACTCCAGGTCCTTGTACCAATCTGGCGGCAAGCCAATGATGGTGAAGGCTGTGCAGGAGCACAAAGTGCAACAGATCACATTGTGAATGACCGGCGTATTCTCCAAGACCACCAGATGGCGGTGATGCGCGGGCATGGTCAGACCCAACTCGAGTGCCGCGGCGCGGCCATCGGCAAGAAGCCGTTTGCGAAATGCAGGATCGCTCCAGGCCTTCGCGACCAGCCGCGCGCCATTCTGGGGCACCCATTCCTCTACCGATTTTTGGGCCAGGTCCGCAGTGCCCGCGGCAGCATCTAGCCCGCGCGCCTCGAGTGCGAGCTGGATGGCATCGAGGCGCCGCTCAACAGGCGCCACTGCCTGCAGGTTTATGTCGCGATTTTGCGAAGTCATGGTCCGCTCCAAAACTTTTCTTATAAGCTCGGATCACGCAGATCGGTGAATTGACCTAGACGCAATATATCAGAGGGGACGGCAACTCGCCACATCCAGGACTTACTCGCTTGCACCAGATGTATGGGCGACTAAGTTATGTCCGCTTTGCGCCAATAGCGGACATTGGGACTCCATCCCGACCAGGCAAGCCGGCTGCTTCGCGAAGAACGCTAGCACCTTGCCCCGCGTCAGCCGCCGCTGGACGACGACCGCGCCCGCCGCACTAACACCGTGCACCAGAAAAACTGACTTCCCAAGGTCCAATCCGATTGTCACCGCAAACTCCATGGCTCTCCTCCATATTGCCAACCTCAACAGGCGGCAATATGGAGGAGAGCCGTCCACAGTATCAAGAGCGGACATTCCTAATTGCACGCAAAATCGCTGGTCCCTAGGGGTTGGCAGAACTGCGGCCAGCCCCTAGCACGCCAGTAATCCACGAGGCCAAGCTTGCGTATGAGGTTCTTGAATTGCCCCGTCTTCCGGGCTGGCCCAAAATCGGGCTGCCAAATGTTGGCCACAGCGCTGAAACCGTTAAATCCAGCATCCGCGCCGTGCTCCACTTCCTCAAGTGCGCGCTCGGGCATGCCGACATAGAGGAACACCAGGCTCAAATTGCCCATGTAGGGTCCGTCCTGCCGCGGCATGGAAGAGGGAGCCATCCGCAGGAGACGTACCGCGGTCGCCAAGTTTGCGGGCGGATAGAGTCCCGGAGGAGCACTGAGAATGCTTGCCGCGGCATCCTTGTAACGCTTTGTCTCTACATAAACTCTCATGAGCAAGTGGGCGCGTTGGCCCGTGCCGGAGGGCAAAGCTTGGGCAATGGCGAGCGCCTTGGCGTTTTCTCCGGCCATTAGGAGAATTCCAGCTGTTGCGACATTATAAGTGGGAACCAGCGGGTCAATCGCGCTCAGTTTTTCGCGCATCGCCAACGCTGGCTTGATTTGGCCGGTTGCTGCGAGAAATATACCATAGGCGTGTAAGGCATCCGGATTCAGCGGGTCCAGACTGAGCGCCTGTTTCATCGATTGCTCTGAAGCCAGCCATTTGCCTTGAAAGCCCTGAACGCGGCCCAAAGCTACATAGGCATCAGCGTTGCGCGGGTCCAGTTTGATTGCCCGGCGTGCAGCAGATTCGGCCTTGGCAAGCAGCTCGGCAGCAACGCGGCGGAGTTCTTCCACCGTGCCTTTTTGGTAGGCCGGATCATACTGCGGCGCGACTGAGTAGGCATTAGCCAGAAGAGCCAAGGCCGGCGCATAGTTGGGCTGCCGGGCGACGACTCCTTCGAGTAGTGCAATAGGGGCATTAAGCCGGGTGCCTGCGTCTCGCTTGCGCACAAGTGCGGCGGCGCGCAGGTAATCCTCATAAGATGCGGGATCAATATCCCGGTTGGAGACCAGCGCCTCGCCCTGATTGAGCCCGAGGGGCACCCGTAGCGCCGCAGCGATAGCCTTGGCCACATCCTCCTGCACTGCGAAAATGTCGGGAAGGTTGCGGTCATAGCTCTCGGACCACACCTGGTTGCCTGTCGCCGCATTGATGAGCTGAGCTGAGATGCGCACGCGGTCTCCCGCCTTGCGCACCGACCCTTCCATCAAGTAAGTCGCGTGCAGTGCCAGCCCGATTGCACTTAAGTCCTCGTTTTTCCCCTTGAAGGCGAAGGCCGAAGTCCGCCCGACCACCAGCAGATTGGATATTTTCGCCAACGCGGACGTGATCTCCTCCGTCATACCGTCGGAGAAATACTCCTCCTTGGGATCGCCCGACAGGTTCACGAAAGGCAGCACCGCGACTGAAGTCTCGGTAGATCTTGCGGGCAATAACAACCATGCCGCCAAGGCCAATACCGCGAGCGAAAGCAAGGACAGTCCGCCGACCCAGATCCATCGATTGGCAAGAAGATTGCTTGCCGCAAGGTTATCATTGCTGGATTCATGCGCCGGGGGGACACCAGCCGATCCACCTTCGGTAGCTGCTGCCGAAACACCAACCACCAGCCGGAATCCGATCTTGGGAATGGTCTCGACAATAAAGGACGCGCCGTCATCGGCCTCCGACAGCCGCCGCAATCGCCCGATTGCCCGGGTAATAGCGTCCTCGCCGACAACCCGGCCTTCCCAGCAGCGGGCGATCAGCTCATCCCGGGAAACCACCTTCCCGTCCGCCTGATAGAGGGCGACTAGTACCTGCATGATCCTGGGTTCGAGTGTTTCGTGCAGGCCGGCATGTGACACTTCGAGCCGCGAGGGGCTGACCCGCGATGCGCCGAGGACAAAATCGGGTTCACCCACCAAATCGATGGGGAAAACAGGCCCAAGCCGCCCGGTTTCGTCATTCATCGGATAACCATCGGAAATTAGTCGGTGCGACCTCGGAGTTCTACCGGATCGGAGATTGCGGAATTGAGGCTTGTTCGGTGGGCAACCGGCGCAAGCCTCAGGAGTCCCAATGCCCCGTTCGACCGCCCGTCCATCTCTGCAAACTGCCTCGCACTATACGCGAAAGGCGGGGAGGACGAAGCGGTCAAACGGCACAGCAAGGCTCCCCTGGCGGAACCGGGATGCATCAACCCAACCGCCAAAGGAAACCATCATGTTCCGCACTTTCACGGCTGCTGCCGTTCTCGCCCTGACCGTTGCCACCGCCCAGGCCGGTGACGTTGCCACTGTACACTTCGGCGATCTCAACTTGGCAAATCCAACCGACGCCCAGACACTTGCCGGCCGCGTGCATACTGCCGCCGCACTGGTCTGCGTCTCAGAAAACCAGGACCGCAACCTCGTTTTGCTGCACTACAGGCTGCAACGTGAGAAGTGCATCGCCGACGTTAGCCAGACCATCTCGGCGAAGGTCGTAGCGATGTCCGGCCAGGCCAGGAAACTCGCCGCCAAGTAATTACGCCACAATGCCCAGACCTGTAGGCGCCGTGAGCGTGCCCATCAGCGCGGGTGAAAGGATCAACAAATGAAAATCATCCCTTCGATCGCGATGTCACTTTTAGGTACATCGCTGCTCTTGGACGCTCGGCACATCATCGGGAAGCACTTCTGTGCTCTGGTTTTGGGTTTCGGTACACTTTCGCTTGGAACCAACGCGGCGAGTGCAGAGCCAATCGTGTCAGTAATTACAAGTTCGCTCCAATTAGGCCAGATGGACCTTGCGACCGGATCGTTCTCTCCGGTTGGCTCGATTCCCTCCGCGATCCAGTTTTTGATCCCGGGCCCAACTGGATCTCTGCTGACGATGTCTTTCGACGGCAATCTGAGTTCGGTCAACCCCGCTACGGGAGTGATATCGGTCATCGGCCCTACGGGATTCAGCGACTGTTCAACGCCCTTAAGCCCCACGTGCGGCCCGAACTCCCAACTTTCATTTGGAGCTGCTGGGGGCGCCTTTTATGCAACAGACTTCTCGAATAATCTTTACACGGTTGATCCCGCCACCGGCCACGCCACCCTGATCGGGGCAACCGGTATCCCGGGCATCCCATTCATCCCGCTTTCGACCAATCCGGACGGATCTTTAAACATTTATGACGAGAATTTGTTTTCTATTGGGGAAAACCTCTATGCAAACTTCGATGCCGCTTCTTTGGATTTCTCCACGTTCACGTTCACGATTGCAATTTCTCCCTCACTCTACTCAATCGACGTCGGAACGGGACGTGCCACGGAAATCGCGTCAACGGATTTCGGGCTTTCCACAATTCTTAGTCTAAACGGAGCGGTTTACGGCTTCAGTGGGCTTACGAATCAGGTCGTGACGCTCGACTTGAATAACGGCTCTACAAGCTTCGTCAGTGATATCGACCCGTCGGCGGGCCTAGTTCTTGGTGCGGCGGCGGAGGAGGTTCCGGAACCAAGCACGGTCGGGCTGAGTGCATTCGGATTATTGGGAATAGTCGTCTGGTGGCGGCGAACGCGCGCCCGCGTGCGTGGGGTCCGGACTCAATTAGCCCACCAACCCATCTGGGGTTTATGATCAAAATAAACTGGACACAGACGCGGCGCCTTCGGGCGCCGTATTTGTTGGTGCCAGTTTTTTGATGTTCAAGGGGCACAGGCCACACCAGTGCTGCTGCCAGACAAGTCGGCGCGAAAGTGACGACCGAAGTTAGAAGGTGATCGTGGCGGTGATAGTATCCACATAACCGTTAGCCGGCCGAACCGCCAACCAGTCATGTCCAGGAGGTTTGATCGGGGTATGTCCCTCGGCCGCCCGCACTTCTTCGACGGGGGAAGACCAAGAACTTTTCGCCGCTTAGCTTCTATTTGTAATTTCTGTCGCCACTTCCTTGTTCGCCTTTTCAAATCAGCTTTCCGTTCGGCACAAATAATAGCTCGGATCTTTTTCCGAGCCTCGGCTGCTTTGCGCTTTGCGTGCCGCCTCTGCACTGCGTGGCGGCATTCCCTCCATCGAGGGGCATAACCAGAACAGACTCTCCCTATAAACGGGGGCAGATCGGGGGCAAGGTCATGACCATCGTCAATTGAGGGATACTGGAATAAAAGCCGTTTAGCCTACTGGTGGTTTGGTCTTAAAGTCCGGTGCAGCGATGGGTGGCGGATGCTGACCAGGAATGTCCGCTTTGGGTCAGAAGCGGACATTCAGCCCCGATCAGCCCAATGTCTGCTTTGCGCCAAAAGCGGACATTCCGAGCGGTCTGATTGAAAGGGTTTTGTGGCCTATAGTGGCATGACCAGGCGCCAAGTCACGCCATAGTGCCAAACGCCATGAACGAAAACAAACGCGGGATTTGTGTTGGACATGAGGTTCTTCCAGTGTGGGGAACGATAACGGCATCCGCCAAGCCGATTAGGCTGCGGCAGGAACCTCACCGCGTCGGGCCAACAGCTGCTGGCCTGCGCTCACATAGTGTCGTTGCTGGAGTCGAGCGTGCTGTCCCGCAACATGCAGGTCTCGTAGGCGCCGCTGCAGCGGCGAGTTCTCATACACCGCGCTGCCTCCAGCCAGGGCGAAACAGGCGTCAGCGACGCCCACGCATGTCGTGGTCGTCCATACTGCAGCCTGGCTACTCTCGGCCAGCAGGGCCTCACCCTTTAGCGTCCCTGCAACCGCGTGATGCCAATGGCTCGCGCTTTGAGCCTGGAAGAGCGCATGCGCAGCCCTCAAATCGGCGACCACGCGGCCGAGCTCGAATTGGAAGATCTCGGAATCCCGCATCGGCACCGGTGATTGCACTTGCTGCCGTCCGGTAGAGGCAAGATCGATGAGATTGCCTACCACGGCTTCCGCCATGCCAAGTGCAATGGCGGCATGAAGCAGAGGAAGGAACTGTGGCAGGGCCGCATAGAGCGGTCCAGACAGGAATGGCGCGCCCCGTTCAAGGTCGGAAAAATTCGAGACGGGGACCAATTTGTTCTTCAAGACGACATGATGGCTTCCAGTACCCCTGAGGCCTGCCGCATGCCATGTGTCCTCAATCTGCCACTCATGCGCCGGAAGCCAGGCAGCCTGGATCTGGGGCCGCCCCGTTTCGCTGAGGAGGGGCTTGCCGTTGGAGGTCGAAACGCAGAAACCCGCTATCCAGTCGACATACTGGCATCCACTGGCGAATGGCCAACATCCGCTCACCAGCCGCCCACCAGCGTCGGCCTCCTCCACAGTTCCTGCAGGTTGAGTAGCACCCGCAAAAATCACGTCGGGGCCATTTTGATAGATGGTCTCGTAGGTCTGCCGCGGCAGAAATGGAGCGAACAGGCTGCCGTTGCTGCTCGTCATGGCATTCCAGCCAACGGAACTGTCGATCTTGGCAAGTTCCACAAGGATCTCGAGGCCCCCTGGCAAGTCGAGTTCCAACCCTCCGTAACTCCGCGGGACAAACATGCGAAAGACCCCGGCCCGTTTCAGCGCTTCAACTATATCCGCCGGGATTCGTCGTGACGTTTCGATTTCCGATGCGCGGGCGGTGATGGCGGGCCGTAATTCCTGGATAGCCCTTAGCAACGATTTGGCTGTGAGCGACGAAGGCGATACACCGGAAGAGGCATGCTTGGTTTCGGGTGAGAGGAACTGTTTACTCATGATCGCATCTTTCAGTTTGATACTCGTTGGTGACTTGTCGACGTGCAAACGGCAGGAAAAGAGCGAGCAACGACAGTGCCGAGAGCGACGCAAGATATTAGCCCACCGCGGCAAGCCCGTAGCTCGCCACCAACTTCGTTGCCACATAGGGCGTCAGCGACGCGCCGAGAATGCCGGAGAAATTGCACGCGGCCTCCTCTAACGGCTGACGCTGGTCCCAACCGGACTCCTAACCGCCCTGGTGTTGGTCACGTCCCTGCGAAGTTGCGACAGCGGTCGGCGTTTGGGCCAGCGTGCCGGAGTAAACGCAAGTCGCCCCACGCCACACTTCGATAAAGGCGTCACCGACAGCCAAATTCCGTGCGCGGCGGACAGCGGCATGGTCGCTGATATGCGGGCTGAAATAAATGTCTGGCGACTTGATGTCCTTGCGGATGATACGGATTTCATAGGTGTCCATGGCAAATTCATCTAAAGAGGCAATTCCCGAATGTAATTTGGGAAATGCGCGCGTAAATTGGTCCAACCCAATTGGGAAATTATGGTTCACGCCCGTACATACAAGACCCCGCATTAGGAATATCGCACATAAAATGGCTGGCATGTTTGCAACAACGGTGTGTCGATAAATCAACGAGGAACGATTCTAATTCGCGACATGCTGGAAGAGGTCGTCAAAGACGGTTGGCTCACACGGTGGAGTCAGAGCCGGCCTTCCTGAATGAAACGACCGAACACTCGACACAGAGCCGACAGTCGGCAGGCTCGTTGAGAAAGCTGAACGAGGAGGATGGCGCGCGGTTGCGGTCGTTCGGCTAGTCCCAATGCCGCATAGTGTCGTCAATACGATTCTCGCGCTTACAAATCTTTCTTGGCAAGATTATCTGTGGGGGTCCTTCGCCGGGATGTTACCAATGACGTTTGCGCAGGTGGCAATGGGGGCGTCGGGTGGTGAGATCATCGACGCTCACGGCAAATGGATGTGGGCATGCCTACTGTTGGCCTTCGGGTTAGCAAGCTCCCTTGCCCTTCGACGCACCGGGAACAGACTGCGTTAAGTCGCGCCAATATACTTAGCCAACACCCCGCTGGCACGCCACCCATCGGTCCTAGCCGAGACCAGCCAATATCTGCTTTGGGTCAAAAGCAGTCATTCGTTCCTTGGTTGGGTCAGGGCAAAGCGCCGGGCATATGGACTACAACATCAAGCCGTTATGCACGCCTTCCAATTAATACGAAGCGGCATTCACGCTGGCAAGTCGAAAATGCCTGAAAACTCTTTGGTAAACACGCTGTAATCTTAAACGTCAAATAACATTTCCGCCTCTCCCTGGAATAACGACCGCTGCACAAACGTCCCTTTGCTTAGGACCACTGATCTGATACATCGCAACGCGAATTCGCACACAATTAACTCTCACCATCTAGCGGCTAAGACATTATGGTCAGCCAACCCATTCAGCGTGTGTTTCTGCATTTTTTCGACCCTGTGCTCGCAGTCATCCTTGTGTTGCTGGCGCCGCTGCTGATGCTTGCCGGGCGTGTGCGGTTGCACGCGCCGGCGACGCATGCGGTCCAGACCTGGCTTGGCGTAGGGATTGTCCAGCACCACTATTACGAACCGTTGGTCGGCCCGGGCGACCTTTATCGACCCTTGAACAACAAGCGTGAGTTGCCTGGTGTGGACCTTCGTATCGGCGAACAACTCGCTCTGGTGGCGAAATTCAACTACGCCGAAGAACTTCTCGCACTGCCCTTGGAGAAGCCATCCGATACCGAGTTCGGGTACCACAATGGCTGGTATGAAGCCGGTGATGCGGAGCTGTTCTACGAC
>Ga0193753_10003555_pt1 | contig 11473 bp, 5 predicted proteins | sample H1c2metaG_FD_144925 | JGI IMG/M metagenome (GOLD analysis project Ga0193753, IMG submission 144925) | Soil microbial communities from a riparian zone of the East river system, Colorado, United States - H1c2 | ecosystem: Environmental > Terrestrial > Soil > Riparian zone | place: USA: East River... | reverse complement strand
CCGCCACTGGCGACCTGCTGTGGCAATATCGGCGAAACCTGCCATCGCGCGAGGCGCTGCACAGCAGCTGGGGGCAGCGCAAACGCAGTGTGTTCCTCTACCACGACAAGGTCTATTTCGCGACCTGGGATAATTACCTGGTGGCTCTGGACGCCAAGTCAGGCCGCGAGGTGTGGGAAGTCAATCGCGGAGGCGACCTCTATGCCACCAACACGACCGGACCGATCGTGGTGGATGGCGTGGTCATTGCCGGCGCCAGTTGTCAGATAGCAGCCTTCGGCTGTTATGTGACCGGCAACGATGCCGAGACCGGAAAGGAGTTGTGGCGCAATACGTTCATCCCAAAGCCAGGCGAACCCGGCGACGAAACCTGGGGCAAGGTGCCGTTCGACAAGCGCTGGATCACCGGCGCCTGGGGCCCGATTACCTATGACCCTGAACTAAATCTCGCTTTCTACGGATCCACCGGCATCGGCCCCGCTTCGGAGGCGCAGCGCGGCCAGATCGGCATGTCGTTGGTAGGAACCGATACGCGTTTTGCGGTGGACCCTAAAACGGGAAAAATCGCGTGGAAGCATCAGGTGCTGCCCGAGGACAATTGGGATCAAGACTGCACCTTTGAAATGCTCCCGATCACCACAGCCGTCCATCCCGACCCCAAGGCCGAAGGCATGTTGGCGGTCGGCCGCCGCGCCGACGCGGCGCAGCGCAAGACGCTCACGGGAGTCCCTTGCAAGACCGGAATTGTCTGGAGCTTCGATGCCGCAAAGGGCGATTTCCTCTGGGCGAAGGCGACGGTGGAGCAGAATCTGGTCGACAAGATCGATCCCAAGGGCCTGGTCAGTATCAACCAGGACGTTGCGATGCGCGAGCTGAACAAGGTCTATCATCAGTGCCCCAGTCATGCGGGCGGCCGTGACGCACAATTCACCGCCTACAGCCCCCACACGAATGCTCTCTATATTCAGCTCCAGAACAGCTGCGAGGATGCCAGTGTGCGCGTGGACAACATCCCCAGCCAGCCACGTGCCGAATACAACACGCACGACAAATATATGCTTTCCAAGGGCAAGACGAATTACGGTCGGCTGGACGCGGTTTCGGTCGAGACCGGCAAGACGTTATGGAGCTGGGAAAGCGTCGCCGCCAACCGTGCACCAGTATTGGCGACCGCCGGTGGAATTCTCTTCAACGGCGGGATGGACCGTTATTTCAGGGCGTTCGATCAGGACACCAAGGTGATTTGGCAGACGCGCCTCGGTTCGCAAGCTTTCGGAACGCCAGTGGCATTCAGCGTGAAGGGAAGGCAATATATTGCCGTCGCTGCCGGAGGCGGAATGAATGCGTCCTCGGTATCTCTCAAGCCCGAAATCGATCAGCTGACAGGCAGCAACATGGTCTATGTATTTGCTCTCTCAGAATCACCTGGCCAATAGCCGATGCCGTGGATGGGCAGACGTTCGTATCACCTTAGCGCGGGCGCCGTGATGGCTAGGCGGGCCTGGCATGGAATGGCGGCCCTTGCATTGGTGGCCGCCACAGCGCTGGGCGGATGCGGCAGGAAGGAAGAGCAGCACAGCGCGTCGCCGCCCAAGCCTTACCGTGTCTATGTCAGCAACGAACTGTCGGATTCCGTCACGGTGATTGACGGGCTGACGCGCAAGGTTCTGAAGACGGTTCCGGTGGGCAAACGGCCCAGGGCCATCGCGGCCAGTGCCGACGGCGATTATCTCTTCATCACGCTCAGTGGCTCTCCCATCGCTGGCCCCGGCATCGATGAAAAGTCCCTGCCGAAGCCCGACCGCAACGCGGATGGCCTGGCGGTCTTCGACACACGCCAGAATCGGCTGGTGCGGGTGTTGCGCGGCGTGGTCAATCCCGAACAGGTGGCGGTGGCACAGGATGGCAAACTGTATGCCGGCAGCGAGGACAGCGAGGCGGTCGAGGTGATCTCGCGCGACGGCGCCAAGTTGGCCACGATCGGCGTCGCGGGGGAACCGGAAGGGGTTGCGCTACGGCCTGACGGCAAGGTGCTCTATGTCACCGAGGAAGAGGAGGGCAAGGTTCTGGTGGTGGACACGGGGACCAATGCCATATTGAAAACCATCTCCGTGGGCGCGCGGCCGCGCAGCCTCGCCTTTTCGCCGGATGGCATGCGCGTCTATGTGACGGCGGAGCTGGGCAAGAGCGTTTCGGTTATCGATGGGCGGCGGCACACGCTGCTGGCGACGGTGCGCCTGACGGGTCAAGTTGTGCTGCCCATGGGAGTGGCGGTATCGCCCGACAGCAAGCGTGTGTATGTGACCACCGGGCGTGGCGGCGAACTTGTCACGCTGGACGCAGAATCCATGCGGCCGTTGAACGCCATTGCCGTGGGCCGCCGGCCCTGGGGGGTTGCGGTGAGTCCGGACGGCAACGCGATCTTCACGGCGAATGGACCATCCAATGACGTGACTGTAATCGACAGCCAGGGCTCCAAAGTCTTAGGTAAGATTTTAGTAGGTCAACGACCGTGGGGTGTACTGGCACGGTGATATCCAAAGTTCTTTGGTTAGGTCGCAGGTTAGAGTCCTGACTAGCCCACCATATCTACGGCATGTCAGCTGCGCCTGTAATCCTCCAGAGCTTTCTTCTGGCGGCCGTCATTGTGGAAATTGCCGGGGTCTAACCACTGGACATAGGCCGCTCGCAAGGCTGGCCAGTCCCGGTCAAGGATCGAGAACCAGGCCGTGTCGCGGTTTTTGCCCTTCACGACCATGTGCTGGCGGAACAGCCCGTCGAAGCTAAAGCCGAACCGGGCGGCGGCGCGCCGGGACGGGGCATTTTCATTGTCGCACTTCCATTCATAGCGGCGGTAACCCAACTCGTCGAAGACATACTCGGCGAACAGGAACTGTGCCTCGGTGGCGGCCGGGGTGCGTGACAGCAGCGGGCCCCAATAGATATGGCCGATCTCGATCGAGCCCATTCTGGCGTCGATCCGCATCATCGACTGGCGGCCGACCGCTTTGCCGGTCGCCTTGTCGATCACCGCGAAAAACATTGGGTCGTCGCTGGCTTGCGACTTTTCCAGCCAGGGCTGAAAGTCCGCCAGGCTTGTCGGCGGCACATCCAACAACCAGCGGAATCGTTGATCCGCATCGGGCACGCTGGAAGCCTCGAACAGGTCGGCGCCGTGCGCCTTGGCGTCCAGCGGCTCCAGTCGCACGAAACGACCTTCCAGGATTTTGCGCTGGGGCCGGGGGCAGCCAGTCCAGTGAATCAGATCGGTGTTGCTCATGTCTCGGCGAGCATATCCGCCTCCGGCGCCAGGTCCTGGAGTTTCAGCAGCCTGCCGGCATTGGCCATTACTGCGAAGGTACCGACATTCTGCATTATCGCCGCCATCAGCGCGCCATTGGGCCCGAACACGCCCCAGGCCGCCACAGCCACCACGATCGCGGTCCAGCCCAGCCCGATGCCGACATTGACCATGATGGTGCGGCGGCTCTTACGGCTGAGGCGCACGCAGGTGCCCAGCCGCCGCAGATCGTTGGTCATGAGCACCAGGTCGGCCGATGCCAGTGCCACGTCGGTGCCCTGCGCGCCCATCGCCACGCCCACGGCGCCCGCCTTCAGCGCAAGCGCGTCGTTGATGCCGTCGCCCACCACCATGGTGCGGAAACCGTTCTGCGCCTCGGCCAGCACGAACTGCATCTTCTCGTGCGGCAGGGCCTCGGGATGGACTTCGCTGATATGCATCTGTTCGGCGACACGCTCGGCTTCAGCGCGGCGGTCGCCGGTCACCATGACCTGACGGTCGATCCCCAGCTCGCGCAGTTCGGCCAGCGCCAGACCGGCTTCGGGACGGATCTGGTCGGCCAGCAGGACCCAGCCGAGGAAGCGGCTGCCCAGCGACACGCCGGCGACGGGGCCGTCATGGCTGATCGGCGGCGACGATGCGGCAATGCCCAGGCTTTCGAACAGCGCGCCGCGCCCCAGCGCGGCCTTCTCGCCGTTCAGCATCCCGACAATGCCCAGACCGCGCGTTTCCTTGATCTCGGTCAGCAGCAGATGCTCGCTGTCCGGCACCGCCGTGCCGACCGCACGGCTGACCGGATGGCTGCTGGCGGCGCCGAGGCTGCCCGCCAGTCGCACCATGCCCTCAGGGGCGACACCATCCTCGCAGGCGGTACCCACCAGGCGCAGCTCGCCCGAGGTGATGGTGCCGGTCTTGTCGAATATCACCGTGAGATGGGAGTCGTTTCCTGTTCCTGGTTTCGGTGTGGAATTTGCCCATCACCGGCGGCGAGGCGTTGAATAGGGACCGTGCGGCTTGGCTATGGCAACCCTGTCCACGGGCTCATGGCCGACAAAAGAACCCGGTGAAAACGTTCTAAGGACCTGTTGGCTTAGTGTTGGTATGGCCACGAGTGCGTTCCCTTAAGTACTTGATCCGGCGCGGCAATTTTAGGTTATATGGTTTCTGCCGGGCCCACCAACGTTTTGTTCGGCTATGGAGAGGTTTGTTTAACAGCTCAATTGCCACGTCTATTCCGTCAAACGGACATCCAACAGCCGTTCGTCACTGCGGCCCTGATCGTCCACCGCGCGCAGGCGGTAGCTGCCCGCCGAGGTGGGCTGCCAGAAAAGGGTTTCGCCCGGCTTGGTGCTGCCGGCAAACGCGCCGTCAACGAACCAGTAGAGAATGCGCACATCCGCGTCGGTGACGGCGCTGAAGGCGATGCTTTGCCGGTCCTGCCGCGAAACCCGCATCACATAGCTGGAGCCGCGCAAGGGCGAGGTAATCTCGGGCGGCGTGCCTTCCAGCGCTCCGGCATTGGCGCAGGCGGGATTTTGCGGCGGCTTGCGGCGCGGAATGCCCGCCTGGGCGAAGACATGCAGCAGGTCGGATGGCCAGAATTCATACACTTGCTGATGCACCCGCTTGCCGGCGTAGGGAGGACAGGCGGGCAGGCCGCTGGCATCGTCGATGGTCAACGGCCGGTGGACGCTGCTGACCCGGATGGGCGACTTGCCGGGGATGAACCAGGTGCGGCCCTTTTGGGGGCACCACTGGTCGGGCAGATCGCCACTGGCCAGACAGATTTCCACGGCTTTGACGCCCGTGGGAATGTGCTTGGCGGGCTGGGGGAGGTCCGGATGTTCGGCTTCCACCCCGTCCACGATTTCAAAGAAGAGCGGCGCGGCCGCGTCGACCCCGACAAAGGCAGGATTGCCCGAGCCGTCGAAATTCCCCACCCAGACGATCAGCACATAGGGACCAAAAATTCCCGCCGTCCAGGCATCGCGGAAGGCCCAGCTTGTTCCTGTCTTCCAATAGACCGGCGCATGCACCGGCTGGGCGCCGGTGGTCTCGTCCGGGCGCACATGCCGGCGCAACATATCCATCACCATGAAGCTGGCTTCGGCGCTGAGCAGGCGGGTGCCGTCCGGGCGCGCATCGGCGGTGTCGAGCCGCAGCGGTTTCATCATGCCGCGATTGGCCAGCATGGCGTAAAGCCCGGCCATCTCCTGCATGCTGACTTCGCCGCCGCCAAGCACCAGCGCCAGGCCATAATGCTGCGGGCTGGCCATCGGACCGACGCCGGCACTTTGCAGGAACTGGTAGAAGTCGGGGGACTGCAGCTGCGAGGCGATCCACACCGCCGGAATGTTGCGGCTGCGGTTCAGCGCATCGGTGGCGGTGATCGGTCCCACGAACTGACCGTCGAAATTCTCCGGCGTATAGGGACCGAAAGAGGTCGGCACGTCGCGCAATACGGTCTGGGGATGCAAAATGCCTTGGTCGAAACCCAGCGCATAGATGAAAGGCTTGAGCGCCGAGCCGGGCGAGCGCCGCGCCAGGGTGCCGTTGACCTGGCCGGAAAGATCGCGGTCGAAATAATCGGCCGAGCCTACCAGCGCCTTGATCCCCATGTCGCGAGTGTCCACCAGGATGGCGGAGGCGTTTGCGATGCCGGTGCTATTGTTGCGCGCGATATAGCGGGTGATCTGACGCTCTAATATGTGCTGCAGCCCCAGATCGATGGTGGAGGCGACGCGCGCCTGGCGGTTGCCCGCGGCGCGCTGGGCTTGCAGCAACTGCTCCACCGCATGCGGCGCTTCGAAAGGCAAGCGCGCCAGCGATCGGATGGTCAGCGGCAAGGCAAACAGCGGCGCCAGCGATGTGTCCTGGGGGTGATTGATGAGCCAGTGGCGATAAAGCCTGTCGCGCGAGGCGCCGAGCCGCCGGTTGATGATGCCTTGGGTGCCGGGCCCCTTGCGCAACTGGCGCACGGGGTCTTGCGGCAACACCGCCAGGGTCAGGGCTTCCGGCAGCGACAGCGTACCAACCGGCCGGTCGAAATAGGTGAGCGCGGCCGCCCCTGCGCCTTCGACATTGCGGCCATAGGGCGCGTAGTTGAGATATGCCTCCAGAATCTGGCGCTTGGAATAGAAAAGTTCGAGCTGGACGGCGCGCGCCACCTGCACACTCTTGCCCCACGGCGTGCGGGTGCCCCGCGGCCAGAGCAGCCGGGCGAGCTGCATGGTGATGGTGGAGCCGCCCTGGCGATTGCCGTGCTGGATATAGGTGACCCAGCCGCCGCGCAATAAGCCGTAAGGATTGAAGCCGGGGTGCCACCAGAACCAGTTGTCCTCATGCAGCAGCACGGCATCGACCAACTGCGGCGACATATCCTGGAGCGGCACCCACACCCGGTAACGCTCATCGCTGGCCAGCGCCAGGCGCAACAGCCTGCCGCGATCGTCATAGATGGCGACCGAAGACGGTTTCCAGCCTTGCAGCGCGGGGTGCGGCCACAGCCGTACGCCGGCGAGCAGCATCAGAACCAATCCCGCGCCCACCAGCCAATTCTGCCAGCGCACCACAAAACGGCGGAGCAGGGCAGGAAGAATATCCGGCTTCATCATCACACTGCCAATCAAGGCGTGGGCTTCACCGTCAGCACCGTGCCGCCCGCGGCGCGGGCCTGCACCCGGCGGTCATACATCGACTCGCCATAAGCGGGCGGGGCGGTGAACTTGCCGCTGCTGCTGGCCTTGATGCGATAGATAAATTCCTGCACGTCGGACGAGGCGGAGCCGTAGATCACCACCCGATCCTCGCGCACATCGGTATAGACGGGGCTCCAGGTCGAGGATGACAGGCGCAGGCTGGGACGCGGCGTGAAATCGCACTCTTCGCATTCCTCGCCTTGCGCGTTCGGCTTGGACTCCGGTGGCAGGGAGAAGACCGGATCGAAGCCGCCCGGCAGCAGATCGACGATGGCGATATTGCCGATGCCCTTGCCCGCGATGGCGCGGATCTTCACATGCACCTCGATCTCGTCTCCCAGGGTGATGCTGCCCAGCGTCTTGCCGTCGGGGCGGGTGTAGTCGCGGATGATCTCCAGCCCGTTGCGTATCGCCTGGGTGGGGATGTCGCGGTCATAGCCGGCCTGGTTGGTCACCGACCAGGCTTGCAGGCTGCTGCCATTGACGAACCGCAGTCCGGTGGCCGAGCCGCTCCAGCTTCCCATCTGCAGCAGCTTGTTCTGCAAAGTGGCGATGGATTTGGAACTGGCGCCGCGCAGCTCTTCGATGCCGAGCTTGTCGACCGCCTCGGCATTGCTGCCGGAATAGGCATCCAGCGCCAGCAGGGTCATGCCCGCTGACAGAGTGTTGAGATAGCCGGTCTCCAGCGGACGCGAGATGTTTTCCATCGCGCGCGGTGAGAGATTCCTGGCGCGGTCGGGGAAATGTTTCGCCAGCACATAGAGCACGCTGGAGTCGCGGATCAGCGGGTCCATGTAGTAATCGTAGAAATACTCGTCTGTGCCGGGGGAACCGCTCCGGGCCTGGCGTTCTAGCTGGCGTTGGAGGCCCCGCGATCAGGTCGTCGGCCTGCTTGTCCTGGCGCATGATCTTGTAGGACGCCGCTAGCCAGGCTGCGGCCAGATCGTTCCGCCATGTGTTGGGATAGGCGTCCTGCAGCCTTTTCTGCACCGCCGCCAGCGAATTGGTGGTGACATTGCCCTGGCGGGTGAGGAGATAGACCGCATAGGCGCGCTGGCGCAGGCCCGCCATCGAGCTGTCGCCTTCCTCACGCGCCTGCATCTGCAGATAGCCGTCGCCGGCACTGATCATGTCGCGCGGCACCGCCACGCCCCGGTCGCGGGCTTCCAGCAGGAAATGCATGGCATAGGCGGAGACGAAAGGTTCGGATTCCGGCGTGGCGGTCCAGAGTCCGAAACCGCCCTGCGCATTCTGCCGTGTGCGCAGCACATCGATCTGCCGCATCAGCGGGGTATTGTCATTGGCGGCCTGGGGCAACTGGCGGGCGATGACCGGCACGGCCGACCATTTGGACGCTACCAGTTGCGGCATCGCCATGCTGACGAGCTGCTCAGTGCAGTAATTGTCGTATTTCGACAGCCAGTCACTAAGGCCCTTGGACAGGACCAGCGGCACGGTGGAGATGCTGGCCTGACGCTGGCTTTGCTGGTCATACATGTTGCGAAGCGTGAGCACCGGCTTTTTGCTGTTGGGTGCGACGCGGGCAATGTCGATCTGGGCGCGATAGGCCGAAGCCGGGCGGATGGAGACATCCACGCTCTGGGCAGCCGATTTGCCGCCATAGCTGGCGGTGAAGGTGAGGTTGCCGGAGCCCAGCGCGGCGGTGGCCCGCACCCGGAAATTCGCCACGCCTTCATGCATCGGCGCCAGGTTCACGGTCTGGACATTGCCGCCTATCAACTGGAACTGCGGTCCTGTCTTGAGGGAGACCGCCACCGGCACGGCCGCCGTGCCCATGCCGGTCAGGTTGTTGGAGACGCCGACACCGATATCGGCCTCATCGCCGGGTGCCAGGGTGGTGGGCGCGGTGGGCGTCAGGACGAAATCACCCCGCACCCTGGTGGCATTCTCGGCAATGCCGATCAAATCGGGAGAAACCGCCACCGCCATGACCCGCAGGCTGCCGTGGAAATAGTCCGGCACCCGGTACTGGAAGTCGCGGTCGCCTTTCACCTCGACGATGCCCGACCAATAGGCCACCGGCTTGTCGCGCTTGCGTTTGAAGGGATTGAGCTGGCGGCCGATGGCGTCGCCGCCGTCGCCGCCCGGCGCCGCCGCGGCCTGGATTTTCTTGAAGTCGGGTAGGATGAGATCGAGAATCTGCGCCGTCTGCACTTCCAGCATGCGCTTGCGGAAGAAGAATTTCAGTGGATCGCCCAGTTTGTAATGGGCGACGCGCAGGATGCCTTCATCCACTGCGAACACGACAACGCGGGCGGGTTTGGCGGCATGCAGCTTGAAGGTCACGGTCTGTCCGGGCTTCGCCAGTTGCGGCGCGTCCAGCTTCATCGTGTTGCGTCGCGCATCCACGTTTACCGAGAAGGGCACAACACCATAGCTCAGCGGGCTCATGAAGATTTCGTCCGAGGAGGGATCGCGGACATATTGAACATTGACATAGCCATTGCCCTCGAAGCCCGCCGGCACGGTGATGTGCTGCACCGAATTGGTGGTTTTGGCGGTGAACCAGGCATGGGCATAGACATGGTCGCGCTCGATGGTGATCAACCCGCTGCCGGCATAGGGCGCGCGCAGCGAGATCTCGATCGGCTCGCCCGGTGTGAAGTCGGACTTGTTGAGCTTGACCTGCAGTTCTGCATTGCGGTCCAGGCTGCGCGACAGGTTGGCGGCGCCGGTCACCGAATATTCGATCCGGTTGACGGTGGTGTCGCCGGAGCGGATCAGAACCGCGAAATCGCCGGGCTTGTCGGTGACCAGCGGATAATCGATGCCGGTCGCCGGGATGGCCAGCGGCGCGGAAGCAACCGGTACCTCTTTCAGCTTGGACTCATATTTATAAACGCCTGAATCCTGCTTGGTGAGGACGGAGACATAGCGCCGCTCGATCAACTGCGCCTGCAATCCGTTCAGGGCAATGGCGCGGGTTTGGGGATCGATGGCGGCCAGGCGCACCGAATGGCGGCTGCTGCGCTTGAGATAGGCCAGATCGTCCACCGCCTTGTAGCCCACCAGCCAGTCGTTGCTGGACACCAGGGTTTCGGCGCTGGCGGCGACATTGCGGCCGCCGCCCGCCTCATAGGCCTTGGCCAGGAAGTCGAGCCGGTAGGTGGCGTCGGCATACTTCTTGAGATCCAGATCGAACTCGGCATGGCCCTTGTCGTCGGTGCGGCCGTCCTGGAGTTTGGTGGTGTAGCCGTCCTTGGCGTGGCGCACGTCATAGAAGTGATAGTCGGCCCAGTTGCGGAAAGCCGGGAAGGTGGGATTGAGGGTCAGGGTGGCTTCGATGCGGCGATTGGCAGCGGGGGTGCCAAACAGATTGTGGACGTCCACTAGGCCCTTGAGCGCGCCGGGTTTTACCCAGCCGTCGGGAACATGTTCGGAAAGCCCGGCATCGACCTTCATGCTGTCGGGCAGGAATTCCTTGACCGACACAGTGGTGGAGCCGATGGCTTTTTCGGCATAGCCGCTCTTGCCCACAATATAGAGATTGACGGTCCAGGTGCCGGTGGGTGCGGTTTCGGCCGGGGCATAGTCCAGCTCGGTGAAGCCCGAGGCATCGACCGTGACGGCTTGGCGCTTCACGCCGACGCCGCGTGGATCGACGATCTCGGCTTGCAGCGGTATGCCTGCCGGGCTGGTGGCCCAACTGGCGGCGCGCACGATCATGCCGACATGGAAACGGTCGCCTGGACGGTAGATGCCGCGATCGGAGAAAAGATAAGCGGAAAGCTCGCCGGTGCTGGCGGCATTGACCTCGCCGCCGATGTCGAAGCGTGAAAAGTCCAGCCGGCGGTCATATTCGTCAATCGGCAGGAAGGAGAGGTCGTCTCCCCGGCGTACCAGATACATCACCGGGCGTTTTTCGCGGTTGAGTCCCTTCAGGGTGGGGAAGTGCACCACACCATCAGCGGAACTGGTCTGGGTGAACAAGGTCTGGCCGTTGAGACCCACCACCGAAACGCTGGCGCCGGCCACCGGCTGGCCGGTGCGGATCGACTGGACGAAGACGTCGCGGCTGCCGTCCAGCGCGCGCTTGGCCAAAAGGCCCAGGTCAGTGACCACGATCAGCCTGGTATCCGAGGCACCCCGGTCATTTTCCTCCTCACCTGGGCGCTTGTTGTCCTGCGCCGGATCCCAGGTGGAAAGTTTGAGCAGGAAAACGCCGCGCTTGCCGGACGCCAGATACTGGCCCAGGTCGACGCCTTCATAATGGGCCTGGCCCGGCTTGCCGGCGGGGAAGGGGCGCTTCTCGCGGAAGCGTTCCACGAGACTGTCTTCGCCGAAGCGTCCATTCAGGTTGGGATGGGAAAAGCTGCCGTCATTGAGGCTGACCAGATGCTGCAACTGGTCGGGCAGCACCCGGCCCACTTCCAGCTTCATGCCGGGCAGGTTGCGCGACACGATCGAGATGCGCCGATCGCCGCTCAAGGATAGAAGCGAGCCATCGGCCATG
>Ga0193753_10003554_pt1 | contig 11473 bp, 11 predicted proteins | sample H1c2metaG_FD_144925 | JGI IMG/M metagenome (GOLD analysis project Ga0193753, IMG submission 144925) | Soil microbial communities from a riparian zone of the East river system, Colorado, United States - H1c2 | ecosystem: Environmental > Terrestrial > Soil > Riparian zone | place: USA: East... | reverse complement strand
GTACAATGCTCGCTATGGCTGCGGCTTCTTGGGCCGCCGCACCTGCTACGCGCAGCCATGCCTCGCGCGCGACGGTTCGCTCGGCCGGACCATCGCCGACATCGACGCGCGCACCAAAGGCCAGTGAGGGCTACGGAGCGAGCCCGAATCGAGCTTGGTTCGCGCGGACGAATTCGACGTACACGTCGCACGGCTCGTGCGAGGGAACTTCGCCCGCCGCGATCGCTTCTTCCAGGGCGCGCTTGATCTCACCAATGAGCCGCGACGGCTTCAGCGAGAACGCCACCATGATGGCATCGCCGACGCCGGAGGGAAGGGGCGGCACCTTCGCGTCCTCCTCGGCCAGGGTGCGGATCCGCTCGGCGAGCTCGGCGATCTGCGAGAGACCGGGGCGCTTGGTGGTGATGTCCGCTTGGGCGAGGCAGATGAGGTCCTCGAGGTGCGCGCCGAGTTCGCGCGCGAAGCGCCGCACGGCGCTGTCGGTCCACGACGGCTCGTACTGGTTGGCCCGCAGGTGGTGCAAGACGAGGAAGCGAACCGTCTCTTTGAGGGCCGGCTCCGGCGCAAACAGACGCACCCGGCGGTCCAGCCGCTCGAACATGCGCGTGCCCACCTCCGCGTGGCCGAAAAAGTGAACCTTTCCGTCCGCGCTGATGGATCGCGTCTTCACTTTGCCGATGTCATGAAACAGCGAGGCCCAACGAACTTCGAGCCGCGGCACGGCCTGACGCACCACTTGCTTGGTGTGCTTCCACACGTCCTTGTGGCGCCACTCGCCGTCTCCGAAGCCGACCATCGCCTCGACTTCGGGAAAAAGGGCTGCGAGCGCGTTGTGCTCGAGCAGGACATCGAGCCCCAATTCCGGATCTTGGCCCATGACGACGCGATCGAGCAGCCCGCGCACCTTCTTGGGATCGACCTTCAGCGCCGCATCGAAATCGATCGTGGTTGCCGCTACGATGCTCCGCGTTTGACCCGACTCGGCAGCGTAGGCGGCAAGAGCAAGAGCATCCATCGCGCGGTCGGCGCTGGGTGGGGGTATTTCGTGCGGGGTCGCCATCGGCATGATCGAACTTCGGCTTCGCGCGGGGGCGCGGGTGAGAGGGGCGGACGCTTGTATCAGAGTCGCGGGCGCTGGGCCATGCGTTGCGAAATAGTGGTGCCATGGCACACTGGGCCCGTCGACCGAGCTTTTCCGCGCGACCAACGCTGGTGGGAGGGGTTGGAGAGCCTATGAACTTTGGTTACATCTTGCGATTCGCGACGATTTCGCTCGCGGTAGGGGTGGCGACGGTGGTCGGTTGCGGCGGAGCGTCCCCGAACGACCTTCTCACGGGCGGAGGACCTCCCGGTTCGGGCGACGATGGCTCCACCGGCGGCGGCGACAGCGGAAACAACCCGCCACCCGAGCGCGACTCGGGTCGCGACTCGGGCCAGGGCAGCGACACCGGAGCTGACGTAGGTCCGCCTGAAGACGACAGTGGCGTGCCCGACGGCGTCCGTTGCGACGACGGCAACAGCGATCCACCGAGCAGGATCTGCACGGCCGGAACACCGATTTGCTGCATCGCCTCCGGCGTAGTTATCGGCGGGCGCTACGACTGCATCTCTACGAACGCAAGTTGCTCCCGCAGCGACAGCGTTCGCGTCGCTTGCGACAGCGATGCGGATTGTTCGAATGGCCGACGCTGCTGCGGACATCAGAGCGATCAAGACAAGAGCTTTGACCAAGTCACATGTGACGACGTCAACCACTGCGACCAAGGCAGACTGCACCTCTGCCACTCGACCGAGGACTGCGGTGGCAACGGACAATGCACCGGCGTCGATTCGGTCAATAAGGCCTATCACTATTGTCAGTAGCGACGTTGAATGGCCGCTAAAATTACCCGGCGGCCAGCACCCTGCTGGGTTTCGCCGGTGTCCGTCTCGAGCTCGCACGCGGTGATCGCATGCGGCCGGGAAAGCCAATGATGTGGGGGCATCATGCGCGTTTGGAGTCTTGGCGCTCGCTCGAGCGCCGCGGTTCACTTCGGTTTCAGGTTCGTATGCGCTTCGTGGTTTCTGACGTTGACTTTCGCGGCCTGCGGCGGCGCGAGCGGTACGGAGCTCTTCGATAGCCCGGGTCTGAGTGGCTCGCCGCCCGGAGGCGGTTCGAATTCGGATGCGGCGGATTCCGGCGCCACGGACGCCAACCTGCATGACGGCGCGGCGTCGGGCCTCGATGCCGGCGCGCCCCAGAGCGGGATTGCGTGCGGCGACGTCGAGCAGGAGCCCACGTATTGCGATCCCCAACGCGAGTATTGCTGCATGACGACGTTGGTGATGTCGCCGCTGCGCAGCTGCATGGCGCGCGACCTCTCGCTCTGCACGGGAACGCGAGTTGGCTGCGACAGCGCCAATGATTGCCATTCAGGCGAGGTCTGCTGCGGCGTGTTCAACGAAAGCACCGGGAGCTATACGTCCGTCGACTGTGCGCCGCGCGCGCGATGCGCAGCTTCGTCGCCGCCGTCGCAAGACAGCTACGTCGTGTTTTGCGATCCACACGCGGAACAAAACGAATGCGCGCCCCGGGGCGAGACGTGCACGGCGAGTCGCGGCATCAAAGGATACTTCATTTGCGAGAGGTGATTTCGGGACCCTTCGTGCCCGAGAGCGCAAGGCACGCGGACTGCAAAAGCATGCCCTGTGCGGCAGTTGGAGGAGCGTGATCACCGATGGCTCGTCTTGGTTTTCTTGTTGGGAACGCTCTGTTTGGCGTGCGCGCCACGTGGCGGAGCGCCACGCGACGTCGCAGCTCCATCCGTCGAGAGAGCCTCCGCGCCTTCGGCGAAGGCGCCCGACGTCGCGCCGACGCGCGCCGACCCACCCTCGGGCCTTTCACGCGACGACGCTCACGCGCAAGGCGCCGCGCACGATGAGCGAGGGTCGAGAGAGCGCCACGCCGTCGCCATTCTGCTGCGAACCGCATCCGATGGGGTTGCGCGAAAGACGCACACGCTCGAATTGCTAGCCGACCGCACCCGCGGCGCGAGCCAGGCCACCGTCTACAAGGCACTTGAAGCGCTCGAGAAGGTGCGTGCGACTTTCTCCGACCTCTCCGAGCGCGTCGACACGGTGCGTGACAGCGATTGGGAAGACTTCAAAGAGGAGACGCTCCACGCGCTCGACGCCGTGCGAGAGCCCGACGACGATCCCGATGGGCGCCCCGCCACGCGACCGCCCCCGCGCCGCCAACGCCCGACCGATTCGGTCGCCGCCGCCAAGCACTAGGCCCAAAGCACTAGGCCCAAGCACCAGGCAGAGCCGCGTCAGCGCTTCTCGAGGACGGAGGCGAAGTCTTCGCGGAGTTTCGTTTTGAGAAATTTTCCCGTGGACGTGCGCGGAATTTGCGCGAGCTCGACGTAGGCGTCGGGGAGCCAGTATTTCGGGAACGTGGCGGCGAGGTGGGCACCGAGCTCGTCGTCGGTCGCGCGCATGCCTTCCCGAAACACGACGGCGGCCACGGGCCGCTCGCTCCATTTCGGGTGGTACGCCGCGAAGACGGCGGCCTCCAAAACCGCGGGATGCGACATGAGCGCGCTCTCGAGCGCCACACTGCTGATCCACTCGCCACCGGACTTGATGACGTCCTTCGAGCGATCGCAAATGCGAACGTACCCTTCGGAGCAAATCTTTACGACGTCGCCCGTCTTGAACCAGCCGTCTTGCGTGAAGCGATCGCCCCCTTCGTCGCCGAAATACGACGCGGCGACCCACGGTCCACGTACCTCGAGCTCTCCCATGCTGGTGGCGTCCCAGGGCAGCACGGCGCCCTCGTCGCTCACGTGGCGTTGCTCGACGAACGCCACCGAGTAGCCCTGCGTGCAGCGGTACGCGAGGCGCGCTTCGTCCGTTCTGTCGCGCAGCCCCGCTTTGACGCGGGCGATGGTTCCGAGCGGATTCATTTCGGTCATCCCCCACGCGTGGAGAACCTCGATTCCGTGTCGCTTCGCGAAGCCGTCGATCATCGCGGGCGGAGCGGCGGCACCGCCGACGATCATGCGCCGCAAGGACGAGATGTCCCAGCGGCCTTTCTCGCGATCCAAGCGATCCAAAATCCCGAGCCAAATGGTAGGAACGCCGCCCGCGAGGGTCACCCGCTCGCGTTCGATCAAATCGAGCAACGACTCGGGATCCAAATGAGGACCGGGGAAAACCAACTTCGCGCCGGTCATCGCCGCCTCGTACGGCAATCCCCACGCGGAGGCGTGAAACATCGGCACGACCGGCAAGACCACGTCGTCCTCGCCGATGCCGAGATTGTCGCGCATACAGGCGACGAGCGCGTGAAGCACAATCGAACGGTGGCTGTAGAGCACACCCTTCGGCTTCCCGGTGGTTCCCGAGGTGTAACAGAGCATCGCGGCCGTGTTCTCGTCGAGCGCCGGGAAGAGGGAGGATGGCAAAGGCGCGCCGGCGCTCTCCAGAATCGATTCGTAGTCGAGCCACCCTTCTCCCGAGGGGTCGCCACCCGCCGCAGAGGCCTTCTCGCCCACGGGGTCGTCGCCATTGACCACGATGACGTGCTCGAACGACGGAACGTCGCCTTTGAACTGCGCATAGAGAGGAAGGAGTGTCTTGTCGACGAGCAGGACCCGATCTTTCGCGTGGTTTGCGATGTACCCAATCTCGGACGGCGCAAGGCGCAGGTTCAAGGTGTGGAGCACCGCGCCCATGGCCGGCACGGCCAGATACGACTCGAGGTGCGGCGCGTGGTTCCACAAGAGCGTCGCGACGCGGTCGCCGGGGCCCACGCCGAGCTTCGCGAGGGCCGCCGCAAGACGCACGCCGCGCGTGTACACGTCTTTGTAGGTGATTCGGGCAAGCGATCGATCCGCACGACGACTGACGACTTCCACATTGGGGAAGAACGTATTCACACGCTCGAGGAGGTGCGTTATCGCCAGCGGGAAATCCATCATGCGACCGGTTAACATGGCCATGACCTCCGTTCCTTTCAGGATACCGCCCGCCCGAAGATCTTTTAAGGAATCTTGACGGCTTTCGCGTCGGCGTTGTCGGGGTCGAGCCGCTGCGCTTCGGCGAGGTGCTTGCGCGCTTCTGGGATATTCTTGAGGGCGACCATCTCCGCGGCCAGGAGTGCCTGTGCGGTCGCTTTTTCCTTGGGCGGCGGAGCGCACGCGAGGGCGCTCTCCAGCTCGAAGATGGCCTTGTTCCGGTCGCCCAGATTCGAGAGCGCGCGGGCGTAAGCGATGTGCGTGAGCGGATGTTCGACGTCGACGAAGATGGCCGACTCACCCACGGCCCGCGCCTCGTCCCAACGCTTGGCGGCGACGAGGCGCTCGAGGAGCATGCGCCATATCTTTCGGTCGTGTTGTTCGAGCGGAGCGATCTGCCGCAAGAGCTCGAGTTCATCCGATGTCCGCTTTTCGTCGTGCGCCATATCGAAGAGCCCTTTCAGCGGCTCCGATTGGCTCGGATCGTAGTGAAAGGCGCTTTCGAGCGCGTTGCGATACGCGCCTTTGTCCTTCTTCGCCTCGGCGATGTCGGCAATGGCCATCTGCACGTGATAGCCATCGCCACCCGCACGTTGAATGGCCTGAAGATGGGGCAACGCCACGTCGGGCTCCTTCTTGGCGAGTTTCGCCAGAAGAAAATGGGCCTTCTTGTTGTTTTTATCGATCTTGAGCGCGCCTTCGAGCTCCTGTTTCGCTTCGTCGCTCTTTCGCGCGTGCACGTAAGCCAGCGCGAGTTCGACGTGTGCAGACGCATCCTGCGGGGCTTTGCCCAACGCCGTTTTCGCATCTTCGAGCGACTTTGGATGATCGTCGAAGAGAAATTGACTCTTGTACCGAGCCATTCGCCCCATGGCCCACTCGCGAAACGTTTTATCGTAGTTGGGGGCCGAAACGCCGAACGCGCGCTGGATGACGTCTGCAGTGCGAATCCCCTCGCCCCACAGCTTGAGCGCGCGCACGACGCTCGCCATTCCGTATTGCTCGACCGTGAAGACGAGCATTTGGCTCGCGGCGTAATAGGCAACGGTGACGTCCTCGGCGTCCTCGGCATGGGTGAACGCGCGATTCATATCGACCGCACCTGGGAGCGTCCCGCGCTGTATGGCCAAGTAAAGCTCCGGGTCGAGCTCGCGCTTCCATTCGGGGCGCCTGGCGATGGTCTCGTATTCGCTCAACCCTTCCGTGAACCAACGCGGGACGTGGTTTTTCGAGAGTTGGATCGCAAAAACGTGACCCAACTCGTGCCAAACGACGGTGCCCCAGTTGAACGGCTCGCTCCGCGGGCTCATCGCCGCCACCACGCGGCCGAAGCAGACGCCCTGGATGCCGATGTTCGGCAGGCCGCTGGTTCGTACGCTGAATTGCTCGCGCGTCGCATAGAGCTCCACGCCCACCGGATTTTGCGGCACGAACCCGTAGCGTGCTTTCATCGAACCCCACGCCTCGCCGAGCAGACGCGGCACATAGCGCTCGAGGACCGGTTTTTCCTCCTTGGAATACCGAATTTTGAAAATGCCGATCTGGCCGTTGTCGTAGCTGCTCGGGATCGTCTGTTCGTAAAGATTGAGCGTATTGAACACGCGAACGTTGTAATGGTCTTTGGACCACGCTTTCTTCAGCGCATCGAGCCCGCCCGTTTCGTCCCCGCTGCGCAGCAGCGTGAGGCCGTCTCGGCGTAGTCGCCGACGACGGCGTAGAGCTTGGAATACTCCTTGTTACGCGCGAACGTCTCGCGTTTCGCAGCCTCGTAGCCCGCTCGATCGTCACCGAGAAATTTGGCGGCGGCACGCAGGCTCCAGAGCTCCAAGTCGTTCGGATTGACCTGCATTCCGGCGGCGATGGCGGCCTCGGCGCCCGCGAGATCCATATCGTGCAGAGCGAGTCCGGCGCGCACGGCGTGGGCTCCGACGTGTTTTGGATTGACCGCGAGCGCGTCTTTTACGAGTTGTTCGGCGGTTTCGAAATCGAGAGTCTGCTCGAGCTTGACCCGCGCCATGGCGACCAGGGCATCGGCCCTCTTTGGCCCAATTGCGAGGGCCTCCTTGACGACTTGTTCGGCGTCGCCCGGATCGTATTTGTCGAGAAAGAGATCGGCGCGCCAGAGCAAGGTCGAGACGTTTTTCTTGTCGACACGCTCGCTCTCGTTGAAGGCGTTGTTCGCGTCCTTCGGGCTGCGGAGCAAATAAGCCGCGCGCGCGACGCTGGCGAGCCCCTCCGCATCCCGATTGCCTATCGTGTTGTCGTTGTACTCTTGAATGATCGCCATGAGCGGCACCTCGGCGTCGCTGCGCCGGCCGCTGGCAATCAAGTATTCGCCGAGCAAGAGCCTTGCGCGCCTCCCGCCCGCCCCCTTGTCTCCCTTCAAGGGCTCCAGCAATTTGATGGCGTCTGCCACTTTGCCGGAGTTGAAGAGAATCTCGGCGCGGACCGAGTTTGCGAGCGCGCGTTGCGCGGAGGCTTGGGCCGCTTGCTGGGCGTACTTGTCCGCGTCCGCAAAGCGGCCTTGCTCCAGCATGATGCGCGCGAGCGCCGCCTGCGCCGCGGGCTGATCGGGCCCGCGAAGCGCCGAAAGCTCCCGTTCGGCGCGCGGATAGTCGGTGGTGTTCACGGCCTCGAGCGCGGCCGCGAGAGTTCCGGCAGGTGCCGTGGGGGTCGATGGCGGAGCGACGGTCGCTGCCGGCCGGCCCGGCGGTCGAGAGAGCGGCTGCGCGGCGGCTCGGGTCTCTCCCAGAGGCGCGAGTGAAAGCGCGGTCCACACCAGAATCAGAGAGACTTGCCTCGATCGCATTCGTTCCTCACACGGTCATTTCGACATTTCGTTGGCGTTCGGGAGTTTCGTGCCGTTGCGACGGCGGGTCGAGCGCGTCATCCAATTCGGACCTGGTCGGCGCGCTGGATGACCTCTCGGGTGTCGTCGTCGAACACGAGCATCATTTCGATCGCGTCCTCCCCATCGGAGTAATAGGCGCGCCGAACGCCCATCGCGAAAAAACCGAGGCTACGATAGAGCGCGAGCGCGGCCGCGTTGGCGCGCCGAGCCTCGAGCAGGATCAAACGAACGCCCTGCGCGCGGGCGAACTCGATGGTTTGCGCCATGAGCGCCCGCCCGAACCCGTGACGACGCCACGCCGGATCCGTCGCGACGTTGAGCACGTGCACTTCGTCGGCGACGTGCCAGAGGACGATGAAGGCCGTGACCTCGTTCGTCGCTCTCCGAGCGACCCAGAGAAGAGACCAAGGGCGGGCCAGCTCCTCGCGGAGACCGGCCTCCGTCGCACGGTGGCCGTGAAACGACGCCGCATCGATGGCGAGCACGTCGGCGATGTCACCGGGCCGCATCAACTCGATGAGTGGAAACTCCGACATGGATTGCGCAGGCTGCATCGAGACGAGTATAGCGACCTTGGCACCCATGCCGTTAGCGCCGCTGGCAGTACTCGCCCAGTACTAGCCCTCGATCTCGTCACGAAGCGGAAAGACGCTGGAGTGCGCTTCCGGTACGGCTCCCAAGGCCCGGGCGCGCGGCGCGAGCGCGTACACGTCGACGGCGAGGCGCAACGAGCCGTCCTCGCGCACCACAGCACCGGCGTAGGGGCCCATCGTCGACAAAAGAGGGGTAAGCGGACGGATGAACACCTTTTCCGTGCGGCCCACCACATCGATGCCCACGGCGTACGGGGGATCATCGTAGAGCCCGATCTCGAGCGCGAGGGGGGCGTGGTCGTTGGCGCGCGCCTCGAGGCACGCCGAAAGGTGGGGCACACGCGGCCCGTCGGCGGCACCCGCTTTGCGGACCGCGCGCGCGTTGGCGGCGGGCACGGCGTATTCGTCGCCGCCTGCGCCAATCCAGAGGACGCTGGCGAGCCCCGTTTCGATCGGAATTTCGACCCGGGCCGCAAACCCCACACCGTGCCGGCTCGACAGCCGCAATGCACCACGGAGGCGTTGGATGGAGCCGAGTGCGATGTCGAGCCCGATACCGCGCCCCGCGAGGAGATCCGACGTCTCGCGCGTCGAGAAGCCGGGTAGGAAGAGAAGCGCCAGCAGGGTGTTGTCGTCGGCGGCGTCCGCGAGGGCCGGCGCGACGGCACCCGCATCGACCGCGCGCTTGCGAACGGCGGCGACGTCGACTCCTTGCCCATCGTCGGAGATCGTGAGCGTGAGTCGGCTGCCTCCCTTTCGCGCCGACAGCGTGATGGTGCCGGCGGCGGGCTTTCCCATGTCCATGCGAACCCCCGGCGGCTCGATGCCGTGGGCCACCGAGTTGCGTGCAATCTGCAAACATGGCTCGAGCAACATCTCGGCGAGGCGCCGGTCGATGGTCTCGTCGGCGCCTTCGACGCGGACCACGACCTCGCGGTTCGACCGGCGTGCCTCGGCTTCGACCGCGCTGGCGATGCGCGCGAACATCTGCCCCACGGGCGTCTGGCGCATGGCCGAGAGTTCCGCACGCGCATCGATCACGCCGTCCTTTAGAACGAGATCGCCTCCTCGCATGTCGCTGACGGCGCGCTCGATTTCGTCGCTCACGTTGGTCAACGTGGAGATGGCCGCGTCGATTCGCTTGAGTGCCGCGGCCGGGGCGCCCCACGGTCGTGGCGGCCCGATGAGGCGCAGAGCATCCGATAGATCCGCGCGCATGCGCCGGAGTGTCGTTGCGCGGCCGCGCGAGCGTTCGACTTGTCCGGAAATGCGTTCGCGCGCGAGTCCGATCACAACGAAGCGGTCGAGGAGGCGATCGATCGATTGCGCTTCGACGCGAATGGTGCCGTCGTCGACCGCGATGGCGCGCGGCTCCTCTTCTGGCGCCGGCGGCCTTTGCAGTGCGCGAGGTGCCGGCAGTGTGCTGTGCCTCGGTTTGGGCGGCATGCCGCGAAGGGTGCGAAGCGCGGTTTCCGGATCGTCGAGCAGGGCACCGAGCACGCCGCGAAAGCTCCCGAGCTCTTGCAGCGCGGCGACTGCCGTCTCACGCACCGAGGCGCTCTTGAGTCGTTCCTCGAGCCCGTGGCAGAACCAGCTCATAGGCTCGTCGCCGACCGCGCTCGCGGCCCCCTTCATCGTGTGCACATGGCGGAAGGCGGCCATCGCGGCGTCGACGGGATCGCCCGCGAAGGCCAGCGCTGCATCGATCGCGCGCAGCCGGTCGGAGATCTCCTCGATGTATTGCGTCCGGACGAGCGGATCGAGCGGCGATGGGCGAAGATCGGAAGGGGGTTCGGGCCACGCCGAGCCGGCGAAACGGCGCCCGGTCGAGAGGCGCTCCACCGCCCGCGACACCAAATGCGAAGCTTCGATGATCGCAGGGAGCTCGCCTTCGCGCACGCGCCGCTCGAGTCGTTGGAGCGAAGCGGCGAGCTCGCCTTCGCCGGCGAGCCCCGCCGAACCCTTGAGCGCGTGGAGCGTGCGCCGGCACGCTTCGAGGTTCGGAGGCTCGTTCTCGAGCGCCGGAAGGTGACGCCGGAGCTCCAGGATGAGCAACCGCGTCAGCTCGGGGTCGACGGTTTCGCTCACGCCGGCTCGCTCGTGTCGGCCGGCGTCGAGCCTTCTTCTGCCTCCGTCTCGTCGTCGGCGAGAACGCGCGCGATGGGTTCGAGCATCGGGCGAATGGCCGACATGAGCTCATCGTGCGCGAGTTTGCTCCCGAGCGTGCCGAGGGTCGTCATCAGCAATTGGACGTGGTCGTTCGCCTCGGAGAGCGCGCGGGCCGTCTCGGGATCACTCCCGGTAGCCTGCCGGACGCGCGCTTCGATTTCCGCCAGGGCCCGCTCGGCGTCCGAAGCTGCGCCCGCGGCGAGTGCGGCGTGCTGCGCCATCTCGCCTGCCGCTTCGCGCGGCCCTTCGAAGCTCGCGTGAAGCTGCGCGAGATCCGTCCCCATTTCCGCCAGCGCAGACGATAGCTCGCGCACGGCTTCGGCGCCGCGCAGCGAGTGCGTACGGACTTCATCGCTTACGAGGAGCACGGCACGCCCCGCCGTTTCCCCGAGCCTCGCCCCCTCCAGTCCCGCGTTGAGCGCGACCAACCCGAGCCGATCGAAGACATCGGCGACGCGGACGAACGTCGTCGACAACTCTTGCGCCCGCGCGGAGACCGCGCGCGAACGATCCGACAGCGAGTCGACGGCCGCGCGCTGTTTGGCCACCACGGAGGCGATCCGCTGCGATGCCTCGGCCGCCTCGCGGGAGCGATTGAGCGCGCGCTCGTGCGCCACCCAGAACGCGCTCTCTTCCGCGGCATTGCGGCTCGCGGCCGAGGAGGCTACACCCTTGGCCGACCGGCGAAGAAGGCGAATGAAGTGACGCTTGGAACGTTCGATCGGCATGAGCGGAGAGTAGCTCGTTTCGCGATCCGACCGAAATCAACCGCCCCAGCGACCCGCCCATGCGCCGCCTTGCAGCGCCGCGTAGAGTTCGGATAAGTCGATGTCTTCGGCGGTTTCACCGAGAAAAGAGAT
>Ga0193753_10003553_pt1 | contig 11476 bp, 9 predicted proteins | sample H1c2metaG_FD_144925 | JGI IMG/M metagenome (GOLD analysis project Ga0193753, IMG submission 144925) | Soil microbial communities from a riparian zone of the East river system, Colorado, United States - H1c2 | ecosystem: Environmental > Terrestrial > Soil > Riparian zone | place: USA: East River... | reverse complement strand
TTATGCGAGTGAACGCGGCCGACTCACTGAAAGAGGGGAGCCGCTCTAACACCACCGGCGCCGCGGGCTTTAAGCTCCGCAGCATGCTGATCGTCAGCGAGGTCGCGCTCGCCTTCATTTTGCTTTCGAGCGCGGGACTTCTGATTCGCAGCTTTTACCAACTGCAGCAAGTGGATACCGGCTTTGACTCAACGAACGTGATCACCGCCTGGCTTCCAATGGATGACAAGCAATATACCCAGGGCCCGCAGATTATCGAGTACTACAAGCAAGTCCTAGATAGTATCCAAGCGGTTCCGGGGGTGCGCGACGTAGCCACAACTTCCGCCCTTCCTCTTCAGGGTTGGGGCTACGGCATGCCATTTCAGATCGCCGGAAAGCCAGTGGTCGATGTATCGAACCGGCCGGGCTCCTTTTTCAAAATGGTGAGCGCCTCGTATTTCCGCGCGCTCGGCATGCACCTTCGCAAAGGCCGCGGCCTCGCCGTGACCGACACACAAGCTTCGGCGCCCGTCGCGGTGATCAACGAAACCATGGCCGCCAAGTATTTCAAAAACGAAGATCCCATCGGCAAGCGCATCCTGATCCAGAAAATCGTACCGGCCAAACACGAATTGGGGGCTGATGTCGCCTGGCAAATCGTCGGCGTAGTTGCCGACGAAAAGGTAGAAGATCTGGACGATTCGAGTCCGGGCGTCTACGTCCCTGTCGACCAAAGTCCGACCGTCGGTGCGGGCCTGGTCATCAGAGCGAGTCTCGATCCTACCCGCCTGGTGAAATCCGTCGAGCGCGCCATCTGGCAGGTCAACAAAAATCAAGCCTTGACAGATCCGCGGACCTTGGAGCAGGTAAAGCACGAATCGCTAGGTGGCAATCGGCTGCGCACTTACCTTTTGGTCGCGTTCGCGGCGATCGCGCTGCTGCTCGCTGCTATTGGCTTGTTCGGAGTCATTTCTTACACGGTCAGTCAACGCACCCATGAACTCGGCCTGCGAGCGGCGCTAGGCGCGTCATCCTGGAATTTGTTGGAGTTGGTGGTCAAACACGGCCTCGGGCTCACCGCTCTCGGTCTAGCCATCGGCGTAGCCGGATCGCTCGCCTTGACACATCTCTTGAAAAGTCTGCTGTTCGAAGTAAGCCCGCGCGATCCCGTCTCGCTAGTGCTGGCGGGACTGGTGCTCGGCTTGGTAGCGGCGGCCGCTAGTCTGATCCCGGCTTCACGCGCTACGAAAGTGGACCCGATGGTCGCGTTGCGCTACGAGTAGCCAACTGCTCAATCACATCGCAAGCCGAAGCAATCCCATTCTCCGCTGAGATGCGATCGCCCATCGTGGCGGCCCGCCTGCCATAGCCTTGCCGATCGTCCAAAACTGCTCTCAGCTCTCGCCCGACGCGTTCAGCATTGTAGCGGGATCGCGCCAGCGTTCGGCTCACACCGAGTTTGCGCGCCCGCTCCGCGTTGTCCGGCTGATCGTAAGACCAGGGCACGATGACCATCGGCTTTCCCGCTCTGAGCGCTTCCGATGTCGTACCGATCCCGCCCTGATGCACGACTGCAGCGCACCGCGGCATCACCAGCGAATACGGCAGGTAATCCGTAGCGTAGACATTCGAAGGAAGCGAGTTGGCACGTCCTAGCGAGTTCGACATACCGACCAGCAAAATGGCGCGAAAGCCGGATTGCGCAGCAGCCTTTAGGCTCTCTTCATAGAAAGATTCGGGGTGCATCACGGCGGAGGTGCCCAACGTGAAAAGCACCGGCGGCGGTCCTTCCTCCAGAAAGCGCGCCAGTTCCGCACCTATTCCGAAGCCGGCCTGATCGTAAAACGGAAAGCCCGTGATATGCGCATGCGGCGGCCAATCACGCTGTGGGGAGGCGAAGTGCTCCGAAAACAGTGCCAGCGTCCCGTGAGGAGAAAATTGACCTTCGAACATCGGATTCTTGTTCGATGCGGGCAGGCCGGCCCGTTTCCGGAGCGCGTGAATCGGCTTCGCCCAGCCGGCAGTAAGGCCCTTCGCGAAACCCAGGGCAGCACGCCCAACGCCGCCCGACATTTTGTAAAGAAAGTTCAGCAGCGGAATTCCGGCAATCGTCGGCAGGTCGAAGGCCGAGAGGAATATCATCGGTTGCAGCGCAATCGAGAGCCATCTGAGTTTCATCATCTCCGCGACAACCGGCCCCGCATAGCCGGCCGCATGCGACAGAAACAAATCGGCGCCTCGGCAAGCGCTGACCAAATCTTCGAAGGACTGGTCGAGCGCGGGCAACAGGTATTGCCGGATCAGAAAATCCGGACCCGTGCGCGGGCGCCAAATTCGCTCGATCATCTCGGGTTTCGAGAGCAGCTCGCCGATATTGGGCGCGACCGGCGCGAACGCGATGCCCACCGACTCGATCTTCGAGCGATAAAACTCCGCCGTCGCGACCAGCGGATCATGCCCACGCTTCTTTAGCTCGAGAGCGATTGCCAGATACGGATGAACATCGCCAAACGAACCAAATGTGTTGAGGACGATCCGCATCTTCTTTATGATGCGGGACAGCCGTTAGCTAGCCCGGCAGCCAAGCGGTGCTTGGTCAACACGGTCTAGAAATCGCCAAGCCTCCGCGCCGGCGTTGCCGGGCGCTTACTTAGGAGATCGCAACAGGAGACTGCTCGGGGTGAACGGTATTGCCGGCGACCCATCGTCCTAGCACCTTGCGCAGCTCAAAGCGCCCGATCGGCTTAGATAGAAAATCGTCCATTCCTGCCTCAATCGCCAACTGACGCTCCGTGTCGGCGGCGCCGGCCGTGAGAGCGATGATCGGCGTGCGGCGGCAATTCATCGCGCGAATCCGGCGCGTCGCCTCAAAACCATCCAGCACGGGCATCTGGCAGTCCATCAAAACAGCCGCATACTCATTCGAGGCGCACATTTGCACCGCTTCGGAGCCGTCACCTGCCACTCTAACGTCCAAACCGAGACTGCGCAGAAGCCCCACCGCGACCTTCTGATTGACGACGTTATCCTCGACCACCAAAACGGGAAAATCGGCGGCTAACAAAGTCTCCGCCACGCTCGACGCTTCCCGCTTGACGAGTTTGTCGGCTCGCGCTAGAGGTAGCGCCACACGGAATGTCGTGCCGCGGCCCACGCTGCTCTCGAACCGTATCGAGCCGCCCATCAGCGCGGTCAAATCCCGGCAGATGCTGAGCCCGAGCCCGGTGCCACCGAAACGCCGAGTCGTTGAGCTATCCGCCTGCGTGAATTTCTCGAAAAGCTTCGCTTGCGCTTCGAGAGGAATCCCGATTCCGGTGTCACTCACGGTGATCGCTAGTCCGCTCCCGCCTTCGGCCGTGATGCATACTTCTCCCGCCTCGGTGAACTTCAGCGCGTTATTCACGAGGTTACTCAAAATCTGCCGGATCCGCAGCGGATCGCCGATCATCGCCGGGGGAATCTCCGCGAATCGTACCTCGAGCCTCAGACCCTTCTTCAGCGCGATTCCGTAGAAGGTTCGTTGAATATCTTTGAGCAGATCCGCCGGAGAAAACGGGACCGCCTCGAGTGCCAGCTTGCCCGCCTCAATCTTTGCGGAATCCAAAAGATCGTTCAACATGACAAGTTGCAACCGGGCCGAATCGCCAATGACTGTGGCGTAGTCTTGTTGTTCCGCGGTCAGCGGCGTCTCGAGCAGAAGATCGGACATTCCAATCACGCCATTCATCGGAGTGCGGATTTCGTGGCTGACATTCGCGAGAAAGTTACTCTTCGACTGGTTGGCGCGCTCGGCCGACCGCATGGCCCGCCGCGCGGTTCTAAAAGCCCATAGCAGCAGGCCGATCAAAACTGTCGTCACTGTAAGCGCGGCCGAGATATATCTGTTTCTCTGGCGCTGTTGTAACAATTCCACCATCGAACGAGCTTCAATATTCGAAAATACAAACCAGTCATCGACGAATTCTCCGAACCGGCCATCGAGAAACATCGCGCCGATCTCCGCCCTCAGCTCATCGGCTTGTGCGCGAAACGGCTTGGTCCCCACGAGCGTCATCGATTGCGTCATCCCGGGAATAATCCGGAGCCCCAGGCTGATGCCATCGCATCCTGGGGGCCGCTCGAGCAGCATCGGCTCCACCAGGCGAACTTCCATGAACGCGCCTTCCGTGCTTCCCGAACAGACGTGCTGGAACGCGACCGTCCGATTCGGTGTCGGGTCGAATTTGGACTGCGTGAAGAACCGTTGCGCCAGCAAACGGCTCATGGGCAGGTCGACCACGCTCACCGTCTTATCACGCCAGTCGGGCGCGCCGCCGTGCAAGTTGGGCGTTCTGCTTCGCCACAGAATGGCGTATTCGTTCTGCAGCCATGCCGGCGGAGCGTAGATGCCCAATTTGTGGGCCACCTCAACTCCCAATAGCGGCCACATATCGACCTTGCCTGCGGCAAACGCTTTTGTCGGCCCTTCCGGGCAGTTGATCCACTTCAACGCGATTCCGCGTTTGCGCGCGGCATTCTCCACCACCTCAACCGTAAATCCCACCGGACCGTAGCCCTCCCGCCAGCTCTGATAGGGTGCGGCTTGGTCTACGCCAATTCGAATTTCACGTGCGTGGGCGAGAAATGCGCTTCCTGCGACAAACAGAATCACACTCGTCCTTCTCAGAAGTGGAATGCAACTCATGTGACAGGCGCCTGAATCACTTATCGGCCGGGAATATCCCTCCGTTTAGTTCGCTAGCCGACGAAAACGCTCATTCGCCCTCATTCCAGAAATCCTCGCTCAAGTATTTCGACGCGCCATCGCAAACCAGCGTCACGATAAGGCCGCTCCGCCCTTCGGCAATCAATCGCTCCCCCAGTTTCCGCGCAGCCACCACATTTCCGGCAGCCGATATCCCAACCAGCAAGCCTTCGTCCCGCGCCAGTTTCCTCGCCATCGCATAGCACTCCTCCGTCTCAATCCACAAGTTGCCCGTGGCAACCTTCGCGTCATAAATGCCGGGAACAATGGACGACGGCAGATGTTTCGCCCCTTCAATACCGTGCAGCGGAGTCGACGGCTGCGCCGACCAGCACTCGACGTGGGGCAATTCCCGCTGCAAGTAGCGGCTAGTGCCTGTAAAACTGCCGGTGGTGCCGAGCATCGCCACAAAATGCGTCAACCGGCCCTCCGTCTGCGCCACAATCTCCGGGCCGGTTGTCTGGAAATGCGCCTGCCAGTTGGCATCGTTGTTGTATTGATCGGCGTAGAAATAATCATCCGGCTCTTTGCCGTAGAGCTCTCGCACTTTTCGAAATGCGCCATCTGAGCCTTCGCCCGCATCCGTCAACACCAGTTCGGCGCCCAGCGCGCGCAGGATCAGCTTGCGCTCTTCACTTGCATTCGCCGGCAAGCAAAGCTTGACCCGATAGCCCTTAGCCGCGCCAATAGTAGCGTAAGCAATTCCGGTATTCCCACTCGTCGCATCGAGTATCGTCTTGCCCGCGACCAGCCTTCCCGATCGCTCGCCCTCGACAATAATATTCAACCCGGCACGGTCCTTCACCGAACCGCTCAAGTTCAAAAACTCCAGCTTCACCCAGATCTCAATCCCCGGCAAGTCCGTGCAGCAACGCTCCAGCCGAACTAGCGGCGTATTGCCGATCTGGTCGATCAAGCGCTGTCCCTTTGTCATGAGCGATCCCTCAAAAAAAGCATATATACTCAGTAAATGTCTCTACAGATTGGCGATATCGCCCCCGATTTTACAGCCAACACTACTCAAGGAACCTTGAATTTTCACGAGTGGATCGATGGCTCCTGGTGTGTGTTCTTCTCGCATCCTAAGAACTTCACGCCGGTCTGTACGACGGAACTAGGATACACAGCCCGCCTCAAACCCGACTTCGACCAGCGCGGCGTGAAAGTCATCGGCCTGAGTTGCGACGCTGTCGACGCGCATCACAAATGGGCGCAGGACATCGAGGAAACACAAGGCTACGCGCCGAACTTTCCGCTGGTCGCCGATCATGACCGCCAAGTCGCCAATCTCTACGGCATGATCCACCCGAATGCCAACGACACTATGACTGTCCGCTCGGTATTCGTCATTGGACCCGACAAAAAAATCAAGCTGACCCTCAACTATCCCGCCAGCACCGGACGCAATTTCGACGAAGTGCTGCGCGTAATCGACTCGCTGCAGCTCACCGCCCGTAGTCAGGTCGCCACGCCAGTGAATTGGAAGCAAGGCGAAGACGTCATCATCGTACCCGCCGTTTCGGACGAGGAAGCCCGCAAGAAATACCCCGAAGGTTGGAAAACCCTCAAGCCGTATCTCCGCGTCGTGCCGCAGCCCAAAGAAGCCGCCAAAGCTTCCACAGCTTGATCTCGCTGTGATCTTCGAACAGTTCTATCTCGGTTGCCTCTCGCAGGCTTCCTATCTCATCGCTTCAGACGGCATCGCGGCGGTGATCGATCCGCAGCGCGACGTGGACCTCTATCTCGCCGCCGCCAAAGAGCGCGGCCTCACCATCACGCACGTCATTGAAACGCACCTGCACGCCGATTTCGTCTCCGGCCATCATGAGCTGGCGCGGCGCACCGGCGCGCAAATTTATTTGGGCGTGGGCTCCGGCGCGACCTTCCCTCATCACGCAGTCGAAGACGGCGACGAAATCGCGTTCGGTCAATGCCGCCTCCGATTCCGCGCGACGCCCGGGCACACGCTCGAAAGCGTCTGCATCGTCGTAACGGATCTCGACCATGGACCGGAGCCCTGGGCTGTTCTCACCGGCGACACGCTCTTCATCGGCGACGTAGGACGTCCCGATTTGTCCGAGGGCCACACACCCCAAGAACTAGCCGGTCTCTTGTACGACAGCCTGCGCGGCAAGCTTCTTCAATTACCGGACGAAACGCTCGTCTATCCCGCACATGGCGCCGGCTCCATGTGCGGACGCAACATCAGCTCCGATCGGAATTCGACCATCGGCCGCGAGCGCCAATCGAACTACGCGCTCAAGCCCATGCCACGCGATCGTTTTATCGATCTCCTCACCGCCGATCTGCCGGCGCGTCCCGAATATTTTCAACGCGACGTCGATCTCAACCGCCGCGGCGCAATCGCACTCACCGATCTGCCCCCTCTGCTACTCCTTCCGGCGCGTGAAGCAGCGCGCCTCCAACAAGCCGGCGCGACAATTCTCGATACACGCGCCAGTATGGCCTTCTGCTCCGGACACATTCCGAACTCGATCTGCATCGGCCTGAGCGGTCAGTTTGCGTCCTGGGCCGGCGTCATTCTCGGCCTCGATCGTGATCTGATTCTCCTCGCGGAAGATCAAAAGGAGGCGGAAGAATCGCGCCAGCGCCTCGCGCGTGTCGGCATCGAACGTGTCGTCGGCTTCATCGACGGCGGATTCGCAAGCTGGGTCGAAGCCGGCCTGCCTCTGGCGCAAACAACACAAATTTCAGCCGACGAGCTAGCCCACGATCCAACTCTCGCGATCGTAGACGTGCGAACCCCCGTCGAATGGAGCGCTGGTCATTTAACCCGCGCGACCTCAGCGCCGCTCACCGAACTACGCGAGACTCTTCTCAATCTTGACCCCAAACAGACCCTAGCCGTCTACTGCAAAGGCGGTTATCGCAGCGTCATCGCCTGCAGTCTGCTCGCGGCCAGCGGCTTCGAATCGGTGTTAAACGTACTCGGCGGTTTTGATTCCTGGACCGCCTCCCATCTCCCCGTGGCCATCGACGAACCACACCTTGTCTGACTCAACCGACCCTCTTCGCGCCATTATTGTCGGCGCCGGCTTCTCCGGCACACTCGTCGCCATCCATCTGCTGCGCCAGGGTACTTGCGTTCACATCGATTTGATCGATCCACGCATCCCCGGCCGCGGCCTCGCCTATTCGACGGTCTGGGACGACCATCTTCTCAACGTCCCCGCCATCCGCATGAGCGCGTTCGGCAGCGAGCCAATGCACTTTCTCGATTGGCTGCATGCCAACGGGCGGCCCGACGCCGACGCCGGCTCGTTCGCTCCGCGCAAACTCTACGGCGCCTATCTGCAAGACGTCTTGGAAAACAGCGTCCGCACCGCTTCCGCGAGATGCACCTTCCGCCATCACATGGGCGAAGCCGTGCACGCCTGGTCCGACAGCGTCTCCGCCTACGTCTTGCTGCGAAACGGCGAGCGCGTCCAGGGTGGAAAAATCGTTCTCGCGTGCGGCAATCCTCCGCCCCGTCCGCTCGCCGGCGGTGTCGATTCTCCCTGGGTGCCCGGTGCCTTCGCGAACCTCGACCGCGATCGCGACATTCTCCTGATCGGCGCGGGCCTCACCGCCGTCGACGCTTTTCTCGCGCTCCAGGCGCAGGGCCACCGCGCCAAAGTGCATTTCCTCTCTCGCCGTGGCAAGCTTCCTCATCCGCATCAGCCCTATCGCCCGCTACCCGAATCGTTTTCCCCATCGGGCGCAATGGGCGCGCGCCGCCTGTTGCGCGAAATCCGGCAGCACGTCCGCGAGGCCGCCGATCAAGGTGTCGATTGGCGCGCCGTGATCGATTCCATGCGCCCGGTGACGAACGATATCTGGCACGCGCTTGGCCTTCGAGAACAGCAGCGCGTCCTGCGTCATCTCAAAACCTGGTGGGATATTCACCGCCATCGCATGGCTCCCGAAATTGGCGCCAAGATCGCGGCGGCCCGCGCCAGCGGCCAGGTCGTCGTCCACGCCGGACGCTTGCAGCATCTGGATTCCGGAACCCGCGCTACAATCTCGCTACGTACGAATCAGACGCTCATGCTCGACGTCCAACGCGTCATCAATTGCACCGGCTCGAACGAAGATTACGCCCAGACCGCCAATCCGCTCGTTCGATCGCTGCTCGCCTCCGGCCGCATCTCTGCTAACTCGATCGGTAAAGGGCTGCATACCAGCGAACACGGCGAACTGCGCGACGTCGATGGCGCAACCGTCGATTGGCTACTGACTGTCGGCCCGCCGCGGCTCGGCGGATTGTTCGAAACTACCGCCGTGCCCGAGCTTCGCAAACAAGCCGAAGCGCTTGCGCTCTACTTGTCCGCGGTGATCTATGAACCGATCGAAATAGTCCCCGAGCTATTCATGGCGGCCGGAATCTAACACCATGCCGAGGGTGGCGGTCCTCGACGACTGGCAAAGTGTCGCGCGCAACAGCGCGGATTGGTCGCTGTTGATGGCTGTCGCCGAAGTAGTCTTCTTTAGCCACGCCTTCGAAGAGGAAGACGACGCCGCTCAGACGCTGGCCGGCTTCGACATTATCCTGTCAATGCGTGAGCGCACACCGCTGCCGGGTTCGTTGATCGCCCAGCTACCCAAACTCCGCATGCTCGGAATCACCGGCGCGAGCAATCGTTCGCTGGATCTCCCCGCCTGCACCGCGCGCCATATAGTTGTCTGCAACACCGGCAGCGCCGCCAGGGACGCTACCGCGGAGCTGGCTCTCGGTTTGCTTCTGGCCGCGGCGCGCGCCATTCCCGCAGCCGACGCAAATATCCGCGCCGGACGTTTTCAAGAGGGCTTGCCTGTCGGCCTCAGCCTGGCGGGAAAAACCATCGGCATCGTCGGTCTTGGAAGTCTCGGCTCGTGCATGGCTCGCTATTGCCAGGCGCTTCGCATGCACGTGCTGGCGTGGAGTCAAAACCTAACCGCGGAGAAGGCCGCAGCGGCGAGCGCAACCTTCGTCTCAAAGGAAGACTTATTCTCTCGCTCCGACGCCATTAGCATCCACGTCGTCCTCTCGCCCCGTTCGCGCGGCCTGGTCGGAGCTTCGGAAATTGCGAGAATGAAGCGCGGAGCAATCTTGATCAACACCTCGCGCGGTCCCATCGTCGACGAGAATGCATTGCTAGATGCGGTTCACGCGCGCCGCATCGTCGCCGCGCTCGATGTCTACGACCGCGAGCCGCTCCCGGCGAATCATCCGTTCAGAAGCGCGCCCAATACGGTGATGACACCGCATCTCGGCTACGGCGTGCGCGAAACTTGGCAAGAGTTTTACGGGCAGAGCCTGGAAAACGCACTCGCGTTTCTGAACGGAAAGCCGGTGCGCGTCGTCAATCCGGAGGCCCGAGCATGGAATCGATAATCCAGGATCTCAAACATGCCGCCCGAGCGCTGCGCAACACGCCCACGTTCACCGCCGCTGCCGTCGCCACTCTAGCTCTCGGCATTGGCGCCAACACGGCTATCTTCCAATTGTTGGACGCCGTCCGCCTGCGCAGCCTTCCGGCCAGCCATCCGCCATTGGCGCACGGCTGATCGTGCAGGATCGCCGTCTCGAAATTATCGAGTAACACGAGCCGCTTGCAAAATTAATCTTTCCGAGTCCGGACGTGGCGCGGACGGTCGTTTTTTGCCGTCTGCGTGTCGAGCCAACGCTGTAATTTACATTGAAAACACCAAGCTCGATGAATTTGTAAGTGGTTCACACCGCCGGGATTTTCCGGTCCCGAAGTCGGCAGGAAGTTCGATATCGCGCTTCCGCTTTGCGCGCATAGCGTCCTGCACCACGGCGACCGGGCGCCGTTTCGCCAGCGTGACAATTTCTGGCTTTTTGTGATGGGCCGTCTGAAGCCCGGCTGGACGCTCGCGCAAGCAACCGAGCAATTGCAAGCCATCAGCCCTGCCCTGATGCGAACTACCGAACCCGGTGGCTACAGTCAATCCGCGCTGGATACATATCTTGAGTTCCGGCTAGAAGCCCTACCCGGCGCGAATGGCGTGAGCGGAGCCCGGGAGAGCTACGGCACGCCGCTCTCGGTTTTGTTCGGCGTGACAGGTTTTGTTCTCCTCATCGCGTGCGCCAACCTGGCTAATCTGACGCTTGCACGCGCCAGCGCTCGAGAGCGCGACTTCGCCATACGAGCAGCGCTAGGCGCTAGCCGTAGCCGCCTCATGCGTCTGGTCTTATCGGAAAGCTTGTTGCTTGCTCTGTGCGGCGCGGACCTCGGATTGTACATCGCGCAAACGCTCAGTTCGGCGATCGTCCGCTTCCTCACGACCGAAGAAAATCCCCTGTACCTCGAAATTTCGCTCGACTGGCGCATGATCGGCTTCACCTCGCTGGCAACCATAGGGGTCTGCCTGGCGCTGGGTCTCGTGCCAGCGCTCCGCAGCGCGCGCAGTATGCACTGGGTTATACACATCAATCGACGCCGCTTTGGTTTTCAACGGCTGCTCGTCGTCGTCCAAATCGCGGCTTCGCTCGGTCTGGTCGCGGCCGCCTTACTGTTCGTGCGCAGTTTTCGCGCTCTCGTCACGCTCGATCCCGGCTTTCGTGAACAGGGGATCTTGCTGGCATCTTTTGACATGTCCCGCCTCGCGCCGAGTCCCCAGGCGGCCCGCTCGTATCAACGCCAATTGCTCGATCAGGTTCGTTCCTCACGGCTCGTCGAAACAGCGCTTCCACTAGCAACTTTCTCATCGGTGGCGGCATGTGGAGCCTCGGCATCGACGTGAACG
>Ga0193753_10003552_pt1 | contig 11478 bp, 6 predicted proteins | sample H1c2metaG_FD_144925 | JGI IMG/M metagenome (GOLD analysis project Ga0193753, IMG submission 144925) | Soil microbial communities from a riparian zone of the East river system, Colorado, United States - H1c2 | ecosystem: Environmental > Terrestrial > Soil > Riparian zone | place: USA: East River... | reverse complement strand
TGCGCCGTATCTAAACCTCTCGAGTTGGCGACGATAGTCTGGGGGTAACGCGGATCCGGCAATGTGTATGAGCTGACGTGGAGTTATATCCGCCAGGATGACGTCTGCATGAGGCAGCTGCGTAACCTCGTGATTGGTCTCGATGGAAGCGCCGAAGGATTCGAGGTGGCGAGCGAGCGTGTCTGTGAGCGTCTGGGCTCCCCCGCGGACGATGGGCCAACCGGACGCGTGTCCTGCGGCCATCAGGACAAGGCCGACTGCAGCGGAGGTCATTTGGTCCAGTGATAGTACCGAGTGAGCAGACATTCCGGCGAAGAGTGCGCGCGCTCGTAGGCCAGAGAAGTGTGAGCGGGCAAACAGTGCTGCGGGTTGAAGCGCTGAGAGGCCGAACCGCGCGAGCAGAAGTGGATGCTGAGGGATATGCTGGATGGGTCTGAAAATCTCTTGAACCAGATCGGGGAAATGGCTGACTAATGGTTCAAAGAGCGAGCGGTACTTGGGGCGATCGAGTGGATCAAGATTGGCGACGGTGTCGTCGATAGAATGTTCGAGGAGAACAGCACTGCCGTCGTCGAGTGGATGAGCGCATGGAACTGGTGGTTCGATCCACGGTATTTCGATGGGAAGCGAGCGGAAGAACGGGCTCGCGATGCCCATCGGATAGACGGAAGACCCGAGATCATGCCGGTAGCCTGGCAGCGTAATCTCTCCAGTGGAACAGGCTCCTCCGATCTGGCTGTTGCGTTCGAGAACTGTAGTTGCAATTCCGGCAGAGGCAAGGACAATCGCCGCCGAAAGACCGTTTGGGCCGGAACCGATGATGGTGGCGGTTGCCATAAAAGAGCGGTGAGATTGATGCTGTGTAGCTGCGTTTCAAGTATGTAACAACTTCAGGAATCTAAAGCGAACGACGATGCAAAAGATCATAAGCGCTTATCGCTATCTGTTCGATGCGGAATATGGCTCCGTGAATCACTTTCTCGGGCGCTGGATATTCCTGCGAGGGCTTGGGTTGATCTACTTTTCAGCATTCTATGCGCTTCTCTTCCAGGTGCGCGGGCTGATCGGATCGCAAGGCATTCTTCCGGCGGTTGAGTATTTGCAGGCTGCGCAAAATCTGGGAGCTCTGCGTTTCTGGTATGTTCCTACGCTTCTCTGGTTCTCTGGCAGCGACCACATGTTGATGGCCATTTGCTGGATCGGATTGATCGCGTCGCTAATTCTTGTTGCGAATGTTTTGCCGCGCGTTATGCTGCTTGTCTGCTTCATTTGTTTCGTTTCGTTTGTCAGTGCAGCGCAAGACTTCTCTGGTTACCAATCTGACGGCATGCTGCTGGAGGCTGGTTTCCTCTCACTGTTTCTTGCCCCTCGTGGAATCTTTCCCGGTTTTGCGATAAGCCAGCCTATTGCTCGAACACCGATGTTTCTGCTGCTGTGGGAGTGGTTTCGAATTTACTTTGAGTCAGGTCTGGTCAAGCTCATGAGCGGCGATCCGACATGGCGCAACCTGACGGCTCTTTATGAGTACTATCAGAACGGTCCGCTGCCTACGTGGATTGGCTGGTATCTACAGCATCTTCCGAACTGGTTTCACATCGCTACCGCAGCAGCCACACTGGTGATGGAGCTCATCCTGGTGTGGATGGCTTTTCTTCCGCGCCCCTGGAAGATCGCTTGTTTCTTCATTGTCACGCTGTGGCAGGTCGGGGTTATTGCGACGGCGAACTATACCTTTCTTAACTACCTCGTTCTCATACTGGCGATCCTCCTTCTCGACGATGCGTTTTTGAAGCGTATTTTTCCACAGCGCTGGCAGGCGAATCTCAACCGCGAGATACATGCTGCGACAGTCCCGAGAGAGTCAAGCCTGAACAGCGAGGAAGATGGGGTTCCGATTGAAGTAAGGCGTTGGCCATCGATCCGTGCCGCCATTCTTGCAGGTATGCTGACCTGGATTTTCTACGCGACTACTGTTCCTCTGGTGCAGATGTTCTGGCGTGGCGCTCCGCTTCCCACAAAACCTGTGGAGGCACTCGACCCTTTCCGCATTGCGAATGTGTATGGGCTGTTTGCCGTGATGACACCGCATCGATATGAGATCGAGTTTCAGGGATCGAACGATGGAGAGCACTGGGTTGCATATCCCTTCCGCTATAAGCCGCAGGAAGTGAATGACCGTCCTCGCATCTATGCGCCGTATCAACCTCGGTTCGACTGGAACCTCTGGTTTGCCTCGCTTGGTCCGTGGCGACAAAATCTGATGGTTCCGAAGACCGAAGAGCTGCTGCTTGAAAACAATCGAGATCTACTCGGACTGTTTGCCGGCAACCCATTTCCCGATGCTCCTCCACGTCTGGTTCGTGCCGTGCTCTGGCAGTACTGGTTCAGCACACCGGCACAGAAGCGTACCGAAGGGGCATGGTGGCGTCGCCAGTTCCTGGGACTGTACGCTCCGACGCTCACTCGGCTTCCCAATGGCCGTTTCGGGATCGTAGATCAGCCCTCTCTGTGATTTGGGCATTCGTGATCGGTACACCCCTCCCCTATACCCGCCGGATAAGTGGGCTTATTTACAACGATATACACGTTTTATACAAGCCAAATTCTTGCAAATAAAAGACTTACGGGTAAATTCGTGCAAATAAACCACTTATTCTCTTCCTTTTGCTTAAAGCAAGAATCCCGTCACCTGACGGGATTCTTATAGGCTGTACTTTCTAAGTATAGCGGAGTGAAGCAAACTCTTTTGCAATCTCGATGTCGTTTGTTATTAGTGAGATAGGCTGTTTTGGGGCTTGACAAGAAAATCGCGGCACCGATCTGTGGATTTTCCCGAATTACTGACCTCTGGCTTAAACCGAAACGGGCTCCGATTGAACTGGAGCCCGTCTGAGTATCGTGTCTAGATGCTTAGAAGAACAGCTTGGCGGTGAACTGCATCTGTCTCGGACCGTAGAGCGTGCTCGAAGTCGAGCTCGGTGAGCCGAAGGCCGAGGCGGCGTTGGTGACGAACGGAATAATGTCCGTCGTGTTGTTGTATTGGAAGGCTGTCGTGTTGTAGCTGAGAATCTGCTTCCGGTTGACGACGTTGAATGCCTCCACGAAGACCTGCATCTTGATGTTCTCGTGGATAGCGAAGTCGCGGGAGAGGCGAGCGTCGATGTTGCGAACGCCATTGCTGGGGAAAGAGTTGCGCCTAAACTGCGGAGCGCGACCTGCTGAGGGGGAGGGGCTGTTGCCAACCGCACCGCCAGTGGCACCGCCCTCGATACCGCCTGAGGCGTTGCCGCTCATACCTGCGGTGAGCGGGAGACCGGTCTGCAGAGTTGCGGTTCCAGAGAGGCCCCAGCCGTTGGCGGCAAGGCTGGCGTAGTGGTTCGCGATACTAAACCTGGGAGCCCAGACGATGCTGCCCACGAAGCGGTTGCGCATGTCGAGGTCGGACCGGCTGTACTCGCTGAGGGTGGCGGGGTTCTTCAGGTTGAAGGGATCGAGAATGGTGTCGGTGCCGTTGAAGGTACCAAACTGACCGGGGACCTGACCACCGTCGATGGCCTTCGACCAGGTGTGATTGATGAGCACTTCAACGTCGTGGCTGAAGGGCTTGCGAATGGTGAACGCTCCAGAGTTATACCAGGAGTTGATACCGCTGTAGCCGACGAGGATACCGCCATCGTTGGGAGACGGACGGCTAAGAGTGTTGGAGTAGAAGGGCACCGTGATAGTGCTGGTGACCGGGCCGGTGGCCGAAGACCTGATCTGATAGGTGCGGGTAAGACTGGTACGGGGCTGATTGGCATCGATAAAGTAAGGCAGACGCATGCCGCGAGTACCAACGTAGGCGATGGTGAGGCTGATGTGGCCGGGGAGCTCCTGCTCTACGGCCAAGTCCATGGAGTGGGTGTATGGGTTGGTGAAGCTGGGATCCTGACCGCGGAAGGCAAGCTTCTGTGCTCCCACTCCTGTGCTCTGAACCGACGGAGCTACCGCACCTGCGAAGGGGGCCGCGAGCGGAAGGCCCGGAGGCGTAAAGAGAACGCCGATGTCGACGGGGGAGCCGGGCAGGTAACTGTAGTTGACCGGGGTTGCGGTTGGGTCTTTGGGCGCCGACTGAGTGACATTCAAGGAATATTGCTGCTGGAAGACGCCATTTTCCACGCGTGTGGCATAGAACGTGGAGTTGGAAGTAAGGCCATAGAAGATGCCGTAGCCACCGCGAACGACGGTGCCGTTGTGGGGCGACCATGCGAAGCCGACACGGGGCTGAATCATCTTGTAATTGATATTGATGGTTCTGGTGTAGAAGTTACCGATCGGGGAAGGTACGCCATTGAAGCTGGTGGTGTACGGATTTGGCGGCTGAGGCACGAGCTGGGTGTCATACCGAAGACCGGCATTGACGGTCAGGTTGCTGGTGGCTTTCCAGTTGTCCTCGACAAAGCCCGCGATGTCCTTATTCCAGAAGTCATCAGCGCCAATGTGGGTGATGGGGTCGTTGACCTGCGTAAAGGTGCTGTAGTGCCGTCCGCCGTTGACGCCGTACACGTCCTGGACCCAGTTGGCGAAGGCGGCGCCCTGGCCGCTGATGGCTGTAGCTCCAGAGCAAGGAGTTACGCCCTGCTGTGCCGGATTAAGGCACTGGTTGTTGAGAGCAGCGTAGCTGTAGACGCCGCCACCCTGGAAGAGATTGGCGAGGTACTCGTGGATGAGGTTAACGTCGACGCCAAATTTGAGATTGTGATTGCCCATGAGCTTCGAGACCGTATCGGAGATCTGCCAACGGTGCTCGTCGGGGAAGGCGAGACGAGGCAGGGCATTCGGCATGCCGTAACCCTGGACACCGGAGATGGTGACCGAGGGTCCGGGGGCGTTGGCAGAGGTGACTTCGAGGTCGCGGCCCCACTGAAAGCGGAGGGCGTTGGTCATCGTGGGAGTGATTACAGACTCCCAGTTGGAGATGAAGTAACGCTGGTGGAAGTCGGAGCGTCCGTTGGTCGAAGCAGAACTGGCGTTCGCGGTGGTGGCGGTGTTGTAGCCATTTGGGAGCCTGTAGTTCTGGAAGAGGAACTCTGCGCTGACGTGATTGTTGCCGTTGAGCTGGTAATCGAGCCGCGGAAAGAAGATGTCCTGCTTGAGTTCACGAGGTGCCGGACCGCTGAGACCGTTGAGATAGGCCTTGGCTGCGTCACACTGAGAACCGCTGATGGGTGCAGGGCAGGCGAAGGTGGAGATTGGCGACGTAGAGCTGTAGAGCAATGGGCTGGAACGGCGGAAGCCATCGTAGGTGAAGAAGTAGAAGAGTTTGTCTTTGAGGATGGGACCACCGACCGAGCCACCGAACTGGTGCTGCTGGTGGACGGCGGGCTCGAGGAGAGCTGGATTGGCTCCGGGCTGGCGACCGTTGTACTTGGTGAGCGGATCGAGCGCATTCAGCGAAGGATAGCGGAGGTAGTAGAAGAGATCGCCGTGGATGGCGTTGGTGCCGGACTTGGAGATGGCGTTGATCTGTCCGCCGGCGGCCTGACCGAATTCGGCGGAGTAGCCCGAGGTGGAGGATTCGAACTCCTTGATGGAGTCCTGCGGGAAGACATAGGGAGCGCCGATAGCGCGGCCACGGGCCTCGGAGAAGAAGGCCTGCTGGTTGTTGGCTCCGTCGACCAAATTGGTGTTGTAAAGGCCGGAGATACCGCGGTAGGAGATGAGACCAGAGTTGCCGTCGGGAACTACGTTGGTGCCAAGGAGAATGAAATTATCGTAGCGGCGGCCGTTGACGGGCAGATTTGCGACCAATTCCTGGCTGACGGTCTGCGATACCTGGGTCTTCAAGGTGTCGATCAGCGGCGAGGCGTCGGTGACTGTGACCTCGGTGGCCGTGGAGCCTGCAGGCAGAGCGACATCGACCGTGAGAACCTGACCGACAGTCAGGACGAGGTTCTGGCGGTTTACTTTGCCGAAGCCAGCAGCGGTAGCAACGACTTCATAGCGGCCGGGCTGGAGGAAGGTGGAGGTGAATTCGCCGGAGCTGTTGGTGGTGACGGTACGTGCGGCCCCTGTATCCGTTGCAGTGATGATGACGTTGGCGCTGGGAACGATCGCACCGGAGGCGTCGGTAACTATACCCGAGATGGTGCCGGTTCCGGCGGTCTGCGCGATAGTGGGGGAGACGGCGAAGACAGCAAAGATAGCTGTCAGGACAAGGGCGAGCAGACGCTTCCGGTCGGAAAGAAGATGCATGGTACTGGGCTCCTTGAAAGTAAAGCGACACCGATTAAAAAGGTACGGTGTGCGTATTGGGTGCGTTCCATTTCGGATTCGGGATGTGATGTCCCCGCGAATCATTTGGCTGCAACCTGAGATTGGAAATTTGTATTACATCTACGCTCAGGCTTGGGGCCTGTCCGTGTCAAGGGGCACTCTGTCAACTTTCGGTAACAAAAGGGTTTTAGCGCCTATTTTGCATAGCTTGGTATTTGGTCGAAGGGGCCGATTTTGGCTGCGGTCGCTAGCTTTAGTGGAGCTGATTCGGGATTACAGCGTACTGGATCAGGAGCTCGAAGGGGACGATCTTGAGGGTGGCCTCGTGGGTGGCTTCGAGGATGATGGGGCAGGCTGCTCCAGCTTGCTGGACCTGGAGCCAGCGGGCAGCGCAGACGCACCAGCGGTCGCCGGGCTTGAGGCCAGCGAAGCCGTGTTGGGGCATGGGCGTGCTGAGGTCGTTGCCGAGTGCTTTGGAAGCCGCTAGAAATCGGGCGTCGACGACACAGCAGATGGTGTGGACGCCGAGATCGTCGGGACCGGTCTCGCAACAGCCGGTACGGTAGAAGCCGGTCATGGGCTCGCAGCCGCAGGTATCGAGGGGCTGGCCGAGGACGTTTTTGCCGCGGGCCTTGATTGGCTCTGTTTCAGGCATGTGTGGGTTAAGTATCCCATTTTTCTTTGGAGCGAGTCTGGTTTTGGTGCTGATTTTTTCTGGTGTGTTTTTTTGAACGACTTTCCGGGAAATTGAGCTGTAAACGTGGTTTTTTGGTGGACAGAGCGTGGTGAAATGCATGGTAAAGATGGTTTGCTGACATACGTTTTTTAGGGGCTGTGGATTTTGCAGTTTCGTGGGATTTATTTTGGAGGGCTTGCGAGTAGGCACTCGGGTCGCTTCGCTCCCCTCGTGAAATGCGACGGTTCTTCGCTGCGCTCAGAATGACAAGCAACGACAACGGCAAATACAGGGATTCTTCGCTGCGCTCAGAATGACGACGGTAGAACAAACAACTGCAACGACCGAGTCAACGACAAAAGCAGATCCCCTGCGGGGATGACAAACAAGAAAAGCAAAGGACAACTAGGTTACGGGCGATGTTGGTGGGCGTGAGATAGTTAGGGTGGAGGCTGGATGGAGTTGAACGCTTGAAGATTGCGGTGATTACGCAATATTTTCCTACGTCGGAGCAGCCATGGGCGGGGCACTCTGCGTATCAGACGCTGCGGTGGCTGGCGCGGTGGAATGAGATGAAGGTCTTCTATCCGGCAGTGCGGTATCCGAAGCGGCTGACCCCGGCCACGGGGCAGAAGTCCAGGCTGGATGTTGGGTATCGGCCTGATGGGGTGGAGGTGCAGTACATTCCTTATCCGGCGCTTCCGGCGGTATCGCGGCCTTTGAATGGCTGGGTGGCTTCGGGGCGGTTGCTGCCATATGTGCGAAGATTTGGGCCGGAGATCATTTTGAATTACGTGGTGTATCCGGATGGATATGCGGCGCTGAGAGTGGGTAAAGCACTAGGGGTGCCGGTGGTGGTGACGGCGATTGGGTCGGATTTGAATCGGATTCCCGATCCTCTGTGTGGAGCGTTGACTCGCAAGACGCTGCGGGAGTCGGATGGAGTGATTACCGTAAGCGGGGATTTGCGGAAGACGGCGATTTTGTTGGGTGCCGATGCGGGGAAAAGCCATGCGATTTTGAATGGGTGCGATACTTCGGTCTTCTTCAACAGGGATAAGGGTGAGGCGCGGGTTGCGTTGGGGATCGAGCCAAGCGAAGAGGTCGTAGCGTATGTGGGGCGGATGGATGTGAGGAAGGGGCTGCGGGAGTTGATTGAGGCGGTGGCTTCGCTGCATGAGAAGAGGCCCGGGCTGCGATGCTATCTGGTGGGAGATGGATCGGATGAGGGTATGTTGCGAGAGTTGATTGCGCAGAAGAGTGCGGGTGAGTATGTGAAGTTGATGCCTCCGTGCAGGACGGATGGGGTGGCGCAGTGGATGGCGGCGGCAGATTTGGTGACTCTGCCCAGCTATAAGGAAGGGTGCCCGAATGTGGTGCTGGAGGCGCTGGCTGCGGGGCGGCCAGTTGTTGCGAGTAACGTTGGGGGAATTCCGGAGTTGATGGACGACTCGAGCGGGCGGCTGGTTCCGGCAATGGATGCGGGTGCGCTGGCTGCGGCTTTGGATGAAGTACTGGCTGCGAAGTGGTCGGGAGATGAGATTGCTACACGGCATCAGCGTGGGTGGGGTGATGTGGCGCGGGATGTACAGCAGATGCTCGAAGGTGTTCTTAGGGCGACACCGACGAAGGCGAAGTAAGTGCCTGCGAAGACTTCAGATATCAACAAACGCACTTGAAACCGGTGGGCCCTGGAACGTTGTGTAGGCGGGCTAAATAAATGGTATTGTGTGTGCGACCAATACCCGGGACTCCAGACACAACTGAACGAGGTGCCACGATGAACCGACGAGTCGCGTTTTGCGCAGATGGAACGTGGGATGGAACGAACAACAATACAAACGTTTTTAAGATTTCGAACGCAATCTCCTCCATTCCGGGAGTGCAGTATAAGTTTTACGATTCGGGTGTTGGAGCGGATGGGACGCCGATCGAGAAGCTGGCTGGTGGAGCGTTTGGGGAAGGCCTGTTCCAGAAGGTCAAGGATGGATATACGAGGATTGCCGACGTTTATGAGGATCAGGATGAGATCTTCATCTTCGGATTCAGCCGAGGGGCATACACGGCGCGCAGCATCGCAGGCATGATTGCGGCGTGCGGACTTCCTACGAATAATCCCGATATCAATCTGGTGAATACGGCGTTTGAGGCGTATAGGAACAAGGATCAGAGAGCGACGTTGCTGGCGACGCTGGGTGCATACGGGATGGTGAATGCCCCAATCACGATGGTTGGAGTGTGGGATACGGTTGGGTCGCTGGGGATACCTGCAATATTTGGCGGTGTGGATCCGCTGCAGTTTGGGTTTCTGGACACGGGTCTTAATCCGCGGATCTTACATGCGTACCATGCGGTGGCGATTGATGAGAAACGGATAGAGTTTCCGCCGACGCTGTGGACGACGACGCCGGGGCCGAATCAGACGATCTCGCAGGTGTATTTTTGCGGAGTTCACTCGGATGTCGGAGGAGGGTACGCGGACGATCGACTTCGGGGTCGGCGCTGTCGGACATCACTCTGAGCTGGATGATGAGTAAGGCGCAGGCGCTGGGGCTTGTGTTCGATCCGGTTGCGATAGCTAAGTATTATCCGTCGGCTGCAAAGAATGCCCTGGATACAAAGCACGAATCGTGGAATCCGCTATGGCTATTTCCTAAGCCTCGGCAAATTGATGCAAAGGTTACGCTGGCGAACAGCGTTTTGCTGCGCTGTCAACATGACAACAGCTATCGGCCTTGTAATTTGAGCCTGCTGGCCACTGGTCTTCCGGCGGCTGGATACGCCGCGGAGGCGGTGGTTGTGGATTGAGTTATTGGCTGCAGCTCATCCGAGATTTTCGAGGACGGACTGGATGTGATCGGCGGCCCAGAGCAGGTCTTCCTTCTCGATGATGAGAGGGGGAGCGAAACGGATGACATTGTCGTGGGTCTCTTTGCAGAGAATGCCTTCGCGCATGAGGGCTTCGCAGATGGGGCGGGCGGGACCGTTAAGTTCGATGGCGATCCAGAGGCCGCGGCCCCGGATTTCGCGGATGTGGGGGCTCTTGATCTGCTTGAGGCGAGCTAAGAAAAAGGTGCCTAGTTCGGCGGAGCGGTCGGCGAGGCGCTCTTCGACGATAACTTTGATGGAGGCTCGGGCTACGGCGCAGGCCATGGGGTTGCCACCGAAGGTGCTGCCGTGGTCGCCGGGGCGGAGGACGCCGAGGACTTCGCGTGAGGCGAGGACTGCGGAGACGGGATAGAAGCCACCAGCGAGGGCCTTGCCCACTATGAGGACGTCGGGGGTGATGTTTTCGTGCTGGTAGGCGAAGAGCTTGCCGGTGCGGCCGAGGCCGGACTGGATCTCGTCGGCCATGAAGAGGACGTTGTTCTGTTTGCAGATGGCGGAGGCTTCGGTGAGGAAGCCGTCGGGTGGGATGAGGACGCCGGCTTCGCCCTGAATGGGTTCGACGAGGAATGCACAGGTGTTGGGGGTGATGGCTGCGCGGAGTGCGGCGGCATCGCCAAAGGGGATCACCTTGAAACCGGGGAGGAAGGGGCCGAAGCCTTCGCGGTATTGCTCGTCGGTAGAGAAGCTAACGATGGAGATGGTGCGGCCGTGGAAGTTGTTGGCGCAGACGATAATCTCGGCCTGATTAGCGGGGATGCCTTTGACCTGATAGCCCCACTTGCGGGCGATCTTGAGGGCAGACTCGACGGCCTCGGTGCCGGAGTTCATGGGGAGGGCCATCTCGAAGCCGGTGAGGTTGTGGAGCTCCTCGTAGAAGAGCGGGAGTTGATCGTTGCGGAAGGCGCGCGAGGTGAGGGTGACTTTGTGGGCCTGCTCGAGCATCGCGGCCATGATGACGGGATGGCAATGGCCCTGATTGACGGCGGAGTAGGCGGCGAGGCAGTCGAGGTAGCGGCGGCCTTCGACGTCGTAGACCCAGACGCCTGAGGCGCGCTCGACGACTACGTCGAGGGGTTTGTAGTTTTTGGTGCCGTACTGCTCTTCAAGCGCAATGAAGTGCTCGGTTAAGGCATGTGTGTCTTGCTGTAAAACGGTGGCTGCCATATCGATCGCCTGACCTTTTCCCAAAGACATCTGATTTGTTTCTGTGTTTGGCCTATTATTCCACGGCTGCTGCTACAGGAGCGAGATGACCTACTCGTGTGAGCAAAGAAAACGGCACGATTCGTGATGAATCGTGCCGTCGTGATGATGAAGCGAGGTTACTTTGCGGCTAAAGCTAGCTGCTGCTGGTATTCCTCGTAGGGGCCCTTGTGGTCGGTGATTTGGAAGTTGGTGGGGCCGCCTTCGAAGTGCCAGATGCGGGTGCCGGCTTCTTCGATCAGGTCCTGGTCGTGGGTGACGAGGAAGACGGTGCCTTCGTACTTCTGGATGGCCTGGTTGAGGGCGTTGATGCTCTCGAGGTCCAAGTGGTTGGTGGGTTCGTCGAGGACGAGGACGTTGGGCTTCTGCAGCATGATCTTGCAGAAGAGCAGACGGGCGGCTTCGCCTCCGGAGAGTGCGTCGGTCTTCTTGAGGCCCTCTTCGCCGCGGAAGAG
>Ga0193753_10003551_pt1 | contig 11482 bp, 10 predicted proteins | sample H1c2metaG_FD_144925 | JGI IMG/M metagenome (GOLD analysis project Ga0193753, IMG submission 144925) | Soil microbial communities from a riparian zone of the East river system, Colorado, United States - H1c2 | ecosystem: Environmental > Terrestrial > Soil > Riparian zone | place: USA: East... | reverse complement strand
CCGTTCGGGAGGACCTCGCGAATGATGGCTGGTGAACTCACCGGAGTCTCAGCTTACCGGCTCGCTGGCGGAAGACACCACCGCTCGTCAACGCCATGCGCGAACCAGCTGCAAAGTATTGATATAATAGGGATTTAGAAGACAAAAGTGATGATATCACGCGCGGGCGAGCCACCGCAATCGAAAAGCCCCGTCGACCTGGCCGAGCTCGATCCGCCGGAGCTCGCGGCAGCCCTGGTTTCCCGGGGCGAGCAGGCGTTCCACGCCCAACAGATCTACCGCTGGATCTACCGCCGCGGCCAGACCGACGTGGACCAGATGACCGACCTGTCGCGGGCGCTCCGCGGGCGGCTCCGGGAAGAGTTCATCATCTCGACGCCCAAAGTCCGCAGCGAGCAACTGTCTGCCGATGGCACCCGGAAGTTCGTCCTGGAACTGGCGGACGGACGGTCCATCGAGTCGGTCTTCATCCCCGACACGCCATCGATGACCTTCTGCGTCTCGACACAGGTCGGATGCGCGATGTCGTGCGGGTTCTGCCTGACCGGCAAAATGGGCTTGGTCCGCAACCTGACGGCTGGGGAGATCGCCGGCCAGGTACGCGTGCTCGCGGCAGCCACGAACCTGCTCGACAAGCGATTCAATATCGTGCTCATGGGGATGGGCGAGCCGCTCCACAACTACGAGCCCACGATGAAGGCGCTGCGCATGCTGCACGCCGAACACGGGCTGGCGGTGTCACCGCGGCGTGTCACCCTCTCCACCGTCGGGATCGTGCCCGGCCTCGAACGGCTGGCGCACGAGCCGCTGATGCCCAACCTGGCGATCTCGCTCCACGCCACAACCGACGAACAGCGCACGGCGCTCGTGCCGCCGAATCGGAAATATCCGCTGGCGGCGCTGCTCGAGGCGTGCCGCAAATTCCCGCTGAACCGGCGGTCGCGGATCACCTTTGAGTACGTGATGCTCGCTGGCGTCAACGACTCGCTCGAGGACGCCCATCGCCTGGTCGGGCTCCTGGCGGGGATGAAGGCGAAAGTGAATCTCATTCCCCTCAACGCCGCGCCGGGCATCGACTTCACCCGCCCCTCCGACGAGCGTGTCGAGCGCTTTGCGCAAGTGCTCGCCGACCGCCACATGACGGTGTCCGTACGCAAGAGCCGTGGCCGCGATATTCGCGCGGCGTGCGGACAGCTGATCGTCGAAGGCGGCACGAAGGCGTCGGCCGGCCAGCAGATGGCCCTGCTGCTGCGCTGATGTCGGCGGGGCTGGAGCCCCGTCCTACGCACGTAGTAGGGGCAGGTCTTCAGACCTGCCCTCATCTACATGATCACGAAGCGCGGCACCAGCTCGTACGACGGCACTTGCGCCGCCTCCATGCTGGGGCTTTCGCGGATCTGCTGACGCGTCAGCGACACCTTTACCTGCTGGTTGGACCAGTCGATGGCGCTGACCGATTCCGGGGAAACCGCCACCCACTTGCCGCCAAGCCAGTTGCTCGTGTCCACGACGAGGTAGCGCACTTGCCAGGTCGACTCATCCAGCAGGAAGTCGTCGATGTGCCCGACGTCACCGTCGGTGGCGTGCACGTGAAAACCCTGAATGAGCGACAGTCGATGCACCATGCCGCGATCTTAGTCCGCCGGTATTGACGGGCTTGGATCCAGCTCGTGCGTTTCACGGGGACGAGGCGCGCCGCCCTCCCCTCGCGCGCTGGCAGTCTCGGGCCCGGTGACTTCGACCCGGATCCATTCGTTCCTCGTGCACGGATGATCGAGACGCAGGCGCAGGTAGTTGTCGGTGACGGCGGTATTGCCGTCGTCGACGACGAGCGCACGCCGGATCGCGCCGAGCTGCGACGCGCGGAACGCGCGGGTCAAGCGCTCGCCAATGGCGCGCACCGCCGCACTTCGCTGACGCACCACCACCGGGTCGGGAAGGCCCTCGAGCACGCTGGCTTCGGTCCCGGGACGATGAGAGTACGGAAACACGTGAAGGTGGGTGAGCGGCGAGCCCGACAGATAGCCGGTGAGCTCGCCGATGTGACGATCGGTCTCGCCCGGAAATCCGACGATCACGTCCGAGCCGATCGAGGCGTGCGGCATGCGCTCACGAATGCCGTCGACGAGGTCGCGGTAGTAGGCGCCTGAGTACGGGCGCCGCATGGCGGCAAGCATCTCGTCGGACGCGTGCTGGAGCGGCAGATGGAAATGGGGTGCGAGCCGCGGCGACGACGCCACCGCTTCCACAAGGGCAGGGCTGCAATCCATGGGCTCGAGTGAGCTGATCCGAAAGAGCACGTCATCACGCCACTCGCCGAGCATGCGCACCAGCGACAGGAGCGAGGACCCATCGGCGAGGTCGCGACCGTACGACCCGAGGTGGACGCCGGTCACCGCAATCTCTTTGTACCCGGCCCCGACCGCGCGGGTCACCGCCGCGCGCACGTCCCGCATCGGCTGCGATCGTCCCGCGCCTCGCGTCGTGGGGATGATGCAATAGCTGCAGCGCTCGTCGCAGCCGGTCTGCACGCGCAACGTCAGCGCGGTGCGCCCGGCAACGCCGGGCTCGAGCCAGAGGCCGCACGGCCCGTCGCCGTCATGGAACCGCTGCGCAGTCGTGAAGCCGCGCGTCTGGGCCAATTCGGCGGCCAGGTGCTCCTTCTCGGGATTGCGGACGACACGCACGACGTTCGGCAGGGCGCTCAGCTCGTCGGGACGGCGCGTGGCATAGCAGCCGGTGACGATGACCTCCGCCGACGGATTGTCGCGACCCACGCGACGGATCGCCTGCCGCGCGCCTTGGTCGGCGGCGGCCGTCACCGAGCAGGTGTTGACGATCACGACATCGGCCTCGCGTGCCGTCGCGCTCACGGCGCCGCGCGCCCGCAGCTCGCCCTCCATTTGAAGCGAGTCGGCCTGGTTCACACGGCAACCGAACGTGATGACGGCGTACTTCACGGCTGGTGTTCGATCCCGGCCGCCAGGGCCTTGCGGCCGATGTCGGTGCGGTACTGCATCCCCTCGAACCGGATCTCCTGCACGGCACGGTACGCCACACCGACGGCGTTCTGATACGAGGGGCCACGTCCCACGACGGTGAGCACACGGCCACCCGATGTGACGACCACGTGATCACGCCAAGCGGTACCCGCATGAAACACCAGCGCGCCGGATACCGCCTCGGCCTCGGCCAGCCCTGCGATGACGCGGCCCGACTCTGCCGACTCCGGATATCCGGCCGACGCGACGACGACACCGACGTGGCGCTCCGGGTGGATCTTCGCCGCGCGTGTCGGCAGCGTGCCCGTGGCCGCCGCCATCAACAGATTCGGCAGGTCTTCGTCCAGCATGGGCAGGATGACCTGCGCTTCCGGATCGCCGAAGCGCACGTTGAACTCCACCACTTTGGGGCCGTCGGCGGTGAGCATGAGTCCAACGTACAAGAAGCCGCGGAAGGGATTGCCCTCCTGCCGCATGCCATCGAGAACGGGTTCGACGATCTCCTCGATCACGCGCTGCTCGACGGCAGCCGTGATGAGCGGGCTTGGGGCAAACGCACCCATGCCACCCGTGTTCGGCCCACGGTCGTGATCGAAGATCCGCTTGTGGTCCTGTGCCGACGACATGGGCACGAACGAGCGACCATCGGCGAGCACGAAGTACGAAGCCTCCTGCCCGACCAGAAACTCCTCGAGCACCACGCGGTCGCCGGCCGACCCGAAGCGGCGATCGACCATCACCTCGCGCACCGCACTCTCGGCGGCCGCGCGGTCGGCGGCGATGACAACACCCTTGCCCGCGGCCAGGCCATCCGCTTTCACGACGACGGGCACTCCGAGCTCGCCCCGGGCGAGTGCATCGAGTGCCTCCTCGGCCGTCGCGCAGTCGAGAAAGCGCGCCGTAGGCACGCGGTGCCGCGCCATGAAGTGCTTGGCGAAGGCCTTGCTCGACTCGAGAGCCGCCGCGGCCATGGTGGGCCCGACAATCGGGCGCCCGCTGGCGGCAAAGAGGTCGGCTACGCCGGCACTGAGAGGCAGTTCGGGGCCGACCACGGTGAGATCCACTCCCTCGCTGTCGGCGACGGCGAGCAACTCGGCCGGCTTCGACACATCCGCCGGAAGACAGCGGCCCAGGCGCTCGATCCCGGGATTGCCGGGCGCACACACGACCTCAGCACCCCCACGTCCCGCGCCGAGCGTCCACGCCATCGCGTGCTCGCGGCCACCGCCGCCTACGATGAGAATCTTCATCTGCGCTCGACAAAAAGGAACGGCGCAAGCCGTTCCGGGAGACAAGGCGTCAAGCCGTTTCGGTCGATCCGGTCGACAGGAGAATCCTGAGAAGGCGCCCCAAACCAGCTAGCCAGAATGGGTTACGAGCGATAGGTGCCTCGCCCGCAAGAGGACCGAACAAAGGACGGGATCTCTTTATACGCCACAGCGTGAGTAGTTGTTGACGTCCGGCCCAGTTGCGCCTAGAATCCGCGCCTGCCTGTGATAGCCTACTGTATTCGCCACTTTGTGAACGGTCACACAGACAGTGCCAACTGCCGTTGAGGGGGTGTATCAGGCGTGGCTGAGGTCAAGATTCAGGAGGGTGAGTCCATCGAGAGCGCCCTCCGTCGCTTCAAGAGGAAGGTCCAGCAGGAAGACATCATCAAGGACATCAAGAAGCATTCCTTCTACTTGAAGCCAGGTGACAAGCGGAGAGCCAAGCAGGCTCTAGCGCGGAAGCGCAACCGTAAGAAGCTCCGACGCGAGTTGGAGTAAGACCCACAGGACGACGAGCTCACGAGGTGGCGACCGATGGAGTTCCAAGACAAGTCCCTGAGGTGCGTGGATTGCAGTAACGAGTTCATCTGGACGGCAGGCGAGCAGCTCTTCTTCGCCGACAAGCAGTTCAAGAACGAACCGAAACGATGCAAGTCATGCAAGGCCAAGAGGGCCAGTCGAACACTCTCGGGCCCGGGTAACGGGCGCAGCGAGGGATTCGGCAGGGAGCGCGTCGAAACACAGGCGACGTGCTCGGCGTGCGGAAAGGACACCACGGTGCCGTTCCGCCCGACTCAAGGCCGCCCGATTTTCTGCAAGGAGTGCTTCCAGCAACGGAAGTTCGCCGGCGCAACCGGGGTATAGCGGGGGAAGCGACGCGGGACACTATCGGTCGCCACTAGATCTCGGCGACACTACATTCGCACGGCGCCGGGCCAGGCGAGAGCCTGGCCCTTCGTTTGTCCGTTCCAGCCCCGGGCGATGCCTAGCCGTGTGCTAGAATGCCAGTTCTTTTAGGCTTTTCGCCTGATTCCGAGGATATATGCAGATCGAGGAACGAGCCGCAGGAGACGTCATCATTCTGGACCTCAAGGGCAAGATGACGCTCGGCGAGGGTGACGAGATTCTGAAGGACAAGATCAACAGCCTCGTGCTTCAGGGTCGCAAGCAGCTCGTGCTGAACCTCGCCGACGTGCCGTATATCGACAGCGCCGGCCTTGGCGAGGTTGTCCGCACCTACACGACCGTCAAGCGCCAGGGCGGGAGCCTGCGCCTGCTCAACCTCACCAAGCGCATCGAAGACCTTCTGGCCATCACGAAGCTCCTGACGGTGTTCGAGACCTACGACAACGAAGCCGACGCCGTCCGCAGCTTCACCGTGACGAAGTAGGCTGCCCCGGCCACTGCTCGTGGCGCCTCCTCCCGGCCGTCCCCCTGCCTCGTCTGGGGCACTCATCTTCAGATCGCTTCGTCCCGAGCAGTGGACGAAGAATCTCGTGGTCTTTGCCGGGCTCGTCTTCAGTGGCCGGCTGCTCGACCGCTCGGCGTGGTGGCCAGCGCTGGCGGCCTTCGCAATCTTCTGCGCGCTCTCGAGCGCGATCTACCTGATCAACGACGTCTTCGACCGTGCCGCAGACGCGCAGCATCCCCTGAAGCGGTCGCGCCCCGTCGCGTCAGGCGCCCTCGGCCCCGGAGCCGCCATCGCCGTGGCCGCGGCGCTGGCTGTCGCCGGACTCGCGGCCGCGGCCGCGGTGACACCCGTGCTGGCGTTGACCGCAATTGGATATGTCGCGCTGCTGGTGGCCTATTCGGCTGTCTTGAAGCACTACGTGATCATCGATGTCCTGGCGCTCTCGAGCGGGTTCGTCCTGCGCTCGGTGGCGGGCGCCGTCGCCATTGCGGTGCCGATCAGCAACTGGCTCCTTGTCTGCACGACCCTGCTGGCGCTCTTCCTGGCATTGAGCAAGCGGCGGCACGAATTGGTGCTCCTGGCCGATGGCGCCGCCGGCCACCGGCCCATTCTCGAGGAATACAGCCCGTACCTGCTGGATCAGATGATCTCGGTCGTCACATCGTCGACGCTAATCGCTTACAGCGTCTACACGACCAGCTCGGAAACCGCCGAGCGCCTTGGGTCGAGCCGGCTTGGACTGACGATTCCGTTCGTCCTCTACGGCATCTTTCGCTACCTGTATCTCGTGCACCAGCGGCGGGGCGGCGGCAGCCCAACGGAACAGCTCCTGGCCGACACACCCCTCTTGGCCTGCGTGGCGCTCTGGGCGCTCTCGGTCGTGGTGGTGCTGTATACCCGTCTTGGAGGCTAGTGTCCCGACCAGTGACCTCGTTTTCGGCAATACTAGTCCGTCTGATTCAGCCGTTTTCGATCGAACGCCATGCCAACTGACCAGCATCCACAGGCGGGCCGGCGCCAGCACTTCCACCGGGGCCGGCGAGGCCACGACCGGCGGGGGGACCGCCGATCCGCACCGGCGCCGCAGAGCCAGGAGCCGATCGCCGGCGAGCACGCCGACGTCGACCAGATCGTCAAGGAGATCAAGGCGCGTATCTCGCAGCGTCACGGGATCGACTTGTCGGCGCAACAGATCCAGGAGCTCGCGGCCCGGCGGCTCGAGGCGATTCTCGACCCGCGCACGATCAAACCGGGCCTGCTCGAGCAGCTGCGCCGCGCCGCCGGCGCCCCGGCCGACCTCGCGCCCGCCGAGCCTCCCGATGCCTACACGTTCGAGGATCACACGATTTACGACACCCACAACGGGCTGCTGCGGTTCATCCGCCGCCTGTTCGCGCCGATCCTCAAGCTGTTCTTCAACCCCAACCCGATCGCCAGCGCACTCAACGCGCAGGCGAAGGTGAACCGCGAGGCGGCGCGGCGGGAGTCGGAGCGCGAGCGCACACAAGCCGAGTGGAACGCACTGCACTACACGTTGCTCCAGCGCGTGGTCACCGAGGTGTCGCGCGTGAGCCTCGAGATGCAGAGCCTCTCGTTGCGCATGGAGTCGATCGCGACGCGTGTGGACTTCACGGAGCGGCGCATCCGTGGCCTTGAGACCACCCCGGTACCGGCGCCCGCGCAACGGACCTTCGACCAGCCGGTCGCCTCGAACGCCACGAGCGCCACCAGTCCCTCACCGCGCACGGGCGGAGAGCGCACGGGCGGAGAGCGCACCGGCGGAGACACTGTCAGCCCCGACACGCAGCCGGACGCCGTGCGCCGAAAGCGGCGACGCCGGCGCGGGCGCCGCGGCAACCTGCCGGGCGGCGACGCCATGGGGGGCGGGCCGTCGACACAGCCGTCGTCGAGCGAGCCGATGGACGCCTCCGAGCCCGACGACGACGGCTACGATGATGCGCCCGAGGCGGGTGACACGCAGGACGCGCCCGAGCCGGCCGCCTCAGCGGCGCCAGTCGCGCCAGCCGAACCTGTCGACGTTCGGCCGCCTGGGGCGTCGACCGCGCCGCCTCCGCCCGAACCATCCGACACGTGAAGCTGGCCGTCGTGGTGCAGCGCTACGCCGCCGACATCGGCGGCGGCTCTGAGCTGCATGCCCGGTATATCGCCGAACACCTGTCGGCGCACGCTGACATCCGGGTGCTCACGACCTGCGCGCGCGAGTACGTCAGCTGGAAGAACGAATATCCCGCGGGGCCGGACCACATCAACGGCGTGGCCGTCGAACGCTTCACGGTGGCCCGCGAACGCGAGCCCCGAGACTTCGCGCGCCGATCGTCGCTGGTCTTCGACGAGATGCATTCGGTCGCCGACGAGCTCGAGTGGCTCGATAGCCAGGGCCCGGTGAGCCCGGGACTGATCGACCGGGTGCGGCAGGCCCGCGATGAGTGTGACTTCGTGCTGCTCTTCAGCCTGCGCTACCACACCGCGTTTCACGGCGCTCGGGCCGCGGGGCCCAAGGCCGTCCTGGTGCCCACGACCGAACGCGACCCGGCGCTGGGGCTCGAGATCTTCGGGCCGGTCTTCAGGGGCGCGCGCGGCATCATGTACAACTCGCCCGAAGAGCGGGCGCTCATCAACGCGCTGCACGCCAACACCGCCGTACCTGGCGTCACGGTCGGCGTGGGCTCACAGATACCCGACGCCACCGACGCGGCGCGCGCGGCCAGGGCGTTCGGGCTCGAGCAGCCGTACCTCCTGTACATTGGCCGCATCGACGCCAACAAGGGCTGCACGGAGCTCTTCGACTACTTCATCGAGTACGGGCACCGCTCGGACCGGCCGCTTGATCTGATCCTCATCGGCACGCCGGTCCTGCCCATTCCCGCGCACCCTCGCATCAGGCACCTCGGCTACGTCAGCGAGGCCGACAAGTACGACGTTCTCGCCGGCGCCGAGGCGCTCGTCATGCCGTCCTACTTCGAGAGCCTGTCAATGGTCATGCTCGAGGCCTGGGCCCTTGGCGTCCCGGTGCTGGCCAACGGACGCTGCGACGTGCTGGCCGGGCAGTGCCTGCGCAGCAACGCCGGCCTCTACTACCAGAGCCGCCGTGAGTTCGAGGCCATGCTCGACACCCTGCTCGACAGCCCGGCGCTCGCGGCCGAATTGGGCGAGAATGGACGCGCCTTTTACGAGGCCCACTACGACTGGCCCGTGATCGAGCGGACGTATCTGGAAATGCTCGAGCGGCTGACCGAAGGCCCGCCGGTCGCGCGTATGGAGCCGCTGCCCGGCTGGCTCGCGTCGCGCAGGCGCACGGCCAGGCCTGGCACCGCAGTCGTGGACGCGGCGCCCCGAGGGCCGGCCCGCGAAGGGGATCGGAAGAGAGACACGCCGTGAAGCTGGCATTCATCACACCGCGCTACGGAGCCGACATTACGGCCGGCCCTGAGCACGCCTGCCGCCTGCTGGCCGAGCACATCGGCCATCGCCACGAGATCGAGGTCGTGACGACGTGCGCGCGCGATAGCCGCGGCTGGAAGAACGACTATCCCGAAGGCCCCGACCGTGTGCGCGGCGTACGGATCAGACGCTTCCCCGTCACCGAGCGTGAGCCCGATCCGTCGGCGTTGTCCCACCTCGCCCAGCGGCTGCTCGGCGAACCGCACGCCCGCGGCGACGAGCTGGACTGGGTGCGACGGCGAGGTCCCTGGGCGCCTGGCCTCATCGATCACATCAAACGCCAGCACCGCACCTACGACGCGCTGGTCTTCTTCGGGCTGACGGCCGCAACCACCGTCTTCGGCCTGCCGATCGCGCCGGAGCGAAGCGTGCTCTTCCCCCACCTGGAACTGAAGGCCACGCTTCGATTCGAGCTCTGGTCGGAGCTGCTGCTGATGCCGCGGGCCCTCGGCCTGCTGGCGACGTCGGAACGACGGCTCCTGCACGACTTCGTCCGCGTGCAGCCCCGCAACGAAGAGCTCGTCGGCATCGGCATCGAGCCGTCGCCGCAGCAGGCCTATCCTCGCCACCAGCAGGATCCGTCCGACGTGATCCCCGTCGAGGACGAGATCCCGGGTGATGCGGAGCCCGTGGCCGATGAATCGTACCTGTCAGGGCGCGGCATGCCCTTCCGGCGGCGTCATCGCCTGTACGGGCCGATTGCGCTCTACGGCGGACGCGTCGAACCCGAGAACGGGTGCCAGGAGATGCTTGAGTACTTCGACGGCTACGCGTCGACCGACGGCCACATGTCGCTGGTGCTGATGGGCGTGAAGATGATGCGTGTACCGGAGGAGCCGTACTTGCGCCAGGCCGGCATGCTGCCGGACCGCGACCGCATGATCGCCTACGAGGCGGCCGACATCACGATCGCGCCTTCGCCGGACGATCTGATGGCGCAGACGGTGCTCGAGAGCCTGGCCGTCGGCACGCCGGTGCTGGCCAGCGCGCGCAACGCCGCCGCGGTCGATCATTGCCGCCGGGCCAATGGAGGGCTCTTCTACGAGAACCGCGAGGAGTTCGTCGAGGGCCTGCGGATACTCGCCGGCAACCCGGCGCTCCGCGCGCAGCTCGGGGAGAGCGGCCGACGCTACGTCGAGCAGCACTACCGCTGGGACTCGGTGTTGACCCGCTTCGAGCGCCTGATGAGCCGCGTCGCGCCGCGCTGATCTGGGACGGCGGCCGCCAGTGGACTGGCGGCGCCTTCAGATGATCCCTCCGGCCTATCTGCTCGCCGAGGCTACTCGCGGATCAGCTCGGTGGCCGTAGAGGTCCGGGAGCGCGAGGCTGTCGCCTCGTCGTCTGCGTCGCTGAACGCGGGCGACTTCTTGCGCCGCGCGCCGATGTCGTGCCGCTTGATCATCTCGTTGAGCGTGGTCGGCTTGATTCGCAGCAACTCGGCGGCCTTCTTCTGCACACCGCCCGCGGCCTCGAGCGTCGACTCGATCAGCCGCCGCTCGACGTTGGTGATGACGTCCTTGAACGACAAACCCTCGGGCGGCACGACGAAGTTGGGAATACGGAAGGCGGGCGCCGTGCGTACGTGGTCCGGAATGAGATCAGTGCCGATGCTCGCCGAGGAGCTCAGGACCACCGCGCGCTCGATGACGTTTTCGAGCTCGCGCACGTTGCCCGGCCAGTTGTATTCCATGAGAAGGTCGAGCGCTTCCGGCTTCAGCTCCATGTCCCCCTTGTTGTTCTCCAAGCCGTACTTCTCCAGGAAGTGCTGCGCGAGCGGCGGAATGTCGTCCTTGCGCTCGCGGAGCGGGGGCAGGTAGATGTTGATCACATGGAGGCGATAGTAGAGGTCCTCCCGGAACCGCCCCTCGTCGACCATCTCCTTCAGGTCGCAATTGGTGGCCGCGATGATCCGCGCGTCCACGCGGATCGTCTCCATGCCGCCCAGGCGCATGAACTCGCGCTCCTGCATCACCCGCAGCAGCTTGGCCTGCGTCTCGGGAGCGATGTTGCCGATCTCGTCGAAGAAGATGCTGCCCTTGTCGGCCAGATCGTAGAGGCCCTTCTTCGGGTTGATCGCGCCCGTGAAGGCGCCCTTGACGTGGCCAAATAGCGTCGACTCCAGCAGGTCCGGGGGCAGGTTGCCGGAGTTCACCGTGACGAACGCGCGGTCGGCCCGTGGCGAGTTGGCGTGAATCGCACGCGCCACCAGCTCCTTGCCGGTGCCGCTTTCGCCGGTGACGAGGATCGTGGAGCGGCTCGGCGCCGCCTGCATGATCAGGTTGAAGACCTGCCGCAGGCGCGGGCTGCGTCCGATGATGCCCGAAAACGTCTGCGCC
>Ga0193753_10003550_pt1 | contig 11482 bp, 9 predicted proteins | sample H1c2metaG_FD_144925 | JGI IMG/M metagenome (GOLD analysis project Ga0193753, IMG submission 144925) | Soil microbial communities from a riparian zone of the East river system, Colorado, United States - H1c2 | ecosystem: Environmental > Terrestrial > Soil > Riparian zone | place: USA: East River... | reverse complement strand
CCACCGCTCTCTGCGGTGCGTGCTCACGTACCAAAGCGTACGCTCCGCGCGCTCCTCGCGACCGGCGGCGCCTCGCGTGACGTCTCACGAACCATGCGTCGCTGTTTACGACGCCTTGCGACGCCGCTTTGGTGACGCCTTGCGACGCCGTTTTGGTGACGCCTTGCGACGCTGTTTGCGACGCCGTTTTGGCGACGCCTTGCGACGCTGTTTTGCGACGCCTTGCGACGGTGTTTCGCGGCTCGGGCCGGAGCTCTAACCCTTTGAGCGCAGGTGCCGACGGGCGATCTCGGCCCACTGACTGTCGGGGTCGAGCCGCAAGTAGGCTTCCCAATGCGCGCGCGCATCTTTGGCGCGACCCGAATCCTGATACGCCATCGCGAGGTTGAAGTGCGCGTCGGCAAAGCTCGGATCACTCGCGATCGCACGCTTGAAGCTCGTGATCGCCTCCGGGATCTCCCCCCGGTCGTACAGCAAAAAGCCGAGGTTGTAGAACGCCTCGGGCTGCTCGGGATCGATCGCAAGCGCACGCCGGTAAAACTGCTCGGCCTCGGTGTGCTGGCTGCGCTTGAACATCAAGTTGCCGAGGTTCGTGAGCGCGTTCGCGAGCGAAGGATCGAGCTGAAGCGCACGCCGATACGCGGCTTCCGCCCCATCAAACGTGTTCTCTTCTTCGTCGAGCCGGCAACCTTCGAGATACGACTCGTACGCCTTCTTGTGGTCGCTCTCGCGCCCGCCACGCTTGAGCACGCGCACGACGTCTTCGCGCAGCGAGTTGACGTCGAAGTTGAGGACGAGCTGGCCCGTCAGCGGATCGTAGGCACCACGCTGATCGCGCACGACGAGCGTCTGACCATCCGCGACGATGCGCAACGTGCAGAGCGGACGCGGCACTTTCGGAAGCGATTCGCGCAGCGCGCGCAAGCTCTTGTGAACGTTGCGAGGCGCGACGCCTTCATCGATGAGGTCCTTCGCCGCCCGCAGCCCGATCAAATCTTGGAAGGTGTAATAGCGCTTTCCGGACACTTCGCCCGAACGCGCGACGAAGCCCGACTTCTCCCAGTAGCGCAACCGGCTCTCGCTCAATCGGAACAGCTTCGCTGCATCGCGCAGCGAATACATGTCCGACAGCGGATCGCGCGTGGTCTCGGGCAGCGTCTCTGCCGTATCGGCTACGGTTCGCGCGGGCGTGAATCGACGCCCCATGCGACTCGCGAAGTCGACGTGAATGATGTTGTCGGAGCTCATGAGCCTTTCGCTCGGGAGGATACGCGCACTGGTACCTCGAGGTCGACGTCGATATGCAACTCATCGCCGGTGTCGAGCACGCGAATCTCGCACAACGCCGTGCCCATTTCGTTGCTTTGCAGTCTTCGCGCCGCTTCCGCGCGTGCCAGTCGCATTGCGCGGAGCCGGATTCTCGCAGAACCGTCGATCGCCCGAGTCAGTGCTGCGCGTTCAGAGTGGTTCGCGAGCGGCTTCGAGCGTGAAAGGCGCGGCGATTCCCACGCGAATCATCGTGCTTCCGAAGTACGTGGCTTGACCGGGTCCCGAGCTGCGCATGCCGCCTTCGGAAAGCACGTCGGCTTCACTGAACAGCGTTTCTTCGAGCACGCGCGTGACGTGGAAAGACGTGCGCGCAACGAGCGCCACGTTGCGGGTAGCTTTAGCGAGCGGCTTGAGCTTCGTTGTCGGCACGCGCGTATCCTACATCGCCGCACCTTGGCGTACTAAATTCCTAGCGGCCCTTGGGTGCAGTGTGCATCGATGTGGCTTTGACGCTAAGAGCCCGCAGGCAACGAACGAACGATGAGCGCACCGCGAATCACTCCCGCCTCCGAGCCGATGGCCTTCCTTTCGGACATCCACGGCAACACGACTGCGCTCGAGGCGGTTCTGGATGAGCTTCAGCGCCGTGCGGTGAAGGACATCTTCATCGCCGGTGACCTGATCTTGGGTGGTCCGGCGCCGATGGACACCTGGAAGGTCATCCAGCGCTCCAACGCGCGTTGTATCTCGGGGCCAAGCGACGTAGCGCTTGCGCGGGTCGATGCCAAGCTGCTGAAGCCGCAGGACGAGGAAGAAGCCGAGAAGGTTCGCCAGTTCGCGGCCGCGCAGAAGGCGCTCGGCGAAATCGTGCTGAAGCGTCTCGCGCAGCTGCCGCGCCAGCTGCGTTTGCCGATGATCGACGGGCGAGAGCTTTTGCTCGTGCACGGGAGTCCGAGGGATCCGTTCGAGTCGATGAGTCACGAGATGGAAGAAGAGGAGATCCGGCTGCTCCTCGCCGACGATCCTGCAGACATCGTGGTGTGCGGCGGAACGCACGTGCCGTTCATCCGCGAGGTGGACGAGGTTCACGTGATCAACGTCGGTTCGGTGGGAAGTGCGCCGGAAGGCAAGTTTGCGCACTACACGATCGTGTCCCCGAACGCGTCGGGTGCGACGTTCGAGCAGACGTTCGTAGAGTATTGAGCGATTCGGGCAGCGTTGCGTCGTGGCTGACGCTGGGCGCCCAACGAAACTCCGAGGCTCCAGCGACGACTCATGCTGGGCCGAATGTGAGATTCAGCGAACCGTCTACGCGCAGAAGTGCACGAGCAGTCCGCCCGATCCTGCTGCTGTTGGGCGGCGGACGAACAAACGGCGCTGGCGCGCGAGCTGCCGAAGATGGTTCGAGCGATGACCACAGGCACGACACGCACGGATGGATTCGAGTTCGATCCGATCGGGAGTGTTCACGTGGCGGTCGTTTCGTCGGATCTCGGGCTCGGAGCTGCGACCCCCACGACCACTGACGCGACCTGTTCGGGTCTCGGCCAGAATGGAGTACTGCGCCGCTCGGCCGGCGGCCCGCGTGAGCTCGATCTGCCGCGCGGATTGAACCCGCGTACTCTTTCGCCACTTGCAGAAGATCTTGCTGCAACTCGGTTCGCCGTGTCTTCCCGACGATCGGGTCAGCGCAGATGCGCATACTGAGTGCCACATGACTTGGGAGCTGCCGCCGACGGTGGACTCCGAGCAACCCTCGACCCCCGTGCGCTGCAGCGACCGATCGGACGCTGCTGAGCACGCCCGCACCCGAGTTCCCCCAGCGAAGTGAAACCGGTCGCACGCTCTGCGAGGTGCGGCGCGCCCCGTTCGTACGAGATTCAGACGGCGGCGTCGCCGTGGACGGCGAAGGGTTCTAGATACCCATCACTCGACCGTGCGAGCGCACGCCAGGGGCGCGACACGAGCTAAAGTTCACCGACCACGCGCAGCCCCCGTATGGCGTGACCCTGCGCTTGAGCTGCACCACGAACGAGTGCGACGAGCTCTGACCGAGCCGTTCGGCCGGCCGCAACGTGTGAGTTGCAAACGACGAACGACTGCCGAGACTACAACTGCAGCGGATGCAAACCGGGTGTGGCGAATGGCTGCACCCGACCTCGCCTGTCGAGCGAGCACGACACACTCGACGTGCGAACGATCAGTTTTTCCCGACGCCGAGTCGCAGTCGAAGTCGGGAATGACAATTGCACTCGAATGAGCCTGCGCGCACGACGCACGTTCGCCGGCCCGCTCGGAGATGACGTCATGCCTCGACAAAACCTGTGGTTCCTCGTCGCCGTACTCGCGGCCTTCGCCGTACTCGCAGCCGTTAGTTTTCATGCGAAAGCAGCCGAGCCTGTGAGCGCAGTCAGCTCCGAAAACGCCACGATCCTGACCGGCGGTATTGGAGAAGCGGAACGGACTCACCTTCTGGAGCTCTCTACGCGCTACGAGCTAGTCGCCAGCTTCGCGCAGCATTCCGACGGAGCCATGCTCACCAACGTCGACGTGACGATCACCGGAAAAACGCTGAAAGAACCGATCGAGCTCACGACGGACGGACCGCTGTTCATCGCCTCCCTGCCAACCGGACACTACGTCGTCACCGCGCGGCTCCCAGGTTGGAAAGAGCGCGTGCGCGAAGTCGACGTCGAACGCTTCCACAACCGTCGGCTCTGGTTCACGTTCGTTCCTGAATCGGAATGAGACTCGAGTGATCTGGCCTTTGCCGATGCGACGCACTGCACGACGCAGCTGAGAACGACGGGTGTCGCAACGTCGAACGGATTCTGACCTCGGATCGCGCGGATCGGCGCGCCACGCAATCCGCGCGCACCCGGCTCGCATGGCGCAACCCTTGCACTCGACATCGGCACGCGCCGCCACTTCCTGTTCGGCGCGCAGGGAGAAAAGTGCCATGAGAACTCGACACGTAATCGCGCTCGTCGGTGCAGTGTTCATGCTCGCGTGCGGAAGCGCACCGAAGCCGACCGACGCCCTCGTCAATACTCAAGCGTCTTTGCGCGCGGCGCGTGAAGTCGGCGCCGGCCAAGTTCCAGACGCACAACTTCACGTGAAGCTGGCCGAGGAACAAGTGCAACGCGCGGACAAGCTGATGAAAGACGGCGACAACGAAGAGGCGAAGCGCGTACTCGATCGCGCCAAGGCAGACGCCGACTTGGCAGTCGCGCTCGCGCATCACGCTAGAGCGCAGCAGGAGCTCGAGAACATGCAAACAACCCCAACCGAGCGGTCCGTCAGCATGACGAGCGCTCACTGACCCGTCTGACAACCGAACGACCGAACGATAAGAGGCCTGACATGAGATCCGTTCGACCCATGACTATGGTTGCGTCCGTTGCGGTGCTGTTGGTCGGTGCATGTGCCGGCTCCAAGCCACCCGACACGCTCGTGAAAGCACGCGAAGAGTACAACGTGGCGGAACAGAGCCAAGCTGCGAAGTACACCCCGGCCGCGCTGCACGATGCGAGGACCGCACTCGAAAACGCGGAATCGCTCTACAAGAACGATGAAGACGCGAAGTTGGTGAATGACGCCGCGTACGTCGCGATGCGGCGTTCCGAGCGAGCGAAAATCGAAGGGGAGACGCTCGCTCTGCAGACGCGTAAAGAGCAGCTCTTGCGCAGCGAGCAACAGGCGCAAGCAAAATCCGTACAGGAGACCCAAGCGCGCCTTCAACAGGCGCGCGGCGAGCTCGAGAACGAGCGGGCCGCGCGAGAGGCCGCTGATGCGCGCGCAAGTGAATCGATGGAGAAGCTTCATCACGCCGCCAATGTGCAAGAGAAAGCGAGCGGCACCGTCATCACCGTGTCGGGCGCGCTCCTCTTTCCGTCGGGCAAAGCCGACCTGATACCAGGATCCGAAGGTGCGCTGGACAAGATCGCCGACGCGCTCAAGGAGCAAGGCGATCGCAGGATCCTCATTCGTGGCTTCACCGACTCGTCTGGTTCGGACAAGACCAACCTTGCGCTCTCGAAGGCGCGCGCCGAAGCCGTCGCGAACTACGTCGCGTCGCGCAACGTGCCACGCGACAAGATCATGACCGAAGGTATGGGGGAGGCCGATCCGGTGGCACCCAACGCAACGCCGGCGGGTCGAGCGGCGAACCGACGCGTGGAGATCGAGGTGCAACACGCCCAAATGAACTGACGCGGTCGGACGTTCACGGGTGCGCGGCGCAGGGGCGAGCGCCGCGCACCCACGCGGGTAGCGACGGCGGCGGGCAGAAGCTCCCTCAACCAACCTCGAACGCGGGCTTGCGATCGAACACGTGTGCGAGCGCGCTTCGCGCCGCCCAATAGCCGCACATGCCGTGAACACCGCCGCCCGGTGGCGCCGACGCTGAACACAAGAAAATGTCCCGCGCAGGTGTGGCGTACGGATCGATCCGAGCTACCGGCCGCGTAAACAACTGCGTCAGACTCGCCTCGCCACCGTTGATGTCACCGCCGACGTAGTTTGGGTTGTAAGCCTCCATGTCGACCGCGGTGCGCTGGCTGCGCGCGAGCACGAGGTCCCGAAAGCCGGGCGCGTAGCGTTCGATCTCCGTCTCGATCGACCGGTGCGCATCGACCGAGCTTCCGCGCGGCACGTGACAATACGCCCACGCGATGTGACCACCCTTCGGTGCGCGGCCCGGGTCGAACAACGTCGGCTGCACGAGCAACACGTACGGGCGATCGGACAACTTGCCCTCGTGCACGCTGCGCTCACTCCGCGCAATGTTCTCGAGCGTGCCACCGAGGTGGACCGTCGCGGCACGCGCACACGCTGGATTGCGCCACGGGATCGGGCCCGACATCGCGTAGTCGATCTTGAATACGCCCGGCCCGTACCGAAACCGCTCGAGCCGCCGGCGGTACGAGCTCGGAAACCGACTGCCCGCAATCTCGACCAATTGCCGCGGGCTCACGTCGAACAGATACGCGGATGCGGCCGGCAACTCAGCGAGCGATCTCACGCGCACACCCGTCACGACTTCGCCGCCGAGCGACTTCAACTTGCGAATCAGCGCGTCGGCAATGCTCTGCGACCCTCCGCGCGCAAGCGGCCAGCCCACCGCATGCCCCGCGGCTCCGAGCACAATTCCGATCGCCGAAGACGAAACCGCATCGAGCCGCAGCATCGAATGCGCTGCGATCCCCGCGACGAGCGCGGCCGCTCGCGGCTCGCGAAAGCTCATGCGCGCGAGCGCCTCCATCGACCATAACGCGCGCATCCCAAAGCGTGCGAGCAGCAGGGGCGAGCTCGGGATGCGTGCCGGTCCAAGGATCATCGGCACGAGCTCTTCGAACTGCGCGACGAATGGAGACATCAGGCGCTGATACGCTTTGGCGTCCCGGCCGAGCTGCGCGGCAGTGTCGAGCAGCGTGCGCTCGAGCGTCACGGCCGAGCCATCTTCGAACGGATGCGCGACTGCTGCTGGCGGCTGCACCCACTCGACTTCGTGCAAGAGCCGGCTGAGCACTGGCGACCCAATCCCGAGCGGGTGAACCGAAGAGCAGACGTCGTGGCGAAAGAGCGGCAGGGTCAGCTCGGCAGTCCGTGTGCCTCCGCCCGGGATCGAATCCGCCTCGAACACCAGCGTCGATAGGCCGGCTTCTGCGAGCGTGATCGCCGCGACGAGGCCATTCGGCCCGGACCCAACCACGACCGCATCGTATTGAACGGCCCGCGGACCGCGGCGAGCCTTGGCTCCTCGTGACTGCCGAGAGTCTGGGGACGGCGCCGACTGCACGTCGCCTTCACTCGTTCGCGTTTCTTCCATGAACTCTTCGTGCTCCGACATTGTGCCGTGACGTGCATGTCGAATCACGTCGAGGCGGTGATAAAAGCGAGATCGTGAGCAGTGTACCCAGAGCTCGATCGCCCCTCACCGCGAAGAGCGCCGGCGTCGAAATCGATTCGGGCGCGTTCAGCCTCGACGGCGCGGACGAAGCCAATGCGGACTTCGCAGGAGTGATGACGTCCGAGAGCGCCCGCCAATCTCCTCGCGGTTGGCTCGCCGTAGTCGCGGACGGGGTCTCCTCGGCCGGTCGCGGCCGCACCGCCGCGCACGCCGCCGGTGAAGGCTTGTTTGCCGACTTCGCCTCCGCACCGGTTGGCTGGGACACGACCGTCGCGCTCGACCGCATGATCAGCGCAAACAACGACTGGCTCTGGCGACAAAGCGAACGCTCGCAAGCCGGCGCGATGGAAACCACGTTGACTGCGCTCGTCGTCGGAAGCCGATTTTTTACCGTGGCGCACGTCGGCGACTGCCGCTGCTATTTGCTGCGCGGCGGCAAGCTGTTCCTGCTCACGCAAGATCACATCCGGCACTCGGACGTCGTCGCGCAGCCGGGGCGCGGGCGCGGGCGCGGGCCACTGACGCGCGCACTCGGACTCGACGATCGCGTGCTCATCGACTACCGGCAGGAGCCGGTGCAACTCGATGACGTCTTCGTCCTCATGAGCGACGGAGTCTGGTCGGCACTGTCGGACGAAACGATTAGGTCGCTCGTGCAAGACTCGCCGTCGGCACACGCCACAGCCGAAACGTTGTGTCGAACGGCTCGCTCGAAAGGCTCGTCCGACGACGCATCGGCCGTCGTCCTGCGCGTGCTCGACTGGGCCGCGCACGACCTGCCGCTCCCGGAGCAGAGTGAGCTCGCACTCGACCTACCCCCGAAGCTCAAGCCGGGAGACGATCTCGACGGGCTCACGGTCGAGTGCCTCGCCGCGGAAGGCGAAGTCACGCGCATTTATCGCGTGCGCGACTCGGGAACCCAGCGCTTGCTCGCGCTGAAGACGCTCGCACGCGGGCGCGGGCAGCTCGAGGCCGAACGAACCAACATCGCGCGCGAACATTGGCTGTCTGCCCACGCGCCGCTATGCGTACCGCGCGCCGTGATGCCGCGCGAAGCACCGAGCGTGTTTTACTACCTATTCGAGTGGATCGAGGGCTCGACGCTCGAAGCGCTCGCGGCCGAGTCGCGGATCAGCCTTCAGGATTGGGTGCGACTCGCGCGCGAGTCACTGCATTCGCTCGCCGCACTGCATCGCCGCGGGATCATCCATCGCGACATCAAGCCGCAAAACCTCGTGCGTGAACCGAACGGGCAGGTTCGCATTCTCGACCTAGGCGTCGCGGTAACGCGCCGTCGCGATGACCTGGCCAGGGGCGAACCCGCCGGAACTCCCGCTTACATCAACCCGGAGCAGTGGAACGGCCAAGCTCCGACCGAACGAAGCGACATCTTTGCGCTGGGCGTCACGCTCTATCACGTGCTCACGCAGTCGCTGCCGTACGGCGAGATCCAGCCGTACCAATCGGCCCGCTACGAGCGAGATCCGGTCGCGGCTACGCAGCTGCGACCGGATGTTCCGCTCTGGGTCGACCACTGGCTCGGGCGCGCTTACGCAGCGCGGGAGAGCGAACGGTACGAAGCCGTCGACGAGATGGAGGTCGCGTTCGATCGCGCCACGCAGAGCGGAGCCCTTCCGCCACTCGAGCCACCGCCGCTCCTGCAGCGCGGAACCACGGGGCTGCTCTGGATCGCGCTCACGTTGTCGCTGCTACTCAACCTGCTGCTGATCGCGTTGCGCTACATCTTGCTGTGAGCGTGTTCAGGCTTGGAGCGGTTCCGTCGCCGTGAGCTGCGGCTCGAGCTCGGCCTCCGCTTCACTGACCTCGAGCACAATCTCGCCCGCCCCGCCCCGACACACTGAATACACTTCGAGCGCACAGCTCGCGTTGCCGTTCAATGCGCGGCCCGTCTGCAAGTCGAACGACCACTCGTGCAGCGGGCAGATCAGCGTGCCATTGCCGACCAACCCGTCCGCGAGCGGGCCATTGCGATGCGGGCAGCTCGCTTGCGTCGCGAACAAGCGATCATCGCGTGTTCGGAACACCGCGATCGCTCGCCCCTCCACGTCGAAATTGCGTCCTTCGCCGAACGGGATCTCCGACACCAATCCGAGCCGATAGTGTTTGTGCATGACCTTCATCCCAATACAGGCAAGACGTTCCGAAACTGATTTGCTGTCTTCGGTTTGTCGCGCTCGAGCCAGACGTCCCGCGCCGCTGCGCTCGACTCTTGCATCGCCTGATCGAGCTCGGCCGCGATACCTTCACTGTCATCGACGACGATCGCTTTGATCTTCGCGATGCCGAGGCGCTCGACGAACGCGTACGTGCGCTCTTTGTACTTCGCGTTCTCGCGGTAGTACTGGATGAAACGTCCGCTCATCCGCAGCACTTCGTCGTGACTGTCGACCGTGCAAAGCAAGTCGCCTTTGCGAATGTGTGAGCCCGCAGCGCCGCCGACGTAGATCTCCCACTTGCCGCCCTCGACTGCGACCGCGCCGACGTCCTTCACGAGCGCTTCGGAACAGTTTCGCGGACAACCCGCCGTCGCGAGCTTCAGCTTGCCCGGACTATCGAGCCCGCGATAACGCCGCTCGATCTTGATCGCGAGCCCCATGCTGTCACCGAGCCCGAATCGGCAGTACTCGGTGCCGATGCAGCTCTTGCACGTGCGGTAACTCTTGCCCCACGCGGAGCCAGCCGGCATGTCGAGGTCCCGCCACATCGCGGGCATGTCGTCCTTTTTGACACCGACTAGATCGATCCGCTGCCCACCCGTCAGCTTCACGAGTGGGACCTTGTACTTGTCTGCAACATCGGCGATTCGCCGCAGCTCCGCAGCCGTGGTGACGCCGCCCGGCATCTCGGGGATCACCGAAAACGTCCCGTCCTTCTGAATGTTGCCGTGCACGCGGTCGTTAATGAAGCGCGCATCGCGCTCGTCGTCGAACTCGCCTTTCCACACCACCGAGAGCAGCGACGCGAGCGCCGGTTTACTGGTCGGATCTTCTTTGCCGCCGCCGAGCGCTGCGAACACCTTGGAGACCGACGTGAGCTTGCGCGCCCGAACCTCGTCGATCAGCTCTTTCTTGTTCAGCGGAATGTTCGGCACGTAGTAGTGGACCGTCGGGTCTTCTTCCGCTTTACCGCCGCAGTACCACTCGACCAAGTCTTTCACTTGCGACTTGCACGATCCGCAGCCCATGCCCGCGCGTGTCGCCGCCATCACCGCGGTCGGCGTTCGCTTGCCGAGCTTCACGCAGCCGCCGATCGCGCCCTTCGAGACACCGTTGCAGTTACAGACCTGCGCCTCGTCTGGCATCTCATCGAGGGTGACGCTCTTCGTCGGCGCACCGATGTCGAACAGCAGCGATAGGCGCTCTTCCGGCAGCGGCGTGTTCCGATCGAACGCCTGCATCAGGTACGCTGCTTTGTCCAAGTCGCCGAGCATGATCGCGCCGACGAGCCGGCCTTTCCGGATGATCAGCTTCTTGTACGTGCCTCGCTTCGGCTCCGAGAAGCGCACCACTTCATCGTCCTCTTCGGTCGGATCGGTCAACCCCATCGACGCGAGCTCGACACCGACGACTTTCAACTTCGTCGACAACTTCGAGCCGAGGTACTGCGCGCTGCGATTTTTCCCAGTCAGATGATCCGCCAGCACCTTCCCTTGTTCCCACAGCGGCGCGACCAAGCCGTACACCAGGCCGCGGTGCTGCGCGCACTCGCCGACCACGTAGATGTTGGGGTCGTCGACCGAGCGCATGTGGTTGTCGACTACGATCGCGCGTTCGACTGTGAGACCGGCCGTCAAACCGATCTCGCTGTTGGGCTTGATCCCAGCCGACACCACGATCAGATCGCACTCCAGAACCGATCCGTCTTTGAACGCGAGACCGGTGACCCCTCGTTCGTCACCCAACACCTCGGTCGTCGACTTCTCGAGATGTACGTGGAGACCCATCCCGCGCATCGCGCTCCGCAGAATCGTGCCGCCTTCGGAATCGAGCTGCTGATTCATCAAGTGCGACATGAGGTGGACGACGTGCACTTCACAGCCGTGGTTCAATAACCCGCGCGCTGCCTCCAGACCGAGTAGGCCTCCACCGATCACCGCGGCCTTCTTGGCGTTGCGTGCTGCGGTCACGATCGCGCTGCAGTCGTCCAGCGTTCGGAAGCCGAAGACACCTTCGCGCAGCTCACCCGATGCGTCGCGGATGTTTTTGATCGGCGGGATCAGCGCGCGACTACCGGTCGCGATGATCAGCGTGTCGTACGGAACCGCGGCACCGCCGATCAAAA
>Ga0193753_10003549_pt1 | contig 11483 bp, 8 predicted proteins | sample H1c2metaG_FD_144925 | JGI IMG/M metagenome (GOLD analysis project Ga0193753, IMG submission 144925) | Soil microbial communities from a riparian zone of the East river system, Colorado, United States - H1c2 | ecosystem: Environmental > Terrestrial > Soil > Riparian zone | place: USA: East River... | reverse complement strand
ACCTCGTGAAGGACACGGCCTTCCTCGGCAACACGGCGCCGCGCGCGGGCGGCGTGCTGTACCCCGACCCGGGTTTCACGCTGTCGCCGAGCCACCTCTTCGTCGGCTGCACCTTCGCGGGCAACCAGGACGACGGCGGCGGCATCGGGCTGGAGGCGCACATCACCGCGGTGGCGGCGGGCAGCGCGCTGTCCATCGACCACTGCACCTTCGTGGACGACGCGCTCACCGCCAGCGACAAGGTCTTCGTCACCAACTCCATCCTGCGAGGGGCCGGCACGCCCTTCGTCGACTGCAAGGGACTGACCGTCAGCTTCAGCGACGTGCAGGGCGGGTGGCCGGGCACGGGCAACATCGATGCGGATCCGCTCTTCGTCGATGCGGCGCACCAGGTGTTCGCGCTGCTGCCGGGCTCGCCGTGCGTGAACGCCGGCAGCGGCAGCGCGGACCCCGACGGCAGCAAGCCGGACCTCGGCGCGCTGTCCCTCGCGCCCTTCTGCGAGGGCGGCGACCCGCACTTCGGCCTCGCAGGCCTGCCTGCGCTGGCCGGCACCGGCACGCTGCAGCCCGGCGCGCCGATGTCGATCGTGCTGACGCACGCGCGGCCGTCGACAGGAGCCGCGCTCGTGCTGGGCGCTTCCGGCGCGTTCGCGCCGTTCAAGGGCGGCCTGTTCGTCCCGGCGCCCGATGTCGTCATCGCCGGCCTGCCGAGCGACGCGGCCGGCACGCTGACGCTCGGCGCCACGTGGCCCGCCGGCGCGCCCTCGGGTCTCGTCGCATGGGCCCAGTTCTGGATCCCGGACGGCGCCGCGAGCGACGGCTTCGCCGCGAGCAACGGGCTGGGGCTCATCGCGCCGTGACGGACGAGCCGTCGCCGAATGATCTCGGCTGCTCGTTCGTGGATTCGCCGCGCAGGGCGGCTCAGACACCGACGACGGCGAGTTCCTGGTAGAGCGTGTCCCGCAGCACCGGCTGCCGGCCCGCTTCGCGGATCAGCGCCGCGAGCTGCGCGGTGGTCAGCCCCTGCGGCGTCGTCCCGCCCGCATCGTGCGTGATGTGCTCTTCCTCCACGGTGCCGTCGATGTCGTCGGCGCCGTAGTGCAGGGCGAGCTGCGCGATCTTCATGCCGAGCATGATCCAGTAGGCCTTGATGTGCGGCACGTTGTCGAGCATCAGGCGCGCGACGGCGATGGTGCGCAGCGCGTCGGCGCCCGTGGTCTTCCCGAGGCGCTCCAGCGGCGTGTGCTCGGGGTGGAAGAGCAGCGGGATGAACTGCAGGAAGCCGCCGGTCTCGTCCTGGATGTCGCGGATGGCCAGCATGTGGTCGAGGCGCTCGTCGGTGGTCTCGATGTGGCCGAAGAGCATCGTGGCGTTGGTGTGCAGGCCCGCGCGGTGCACGGCCTTGCAGGTCTCGATCCAGCGCTCGGGCGGCAGCTTCTCGCGGTACAGCTTGCGGTGCACGCGCGGCGAGAGCACCTCCGCGCCGCCGCCGGGGCAGCTGTCGAGGCCCGCCTCGCGCAGTTCCGCGAGCACGGTCTCCAGCGGCTTGCCGGCGATCTCCGCGATCGCGTCCAGCTCGATCATCGTGAAGGCCTTCACGTGCAGGTTCGGGCGCTCGGCCTTCACGGTGCGCAGCAGGTCCAGGTAGTACCCGTACGGCAGCGCGGGGTTGATGCCGCCGACGATGTGCACCTCGCGCATCGTGTCCGTGAACTCGCGCCGCAGCTTGTCGCGCACGAAGTCCATGTCCATCACGACGGCATCGGCCTCGTCGCCGTCGCGGCGGAAGGCGCAGAACATGCAGCGGTAGGCGCAGACGTTGGTGTAGTTGAGGTGGCGGTTGTAGGTGAAGGTGACGCGCGCGCCGTTGAGCGACTCGTTCACGGCGTTGGCCAGCGCGCCGAGCGCGTTGAGGTCCGTCGTCGCGAAGAGCGCCTGGCCGTCCTCGCGCGAGAGGCGCACGCCGGCGAGCACCTTGTCGCGGATGGGGGCGAGATCGGGCGGCAGGTCGCCCAGCGCCGCGGCATCCGGCTCCAGGCCGGCGCCCCCTGAGCCGGATGCCGCATCGGACGAGGCGAGCGGCGGCGCCAGCCCCGGCCCGGGATTGGTGGGGCCGCGCTGGAAGGGCGGCACGCGGTGGGGGCCGGGGGAACGCGCGGTGGCGCGGGACGGCGTGCTGCTCGTGGACGTCATGGGCCGGCGATGATAGCGGCCAGCGCCGGGCGATGCGCACGCGGACCGGCTGCGCCTCGGGCGCGCGGGCGATGGCGATGTCCCGGCGCAGCCGGTCAGCAGCCGGGACCGCTCAGCAGCTGGGACCGCTCAGCAGTTGGCGCCGCTCAGTAGCTGGTGCCGCCCGCGACGTACGCGAAGTCCGCTGTCCAGTCGTGACCCGGGCCGCGCCAGGAGCCGGTCTGGCCCGCGTAGGCGGAGGTCTCGAAGTTCAGGATGCCCACCACGTAGAAATCCGCGGGGATGCCCGCGAAGCCGGCCGGGTAGTGGTAGTAGGCATAGTGGTGCTGCGCGTCGTTGAGCGGATCGCGCAGCGGCTCGCGCAGGTATCCCGCCGTCACGAGCTGCGTGAGGAAGGCGCCGTCCATCGACGTGTCCCAGCCTCCGGGGCCTCCCTCCACGTCGCCGTTCGGCAGCGTGCCCGTGTCGATCAGGTAGTCGTCGATGGCCTGCACCACGGTCTTGAGATCGGTGAGGCGGCGCGCGTCGCGCGCGCGCTGCAGGCGGTCGGCGGCCACGGGCGTGATGATGCCGGCCAGCGTGACCATGATCGCGATCACGACGACCAGCTCGATGAGCGAGAAGCCGGCGCACGGCGCGCGCACCCGTCGCGGCGCGCTCACGGGCCGGCCTGCACCGCGCGGCTGCCCATCGGCTCGAGCAGCAGCGGCACGAGCGCCGTGCGGTCCGGCGAGCGCAGCAGCACGCGGTCCGCGAGGATCGTGACCAGCGTGAAGCTCGTGCCGGGCAGCGCGTCGCCCTCGTGCAGCGTGCGCCCGTTGATCAGCGCCACGCCGCCGGTCTCCGACGGCAGCAGGCCGCGCAGCTCCACCGCGCCGAGCGTCGTCGGCGGCGCCGAACCTTCCGGCAGGCTGCTGGCGACGCTACCCGTGACCGGCGCGACCACGGCCTCGCGGTCGAGGAGCTGCGCGAAGAGCATGGACCAGTCTGGTTGCTCGCCGCCGGTGAGGCTCGCGGGAGGCGCGAGGGCCGCGCCCGCACCGCCGGCAGACGCCGCGGCGACGAAGGCAGCGGGAGCGCCCGGCGACACCGGCGCAGGAGGAGCGAGCAGCGCTCCGTCCGCGGCCGACGAGGTCGGCGCGCGAAGAGGCGGGAGCGCACCGCCAGCAGCCGATGAGGCCGGCGCGCGGAGAGGGGAGAGCGAGCCGGCAGCCGACGGCGCCGGCGCGCCGGGAGCGGCGATGTTGCCGTCAGCGGCGACGGACACGCCGCTGCTGTTGCTGCCGGGCTGCCCGCCGGAGCGGCCGCCGTCGGACGGCGCATCCTTCAGGTCCAGCGCGGAGGCCGTCGCCTCGTGCTCCTCCGGGTCGGAGCTCGTGAGCCACACGATGTCGTAGGCCAGCGCGCCGAGCGCGGCGAGCACGAGCGCGCCGATCATGGTCAGCTTGCCGCGCGTCATGTCGGCGGGAAGGGCTCGCGCCATCCACTCAGGCATCATCGTTCACATCCCTCTCGGGGGCTTCCGCCGTGGGCGGAGCGGACGTATCGGGTCGCAGCTTTTCCAGGGTGATGGTGGCGTGCAGCTCGGAGTCGGTGCCGGTCCACTTCAGCGTGCGCAGGCGCAGCGGCGCCGGCATCGCGGCCTGCACGCCGCAGAACAGGAGCAGCGAGCTCGCGCGGGCATAGCCCTCGATCTCGAAGCGATCGGCGCGCAGCGGCAGCGGCGCGCCGGACGCCCGCGCGGCGCCGGCCTCCGCGCCTTGCACCCCGGCACCGTTCGCTCCCGTGCCGGCGCCTGCGCCGTCAGCTCCCGTGCCGTCGGCCCCGGCGCCGGCGGCAGCCATCGGCGCTCCGGCCTGCAGGACGCCGAGGACTGCGGTCCCCTGGGGAGCTGCGGCCGCCGTCGAGAGCAGCTCGCTGTCGGCCTGCACGTCGATGCGCACCACGCGCAGGCCGGTGGCCCGTGCGAGCGCGAGCAGCTCCTTGGTCGTGTCGATCCGGTCGCGCGCCACGAGCCAGCGCGCGATCTCCGCCGCGCCGCGCGCGCTCTCGGCCTCGCCGTCCGAGGCGCGGAAGGCCTGAGCCTCGCGCTCGTCGCGCCGCGCGTCCTCGGTCCAGCCGCGCAGCTCGGAGGCGCGCAGGTCCAGCTGCTGGCCCGCATTCCAGACGGGCAGCGGCAGCGCCGCGAGCGCGCCGACGAGCAGCACCGTGCCGGTGACGAGCGCCCCCCGCTGCCGCACGCGACGCCGATGCTGCGCCTCGCGCGTCTGGCCGGGCGGCGGCGGCGTGAAGGAGACGATGAAGCTCATCGGAGTTCCATCCCGAGCGCGACGTCCTCGGTCACGCGGCCCTGGTCGGGTTCCACGCGCACGGCGCCGCGGCTCATCGAGAGCGCGGCGCACCAGGGCTGCGCTCGCAGCTCGGCGGCCAGATGGTCCAGCGCCGCGGAGCCCGCGCCGGAGAAGTCGCCCTGCAGGCGCAGCGAGAGACTGGGAGCCTCGCCGCCGGCGGCATAGGTGTTCTCGAAGCGCCCTTCGATCGGCACGGCGCCGGCCGGCAGGAGCAGCAGCGAGCCGAGCAGCGGCTGCACGGGATTGCCGGCGGCCGTGCGGAGGAACGCCAGCGTCGCGCGCTGCGTCTCCGTGCGCTGGAGCGCGTCCAGCAGCGCCTGGCGCTCGGGCGCCGTGCGGACCAGCTCCTCGAAGCCGGCTTCCAGGCCGTGCACCTCGGCCGCGCTCACGCGCGCCGCACCCCTCGCGAGGCCGAGCGAAGTGAAGGCGATGACGGAGGTGACGAGGGCCACGGCGAGGAGCGTGGCCACCGTGCGCGCGAGCGGCCGCTCCGTCCCCGGCAGCATGTTCATGGAGCGGACGCGGTGCCGCGCCAGGTGCGTGCCGTGCACGAGCAGGCCCGTGAGCGCGGCGAGCCGCTCGGGATCCGCGCCGAGGTCCGGGCCGTCGACGTCCACGTGCTGCGGCTGCGCGTCCAGGCCCGCCTCGTCGCGCAGGCGCAGCGTGAAGCGCGACGCGTCGCTCGCGGTCAGGCCGCTGAAGGTCACGCCCGACAGCGTCCTGCCCTGCTGGCTCTCCGCGACGAAGGTCGCCGTGCGGAGCACCTCGGTGAGCAGCGTGCTGACCACGCCCTCGTCGGCATCCGCCATCACGTCCGGCAGGAAGCGCAGGTACAGCGGGCGGTCGCCGCGGTGCACGCCGATGACCATCGACGGGTAGCAGTAGCGCGCGAAGAGCTCCAGCCGCTCGGGGTCCGCGACGCGCGTGCGCCCGAAGAGGTCGAGCAGCGCGACCGAGGGCGGCACGACGCGCCGCACGCGCAGCCCCTCGCGCCGGAACGCCGCGGCATAGCGGTCGAGCTGGCTGCGCGAGGCCCAGGCGAGCAGAGCGCGCAGCGGCGTGCCGGGGGCTTCCGCCACGCAGGCGTGGTCCGCGAGCAGGTCCTCGCCGGGCGCGACGATCTGCTCGCGCACGCGGCGCTCGAGCAGCGCGGCGGTGGCGGCGGGGGTCGTGCGCGGCAGCTCGCAGAGCGTCGCGCCGAACATGGACTCGAACAGGCCGACGCACGCGAGGCGATTGGAGAAGCCGTTGTCGCGGAGCACGCGGGCGAGCATCGCGGCCACGGAATCCGGGTCGCTCTCGAGGAAGCGCATCTCGTCGCGGCCGTTGAAGGCCAGCACGTGGCGCCGCACGCGCACGCCCAGCGGCCCGACGGCGAGCTCGGCCACGGTGATGGACGCGCGGTCCACGAGGGCCACGGTCCCGTGCGGCAGCCTGCGACCCAGGCGGGGCACGGCGAGCGGCGAGCGGAAGGCAGGATCCATGAGTCAACTCCGACCGGCTCTTTTCGGCGCACCGGTGCCGCGGGCATGAGGCGGCGTCGAGCGCCCCCGAGCTCCGCGACAGGCGCCGGGCGCCGGGCGCCGGGCGGCGGACCTCGGCGTGCGGCGTGCGGCGTGCGACGTGCGACGTACGGCGTGCGGCGTACGGCGTGCTGCGGGCCGCGGCCGCGGCCGCGAGCCTCAGACGTGGATCGAGGTCACGGCGACGACGGGCGAGACGCCCGCCGGATCGCCCACGTAGGCGTCGCCCCAGGCGTCGGCGTTCCAGGTCGCGGTGCCCGCGGGCAGGTAGCCGTCGGTCACGAGCCGGGCCAGCAGCGCGGCGTAGGCCACGGGCAGCGTGGCCGGCAGCGGGTGCGCCGCATTCCAGGCGGTGATCGCCGCATTGAGCGTGCGCAGCTCGGCCAGCGTGGCGGCGCGGCGGATGGGCGTGACGTCCAGCGCCTGGACGAGATCGTCCGCGCTTCCCGCCTGCCCGTCCGGCCCGCGGCTGGTGATGGTCAGCGCCGAGACGCCCGAGAGCGTGACGATGTAGTCGCGGTTCCACGCGTCCCGCGCGAGGCTGATGGAGGTGGAGGACTGCGCGGAGAGCAGCGCCTTGAGATAGGGCCCGGCCCAGCCGGCGGTGCCGGAGACGTTCTGCTCGAGGTCCGTGAACGTCGGCGGGAAGCTGCCCGTGTCCTCGAAGAAGTTGCCGATCGCGGGCGCGAGCGCGAGCAGCTCGCCGCGCGTCTCCGCGATCTTGCCGCGCGTGAGCGTCTTGCCGACCATCGGCAGCGTGGTGCCCGCGATGACCGCGAGGATGGCGATGACGACGATCAGCTCGATGAGCGAGAAGCCCGAGGCGCGGCGCGCGCGGCGTGGCCCGGGTGGCGTGCTCCGCATGGTCATCCGATCGAGTCGTACATGGAGAAGATGGGCATGATCGTGGCCAGCACGATGAAGGCCACCGTGCCGCCGGCGACGACCACGATGCAGGGCTCGAGGATCTGCAGCGCGCGCTTCACGCCGCGCGGGATCTCGACGGCGTAGAAGGCGGCCGCCTGGGCCAGGGTCTGGTCCAGGTTGCCGGTCCGCTCGCCGAGCTGCAGCATGCGCAGCAGCAGCGGGTGCAGGCCGCGCACCGGCGCCAGCGCGTCGGCCAGCGTCTGGCCTTCGCGCACGCGCTCGGCGGTGGCCAGCAGCCGGTCGCGCAGGTAGGGGGCGCCGGTCGTCTCCGCGGCCATCTGCATCGCGCGCACCGCATCGATGCCGGAGGCGAGCAGCGCGCTCATGGTGCCGGCGAAGCGCGCCTCCGCGCTCATGCGGATCAGCGGCCCGATGACCGGCAGGTGCGAGACCGCGATGTTCAGCCGCAGGCGCCACACCGCGGAGCACATGGCCAGGCGCAGCGCGAGCGCTCCGCCGACGAGGCTGCCGACGATCGCCACCCAGTGCCCGGTCAGGACGTCGGACAGCGCCATGACGATGCGCGTGGGCATGGGCAGCACCACGTTGGCGCCGGTCATCGACGCCAGCAGGCGCGGCAGCAGGAAGGTCAGCAGCAGGATGACGAGGCCGGTGAGCGCGATGACGAGGAAGGCCGGGCCGATGAAGGCCGACTTGAGCTGCCCGCGCACGGAGTCCTGGAATTCGATCTGCTCGCCGGCGCGGCTCATGGCGGCCTCCAGCGTGCCGCTGCTCTCGCCGGCGCGGATCATGCTCACGAAAGTCGAGTCGAAGGCGCGCGGGTAGCGGCCGAAGGACTCCGCGAGCGGCGCGCCGTGGCGCACCTCCTCGGCGACGCGGGCGAGCGTCCGGCGCATGGCGGGGCTGCGCGAGTTGGCGGCGAAGTCGTCGAGGCAGTCGATGAGCGGCAGGCCCGCCCGCGTGGTGAGCGCGACGTAGCGCGCGAACTCGGCCAGCTCCCGCGGCGGCACCGCGCCGGACGGACTCGTCCTGGCCGCGCCCTTGCTGCGCAGCGCGAGCAGCCGCACGAGCGTCAGCCCGCGCTGCTCGACGAGCCTCTGGAGCTGCAGCTCGTCGGCGGCGAGCAGCTGCCCGCGCGAGAGCGCTCCCGACGCGTCCACGGCCTCGAAGGAGAAGGTCTTCACGCGGCGGCCGGCGCGGGTCCGGGCGCGGGCCCGACCGTGGACGGACAGACGCGCAGCACCTCGGTCACCGTGGTCAGGCCGGCGCGCACCTTGCGGCGCCCGTCGTCGGCGAGGCTGCGCGTGCCGATCGCGCGGCCGTGCGCCGCGAGCTCGTGCTCGCCGCCGCCCGCGGCGAGGATCGCCTGGCAGGTCTCGTCCATGAGGAACAGCTCGTAGAGCGCGAGCCGGCCGGAATAGCCGGTGCCGCGGCACGCGCGGCAGCCCTTGCCGTCGCGCACGCGCAGGCTGCCCGGCTCGCCGCCGAGGAAGGCCGCCTCGGCGACGGTGGCGGCGCGCTCGGCGCCGCAGGTGCCGCACACGCGGCGCACGAGGCGCTGCGCCATCGCGCCGGTGAGGCTGCTGCCGAGCAGGTAGCGGTCCACGCCCAGGTCGAGCAGGCGCGTGATCACGCCCACCGCGGAGTTCGTGTGGATGCTCGAGAGCACGAGGTGCCCCGTGAGCGACGCCTTCAGCGCCGTGTCGGCGGTCTCCTGGTCGCGGATCTCGCCGATGAGGATCACGTCGGGATCCTGGCGCAGCGACGCGCGCAGGCCGTCCTTGAAGTGGTAGTCGATGGAGGCGTCCACCTGCGACTGCCGGATGAGCGGGAGCTGGTACTCGACCGGGTCCTCGATGGTGATGATCTTGCGCGTGAGGCTGTCCACGGCGAGCAGCAGCGCGTAGAGCGTGGAGGTCTTGCCGCTGCCGGTGGGGCCCGAGACCAGCAGCATGCCGCTGGACTGGCCGATGATGCGCTCCAGCGTGAGCCGGTCCTCGCCGAGGATCCCGAGGTCATCGAGGTTGAGCGAGATCGAGGAGCGGTCCAGCACGCGCAGCACGGCGTTCTCGCCGTGGCACGTGGGCATGATCGACACGCGCAGGTCGACGCGCCCGTTCGGCCGCGCGATGCCGATGCGGCCGTCCTGCGGCAGGCGGCGCTCGGTGATGTCGAGGTCGGACAGGATCTTGATGCGCGCCAGCACGCCGGCGCCCACCTCGCGCGAGAGCGACTCGCCCTGCTCCAGCAGCCCGTCGATGCGGTAGCGCACGCGCGTGAGCCCTTCCTCCGGCTCCACGTGGATGTCGGTGGCGGCCTTGCGCAGGCCTTCCTCGATGATCGCGTCCGTGAGCACGACGACATCGTCGGGCGCGCCGGCCTTGCCGGAATCGGCGGCGAGGGTGGGGCCGGAGGGCTGGCTGCCGTCCGCGCCGCGCGCGTCGAGGTGGCGGCGGATCGCGGCCGAGATGTCGCGCGGCGCCGCCGCGACGACCTTGATGTGCCGCCAGAAGCGGCGCTTCAGCGCATCGATGACGAGGATGTCCACCGGCCGCTCGAGCGCGACGACGACGGCCTCGCCCTCGCGCCGCACCGGGAACACGCCGTGCTGGCGCGCGAAGTCCGCCGGCATCTCGGCCAGCAGCGAGGGGTCAGGGACCAGCGCGGCCAGGTTCACGAACGGGATGCCGAGCTCCTCGGCGCGCAGCTCCGCGAGCGTCTCCGCGCGCAGGAAGCCCATGGACACGAGGATGGAGCCCAGCGAGCCGCTGTTGCGCTGCTGCTCCGCGAGCGCGGTCCGCAGCTGCGACGCGCTCAGCAGGCCGTCGCGCACGAGGCGCTCGCCGAGGCGCACGCGCTCGCTGCGATCGCCGGCCTCCGGCACGCCGGGAGCGGCCGGAGGCCGTGCCGGCGGCTGCGGGACGCCCGATGGCGACGCACCCGGCTGCGACGCGCCCGGCTGCAAGGTGCCGGGCTGCGACGTGCCCGGGCGCGGGCTGCCCGGCCGCGGGCCGTTCGGCTGCGAAGGGCCGGAGGTCGGTGCGACGATGGCCATGGTGCCTCGCGAGGTGGCGGCGCGACGGGCCAGGGGGCATGCGGCGCGCTCGGCTCCTGTTTTCGACGGCCTGCGAGCGCCGCTTGAGGCCGGCTGCGCCGCGCGCTCGTCGCCACGTGCAGGAGAGGCGGGCTCATGGCCGGCGCCTCCCGCGGTCGAAACGGGATCTTCCAGCGCGCGTCACCGGCGCCTGGGCCGCCGGAAGCGCCCCTCATGCACTCGATCCGCCGCCGCACCCCACGCTTCGCCGCGCCTCTCGCCTGTCTCGCGGGCTCGCTCGCGCTGGGCCTGTCCGGCTGCGCGGCGGCCAGCAAGGGCACGCTGCCGCCGGAGACCTCCGTGACGCTTCACGACGAGGCCACCGCGCGCTGGCAGATCACCGCGCCGTCGCCGGGCCCGATCGTCCCGGCGCCGATCGCCGCGGCCGCGCCGCCGGCCGAGCCCGCGCCCGCGGAGCCCGCGACCATCCCGCAGGTCTTCCGCGATCCCGCGCCGCGCTCGCTGCAGCTCCGCGGCGCCGAGCTGGGGCAGGCCCTGCGCCTGCTCGCCTCGACCGGCGGCATCAACCTCGTGCTCGACGGCGACTTCAGCCAGACCGTGGACCTGGACCTGCCGGAGCTGCCGCTGCAGGCCGCCTTCGAGCTGCTCGTGCGCACGCACGCCTGCGACGTGTCGCTGGCCGACGGCGTCGTGCTCGTGCGCCGCGACGACCCGCTGCGCGTGGAGACGCGCGTGTTCCCGCTGCAGTTCGTGGCCGCGGCCACGGTGCAGCCGGAGCTCGTGCCGCTCGTCGGCACGACGGCCATCGTGGTCAACGCGGCGCGCAACGTGCTCCTCGTGACGGCCTCGCAGGAGAAGCTGCGCGACGTGGAGACCTATCTCTCCGCCGTGGACCGGCCCGACCGCCAGGTGCTCATCGAGGCGCGCATCCTCGAGGTGTCGCGCAGCCGGCTCGAGGAGCTGGGCACGCGCATCGCCTTCAACGACATCTCGGTGAACGACGGCACGGCCACGCTCGTGTCCAGCCTGCTCACGACGAACAAGCAGGCCCTCGCGACGATCACCGACGCGGACGGCGGCTTCGACGCCGCGATCAACGCGCTGCACCAGCTCGCGGGGCTGGAGGTGCTCTCGCGCCCGCGGCTGCTCGCGCTGAACAACAAGCAGTCGAAGCTCGACATCATCAAGGAAGTCCCGTACGTGAACGCCACGACGACGACCGCGGGCAGCACCACGTCCGTCGGCACGCAGACGATCCAGACCGTGGAGTACAAGGAGATCGGCCTCAAGCTCGCCATCACGCCGACGGTCATGGACGGCGGCCTCATCGGCCTGAACATCGACCAGGAGGTCAGCGAGCAGACCGGCGTCTTCCAGGGCGTGCCGATCGTCGACAGCCGGCACATCACGACCGGCTTCCTGGTCCGCCAGGGCGAGACGATCCTCATCGGCGGCCTGCTGAAGGACCGCCAC
>Ga0193753_10003547_pt1 | contig 11484 bp, 10 predicted proteins | sample H1c2metaG_FD_144925 | JGI IMG/M metagenome (GOLD analysis project Ga0193753, IMG submission 144925) | Soil microbial communities from a riparian zone of the East river system, Colorado, United States - H1c2 | ecosystem: Environmental > Terrestrial > Soil > Riparian zone | place: USA: East... | reverse complement strand
TCCCAGTTTGCTTTTTCTCCAGGGTATTTACGAATGTATCAATCAATCGTTTCTCGGAGGGTGATGCCTCCCCGTTCAGATACCGGTCAATAATGCTGTTTATTTCCTCCGTTGTCATGATATAGTGCGCATACAGGTAAGTACCACCGTTCAGCAATATCCCTTACTCACAAAGGAATATCTTTGAGAAAGATACAGAAAGGATTAAAAGATAAGGCTTGCGAAAACGAGGACAATCGCCTTGTCCAGCCGTTTGCGAAGCACTAACAATGCCTTGTGGATCTGCACTTCTACCGTCTTAGAGGTTATGCCAAGCTTGCTTGCAATCTCTTTGTGACTCAGATTTTCAAAACGGCTCAATTGAAATACTGCCTTGCAACGAGGGGGCAATTCTTCTAATGCAGATCGCAGGGAATCATCAAGTTCTTTAAAGTTCAACGATTCTTCCGTTTGGTTAACAAACTGAATATTTTGAATGAGCTTTAAATGCCGTTCCTGAAGTTGACCATTCCGCAAGTGCTTCAATGATTGAAACTTGATCGCCGTGATGAGATAGTTATTGAGACTCTGGATGTCTGAACTGTGTCTCCTGTTCCACAGGTCAATGAAGACCTCTTGTACAATGTCTTTGGCAATATCCTCATTCTGGATCACACTGGAAGCGAGTCTGAACAGACGAATGTTAAAGCGATTAAAAATCTCCTTTAACGCCGACGCATGATCTGATTTTAGCAGTCCGATCAAGGCCTCATCGCTGTGTTCAGAATTTTCTAAATTATTCAAAACGTCGGTTTTTAATGCTGTACAATCGTTAGCAAACTTGAAGAAAATTAGAAAGATTAACTATAAATGTCAATGAAAATAATAATAGAGTTATGAGTTATGAGTCATGAGTTATGAGTTAGGGGGGCCCCGTGGTGGGGGCCTCAGGCCTTTTGCCTGGATGTTAATTATTTGTTATTGGTTCCGTAGCTGCTGTGGAACAGGTACGTTTATGCCGTTGGCATAAACGGGTTACTAAACTAGATAGCGTTAGTGCTGAATCTTTTTCAAAACAATTCGACAGGCCGAAGGCCTGAGGGCCCCTACGCGGGCCCCCTGTGCTTGCCTTGCCAGTGTTGACCGTTTTTGGGTTCAATGTAAACCCAAAAACAAACAATTTATGGCCAATTTAAAAGACTACGAACGACTGACCTTGAAGGAGCGGATTAATCGCAAATTCAGTGAAGATTTCAAGCGCAAGAAAATATCAGAGCTGGATCGTAATCTGATATCGATATCAGAGTTATGCCGGGAGCACCAGGTAAGTAGAACATCTGTTCATAGATGGGTGTATCTTTATTCCACTATGAAAAAGAAAAGTCTAAAACAGGTTGTGGAAGCCAGTAGTGACACGCGCAAGATGCAACAATTGAGGGATGAGAATAAAGAGCTCCAACGGATAATAGGGGAAAAACAAATTCTCATTGATTTCAAGAGTAAGATGATTGAGCTGGCTGAAAAGGAATACGGCGTTGATATCAAAAAAAAATTTTCCAGCAAGCCGTCCTCTGGTACTGGTGCCACCGAAAAGTGACGCAGGTGAAGATGAATTCACTATACAGAGCAATTGATTTTAGTAAGCAATCATTCCATCAAAAGCTTAGAAGGCGATTGAGTGACAAGCCATTGTCTGAGCAGTTATTAGCCACAATACGGGGAGTGAGGCAAGACAATCCGAGAATGTCATCCAGAATGATGTACAAGGTCATTTTGCCCAATCATGTTGGTAGGGATAAGTTTGAGGCTTTTTGCTTCGAAAATGGGTTTAGAATTGAGGTAAAGCGATCTTTTCACCGAACAACAAACTCCCTTGGAGTAACGCGTTTTGACAACCTGGCCTCGACTAAAAAGGTAACAGGTGTAAACCAGATTTGGGTAAGTGACATAACCTATTACAGGATCGGGGAAAAGTTTTATTATCTAACCTTTATACTGGATTTATATTCCAGGTTTATTGTAGGCTACTCTGTATCAAAAGATCTGTCAACAGCGCAAACCACTTTGCCTGCGTTAAGAATGGCTGTAAAATCACGTAAAGACTTAGAAGGTCTCATCATTCACTCAGACGGAGGTGGGCAGTACTATCATAAGGAATGGTTGAATCTAACAAGGAAACATGGGATGACTAACAGCATGTGCGACAATGTCTATGAAAATGCCCATGCCGAACGCCTCAATGGAACGATCAAGAACGACTACCTGATACCCTACGGAGTTGACAATTATGAGGAATTGGTTGCCAAAACAAAAAAGGCCATCAATCAATACAACTATGTGAGACCACATCAATCCATTGGAAAAAGGTCACCATACCAGTTTGAAATGGCCTTGGAAACAAAGGGGCGGTCTTCATGGATAACTGAGGCAGTTACCCACAAAGATCGCCCATAATAGTAACAACAATGATAGATTTTAAACCCCAAAAAACGGTCAACGTAATTCAGGCATGGAGTCCCCTCAACTCATAACTCATGACTCATAACCTATAACTCTCTAAGCCTTAATTGTATTTGGATTAATTCTAAATAAGCAATATAATTGTGCCTTATTGTAAAACATGCTCCGCTATTTGCTCCTTGGAGGCCTGGTAATCAGCTCCTTAACGACACTTGCCCAGGTACTGACGCGTGAGGACTCCCTCTCGGCCGGCTTGATTAGAACTAACAACACCACCGTATTATCAGGTTATGGACAGGCGAAGGTTGAATTCGATTTTCGTACAAAAACGGCCGTTGCAAACCTCACCAGGAATGTCCTTTTCCTAGGTCACAAATTCAGTAACAGGATCTATTTTTTTTCTGAATTGGAGTTGGAAGACGCCAAGGTAGTGGGTGGCAAACCCAGCGGCGAGATTTCCATGGAGCAGCTGTTCCTGAAATTCAGCATCAACAGGGACATGTACCTGCAGGCAGGGTTGTTCATTCCACGGATTGGCATTACGAACGAAAATCACTTGCCGACTACATTCAACGGAAACGACAGACCCTATGTGGAAACATTCGTAATCCCCGCGACATGGCGTGAGATCGGTATTGGGCTTTATGGAAGGATACGGTCTATGCCGGGGTTAAACTATTCTTTCTCAGTAATGAATGGATTAAAGTCCGGAGAGTTTGTCAACGGCTCGGGCATCGCTGAGGGAAAACAGGAGGGCAGCAATGCGACTGCCTCGAATATAGCCGTAACAGGAGCCTTGTTGTACTATATTAAATCCTGGCGCGTGCAGGCCTCGGGTTATTATGGGGGAAGCGCTGGCCTGATCAAGCGGCAGGCAGACAGTCTGAAATTGAGTTCAGGGCTATTTGGGTCGCCTGTAGCCGTGGTCGAGGCTAACGCGCAGTACCACAATAACGGGATCGCGTTCAAGGCGCTGGCCACCGTGGTAACCATTCCCGATGCTTTTGAGATCAATCGCGCCTACGCTAACAATACGCCGAGCAAAATGATCGGCGCATATGCCGAGGTCGGATATAATTTTTACCGGCTCATCGACGCGGAGTCTCACAAGAACCTGACGGTATTTGTTCGTCAGGAATTCATGGACCTTAATTATAAGATCCCCTCCAATGGTATTAAGAACGGGATCAACCGGAAACATTACACGGTGGCTGGCATTACCTATCAGCCGTTGAATGGCGTCATCGTGAAATTTGATTACGTGCTGCGGAATACTGATGAACGCAACGAAGATTTGATCGTCACGCCGTTCCCACAGCAATTGCCTTACTATACTTCCAACGGATTCTTAAACATTGGCCTCGGCTACAGCTTTTAATAATATGAAGACGAGGAGAGCATTCTTAAAAGATACTTGTTTGGCTTGTGCGGGAGCATCGCTGCTCGGCATGACTTTCTCACAACTCACCTCGTGTGCTTCATTGCCGGTGTACAAAACCAACCTTAGCCTCAAATCAGTAGACGTACCGTTAACCTCGTTTGTTGAATCCAACCTGGTTGTTGTCCGTGACCTTCAAACCCCCTACGACATCCTTCTGGTTAAGAAGAGTGAAACAGAATACAACGCCATATACATGAAATGTTCACACAGGGAGAACCCCGTGTCAGCGACTAAGACGGGACTCTATTGTTCCGAGCACGGCAGCACGTTCGATCTTGACGGGAACGTTACCAAGGAACCAGCGCCTGGGCCTTTAAAGAAATTCAAAACTGAACTGCACGATAATCTTTTAACCATTGACCTTAATTCTTAATGACGATGAAAACCAACTATCTGAACATGCTTTTTATTTCAGCAGTATTGCTGAGCTTTGGTGGGTGTGACGACGACAATGAAGGCGGCTCATCGGTGAACGAAACACTCAACGCTCAGGTGATCAACGATTTTTCGAGCACCCTTCCGCAGACTGTATACAGTGATCTCGCCTCAAAAACATCTACGCTATACGACCAGGTACTCGCCCTTGAAGCGGGTGACGCCACGAACGCAGAGCTGGAAGCGGCCCGTACAACCTGGAAGCAGGCGCGCGAAGCCTGGGAACAATCAGAAGCATTTCTGTTTGGTCCAGTCTCAACTGATAATATTGACCCGCGCATAGATACGTGGCCGGTAAATTTTACAGACCTGGAAGCGCAGCTTGCTAGTCCTGCGGCCTTCACTGAAGAATATATCAATGATCTGGAGGACGCATTGAAGGGTTTCCACCCAATAGAGTATCTCATATTCGGCGAGAATGGCGATAAGGCTGCGGCAGACATAACAGACCGTGAAATCGAATACCTGAAAGGGCTAGCACTCAACCTGAAAACTTTAACTGCTGATCTTAAGGTGTCATGGACGCCCACTGCATCGGGAAACTATCACACTGCATTCACCACGGCGGGTGAGGGAAGCTCAGTATACCCCACCCAGCAGTCCGCCCTTGAGGAATTGGTAAATGCCATGATCGGCATCTGCGATGAAGTTGCCAATGGCAAGATCGATGAGGTTTTTGTTGCGCAGGATCCCACACTGGAAGAATCTCCGTTCGCACAAAATTCTATGAAGGATTTTACCAATAACATCAAGGGTGTGAAGAATGTGTACCTCGGCAAGTATGCAGCTGACGCCAAAGGTCTCGAAGACCTTGTAAAGGAATTTAACCTTCAGCTCGATTCTAATGTGAAACTGAAGCTAGACGCCGCCATTGCGGCACTGGGTACAGTAACTCAACCCTTTGGTGAGGCCATCATCAGCCAGCCCATCCAGGTTCAGAATGCCGTAGACGCGATCAACGATCTCAAACAAATTCTTGAAGACGAACTTTTGCCGTTTGTGCGGGAGCATTCAAAATAAATGACTAAAAAGGCGTGCGGAAGGAAAGGATCATATTGAAGGTGTGCTTATCGGTGGGGCTGATGGTCGCTGCCTATTCCTGCATTGAACCAGAACCGTTGACGGAAGATAGTTATAACGAATGGCTGTCGGGAGGTTCGCAAACAATATTCGACAATGGTGCGGGAGCATTCAGCACCATCTTTCCAACCCTTATTACCGCACGCGAATCAGTTCACGAGATTGGCGATATTGCATTTGAGCAGACCTTTGTTACTGTACCCTCGCCGGTTAATCCAGGACTGGGACCGATCTTTAACAATGTTTCGTGCACGTCGTGTCATATCAATGACGGCAGAGGCAAGCCGCCAGTGGGCAATGAGCAGATAACCTCATTGCTGGTGCGCCTGAGCATTCCAGGTACCGACCCTCATGGAGGGCCAAACCCCGTTCCAGGATTTGGCGGACAGCTACAGCAGCGAACGGTTTTTGGATCAGTGGCTGAAGCGCAGGTCAAGATCACCTATCAGGAACAATCGCACCAGTTCGCGGATGGGACGACGTACAATCTTCGCACTCCAGCCTATACGTTGGAGAATCCCTATATTCCTTTGCCTGCTGATGTCATGTATTCTCCCCGCATTGCTCCCCCTGTCTTCGGACTGGGCCTGTTGGAGGGTGTGGCTGAAAGCGACATTCTTGCCCATGCTGATCCGGATGACCGCGATGACGATGGCATTTCGGGAAGGCCAAACTATGCCTGGAATGTGGTCGAGGGTAAAAAAACCCTGGGCCGGTTTGGGTGGAAAGCTGCGAACCCATCTATCCTGCAGCAAAGCGCAGCAGCGTACAACGAGGATATCGGCATCACGAGCTTCATCTTCTCGAATGAAAGTTCACACAACCAGTCTCAGTACGATGGGTTCGACGATGAATACGAAGTATCTGACAGTATTTTGAGCAGCGTTGCCTTTTATATCCGTACGTTGGCCGTACCGGGAAGACGAAATGCCGACAATGCCATAGTGCTTGCTGGAAAGCAACTATTCACAGAGGCAAAATGTGCCGCCTGCCACGTTCCGCGCTTGCAGACAAGCACGAATGTCGCATTCCCAGAGATCTCGAATCAAATTATCTTTCCTTATACCGACATGCTTGTCCATGACATGGGCGACGGCCTTGCCGACAACCGGCCGGACTTTGATGCAGATGGAAAAGAGTGGAGGACTTCTCCATTGTGGGGTATAGGACTAACCAAGATCGTCAATGGCCACCAGAACTTTTTGCACGATGGTCGCGCAAGAACACTCACGGAGGCGATCATGTGGCACGACGGTGAAGCAGCGCAATCAAAGGAATTTGTGCGGAACCTTTCGACAGCAGACCGGGACGCGCTGATCAAATTTCTGGAGTCGCTCTGATGGCTATCAAGGTACTACTTGCCGATAATCAACCACTCACTGCTGCTGGACTTACATACCTTTTAAATCAACGACAGGATACGACCGTTGTCGATAACGTTCTCGAACGCGATCAGCTTCCACATCTGTTGAAAAAGCATTACCCCGATCTCCTGATCGTTGACTATGACGCCCCTGGATTTGTTTCGTCGTCGGACCTGCTCGAGGTCAGGACACACTCACCATCCACCAATGTGTTGGTGGTCTCTGCCGACAATAACAAGGCCAGCATTCTGGAGGTCCTACAAGCAGGTGTCACAGGATATCTGACTAAGGTGTGCACCACCGAAGAAATAATGATGGCTGTAAGCTCCGTTGCGCGGGGTGAAAAGTTCTTTTGTCATAAGATCCTTGACATCATTATGGAGAAGCACTTCTATCCGGAAACAGATCCAACGGTAGGGATATTGACGTCACGCGAAAGTGAAATACTGACCTTGCTGGCAACGGGATACTCTACCCAAAAGGTAGCTGACAAATTATACCTTAGTCCACACACAGTCCACACCCACCGCAAGAGCATCATTAAGAAACTCAACATAAAGTCGCCCACAGAATTCGTGATCTATGCACTTGATTTTGGGTTGATCAAAACGAAGTAACGCCGTCTTCTTGATGCCGTCATCCAGAGCGTTCAATGAAACCATTAAGATGTTTCACACGCCATGATATCTGTTCACGTATAAATAACTTCGCATCATTACGCGAAGGACTCCTTGGACAGCCGCACACACCACTAGTTGACGACCTCTGCATCCAACTACGAAGCACTTCCGATTGTGCACGAGCCAGCATCCGAGGGGTCCGATTTTTTCCTCCCCTCTAAAGGGTATATAAAAAACCCTCATCCAAGCGATTGTTCAGGGCACTGACCCCGATGTACTTTGCAAAGATCTTCCAACGATCAAATTAATACCTGAAGTGAAAGACAAACGCACAACGGCAAAATACTGGATCGGCAGGATACACCTTTGGCTGGGATTATCTTCGGGCTTAATCGTTTTTGTCATAGCGGTCACGGGTTGCCTATACGCGTTTCAGGCCGAGATCCGAAACACGTTGGAGCCATACCGTTTTGTTGAAGCCGAGCAAAAGGAAGTCCTTCCGCCTTCAGCTTTGAGAGTGATCGGCGAAACTGTGCTGCCAGGTAAGAAGATGCATGGCATTATGTATCCCAGACCAGGCTACGCTGCGCAAGTCAGCTATTACGATATTGACTACTACTACATCGCGTACCTCAATCCCTACACAGGCAAAGTCTTTAAGGTGAGCGATGAGGATAGCGGTTTTTTCAATTTTATACTCGACGGGCACTTTTACCTCTGGCTTCCACCTGCGATCGGGCAGCCCATAGCGGCTTCGGCGACGCTGATCTTTTTAGTGATGATGATCTCCGGTCTGATATTGTGGTGGCCAAGAAACAAGGGAGCAACAAAACAAAGATTTACAATCAAATGGAACGCACGTTGGAAAAGAAAGAACTATGACCTGCACAATGTGGTTGGTTTTTATTGTACGTGGATCGCTATTATTTTGGCAACAACGGGATTGGTATGGGGCTTTCAATGGTTTGCGAACGGTCTGCATGCATTGGCAGGGGGCGAAAAGTCTCTTGTGTATGAAGAGCCTTTGTCCGATACGGCCAGCATCGCCATCCACGAAAGACCAGCCATAGACTTGCTCTACCAACGCATGCGCACGGAAAATCCTACAGCAGCACTGCTTGAAGTACACATTCCGTCATCGTCCAAGGCGGCAGTTGAAATAGCCATCAATCCTGATGACGCAACATACTGGCAGACGGATTATCGCTATTTCGATCAATACACGTTGGAAGAGCTATCAGTGGATCACATCTACGGACGTATGGCTGAAGCGTCGGCTGCGGATAAATTGTTGCGCATGAATTATGACATCCATACCGGTGCCATAATCGGCTTACCCGGAAAGTTCATAGCATTCTTTGCGAGCCTCGTTGTTGCATCGTTGCCTGTTACGGGTGTTTACATTTGGTGGGGGAGAAGGAAAGGCCAAACCGCAAAGACGCAAAGACGCGAAGAGCTTTGCACTACTTAGCGCTTTCTCTACGTCTTAGCGTCTTTGCGGTGAAAACTGTATTTTGTCACTTTAACTGTCATCTTCAATGATCAAACTTTTCCGCACCATAAGTTTCGCAGAAGGCATCTCATTGCTAACGCTCCTCTTTATCGCTATGCCATTGAAGTATATGATGAACATGCCGGAAGTAGTGAAAGTCGTTGGGTGGATTCACGGGTTGTTGTTCATTCTGTATGTCATTATTCTAATTGTCGTGCAGGTATCGCATCGTTGGTCACCGATGTTTTTTCTGGGAGCATTCGTTGCGTCGCTTGTTCCTTTTGGAACATTCGTACTTGATAAATACCTGCGTCAGAAGCAGGCTGCTAAATATTAGTATAATGCTCTGAGGTTGCGTCTGGCTAGCCGCATAGTCCCGCCGTGTCGGGTGAATTTCGTGTCGTTCATGTCGCAGCAGCGTGACTTGCCTCAAGCACTCTGCGTCTAGCCGCACACACCCGCATCACTGCTGAAAGCGTGTACCTCCGATTAGCAGAGTCTCCGCGGCGGATGACTCTGCTTTGACATGCTACCTGTTCAATTTGTTTATAGCATTACTTCTTGCGCTTCGCTGTTTTCTTAGCAGACTTCTTTGCTGCAGCTTTCACGGGCTTTGACTTCTTAGCGGTCTTTTTTGCAACGATCTTCTTAGCGGTCTTCTTCTTAGCTGTCTTCTTCGGTGCAGCTTTAACTGCTTTCTTGGCTGTTGCCTTCTTAGGCGCAACTTTCTTCGCGGCTTTTTTGCCGCTCAGTTTTTTCACGGCTTTTCTAATCGCCTTCTTGACGGCTACAACTTTGGCAGTTGTATTTTTAACCAGTGATTTCGTTACTGTTCCCAATGACGTTTTCACTGGTGCGGGTGTAGCTGAAACGATCTCCTTCGCCATGAGATTCAATGCCGACCCAGCCTTAAACCATTCTATCTGTCCGAGGTTATAAGTATGGTTCACTTTAATGGACTCAGCACTTCCATCGCGGTGACGCAAAACCAATGTCAGCTGCTGCTCGGGCGCAAAGCTTGTCAGATCGATAATGTCAATTGAATCGTCTTCCTGGATCTTGTCGTAGTCAGTCTCGGTGGAGAAAGTAAGCGCCAGCATCCCTTGCTTCTTGAGGTTGGTTTCATGAATGCGGGCAAATGATTTTACAAGGATCGCACGTATTCCCAGATGGCGTGGCTGCATGGCGGCGTGTTCGCGTGACGAGCCTTCACCATAGTTATGATCTCCCACCACGATCGTTGGAACACCGGCTGCCTTATACGCACGTTGAGTTGCGGGAACCGGGCCATATTCACCCGTTAACTGGTTCTTTACGCTATCCGTTTTTTCATTGAAGAAGTTCATCGCTCCCGTAAGCGTGTTGTTGGCGATGTTATCAAGGTGGCCGCGGAAACGCAACCATGGACCTGCCATGGATATGTGATCCGTTGTGCACTTGCCTTTTGCCTTGATAAGCAATTTCATTCCAATGAGATTCTGACGATCCCAGGCGGGGAATGGACTTAACGCCTGCAGCCTGTTTGAGTTGTCGGCAATCTTTACCTGTACTTTGCTGCCATCTTTGGCCGGTGCCAGGTAACCTGGATCCTTTACATCGAATCCCTTGGGAGGGAATTCATGACCTCGCGGCTCGTCCAGTCGCACAGCCTGACCATCCTGATTGAGCAGGGTGTCTTTCAGCGGATTGAATGTAAGATTGCCGGCAATAGCAAATGCCGTCGTTATTTCCGGGGACGCAACGAATGCATGTGTATTAGGATTGCCATCATTGCGCTTTGCAAAATTTCTGTTGAACGATGTTATGATAGAGTTGGCCCTGTTGGGATCATTGGTGTGTCGCGACCATTGTCCAATGCATGGTCCACAGGCATTCGCGAGCACAACGCCGCCCATTTTTTCGAACGTCTTCAGGTAGCCATCCCGTTCGACCGTATAGCGAACCGTTTCCGAACCTGGTGTAATGGTGAACTCTGCCTTTGCTTGCAGTCTTTTGTCGACCGCTTGCTGGGCCAGCGAAGCTGACCTGGTGATGTCTTCATAAGAAGAATTGGTGCATGAACCGATTAGTCCAACTTCAAGGCGCTCAGGCCATCCGTTTTTGCGAACTTCACTGGCAAATTCAGAAATGGGTATAGCGCGGTCTGGTGTGAATGGACCATTGACATGGGGTTCGAGCGACGTGAGATCGATCTCAAATACTTCATCGAAGTATTTCGCAGGATCAGCATAGACCTCTTCGTCGCCTGTCAAATGTTCTTTAACAGCGTCTGCCAGATCAGCTACCGATTGGCGGCCGGTACCGCGAAGGTAAGCGGCCATTTTTTCGTCATAGCCAAAAGTTGACGTTGTAGCGCCGATCTCGGCGCCCATATTACAGATCGTACCTTTTCCGGTGCATGATAATGTCTGCGCTCCAGGTCCGAAATATTCCACTATTGCGCCTGTGCCGCCTTTTACTGTAAGGATCCCGGCAACCTTCAGAATAACATCCTTGGAGGAGGTCCATCCGTTGAGTTTACCGGTGAGTTTGATCCCGATGAGTTTCGGCCACTTCAATTCCCACGGCATACCGGCCATTACGTCGACAGCATCGGCACCCCCGACGCCGATG
>Ga0193753_10003546_pt1 | contig 11484 bp, 12 predicted proteins | sample H1c2metaG_FD_144925 | JGI IMG/M metagenome (GOLD analysis project Ga0193753, IMG submission 144925) | Soil microbial communities from a riparian zone of the East river system, Colorado, United States - H1c2 | ecosystem: Environmental > Terrestrial > Soil > Riparian zone | place: USA: East... | reverse complement strand
GCTCTTGTGCGCTGGCTGGTAGTTTGTTTGTTTTGCATAACTTGTTTTTTGAAAGTGAATAATTATGCAAAGCAAAGCCCCTGAAATTATCAGGGGCTTCGCAAACTACCGCAGGTTTAGTACAACAAAAGTATTGCTGCAAGCGGGGCGGGACGTTGGAACAATAAGCAGTAGATGATTAATCGGCAGCAGTCATTGGGCGACCGTTTTGAAACTTAGATTTTGTTATATTCAAGTTCAATTTTTTAACCTGGTTCTGTAGCTGGGCGGATCACAGAAGCCAGCCATGCGGCAAGCCGTTGCACACCATTTTTAAAGACCCTCAACTATGGGCTCATCAGCTACATTTCATAGAATTTCAGCGGACAATTTTAACATAATTCAACAGGCGCCTGGTGGAACAATATTGAGTTACCCATCGCTTGCTGAAAACGCTGCAACGTGTACAGGCTCACATTGGGCACTTGAATTTATTTTATCATCTGGACAAGAAAATAAAACCATAGAACTTATAAGTGAAATATTCACTCCCAAAAAAGCAATCGGTGAAGAGGAATTCAACGTTTTACCTCCCGAACAAAAATGGGAAATGTATGAAAGAGGCGATTATATTCCCTATTTAGATCCAGTAATTATATCCAAATTCTCCAATTTGCTGGACAATATGTCAGAGAATGATATCAAAAGTAAGTATGATGCAAAAGAGTTAAATGACAATGAAATTTATCCAAAAGTTTGGCATAATGATAACTCAGCCGACCACTCTTTTAACGAACGACATATTGTAGAAGACTTTCTGGAACTAAAAGGGATATTCAAAGCCGCCGACAAGGAAAAGAATTATATTTTGGTTTATATTGGCTAACAAGCTCACAGTCGTCGCGACTAAAACGGCGTGCAACATGGTTGCTTCCAGCAAGTGGGGCCGACGGAAGAACAATCAGCAGCAAATCTTTATTGTGCTTTAGTTTGGTGCAACCGTTTATTAATTTTGTTTTGAGTAAAAAGAAAGATTTGTTTTATTAACTTAGTTCAGTGGCCGGGCAGACGGAATGCTATTCCCTACCTGCTGCAAGCCCAGGCGTTAATGGCCATTGTATAACAGAATAACTTTCAGGCGACTGGCGTATTATTAAATTTACAATCTAAAATAAAATGAATACCATACTTACAATTCTGCTTGTGGTGGCAGGCATCATTGCCTTGCTGTTACTCATTGCGCTTTTCATGAAGAAGGAACATTATGTCAAGCGTGAAATTATCATCAATGCACCCCGGCAAAAAGTATTTGACTATGTAAAACTGCTCAAAAACCAGGACGAGTTCAACAAACATGCAATGGCTGGCCCCGACAGGAAGAGAGAATTCAAAGGAACAGACGGAACAGTGGGATATATTTATGCCTGGAGCGGAGATAAAAATGCCGGTGTAGGAGAAAAGGAAATTAAGAACATCACTGAAGGGAAAAGAATTGAAACAGAAATTCGTTTTGTAAAACCAATGCGGGCCACTGCCAGTATAATCATGGAGACAGTATCTTTACCCGATAATCAAACCAAAGTATCCTGGAGCAATGCCGGTGCATTGAAATATCCGGTAAACATAATGGTGCCAATGATGGAAAAACATGTTGCGAAAGATATGGATATTAGTTTGTCAACTTTGAAAAACATTCTCGAAAAATAATCACTACACTTAAAAACAACGAACTGCTAAGATCGTCCTGGCAATATTGCGGCTGAACGAATATAAACTCATCGTCCCTTTACTCAGCAGCGGTTCGGGCGCATGGATCGCGGAATACCGGCACATCGCCAGGCCCCGAACCTTAGCTGTAAGGTGTAAATGGCAATCCTCATAAAATCAAAATCGTGACGAAAATGAAAAAGATAACATTAATTCTTGCATTTGCAATGACATTCGTTCTTGGCTTCGCTTTTAAGTCAATCACAACAAAAAGTAGTAACAGCCAGCAATCAATAAAAAAGGTAACAGGCATTGGCGGCATTTTTTTCAAGTGCAAAGACCCAAAAAAAATGAGAGAATGGTATGAAACCAATCTTGGTCTGAATACCAATCAATATGGGGCAGTTTTTGAATGGAGACAAGGAGCTGACAGCACCAAAAAAGGGTTTACTCAATGGAGCCCATTTACAGATAAGACCAGGTATTTTGAACCTTCAACTAAGGACTTTATGATTAATTACAGGGTAGATAACATAGAAGGACTTGTCGACCAGTTTAAGAAGGGAGGTGTAGTAATTACAGATACAATTCAATCGGCTGAGTACGGTAAATTTGTTCACATCATGGATATAGAAGGCAACAAAATTGAATTATGGGAGCCGAACGATATAGAATTTGAAAAACTTGGTCAGAAAATAGGTGCTAAGACTACAAAATAATTTTGATAACGCCATACCGCTATTATAGCATTGCCGCAATTCGTTGTTGCAATCTTTCTAAAACTTAGATTTTGTCATATGCTAGTTCAATTTATTAACCAGGTTCAGTAGCTGGGCGGAACACAGAATACCAACCTGGCAGCAAGCCATCAATGTAGCACGCCATTTTTAAGGGCAATCCCTCATCTAAATTGAGAAATAATAAAAAATAGTTTATGAGCGCAGGCATCGACAAAGAGTTTGTACGCGGGCATTATAAAAGAATGACAGATCAGGAGATAATTCGTGTCCTGACAACGAATTTGGCTGGATTGACGGTAGAGGCGCAGGAAATAATTAAAGAAGAAATTATAAGACGCAATCTCGGGCCAGCTATTTCCAAAGTCATTGAGGCGCAACAAGAAACGCATACATTTCCAAGCAAAGTATACGACAAAAATGCCTGTCCGGTAGACGAGCACACAAGAATTTGGCTAGAGAAGTCATTCCAAACCTTGTTACATATTTTTGGTAAAGAAAACACCCGAAATAGAGAAGTCCTGACACCAGAAAAAATTAGTTTCCCGGTGCGATACGACGGAAGCGAACAGTCAGCTTTCGAAACACTTAAGATCATTGCAAATCAAATGGAAGTTCCGATAGAAAGAATTACGCTTGATTTTTACGATGACCATTTAAGGCAAATAACAGAAGGTAGTCCAGGCGGTCTATATTGGGGCAAAGGGGAAAATGATAATTTTGAAATTTCATTGGTTCGAACGAAGTTGGATGAGCCAGAAAACATGGTTGCGACACTTGCTCATGAAGTAGCTCATATAAAACTCCTGGGTGAAAACAGGCTTGAGGAAAATGATGAACCAATCACCGATTTAACAACAATTTTCTTCGGACTCGGTATATTTAACGCAAACGCTGCCTTTCAGACTTTCGCGGACTCAAAATATTATGGGTGGTCACAGTCTGGTTATCTGACCCAGATGGAATGGGGATATGCCTTGTCCTTGTTTGCTCATATAAGACAAGAACAGCAACCCGACTGGGTTATCACCTGTCCAAAAATGTCAAAGCGGATTTCATACAGGGGAAAAATTTCATCTCCGCCAATGAAAACAAGATCTTTCAATAAATATAAATTGGATAAATAAAAGTTTACATCTTCAACAAAGAAAACTTGCTAAAAATAATCACGACTAAAACAGTCTGCAACAAGCGGTCCTTTGCTGCCAGGCTAGGAGGATCACAGAAATCCATCCCGGCAGCAAGCCGTGGATGTTATAGGTAAGCGTTAATCAAATTTATGCCGACAATCAAAATATTCAAATACATCGACAAACTCGACTGCTTTTTAGTGAATCCAGACTACAAGATTCTGGCCGATAAACTTGGTTTGACGGAATGGAATGAAGTAGTTTGGATAGGTCGTTATTTCAGCTTGGATAACGACTACGGCGAACACTGGTTTGACAACTGGGAAGAGAGAGACAAAATAGCCGATCAGGCAAAAGAACTTGGAATTGAGTATAACGACCTTTTAGTAATCAACTCGGATAGGTTCAAAAACGATAGAGATGGCCCCTGCCACACAGCAGAGGACAGAAAAAGATTTTGGACAGATGTATTACGTTCATTAGAGTTAAGCATCGACATGATAATAGACGAGGCAATTAAATTCAATGCGCAAAGAGAAATCGACGACGATGATTTTGTTGCAAATCTTGACGATAAGATAAATTCCGTCAAAACCGCCTATCTATAACATGCTTGCCGCCAGGCTGGCGGGTCGAATAGATTTGATCAGCAGTTCACTATCAGCATTTGTTGGTGCGACGTTTCATTAAGATGTTTTTGTAAAAAATAAAGTTTAGTTTTATTAACCGGAGTTAGTGGCCTGGCGAATGGATCACTGAAGCCAGCCAGGCAGCAAGCCATTCAACGTTGGCCACAATATTTTATGATCTCAATTCAAGTGCTTCTCAATTCGCTAACTCACTCTATTGACAAATTGGACATTAGAGCCTTTTTTAATGTGTCCGCAACAATCAATCAAATCAACCATTTACAAGACGTTACTAAGCTGACAATGCCCGCTGACTTCGTAGATTTTTATTTGACATATAATGGCGGTTTTTTTGCTGACAAAAGATGGACAGAAAGCGACTTGTTGGATAAAACTAAATTTGATAATATACAATGGAATTCGAATCACTTTTTGACCATCGACAAAATTCAAGATAAATTCTCTTATGTGGAGGATGTAAGTAATTTTGCAGATACAATCCCGACTGAGCATTATTTACCATTCTTTCAGACAGAAGAACAAGAACTTTTTTTATTACGACTTTCAAAGGAAGAATCGAGCAAACCAGTTATAAAACTTATTCGACAGACCTCCCCTGAGTATTGGATACGAATCAGTAAAGACTTTAATGGCTTTTTAAAAGACTTTATTGACAAAAAGGGCGACATACTTGATTATTACTAACCCACTGCACACAACATGCTTACCGCCAGGATGGCCCGACATTATTGCAATCAGCAGTGGTTGTCATCAGCAACAGTTAGAACGGCTCACAAAACCTATTCCTGCATTAAATATTGTCTTTTATGTAACAGTTGGTTTTATATATTCATGTATGAATCTAATTTTAAGAGTTTTTCTTGCCAGTTCACCCATATTCTTTGCTGAAACGGCCTCCTCCCAAAAACAATTTAAGGTACAAATAAGGGTTCCATCATATATTGACGTCAAAAAAGTGCATATCAGCTATCACGACGGTAAGCAGGAAACAAGAATTAGTAAACCGTTCAGCAATAACACGATTAACTTTTCCGCAAAGTATTACGCCAGGTATGCTGTAATAATGGTTACATACATGTGGAGTGAACGATTGGGTTACAACAATCAATATTTTATCCAGCAACAACCTGCTTCAATAAAATTCCGCAGTGATCAAAAAGCTGCTGGAAAAAACCCGCTGGAAAAAGCCATGGTGATCAATGCGCTGGATATAAACAATTCAGCAATCGCAAAAAGATTAACTGATGATGTGTTGCAGGAATCAAACGATGCAAACGATTATTGGGCGCGGTACGGAGATGTAATTGGCTCCAATGATTCTATCGCTGCAATCTATACTGAAAAAGCAACGCATCTGAATCAAAAAAAGCTGGTGTTTATTGAAAGAAATAAAAACGATTATTATTCCTTTTGGATCTTCCGGAATGAGGTGCTGGGCACCCTGGAACCCGTTCTCTTACTTGATTTTTACAAAAAAGTTTTCCCTAAAAATATTACCAATAGCATAGAAGGACAGGAAACTTACCGTTTTTTAAACGGGCAACTCTATACAAAAAAGAATGACACAGCGCCGTTTTTTGAATCAAAAGACATAACAGGGAAGATGGTTAGCCTGAAAAAATACAGGGGCAAATATGTTTTGCTGGATTTTTGGGCGTCCTGGTGTGTCCCATGTATGGAGGAAGTTCCCCAGGTTAATGCAATCCGAAAAACCTATCCTAAGAATAAACTGCAAATCATTGGCGTGTCTTCTGATTCAGACCCGGGTGCTTTCCGTAAGGCCATCAAAAAATTTAGCATGAACTCATGGACGCATATTTTCGGGGATCAATCAATACAAAATGCATATGGCAATAAGCCCATTCCAACGCTTTACCTGGTAGATAAAAAAGGAATCATCATATATAGCAGTTGGGAAGATAATTATGAAACTTTAGATCTGTTATTGTCAGACTCGCTAAAAAAGAACAATTAATGTTCAGGTTTACGTGGTTTTACAAACCATGGTTGGATGTAACCATTATTATTCGATCCGGTAGCCGATAGGCTTGAACGAATAGTTATTGGACATTTCAGCCGAACACGCGGTCAAACCTACCAAAAGATCCATCCTTGCTTCAAGCACAACATAGTCCCCTGCCTTGCTTTTTGGAGGAAGAACGGACACTTTTCCATTGTCTTCATCAACTGTAACATGCATGAAAATATTGAAGCTGACAGGGATATTATCAGGTGTAATACCGTATTCTTTTAGTGCTTCGCAGAGATTGCCAAAACAACCCCGGTGCGGCTCCGTATGGCCGTATATAATCCGAAATGTGTCGGCACTGCAGGGAGTAAGCAAAAAATCATGACGGCCCACGGTATCGCTGATCATATCGAACATGATATTACTGCGATTGGAATAAAATGGATGGCCCGTGGTAAGGAATATCGTTTCTGCATAATCTATAGTTCTGCCTGAAGAAAGATACTCTGCTTTGTCGTGAAGATTATAGCAGATAAAATCTGAAACCTGTTCGCCTTCAATATCAACGATTGTAAGACGTTGCCCTTTCTTCAGTATAAAAGAGACCCCGCTACGGGGAGGAATGATCGTTAATTGTTGCATGCTTACTATTTAAGGGGGCATTGCCAGTTATTATCATAGTTGCGTCCGCTATATTGACTGGCTTCGGAAGATTTGCCAAAGTCGTTCAGCATGGGATTGACCGAGCCCGAAAAGGCGATATCACGTTTTCGGATAACGGCTTTCATGGTTTCATAGCTGTTGGATTGCTTTAGTTTTTCAAATTGAGCATGTGGATTGAAAACCAGGGTTGGATATTTGAACTGTCGTGCCGGCCTGCTGCTGGCGGCATGCAGCCCGATTATAAAAAACGCTTCTTCTTTCAGGCTGAAACTGAAATTTACGGAAGACGGATCAGCATTCACGCGTTTATCATAACCATAATTTTTTTTATCAAGGTCCGCAAGCGCCTGCAATCTTTTCCACAATAATTCATCAAAGCTTTCTTCAGTCAGCCATCCCGGGTCTTTAAAGATGATTGCCACGCTGTGAAAAATTTCTTTTGAATGCCGGTAATCATCTACAAAATCATAAAGGAATTGCAAAATGGTCATATCATCTTTAGGGCATGCCATGTGATCGGCTACCATGCATTTTATGTGTTGCCCTGCAAGAGCAGCCCTGGCACCCACACAGGGAAATTCTTTGTTGTTTAAAAAACCAAGGTATTCCTTAATGATGGGCTGTGATTCAATTTCTATCATATGGTAATATCTCAGGTACAATGAGTACGATCAATCACGCAAAAAGGTTGTGTATAAATAACCCCTGCTTCCCTCCCCCTTTTCAGATGCCGCTATTTGCCAGTAAGTGCTTTAGTGCTATTATAATTCAGTGGCTGCATCCAGCTGTTTTAGCATCCTGAAATGCTTTTTTGCGTCTTTCAGGAATTTCCAACCCCGCCGGAATTTCCAATAATGTATTCCCCGGTTATGGTTATAAGATGAAATGCCATACAACATTTTCCAATGTTGCAAGAGTATTTTATAGGCCTGAAATAATGTGTTACCATCCCCATAAATATGATGGGGTTCGGCGCCGCATCCATTGTATTCAAGTATGTAAAAATTTTCTCCTTTCTTAAGGTCTTCAACAGAGGCGCATTTTATATCGTACCGGCCATAATAAAAATGTTTGGTGTAGTGACTGAGCGCATCAAATACTTTTAATAAATTTTCATCTTTTTCATGTGCAAGGCTAATGAGTTTTCCACCCCTGCTAAGGTTTAAGGCATTGGATAAATAATAAATTTCACCCTCATCCAGGATATGGTTCAACCTGCTTTCATGCTTGGACCTCATTTCTTCCAGGCGAAAACGCACCCGGGGACAGTTAAGAATTAATTCCCAGAGCGTAGATCTTCCATTACCTGTAACCCCAAGGAATTCTTTTTTTAAAAAGCCCGTAATGGTTCCTTTTTTCTCATTTGGAAAACGATAATAAAATACACTTACTTCAAGCGGGTACCTTATAAGATCCTGTATAATATAGTCAACCGGCATTCTTTCATGATAAAACCGCAGTTTTTCGGCTGTATCAATTTTCCGGAACATAAAACCCATCATGCCCACATCGGGCTTAACGGCTATTGGATAATTAAAGTTATTAAAAGAAATCAATTTTTCAATTTCCTGGAAAGGCAGTGAATGCGAAATATAAATACTCTTGGGATAACTGCCAGGTGGCAATTGGTCAAACATTTCTTTTTTGCTTTCGCCTTCAAATCCCCCGAAGGTGAGGGATGGATTGGAAGGGGTAAAAAACCAGAATGAACGTGCCCGGAGGCAATACCAGAGCCATACTGGCATTATTGGAATATATTTTGCCAAATAATGCCAGGTCTCCCAATGCATTATCCGGAATAAAATGGATTTAAAATTCATAAAAACTAAAAATAGAAAAATTTTACTTCAGGCTGCACCTGTCACATCTCCCGCCCTTCCCCAAGATTAAGCCCTGGTGGTTTACTAATTGTTTTATACAATTGAATAAAAGCAGTGCACAATAATATGGCCCCAATCACCCAGTTTAAAATATCCTGGTTCGCGTGTAACCGGTTCACCAGGTAATTTCCACCGAAAATAAAAACGCTGAACCCCAGCATGCTACCAATGCCTATCCCTGCAACATAAATATTATAATGGGCATTTTGCGGTAATAAAATATTTTTATTTGTTAAAACAGTGCTCCATCCAAACCAAAATGAAATATGCATGGGATTGGTTGCGCTTAATAAAACACCTGATATAAAAGGGTGAGTAACATGAATGGGCAAAGCATTTCCAAGACCCAACTTTCTGAAAGCGGCTATAATGCTTCCTGTTGCCAGCGCAAAAAGAAAGAAAATGGTAATCCATTCAAAAAACCTAAGCAGTCGCTGTTGCCTGAATATCCATTTCATAGCCACCAGGGCTATGCGCACATAGGTTATTTCTATTAATACTGCCCCTGCTGAGAATAGTAAAGCAGCATACAGGCCATCCTGCACAGCAATATGCATAGCTGCAACATTCATTGTACCTAAAGGCAATGAGCCCAAAAAACTAATCAGCAGGCCTATTAGAAATATCTTTAGTAATTGGCTCATAATGTGATGAACTTTTTTTCCAGCATGTAACAAGAAACATAATGCTGGCCCACAAGTCCACAAAACTAACTAAAGAACTTGCCCGCATGTTGCAGATGTGTTGAAACCGGTACAGGTTCCGGTACCTGGTGCCGTATTTTATTGATGATTTTATAATGTAATTAAAATTTAACAGTCAGACCAATATAAAAACTCCGGCTTATGCCAGGGATAGTAGAAGCTTTTCCATGATGAATAAAGAAAATAGCATCCGGGCTCAAATAAAAAGATCCTCAGAAACCATTACTCCCAAATGCTATTTTCCTGGTGACTAGTCATCAACTTTTACTAATTTATAGACCTTGCCCGTTGTTCCTGATGGACCTACGAGGTTAGAAGTGGTCACATATATCTCACCACTTTGATCTTGTCCAAATCCTTTTACATATTGACCCAGGTTGTCCGGAAAACTTTTTAATTTGATTTCTTTAAAAGGCCAGGGCCCGGATCCATCCGGCTTTGCTTTATATAATTTTCCGGTAGCCGTTGTACCATCTGCTGATAAAACGCCAAAAACATATTTTCCTTTCAGGCTTTCAATCCGATCACCACGATACACATTGCCACCAATGATTCCTATTGCGATTCCTCCTCCTTTGGGGTTAGCCGTGTTTACCAGCTCTATGACCGGATCAATTAAGGGTTTGCCTGCCGTATCGGCCATGGGACAGGAAGAACGTTCTGTCAAATCATTGTCTGTATTAAAACAATGAGCGCCTTCTTTTACATTCCAGCCATAATTTCCACCTTTTGTTACAATATCTACTTCTTCATACAGAGACTGACCAACATCACCCAAAAACAACCGGCGAGACCCACCCATATCAAAGGAAAAGCGGTAAGGATTCCTGAAACCATACGCATAGATCTCCGGTAAAGCCCTGGTTTTTACAAAAGGATTATCAGAAGGAATACCGTAAGGAAGTTTCCCATTTTGATTCACATCGATCCGTAAAATATTACCCAACAAATTGGCATAAATATCCTGTCCATTGCCACCCTTATTGACCTTATACCAATCCTCAACATGTCCGGGTGCCACATCATCTTTATTGCCTCCGTCTCCAATAGAAATGTACAGGAAGCCATCAGGACCAAAATCCAGGGTGCCTCCATTATGATTTGCCTGCGGATGATTGGCTTGCAGGACGATGCGTTCAGAGCTCATATCAGCCAAATTTGCATTACCGGAAACAATCTTAAATTCTGAAATACGGGTTGTATTGTTCCAGGCCACTCCAGGTTCAGGTCCGCCGGGTTGCGGAGGAGCGGTATAAAAAACATAAAACTTCCTGTTGTTTTTGAAATTTGGATGGAAGGCCATGCTAAGCAGACCGCGCTCATCATACCCTGGGGAAAGGCTGACCATCCTGCTGCTGATGTCCAAAAAAGGCGATGGTAATGTAGAACCGTTTTTGTCCAGGATCCAGATCTTTCCAACCTGGTCTACAACATAAAGCCGCTTGCTTTCATCAGGTGCCTGCACTACTGATACAGGGGAAACTAAATTCGAGACAATGAGTTTCAGATCAATTGCTTTGTTATCATCATCGTTGCCAGGTTCATGATCATGTTTTCTACAACCCTGCATTTGACTAAGTAAAAATAAACTCAGAATAGTGCAGAGGCCAATAAGGAATTTGCTCCAAATCGTTTTTGCACCGGTTCTTTTTTTTGTAAATGCTTGCATAATTGTGGTTTTTAATTAAGTGAATAAATAAAAGAAGACGTGATACAAATCTGAGGTAGACGATTTTCAGTGTACGGGATGAATCATGCAAATGACGATAGCTTACAGGAAAGCTTATTTCCTATAATTTTTGGGTTACCTGAATATGAAACTGGTAGAGCGTAGAGCGTTGGGGTAATGATTCATACGGCAGGTAATTGATTCAAGTTGCCTTTGAAATGAAAAAATTTACACCGCCGTACCGGGCAGAACAAAATATACATCACTGCCGCTAACAACTAAGACTTCGTCGGGCCTGCAGGGCCCACGATGAAGTCTTAGTTGTACGGAACCGGTGAACTTAAAGGATTTTATAAATAATTATGGGGATTGCTATGGGAGGTAGACTGAGTAAGG
>Ga0193753_10003545_pt1 | contig 11487 bp, 12 predicted proteins | sample H1c2metaG_FD_144925 | JGI IMG/M metagenome (GOLD analysis project Ga0193753, IMG submission 144925) | Soil microbial communities from a riparian zone of the East river system, Colorado, United States - H1c2 | ecosystem: Environmental > Terrestrial > Soil > Riparian zone | place: USA: East... | reverse complement strand
ATTCTTTTCGATACTTTGTTTTTATTGTTGCCGTTGTTATTGTGTGTATGCTGTGTTGCAGGCTATCGGGTGCAATATCTGCTGGCGATCACAGCCGCCATATTCAATTTGGTCTACGCCGTGTTGCTTTCATCTATGTCGGCTTTGAGTATGGAAGGTTTTGTGGGTTGGATGATGCTTCCGATCGTTTTAGCCTTTAGGAATGAAGCTTCGTTTTATTATGCACTGCAATCCATGCGGTATTTTTTTCTGCTCATCTTTTTCTCAGCAGCCATTTGGAAGATCAGGACCGGAGCCATCTTCAATACTGAGCAGATGAGCTCCATCCTGGTAAATCAACATGCAGCATGTCTTGTGGATCAGCCGGACAGTTGGTTCTCAAACTTTATTAAATACCTTATTAACCATAAACAACTCTCTTACTCCATTTATCTCCTGGCAACTTTGAGTGAGTTTGTTTTTGTTGTGGGATTCTTCACCAAAAGATTTGATAAGCTCCTGATCATTATTTTTCTCGCATTTGTAGGGCTTGATTATTTCCTGATGAGTATAAATTATTTCTCGTGGACCGCATTCCTCGTTTGTCTTTGGTTTTCGAAATATGCACGTCCAGCCGAAGAAAGATCGGAGCAAGTGCTAACGGCCTAAATCAAAATGTGCTAAAATCTTCTCATGCACATCGGCTACCTTAATTCCCGTTAGGCAGGCAAAGTCCGGACATTTCATGGGGTCGCTCACTCTGCTGGTATTGGCATTTTTCCAGGCAGAGCATGGCCTGCAGTAGATTGGCAACGTGATCACGTGGTGGTTCGTTTCATCTAATTTAGAATAGCCGTACAATCTTTCGTCGCTGGCACCGAATATCGTTACTGTTTTTTTCTGCAATGATACCGCCATGTGCATGATGCCGCTATCGAGCCCGATATATCCCTTGCTGAATGCAAGAAGGTTGAACAATTCCGGGATCGTGGTTTTGCCGATCAATACTTTGCAATTGGATCTATTTAATTCTTCAAATGCAGCGGCATAACCTTTTTCAAATTCGTCTCCGGCAATTATGAAGGAAATGTTTTTGAACTCATCACAAAGTTGTGCAACAAGAACTAACCAGTTTTGAACCGGCCAGTTTTTGAATGGAGCGGTATTGTTGCCCGATGCCACCTGGATGACATAATAGTCATTTGCTACCAATGCTTTGACGAGCGAGCGATCAACACTTGGGTGGGGGAAGAAAAAACTGGAAATGTCTTTTATCCTTGCATTTGCTGCAGTATAGAGCAGGCGTAGGTTTTGTTCGGCATCCGAAAGATCCGTTTCAACAGGGATCGCTTTAACTGATCTGCTTTTCTTTGAAGAGGAATTACCGGTCCGTGCGACCCTTCCACTGCTTAGCAACCCGGCAAAATATATGAGCCGGCCACTTGCCAGGTGGTTAATGTAAAAGTTCACAAAACGCTTTAAATTCATTAATGCAAAAGCGATCAACGCGGCCTTACTGTTGATGACAACTGCACGATCAAATAAGCTTTCATCAAAGAGGCAGTGATTTTTATCTCTTGAGTAAAAGATGCAGGTGATGTGGAATTGTTTCTTTTTGAGTTCTTTTAATAACGGAACAAATAACAGCGCATCACCCAGTCCCCCGGCGAATACAATGGCAATCTTTCTTTTTTTTGCTGTTAGTAGTTTCATTAATTTTAGTTCAGGCAAGTAAAAGAAATGATAAAGTTAATTCAGGCACTGCGGAAAAATTATTTTGATGATACAATTGACTTGTCAAAGCTAAGTAAATCATTTTTGTTATGGGGGATGGGAGTGGTTTTGGTGTACGTGGCAAATATATATCTTACCCGTCTGATCGGCCTGCAACAATACGGCGCTTATACTGTATTTATGAACTGGGTAGCACTGGGAAGTACTTTTGTTACTTTTGGATGGGACGGATACCTTGTTCAGAAAATACCACAGCTGCCCCTAAACGCCAAGGGTAAGATCGAAGCCGGGGGAATCATGAAGCTGTCTGCTATCTCCTTTGTTATATTATTTGCGATACTGACGCTGCTGCTTTTTATCGTCGATCGTGTCTTTAAGATCCCTATGCTGGTGAATGCTAAGGGCACATTGGTGATCTTCCTGGTATTTGTATTTTGTTTTACAGCGATCAACTATTTCAAATCCGTTCTGAAAATATTCAACACTGTTGTTCCGGTACAGTTGTTGGAAGACATCAGTAAGCCACTGATCTTGCTGATCATCTTTGGATCTTTTTTTTATTTACACAGGTCAATAGATCTAAACACCCTCTACTTTATCAATGGAGCTGTGTTCATTACCGTCATGATCGTCCTGTATATACTGATCGATCGGCGGGTTCATCAAAGGATCGTATTTGATCATGGTAAGGGTGTGTCGGAAAACTGGATGAAGCGCTGTTTTTACTTCCTGTGCGTCATGCTTGGCTATACTTTTTTTTCGAAAATGGAGTTGTTGTTTTTGGGATATTATTCAAAGCACGAAGACGCAGCAAAATATCAATTGTTGCTCAGGATAGCGGATCTTGTCATATTGCCGGATTTCCTTTTCAACTACTATCTCCCTCAAAAATTCTCCCGCCTTTTTGCGTCAAAGGATCATGCAGGAGCTGGAAAATTGTTTCGCAATGCAGCGAGGGCGATCTTTTTATTGCAGGTGATATGCCTGGCGGGAGTAGCTGTGGTTGGATATTTTTACCTGCAGAGTTTTCATATTGCTTCACCAGCGATGTATATCCTGTTATTGATACTTTGCAGTTCGCAATTATTCTATTCCCTTTTTGGTTCCAATAACCTGGTATTAATGACAAGTGGCAATGAAAGATATTCTTTCCTGGCGCTGGCTATGGTGCTGGTTGTTGAAGCCATCGCTAATATTTTATTCATTCCGGCTTTTGGATTGCAGGCTGCAGTCTATATTTCATGGCTGAGCGTTTTGGTCTATGCATTAATATTGTTCTTGTTTGTACATAAAAAATTGAAGTTTAAGAGCCCGGTGATACCTTTGGGATAGCCAGGTGTCAAGCCACTGATTTTATTGTCACCGGAAATTGTATACGGTACCCAGTGGCCAGGCACCTACAACAGTTATGAAACTAAAAAGAGTTTTACAACATTTATTGGTCAACGACGTATGTTGGTTTCTTTTGAGGCCGCTGACTTACGCCGGAATGCGGCTGGAACTATCCAGGCAAAATTTTTTGATGAGAAAGGAAGAGGACGCAAATGAAGCTTTGTGTGCAAAGTTGTTTGAAAGTAAAACTGTCTTGAATGGGATATTCAAAGGCATGCAAATGGGGGATATAAAGGCAACAGGCAGCAGTATATATGCCAAGCTGCTTGGGTCTTATGAATCGGAGATAATGCCGGAACTCAAACGACTACTGGATCAAAAATATGGTCTGCTTATCAATGTAGGCAGCGATGAAGGATATTATGCGGTGGGTGTGGCGAGGTTACAACAGACGATCAAAGTATATGCATTTGACTGCAATAAAAACGCACAGCGAAGATGCAGCGCTTTGGCGGCTTTGAATAATGTAGGGGGGCAAATAAACACAAGGGGGTGTTTTAATGAATCGGATCTACCCACCAGCACAGCTGCCGAAAAAGCGTTGTTCATCATCGACTGTGAAGGATGTGAAAATGAAATAATAACCGCCCAGCTTGTCAATTCTTTTTCATCGGCTGATTTTATTATTGAATTGCATTTTGATAACGCGCCATCGGTTGCTGATAAATTGCAGGCTGTGTTTTCCGCCACACACAATATAAAGCTGGTAAGCGCCTTGAGCGATCACGAGAAAGTGATGCAATATGACTATACAGAGATATCTGATCTCAGTTATTCAGAAAAAAATTATATCCTGAACGAACGCGAAGGTTTCATGCAATGGCTTGTGGCTACTCCCAAAACTTAAATTATCGATCGGCTTATTTCCGCAAACTTTTCCGGGCTAGGAACATGTATGACAACCCGACCATCGGGCCGGGTGCGAGAACCAGGTAAAGGAACTTGTTATTGATATGGCCCTGCAATGAGTTGATCAGCTCAATGCTCACGATCGTGATGGAAAAACCAATGCAGGTTACCAGGGTTAAGACTGTTCCTTTTGAAACAGCCGGCGCACTTTGTGCCACAAGACTTGAAAAGAGGGGCGAATCTGCTATAACTACCAATCCCCAGAAAATAAGAAACGCGAGGAAGATGCCGAAAGACCAACCGAAAGCCAAAGGCGAAATGATGCAGCAACAGCATGAGGATAACAATGCACTGAAGGCGGTGTTGGCACTTCCATATTTTTGCGAAATAAAGCCGCTTGCAACGCAAGCCAATCCGCCTGATGCGATTACAACGAACGAGCACACCGGAATATTAATGGGCTGTTGTGGATGAATCGCGACATAAGTGGCAAGCATAACCGGCACAAATGCCCAAAACGTGTATAGTTCCCACATGTGCCCGAAATAGCCGAACGCGGCCGACCGAAGATCTCTATTCTGAAAGGATCTGAATATACCATTTATGCGCAACGCCTGGCCGCGTTTTCGATAAGGCCCGTCAACCACAAATAAGCGGATCAATAATCCACCGACAAATGCTAATCCCGAGGTAAAATATAGAACGCTTTTCCAAGGAAGCGAACTGGTAAAACTTTTCAACAAGTGGGGAAAGGATGTACCGATCACCAATGCACCCACAAGGAAGCCGAGTGCTTTGCCTAGCCCCTTGTCATAGTAATCTGCAGCGATCTTCATGCCTACCGGGTAAATACCGGCAAGAAAAAATCCGGTGAAGAAACGCAGGGTCAACAAACCGTTGATACCCTGGCCGGGCACTACTATCCCAAGATTGCAAGCCGATGCTGCGATGGCACTTAGAAAGAAAACGGTGGACGGTGAAAAACGGTCAGCGATATTGGATAGCGCATAACAGAGGGTGCCAACAATAAATCCAAATTGTATAGCAGATGTAATATGACCCAAGGCAGCGTGTGTTAAGCCAAATTGTTTTACAAGATCGGGGATAATGGCGTTGCCGGCAAACCAAAGCGAGGTGCATAAAAATTGAGCAACAACGATAATGGGTAATATGCGGTTTGAGTTCTTTATCTGCTTGATTTTTTGGAATTACTATTTCAAATGATCCTATTTTTCAATACCAGGGAATATTGGCATGATTTTACGTCTTAAACAATCAAAAGCCAAATTATGAAAAAGATCTTCGGCTTGATCATTTTTATGCTCAGCTTTTCCTGCGCCAGTGTAATGGCTCAGAAAACTGAAATGAAGGTGAAGCCAAAAACAACTGTCCGTGACAAAGCGCACAATGTATTTCATCGGCACCACAAAAGGCATCACGGATATAAATACAAATACAAACATAAAAGGCATACGTCTAAAGTGATGTATTTAAGACCCAAAGAAATACACGTCTTAACGGCGTGATAACATGAACTAAATTGTCTTTTAAGTGGCAGTTGGTTTAAATGCAGCCTCGGGCCTTTGTGCGAACAACGGGTCGAGGTTGTTTTTTTAATGCCAGGCGGTCACTGATCATTCGCCATTACTTTATCCTCATAACCCGATTGCAGGAAAAACTTGTAGATATCAGTACTCCTGCCATAATTAAGATTCAGGATCCTTCGTATGGCTTTCTTTTTGTCGGTGGAGTTATAATAGTAATATTTACAGATGGCGTAGCCGATGAAGTAACCAAGGTCTTCTTCGCCCTTGGGTACATGGCCTTTGTTGTAAAGCCACCTGTCATGGGCAAATCCATTCATTTCTTTTTTAAAGGATTCCCATAATTTTTTTTCATAGCGTTGGCCCAGTAAAAGATAGGGCCTTTGCAAGGGTTCGCCCATGGCGAGTTCGGCAATAAAATCGCAGGAGCCCTCCATGACGCACATCGTGAGCAGGTCCTGTGATCTAAAGTCTTGCTGTCTTGTGTGAATGATCTCATGGAGGGCGAAGTAAACGGCAGCAGTGACAATATAACTTTGGTAAGCGTCTTTTGAAGGCGGAAACTTTGAAAGATCAAGGTTGCCATCGGCAAGCACTACTTCGGCAAAGATCATTACTTTATTTGCATAGGTTCTGCCGCCGAAATCAAAATAACCGAGCGAAAAATTGATATCGGGAATCTGTATTTTCTTATATATCGATCTTAATTTACCAAGCGCCTCTTCGATGCTCCTGTAATTGATCATTAGGTAGCGTGTCCTTTCTCTTAATCTCTTCCAGAATTCAGGATAGGTGTTGATGCTGGCAAGATAGTCCTGGGCATTGTGATGATGCAATACCAAGGTCAGTTTTAATTCAGGAGACGCCTTATCCAGGTATACCGATTTTATGATCTTTAGCTGTTCACCGCTGTCTTTGGTTATTACCACCTTGTCGTAGGCATTCCAGAAATTAGCAAGGTCGTCGAACACAAGGTACTTAGACACGGCCCGGTTCTGAGCAGGGGCTCATTTGTCCAGTTTTACCGGTACAACTTAAGAAATTATGGGAACATTAATAGCAATGAAGATGCGATTCACTCGCTAAATACATACCGGGAGGGGCTCGTTCTTAATTCTTTATAAAATACTTTATGCTGTTGATCACCTGCACCTGGTTTCCGGTTTTTATTCTTCCGCGATATTCCTGGCGGTCGTAAGAAGAGTAGTAGGTGAACTGAGAACCTCCAATGCTTTTCAGTCTTCCTTTGTAGGCTTTGTCGTCGACAGAAGAATAATAGGTGAGCTCGGTAGATCCGATCGACTTCAGTTTTCCGCGATATGCCTCGTTGTTGAATGAAGAATACCATGTAACTGATAAAGACCCGATCGATTTTATTTTTCCACGTGTTGACTCATCGTCATAAGCAAGGTAATAGTCAATATTGTTGGGGCCTACACTTTTCAGTTTCCCTCTCAACGATTCATTTTCATAAGAAGCATAGTAGGTGAGGGTTGTTCTGCCGATAGATTTTACTTTGCCGCGGAAGGCTTCATTGTCGGTGGCTGAATAATATTCAATCCTTCCCATATAATCCTTCAGCTTACCGGCCCAATTCTCCACTCCACTTTCCTTGTAAACGTCTTCACCCCAATTGATGATACTTCCGTCTTCTTTTATGTTCAACATCACGTTTGGTTCCAATTCAAAAGCTATTGTTTCTATCGCGCCGTTATCGCCTATCGTTATTTTGGAAACATTTTGTGCGAAGGCAGGAGCTGAGAAAAGTGCTATCGCCGCTAACAAGAATATCTTCTTCATATCTGCTTGGTTTTACAGCGATAAAGTTAAAATAAAATGCTGATAGTTGAGGGTGTATATCTTAAATAAACGCAAAGACTTAAGCACAGCTGGTGTCTGGCCTCTCAAACTAACCTTTAATTATTTGGAAGGCTCTTCGTAGTAGCCTGACACCTGCTTACAATCTCTTTATCTTATCGATGTTGATCTTTTCAGTGAAGCTTTCGCCGTTGGCCGGAGCATTCTGGATCTGTCGAACAACGTCCATTCCTTTAAGAACGGTGCCGAAAGCCGCAAATCCTTGTCCGTCTGAATTTCCACCATTGCCGTAATCAAATTGTGTTTGATCGCCGATGCAAATAAAGAACTCTGTATTGGCTGAGCCTGGCGTTGTTCTTGCCAATGAGATGGTGCCGCTGCTGTGAGATAGCCCCGTTTGTTTTGTTGATTCATGAACAATACCTGGAAGCTGAAGTTGTGGGTTTGTATGCCAGGTGCCGCCCTGTATCAACCCATAATTGTTTCCACCCATATCTTCGGTTTTAACTACGCGGTAAAATGAACTTTTGTTGTAATATCCCGAATCAATGTAGGATAAAAACACGCCAACTGTTTTTGGTGCTTTATCAGGAAAAAGTTCTACTTCAATATCACCATAGTTTGTTTCGATAAGGACATGAGGGTTCTTATAATGCGGATGACTGCAGCTGATGAGTGCAATGGAAAAGAAGAGGAATAGCTTATACATGACAAGAAGCGAAAATTACTTGATCGCTCCGTCAAAGATAAGATCAGTTGTATATTTATCGCCCGGCCCGTCGAGTTTGTTGAATTGCAAGGTCATCTTATGTGGAGATTCATCATAATAGTTCCCGTCCATCAGGATATACCTTGAATAAGTTGTTCCGGATTTTTCCTGCAGCTTCCAACCTGCGGGCGTGCATGACCGGATACTTTCCCTGATCTTATTAAAAGTTGCTTCCGCCACTGCGCGGGTGCAATTCTTTACAAAATTAAAACTGATGTACACGTTATGCCCTGCATTTTTGGGATCGGGGGCAACTTTCAGTACTTCGGTAACATCGGCGGAAAGTGCTTCGGGAAACAGGTAATTGGAGACCCAAACTTTTTTTGTGATGAGCATCATGCCATAGTTTGTTGTGCCTTCACTCAACTTGGCCCCTTTGGTAGTATTGAATCCTGATTCCATCATGGACTTAACCTTAGTGAAATCGGGACAGTTGCTGGTTTGTGAAAAGCCGGCAAGAGGTAAATATACTAGCGCCAGCATAAAAAGGTTCTTGAGATTTTTCATCGATAGCATTTGCTGCAATTTACTGCAGTTTTGAATGTGCTAAACGTTAATTTGCCCCGGATTATTATAAAAGCCTCTACAGTTTTCTTACTCTTTCTACTACCAACTTCTCCTCACATCTTCACAAACTCCACCCGCCTGTTATTCGCCTTACCTTCCCGACTGGTATTTGGTGAAGCACGCTGAGCAGCACCTTTGCCGTCTGATTCCATTCTTGTAGCATCAATGCCAAAGTCAGCAGAAAGTGCTTTCTTAACAGCCGCCGCCCTGCGTTTTGAAAGATCAAGGTTTGCCAGCTCTGTGCCATCACTATCTGTGAAGCTGGTGATCTTCACTTTTAGCGAGGCGTTATCTTTCAATACTTGTGCGATCTCTTTCAATGTGCCGTATGATTCATTTTTTATTTTATCTGAATTAACGTCAAACAGGATTCCATGTGTTATTTCAATCCTTTCCGCATCGCCAGCATGTGACGTGTGAAACCTACACGCTCATAAGCTTTAATGGCGGCTTCATTCAGTTGATAAACATCTAAACGGAGTTCAGTGATATTTCTTTCGAGCGACCAGGCAGTAAGCACATCAATGATCTTTTTGTTGATGCCTTTCCCACGATGCCCAGGAACAACATACATGAATCCAAGATAAGCGTGTTGCTTGTGTTGATTGTAGGGTTTTGAATCTTCAATGCGGGCGTAGCCGCTGGCAATTACCATGCCGTCGAGATCCGCAACAAGTAGTTCAATATGGGGTGCGTTGATCATCTGTTCAATATCATAATACCTGTTGGGGTCTCCTTTCAATGTGGGGTCAAACGGGCGCTCGGTGCTAATTACGCCCTGTTCGAATGACAAGAGCGTGTCCAGGTCATTGAGTGTAGCTTTCCTGATGAGGAGCTTTTCCATTGCTGCAAAATTAATGGATTCAAATAAATCCGACGTTATAAACAAATTTCCAACAATCAACTGCCAACTATTTTTTAAACAGTGCAGTAGTATGAACTTCGATAAAAACTAACCATGCGAAGATCGATCCTGTTTGTTGTACTTATCGTTCAATGTTGTTTTGTAGCACATGCCCAAACTTCCGTTTCAACCTCAAATATGCCCGTCAAAAGGATCGCGGGTATTGAAGTGGGCTCAAAGGGTGTAAAGCTAAGCGTGCTGGAAAGATCATTGAACAATACCAATGACTTCAAGCTCTTAAAAGACAGTTCCATCAATTCGGATTTCATTTCATTCACCTCAACCTCATACGACGCAACGCTGAATGCATTGACGGGCCTTTACAATTACACAAGACAGCAATGGAATATTTCGACAGAAGATATTGCCACGCTGATCAGCAGCGGCGTAAAAGCGCAGGCGGATAAACTTGGCAAGAATGCACACGTAAAAACATTGATCGACGCTTTTAAAATAAAGATCAATGAAGAGAACAGGCTGGTTGATATCGTGACGGTAAAACAAGAATCTGTGTTATCGCATTATGGAATTATCCCGGACGGCGAGCGCTATACCACTTTCCTGATCGATATCGGCAGCGGTAATACCAAGGGTGGCTATTTCAATCTCGATTCAAAGGATTTTGTGATGTTCCAGATACCGAGTGGAACAAAGAGCGCCACCAATTCAACTGAAAAAAATTGTGGAAGCAGTTGTGATTTTCCTGCTTTCAAAAATTATGTTGATAATGTGATCGATACGATCGAAAAAAAGGAGATCATTTATGCGGTTAACGCCAGTGGTGCTTATCCTGCCAGTTCTACAATGGCCCTCAGCGGTGGTATTGCCTGGGCAGTTGCTACGCTGCTTTATCCCGAACGAACAAATGATCAGCAAATTGAAGTGACCTACAAGGACGTGAATCGTTTCAGGGAAGGGTTGATAAAATATTACGCCGACATTCCCGATACCAACAAGCTGTTCATAAAAGGCATTGGGAGCGAGAAGTTGAGCAAGATCAGGATGGAACTACAAAAAGTGATCAATGTATTCGATGTAAGATCTTTGTTAGCAGGATCTAGTCTTATGCTGCGTATCATGCGACAGTTTGAACCAGCAAGCGGCGGTAAGAAATTTACCCTGATAAAGAATGGCCAGGTGGGATGGATAACGGGGTATATTTTGGACAAGGATCGAAAAGGGTAGATGAGGACTACAGCTTATGATTTACTTTACCAGCATGTAATGCACAATATAGGTTCCAGTGGTTGAATAAATCGTCATCTGCTTTGGCTTGCTTGTCATAAGAAGCAATCTTGCACTCAACCCGGTAATAGAATTGGTGTCATTCACAGGTACGCCCCCTTGAATTGAATGGAGAACCAATATGGAATCTCCCGGTAGCAAGTCATAAGTGAAATTTGTGGTCGTCTGCACGAAATTATCATACCCGGTAAGATCGGGATCAAAATGCATCGTGCCGGCGTTAGTAATGGTTCTTGGAAACCCAGGCATCGGAACTACGGAGGCTAAAACTGTTGCTGAATGGGTCCATGTTCCCTGCAAGGTATCAAATGCAGGAGTGGTGATCTTGGCTTGCGGATGCACGAGTACATCGTTGTCGATGGTACAGGATGCCAGTCCGCCTGCGCAGAGATAAATGAGAAAAGAAATTTTGACCAAAGATTTCATCGATCTAAATATAATAAGATTTTATCCGAAAAAGAAGTGGGAACAATTATTTCTGTGGATCTTTGATCGGATGTACAGCCGAAGTTGTATCTACATACACAAAAGCATCAAATCGCTTCGGCACGATCGCGGTACCATAAAAATCTTTCCCGGTATAAACATCGCCAATAGAGCGAAAGGGCAGGGATAGATCCCATGCCTGGTTATTTTTTAATTCTTTTGAGATAATGATCTTGTTGCCAGGTCCGATCTTATGCAAT
>Ga0193753_10003544_pt1 | contig 11490 bp, 12 predicted proteins | sample H1c2metaG_FD_144925 | JGI IMG/M metagenome (GOLD analysis project Ga0193753, IMG submission 144925) | Soil microbial communities from a riparian zone of the East river system, Colorado, United States - H1c2 | ecosystem: Environmental > Terrestrial > Soil > Riparian zone | place: USA: East... | reverse complement strand
TGTGTTTTCCATCAACAGCATCAACAACGAAAGCTGGCTCAACAATGAAATGGCCGGGGCTCACAAAGCGATCCGTCACAACCAATTCAACGAATACGTTTTTAATGAAGTAATTCCTTTTATACGCAGCAACACTTCCGAAGACACACCCATCATCACCTGCGGTGCATCATTTGGCGCATTGCACAGCATGAATCTTTTTTTGAAACGCCCCGATCTCATTAATGGGGTCATCGCCATGAGCGGTGTTTATGACCTTTCGGAATATACAAAAGGCTATTACGACGAGCAGGTGTATTTCAATTCTCCCATGCATTATATGCCCAACCTCAACGATCATGATACGCTTGAATTGATCAGGCGTAGTGAACACGTGCACATACTCACCGGTAGTGGCGCCTACGAAGACCCCAATGCCTCCAAGAGCTTTGCTGGTGTACTCTACAGCAAGGGCATCAACTACGAGCTGGACGTTTGGGGTGAGGAATGGAAGCACGACTGGCCAACCTGGAGAGCCATGTTACCCGTGTACCTCGAGACCCGTTTTTGACCTTATTTTTTGGATTTTGAGCAATATTTCTATTCTTTTGTAGTTATATGTCTACAATATCCAGCAAAATGAAAAAGCCATTTCTCTTGTTTGCGCTTAAAGCTGCTGTTATTCTATATTTCGCAGCCTGTACAAGCATCGACCACTACACGACTGGCCGAACCGCAACCCCCATTGTTACCAAAGGCGTTTGGAAGGTCAATTTTTACAAAGAAGCCGAAAACAATCTCACCAATGATCTTTCAGGATACACATTTACTTTCAATTCGTCCGGAATATTGACCGCCAGCAAGAATGGTGTTGATATCAGCGGCAATTGGTTTGAAGATGATTTTGCAAACCGCATCAGTATCGACCTTGGCGCAACGGATCCTTCACTGGAGAAAATAAATGGACATTGGGATATCAAGGACCTTGGCAACGCAAGGATAGAGTTCCAGGACAAAAATACCACAGACGAGAGGCTTAATATTACAATGCTATAAGAAGCGAAATAAACTCAAAAAGTTAAAAGTCAAAACCCAAAACTGCTGCAGCAGTTTTGGGTTTTGACTTTTAACTTTCTACTTAATCGGGAGATTGTTTATTTTTATGGCATGCAAAAAAAACTATTCCTCCTCGATGCATTTGCCCTCGTGTTTCGTGCCTATTATGCGCTCATCCGCAATCCGCGTATCACCAGCAAGGGAAGAAATACCAATGCGCAATTTGGTTTCACCAACACACTGATCGAACTAATCAACAACCAGAAGCCCACACATATGGCCGTGTGCTTTGATACACATGCGCCAACCGAACGCCATACAGATTTTGCAGACTACAAAGCCAATCGCCAGGAAACTCCGGAAGATATTTTATCCGCCGTTCCTGATATCAAGCGGATCATTGAAGGCATGAACATTCCTGTTGTAGCCATTGATGGATACGAAGCCGATGATGTTATCGGCGCATTGGCAAAGCAAGCAGAGAAAGAAGGCTACGAAGTTTTTATGGTAACACCCGATAAGGATTACGGACAGTTGGTAAGCGAGAATATCAAGATATATAAACCTCCTTATCAAGGCGGGAACTTTGAAATATATGGGCCTGCTGAGGTTTGCGCCAAATGGGGAATAAAAAGAGTTGACCAGGTAATTGACATACTTGGCTTGATGGGTGACGCGGTAGATAATATTCCGGGCATAAAAGGCGTGGGTGAAAAAACAGCCGCCAAATTGCTGGCGGAATTCGACAACCTCGAAAATATTTTAGCCAATGCGGATAGTATTAAAGGCGCTTTGGGTGAAAAAGTAAGAGCCGGAAAAGCAGATGCGATCATGAGTAAAAAACTGGCGACGATCATCACGAATGTCCCAACAGAATTTCACGAAGAGAATTTCCGCATCAAAGAAATGAATAAGGAAATGCTGAAAGAAGTTTTTGCGGAGCTGGAATTTAGAACGCTTGGCAAGAGATTGCTGGGAGAAGATGTTGTTGTTGAGTCGGGAACCGGCACTCAGGAGTCGGCAGCAGGAAGTCCACAGTTTGCAGCCAAGGCAGAAAAAAAAGCTTCGCCACAGATGGACCTGTTTGGAAATATCATAGAAGTTCCCGAACCTCCAACCCCAACAGAGGTTGCAGAGATCGTGGGCGATAACCAAGGCTTTTCAGTGGCGTCATTCAACATCAACAATACTCTTCATAATTATATATTAGCCGACGACGACAAAAAGATCAGCGAACTCATTTCAATCTTAAGATCAGCTGCTGAGATATGTTTTGACACAGAAACCACAGGCATCGACGCCAATGATGCCGAATTGGTGGGTTTGAGTTTTTCTATTAAGACCGGAGAGGGGTATTATGTTCCATGTCCTCCTGATCAAAAAGAAACTGCGAGGATACTAAAACTATTTGAGGCGTTGTTCAATGATGAAACCAAAACATGGATCGGTCAAAACATCAAGTACGATATGCTGATGTTGAAATGGTATGGTTTTGAGTTGAAGGGCAAGCTATTTGATACCATGCTCGCCCATTACGTGATAGAGCCGGATGGCAAGCGCAGCATGGATGCCATGAGTTTGAAATATCTCAGCTACGAACCGGTTCACATTGACGAACTGATCGGTAAGAAGGGCAAGACACAGGGAAATATGCGTGATGTGGAACCAGAAAAAATAAAAGACTATGCCGCGGAAGATGCCGATATCACGTTACAGTTAAGAAATGTTTTTTTACCACAACTAAAACAAAACGAAGTAGAGAAGGTTTTTTATGAGGTAGAAAATCCCCTGGTGAAAGTATTGACTGCAATGGAGTTTGAAGGGATACGAATAGATGAAGGTTTTTTAAAAGACTATAGCAAAGAGCTGGAGAGAGAAGCAAAACTTGCTGAGGAAAGTGTGTACAAACAAGCGGGTGTTCGTTTCAATTTAGCCTCACCTAAGCAATTAGGCGAAGTATTGTTTGACAAGATGCAGATAGATCCCAAAGCAAAAAAAACAAAGACAGGACAATATGCAACCGGTGAAGATGTGTTGCTAAAGCTCGCCAGCCAGAATAAGATCGTAGATGATATTCTTATTTTCAGGGAATACACAAAACTAAAATCAACTTATGTTGATGCGCTTCCGTTGATGATCAACAAAAAAACCGGTCGCGTGCATACCAGCTATGCACAAGCCGTTGCCGTCACGGGCAGGTTGAGCAGCAACAATCCAAACCTGCAGAATATTCCCATCCGTACCGATCGTGGAAGGGAGATACGCAAGGCTTTTGTTCCGAGAGATAAAGACCATGTGCTGATCTCTGCCGATTATTCCCAAATAGAATTGCGTATTGTGGCTGCTATAAGCGGCGATGAAAATATGTGTGAAGCATTTCGTTCCGGAAAGGACATTCACAATGCAACTGCAGCAAAAGTTTTTAACGTTGAAGAAAAAGACGTGACCAAGGAAATGCGTTACAAAGCCAAGAGTGTGAACTTCGGGATCATCTATGGACAAGGTGCATTTGGATTGGCAGAGAACCTGGGCATTCCCCGTGCGGAAGCGAAAGAGATCATCGAGAATTATAAGAAGCAATTTCCCAACATCCAGAAATACATGGATGATACGATCAACTTTGCAAAGGAGAATGGTTATGTACAAACCTTAATGGGCCGCAAGCGTTGGTTGAAAGATATCAACTCGGCCAACTTTACCGTTCGCGGTTATGCGGAACGTAATGCGATCAACTCTCCCATACAGGGATCTGCTGCTGATATGATCAAGCTGGCGATGATCAAGATCCACGAGGAATTTGGCAAACGAAAATTCAAATCAAAGATGCTGTTGCAGGTACATGACGAATTGGTGTTCGATGCACACCGCGATGAAATAGAAAAAATAAAACCGGTGATATTGAATTGCATGCAAACGGCGCTGGCATTACCGAACGGCGTGCCGACCGATGCTGAGATCGGGGTCGGAGAGAATTGGTTGGAGGCGCATTAACCGATTAATCATTATTAGTCGACTAAATCGCTTTTTTATAAATTAGAATTCTTACCTTTTCCGTACCGGCGGCTCACCGGCAAACAAACAAGGATCAAGTTATGAGCCCTACTATCATTTATTGCTACGATGCCTACTGCGGCTGGTGCTATGGCTTCAGCCCGGTGATGAAAAGGATCGCTGAAGAATACGCAGATAAATTTTCCTTTGAAGTATTGAGCGGCGGTATGATCATCGGTGAACAAGTACGTCCTATCAGTTTCATTGCCGGTTATATCAAGAATGCCTACAAAAGAGTGGAAGAATTAACCGGGATAAAATTTGGAGAAGATTTTCTTTGGCATATTAATAACCCGGAGGAAAGTGATTGGCATATGAATTCCGAAAAGCCGGCGATCGCCCTTTGTGTTTTTAAGGAAATTTATCCCGAAAGACAGGTCGAGTTTGCAACCGACCTTCAGTATGCATTGAATTATGAGGGGCGGGACCTTGATGATGATGAAGCATATCGACACCTGTTGGAAAAATACAGCATACAGTCAGAAGCATTTTATCCGAAACTGAAAAGTGAGGAATATAAAGAGCAGGCTTATTATGAATTTGCACTTTGTAAGCAATTGCAGGTGGAGGGATTTCCACAGGTTTTTATACAATTAGATGAATCCAAATTTCATTTGATCGCAAAAGGATATACAACCTATGAAGAGATGAAAGAACGAATCGATAACGTACTCACTGAAAACTAAAGTAACATGGGATTATCAATTAACTACAGCGGCAGTATTAAAGACTGCGCTCTTATTGAGCCACTCATTGTCGAAGTTGAAGACATTTGCAAATCATTGGGCTGGGGATATCATATTTTTCGGCAGAAAGAATTTGCGACTGTAAAAAATGATATTGATTACACACCACACTATTTGAGCGGGATCATGTTCAATGCCAGCGAAAAATGCGAACCCGTATCCCTTTGCTTTTTGCCGAACAAAAAAATGACCGCCCTGATCAACCTCTTGGCTAAAGATGTCTACGAAGAACCGGAATGGATTTATTTGATAAGTACAAAGACCCAGTTTGCGGGGCCAGACGTCCATATCGCCATCATAAAACTGCTCCGACACGTCCGGGATAAGTATTTGGAGAACTTTAAGATGAATGATGAGGGTTTATACTGGGAAACAAATGATGAGAAGACCCTATTAGACCAGTTTGAGCGCTACAATTTCGTATTGGATTCATTTGCCGGCGCACTATCAAACGTTGAGACCAGGCCTGGTGAAACTGCCGATTCTCTTGCGGACAAGATAGAAAAAGTATTTGCCGAGATACACAAAAAATTCAATTCTTGAGATTCTGGGCCAGTCGACGAGTCAACCTTGCGCCGCCCATCAATTTCCCTTGCATAAGTAAAACCCAAACCGTATTTTGTAAAAAAAACTATTATGAAACAATCTGCTTTATTAATTCTTGCAGCAACCCTGCTGCTTGTAAGCTGTAACAATAGCAGCGACAATAAGTCTACAAATTCCGATTCAACGGGTACCAACAAATCCGAGGTGAAAAAAGACGAAGCCTGGGTACCCATTGATTCCACCACGATGATGAACGCGATGACGGACTATGCTAAAGTTGGGAAGATGCAGGAAATGCTGGCTTCCTGGAGTGGAACATGGAATACAGAATCTACGATTTGGATGTCTGAGGGCGACGCTCCCGTGAAATCAACAGGCACTGCGGTAAATTCCATGATATTAGGAGGACGTTACCAAACTAGCAAAAACACAAGTAATATGATGGGCATGCCTTTCGAAGGTATAAGTACCGTGGGTTACGATAATGCCGCAAAACAATTTATTTCAACATGGATCGATAACATGGGTACCGGCATTATGATCATGAAAGGCCCTTGGGACGAAGCCACAAAAACCATGACCCTGTCAGGAACAATGACGGATATATGCAGGCCCGGCAAAGAATGCCATTTCAAAGAAGTATTTACGGTGGTAGACGATAATACGCAGAAGATGGTAATGTGGGGGCCCGATCCAAAGACCGGAAAGGAATTTAAGACGATGGAACTTACTTTTACCAGGAAGAAATAATTATCGTTCTTAAAAAGAAAAAAACCATCCCGACGGAAATCGGGGTGGTTTTTTTCTTTTTAATTAATCTAAAAACTCAATATCCTAAAAAATTCCGGCCACGGCCCCATCTCTTCTTTATATTGTTTAGCCATCACCCTAGCCACTTGTGCGATATGTGTAAGGTCGTGCGCAACCCAGGTGGCGAGCAGATTGCGTAGGGTAACACTTCCCAGCTTGGGATGCATTCCTTTTTTATCAAGATCGGTTTCTGTGAGTTGCAACGACTTCAACCACTCGATATTTTCCTTCCTTATTATCGCAAACTCATCGAGTAATTGCTGCAATGTTTTTCCTTTGCTTTCTTCGTACTGAGCAAACCTGTTCCACAGATCAAAAGTTTTGGTATCGCCAAATTCCAGGATCCGTTTTGTTCTTGCGGTCCAGTCTGTTCTTTCACCGTGCACCAAATGCCCGATAACATCATAGGGTGAGAAGGTCTCAGGCCCTTCGTTATTCATCACCCAATCGTCGTCGATGCCTGAGAGTATTGTGTCCAATACGGCTGGCGTGCGTTCGAGTATCTCTAATGATCTTTCAATACTGTATTTCATCTTCCTATTTTTTTACAAGTTCTGAAATATTTTTTTAACCCGGAGGCCATCCGTCATTTAAGATTGTTTAAAACTCAAAATTCCCATTAACAATTCATTACCATTTTTTTTGTGAAAAAAATTCCGTGCTTGCATCTTACTGAAAAACCAATTGTATGCGCCCAGGTATTTTCAAAGATGCACGCTACTTCCAGATCATTTTCCAATCGATCTTTCTTGCATACGGCATATTATACCTGCACTGGAATGCAGAGTGGTGGCTTTATAGCACCTATTTTGGCATCAGCATACTTACACAGTTTTTGTGCAGCATCATCTTCAATAAAAAGCCCAGCCCGCTCTTTTCAAAAAGTTGGTGGAAAAAATTCCTTATCAGCATTCCTTCAGCAATGATCAGTTCATTTGGTTTATCGCTTTTATTAAAAACAAATCATTGGTGGGTCGCTGCACTGGCCGCAGTTATATCTATCGCGTCAAAATATATCATCCGCATCAATGGTAAACACATTTTCAATCCATCTGCCTTAGGCATTGTTGCTGTATTGTATTTTACGGGCAATGCCTGGATCAGTCCCGGTCAATGGGGAAGCGATATCGTCATCCTGTTCGGCGTGCTCTGCCTGGGTTTCATCGTAACAACAAGGGTTCAGAAGCTGGATGTAAGTCTCGCTTTCCTGGGAACATTTGGTGCGTTGATGTTTGCCCGACAAATATTGTATCTCGGCTGGCCAATGGATTTTTTTGTACAATCGATCAGCACAGGTAGTCTCCTGTTATTCTCCTTCTTTATGATCACTGACCCAAAGACAACACCCAACCATTCTGTTGCAAGAATATTATGGTCGATGGCTGTGGCAGCAGTTGCTTTTTATCTTACTACTTTCAAATTCATGAATGGCGCACCGATATGGGTGCTGGTATTAGCACAACCGCTGGTGCCGGTGTTGGACAGATTATTCAAGGCTAAGAAATTTCAATGGCAATATTCCAAACAACTTACAATTAAAGAAAGTAATTTTTTACGATCCGTATATACCCACGCGGTGATGTGATCTTCATCTCAAAACTTAATAATTATGAAATCAAAAATTTTGATCATCGGGATCCTTATTGCCCTATCGCCACTGCTATATTCCTTCTGCGGATTCTATGTGAGCAAAGCGGATGGCACACTGAAGAATAAAACATCCCAGGTAATATTGGTGAGAGATGGCAATCGCTCGGTAATAACAATGTACAATGACTTTAAAGGCGATACCAAAGACTTTGCAATGGTGGTGCCGGTTCCTGTCGTGTTAAGAAAAGACGATATCCACGTGGTTGATCAATCTATTTTTCAAAGGCTGAATGATTACTCCGCACCGAGATTGGTGGAGTATTGGGATCAGAATCCTTGTAGTCCGCGCATTGTAGAGGATGAAAAAGTATTTTCCAAAGCCGAACGGTCAGCAGCACCATCAATGGCAAATGGTGATGATAAAAGAAAAGATCTCGGTGTAAAGATCGAAGCCAAATATCTTGTGGGTGAGTATGATATTTTAATTCTCAGCGCTAAAGAGAGTGGTGGTCTCAAAGAATGGCTTACATCAAATGGGTATAAAATTCCCGATGGTGCAGAAGAAGTACTCGATCCATATATCAAAAGCAATCTTAAATTTTTTGTGGTAAAAGTGAATGAGGCTGAAAAGAAAAAACTACCGGGAAATTTCCTGCGCCCATTACAGATCAATTTCAACTCACCAAAGTTCATGTTGCCTATTCGTTTGGGAATGGCCAATTCTGATGGCGACCAGGACCTGATCGTTTATGCATTCACACGCAAGGGCAGGATCGAATGCACCAACTATCGCAACGTAAATATTCCGACCGATAAAAAAATTCCCTTGTTCGTTCAAAAGAATTTCAGTGCTTTTTACAGCAATCTTTTTGACAGGCAATGGCAAAATGAAGATAAGAGCATTGGTTTCCTGGAATATGCATGGGACGTGAGCCCTGCAAATTATTACCACTGCGATCCTTGCATCGCCGTTGCCCCATCTCAGCAAGACCTTGTGCAGAGTGGCGTTTGGTGGCTCGCCGGCAAGGATTGGAACGACTACAGTGATGTTGAAAATGAACAAATGGATGATGGGAGTAAGAACGTTCATTTCACCCGGCTGCATTTCAGGTACAACCGCAGAAGTTTTCCGCAAGACCTGATGTTCCAGGTTACACCCAATACCGAAACTTTCCAGGCAAGATATGTGATCACGCATCCGGCGCCCGGAAATTTCAATTGCAGTGAGGGAAAAAAGTATTTACTAGACCTTAGAAAAAGAAGAAAAACCGAATTGATGGAGCTAACAGCGCTCACAGGTAAGGACATCAATACCTGGCAGGATGATGCGGCGGCAGCAAATGACGAAGAGGATGTTTCGGATGCGCAATACGCCACCTTATTGCCACAGGTGAAAGAAGAAATGGAAAGAGAGAATCATTCGCCCGCAGGAATGATCTTAATGGGAATGGTGTTGATCGGTGGCGCTGGCTTCCTGCGTTGGAAAGGATTTGTTTAACAAATGTTGGTTATACAGGGTTTGGTGCAACAAGCGCTTCCGGTTCTCCGGAAGTGCTTTTTTTGGATAAAAAAATGCCCTGTCGCCAACCAAAGCAACAGGGCCGTTAACTCAACCCAAAAACATATTTATTATTGACCTGGAGGCCTGTTGCCCCTTTGTGGCCTCATGGAAGGTTCGATAGTGTCTGTCCAGATCTTCATCTGGTCGGCCGTAAGCACCACTTTTAATTTTTCGTTACGGGCTGTGGCGAATTCCTGCATTTTTGCACGCATTGCATCCCTGTCTGTGCTTCCCGAGGCCATCATTTCTTCCCGTGCAGCGTCTGTTGCTTTATAAGAATTGGTAAAGATGGAATCTACCTGTGCCAGTTTTACAGCATCAAGTTTAAAGGCACTGTCCATTTTTTCATGAACGGATTTTACCCTTTCTTCTACTGTGCGGCGTTGAAACCCCTGGGCATTGACGGCTGTAATGCTGACCGCTGCAGCGATCGCCATTAATACGATTTGTTTTTTCATTGTCGTTTTTTAGATTATTGTTTTAAGGTGTATTTAATTAGACGATCTTTTTGTAAAAAACCGTCGCTATTTAGTTGCCCTGCTTCTTACGCTTGTCATCCTTCCTGCTCCATATTTTATAAAACAGCGAATCAAACTTTGGCTGTTGATCAGGCGTACACAGTTTGCGGATATCTTTAAAGTATAAGAACATCTTTCCCAACATATCTTTTTGCCTGGCTGAGGATCTTGTGGCAACCAGGGATATTGTGGAATCATTGAATCCACCGCTGCTGATCTCTTTAAAATCTTGTTCCCTGCTGTTCCTCATTTCATCCATTGAAGACTTTGTGTTTTCTTTATGAACCTTGGCCAGCGTATCATATTGCTGTAATTGCTGATCCGTAAAACCAATATCTTTTTGAAGAAAGTTTCGCATCATCGCCTCCCTGCCACCACCATGATCATTCTTTCTGCCCGGGTCTTTGCAACAAAGAAAAAATACCAGCATGGCAATATTTGTCAGCAGAAGGAACACAACTGCGGTTACGAGAATCTTTGTTTTTGATGAACTACTCATTATTATTCGTTGTTTTCTGTGTCATACAATGAGGCAATGCTGGGAGAAAATTCATCCTGCGTTGCGCTTTGCTCCGCCACCGAGGTATTGGAAGCGGTTGAATTGTTGGATGTGATCGCAAGAATATTCAAAGCGATGATCACACATAATCCAGCCACCACAACTGCCGGGCGGGCAATGAATCTCCCCACATTTTCCCAGGCGCTTTCTTTTTGCCTTTCCATCCTTGCCCTCAGCCTTGTAAAAAGATATGGCCGGACTGTTGCCCGATCTGCGCCATCAAGGCTATTCAGCGCCTCGTCGGTCATTTTATCAATTTGTTGCTGCTTATTCATAATTCAATTTTTATTTATCATCGAATGATTCGCGATAGTAATCATTCAATATCTTTTTCAAATTCGTCTTTGCCCTTCCCATCAATGATTCCACCGCAAATAGTGTAGTGTTCATGATCTCCGCGATCTCCTGGTAACTCTGTCCTTCGAGTTTGTGCAGCGTAAATGCAATGCGCTGGTTGGGTGCTAATTGCTTTAATGCCTGGAACAATGCCGCCGCTCTCTCCTTCCTTTCTGCCAGCACCCCGGGGTGATCAAACTCAATGGGGTGCAACTGCTCTTCTTCCTTTCCACCAAACAACCCCTGAACGAATGCGAATCTTTTTTTGCGATTCTTCCTCTTTTCATGATCAAGCGCTTTCGACACCGTGATGCGATACAACCATGTGGAGAATTTTGAATCCCCTTTGAATGAATGTATCGACTGAAATACCTGCACAAACACTTCCTGCGTGATATCATCTGCATCATCCGGGTTCTGCACAATACCTACTGCGGTATTATACACCATATCCTGCCATTCATCAACCAGCTTCCTAAAAGCCGATTCATCTCCCTGCTGCAGTTGTACAACTAATTCTGGTTGGTTCAAAACGTTTACTTTATGTCCGCCCTAAAATTACCTTAAAATTGCGGACCTCCACCTCCGGGCCTGTTGCCACCAAAATTGCCGCCGGTACCGGGGCCTGTCGAAGCTTTTGCCGTTCCGAAATTTTTCAACTTATAAGTAAACGTTAGCATGAAATACTGTTTCAACACCTCGTTACGCACATCCTCGATGAAACTTGGGTCAACCGTA
>Ga0193753_10003543_pt1 | contig 11491 bp, 4 predicted proteins | sample H1c2metaG_FD_144925 | JGI IMG/M metagenome (GOLD analysis project Ga0193753, IMG submission 144925) | Soil microbial communities from a riparian zone of the East river system, Colorado, United States - H1c2 | ecosystem: Environmental > Terrestrial > Soil > Riparian zone | place: USA: East River... | reverse complement strand
CTGCAGCGCGCTCCCGGCCTCGAGAACGGTTTTCGAGTCCAGAGCGCGCTGCAGATTGAATAGATACTGCACTGTGTAGGGCGTTTTGATGTTCGGCTTGACGCCATAGACATTTGGCGTCGACAGGGTGATGAACGAGCCCGTGGAGCCGATGAAATTCTGATACGTCACGTTCGGCGCATTCGGATTCCCTTGTAAGTTAATTCGGCCCCAACCGCGAGCCATGTCGAAATATTCGATAGCGGAATCCTGCGAATAGAAAATTCCGAATCCGGCGCGCATCGTCCAGTTAGATGAGGGACTATAAGCCAAGCCAACGCGCGGAGCGAAGTCTTTTGTATCGGAAGAAATCAGGCGGCCGCCGTTCAGGTTTTGGCGCGCTACCTGGATGGGCGCCGCATAGCGCACGCCCTCGTGCCCTTGATAGAAATCGCCACTGCCGGCGCGATATAGGGTCGGCTGCAGGCTTGGGTCGGTTACGCGCGCTTCGTTCAGAAGAAGCGGCGTCAGCGTATTGACGATGTTCTGGCTTTTGTCGTACCAGGGCGGAATAAATTCGTAGCGCAGCCCCAGGCTCAAGGTGAGTTTCGAGGTGACACGCCAGGTATCGTCGAAGTAATAGGCTTGGCTGGTGGCGCGAAATTGGGTGAACGCCAGGCTGGTGGCGTCCGCGCAGGTAGAGCAATAGCCGGTCAGAAAATCGGCGAAGGAATCGCCGCCGGAGTTCGTGAATGGATTCCGGGTCATGGTTCCGGAGAACAGGAACTGCCCACGCGAAAATTCGTTCCCGTACATGTTGTAGCGGTCGCGGCGCACTTCCCCGCCGAATCGAAGAGCATGTTTTCCCCTCACCCATGAAAAGTTATCCACTACCTGAAACGTCGCATCGGCAAGCACAAACGGCGCGCTCGTCGCGTTTCCAAAAGTGCTGATCCCGTTAGTGAATCCTCCTACCTGCGGAATTCCCCAACTTAGCGAATTCGGCGCGGTCAAGCCGGGAATACCGAGTGAATCGACGACGTTGGTCTTGTTCCCGAGTTCCGTTCCCGAGACATTGTGGAAGTCCTCCACGCCGAAACGCGCTTCGTTCACCATGGCCGGCGAGAAGACGCGGGTATTCGAAATCATCGCTTGCTTGGCGTTGCTGAGGACGGTTGCGCCGTTTAGATAGATGCCCTGCGTGAGCGAATTTTCGTCCGTCCAACTATAACGGCCAAACCAACTGGATTTATCGCTTTCCACCCAATCGAGGCGCTGCGTGAACTGATCCTTGTTGACTGGACTTTGGTCGACAATTTGGAAATTGTTATTTAGCTTGGATGTCGCGATATTCGGTAGCGGCAGGTACTGCATCAGCTTCAAGGAAGCCGGGTTAAATTTGCTGGCCGAGATGAGATTGCCGGGAAAGGGCGAGCCGCTCTGTACGCCGTTGACTAGCGTCTTAGTCGCGGGATCGTAGAGCGTATTGGCGGGCAATAGCGACGAGAAGTCGCCTGACCGCATGGCTGGCGCGGCCACAGTGTATAAAGTGTTTGCCGATTGCCGCACTCGATAGCCTTCATAGTTCGACATGAAGAAAAGCCGGTCGCGGCCATTGAATATTTTCGGGATCCAGACAGGTCCACCGAGCGTGAATCCGTATTGATTCCATTTGAACGGGTTTTTCGCGGGCGAGGTTCCTACGAAGTCATATTGCTTGGCGTCCAGTTTGTCGTTGCGAAGAAACTCGAAGAGCGCGCCATGAAACCGGTTGGTGCCGGGCTTGGTGGAAACATTGATCTGGCTCGCCTGGCGGCCGAACTCGGCGGGGTACACGCCGGTTTGCACTTTGAATTCCTGTATCGCATCAATGGACGGCAGGAAGATATATAGATTGAAGTTCACGTCGGTGTTGCTGATGCCGTCGAGGGTGTAGTAATTCGCCGTGCCGCGCTGTCCCATTACGGAGAAGTTTTCGGTCGCGCGGGTGCCGCCTTGCCGCGCGGCCGCCTGCCCCGGTGCGCCGAAGCCGCTGGTCACGTTGGGACTGAGCGAAACCAATTGAAGAAAGTCGCGGCCATTGAGTGGAAGATCCACCACGCGCTTGTTCTCGATGACGGTGCCGACTGTCGCCTCATCCGTTGTCAGCATCTGTGCCGCCGCATTGACCTCGATGGTCTGATTCACATCGCCGGGCCGCAGGGTAAAGTCGATGCGGGCGGTTTGCTGCACCTGCAATTCGATGTTGCCGCGCAGGATCGGCTGGAAGCCTTTGAGCTCCGCCCGAACAGTGTAGTTGCCGGGAACCAATCCGGGCACACTATAGAGGCCTGAATTATTGGAGACAACGGAACGAACCGCGTTGGTCTGGACATTGGTGATCGCGAGCGTCGCCCCAACGACGGCGGATCCGGATGAATCCGTGACCTCGCCCGAAATTTCCGCTTGTGTCTGGCCGAACAGCACAGTGCCAAACAGAAATGCGCCGCAAAGCGCTAACGAAGACCGCATGGGCTTCACCTCCCCGTGGAGAATACCGTGGAGATATTAGTTCACGAATCAGCGAAGAATGCAAGTCAGTTACTCAAAAAGGAAGTTGCTCCTTCTTGTCGAGCCCGGGTTGGAACTTTCGCCACAACTGCTGGAAGTACCCGGGGCCGATCGGCGGCGGACGCCATTCGAGCACCGCTCCTTGCTGCTTTAGCTTTTCGATCAATGCCTGGGAATCGATATCCTGCACGCTTGTGTTCCCACGGATCGCCATCGCCGCGGCGACTCCGGCTGCCTGGCCGATGATCATGTACTGAGGCTCCATTCGCATGGACGAATACGCCACATGACTTGCAGAAAAGCAGACCGGCACGAGCAGGTTTGTGGCCTCCGCGGGCTTGGGCAGCATCACGCGGAACGGAATCTGATACGGCTTGGCGGCCACCTGCATATCACCCTCGTTTTCCACGAAGCCGTCCGGCATTTCTACTCGCTGGATATTGTGCGAATCGCTGTTGTATGACCCCATGCCGATCGGATCCGGCTTGGTCAAGTCCGTCTGCACGTCTTTCTGCGTCGCAACAAACACTCCGACCATGCGCCGCGCCTCGCGCACGTAAAGCTGATGCGGCCAGTTGTGGGTGTCGACAAACTCATCTTTGGCGAGACCCCAGCGGTTCACTTCTTCTTGCAGCGGCTTGGGAACGCGTGCATCGTGAGCCAGAAAATAAAAGAAGCCTTCGGTGTAGTCAATGTGCGCCTGCCAGATCGCGGCGCGCTTGGCATAACCGGCGTTCGGGTAGTCCCAGCTACCGCCGATGTAGTCGGTTGAAAACGCGCCCTGGTTGTTGAAGTCCGCTTTGTGATTTGGAATCGGCGCGATTAACACTTCTTCGTGATAGTGCGGAGCGCGCCCGAGCCGCTTGCTCTCCCCGGCCAGACGTAGCGCGAGAAGCTCGTAGCGGTGCGGATCGTAGCCCGGTGGCTTGGGGTAGGGCACCAGATTGGCGGGATCGTCCGACATGATCATACGGAAGTTGTAGGACTGCACTTTTCGGTCCGCCGATCCTATTGCGCCCTTCGCGGCACGGGAGATTTCGGGAAGCAGTTTACCGTTCGCATCGCGAGCCCGAACCGGGTCTAGAAACTGGTGCAACGGCGTGTGCTCGCGCACCCCGGCCAGAGTCTCGCCATACTGCTCGGTCGATTCACGGCCCCAGGTGTAATGTACGCCGGCCTGCGCCATCAGGTCTCCTTCATAAGTCGAATCGGAGAACACATGGGCCTGATAAGTCGCGCCGTGTTCCAGCCCGATTGCTTGGATGCGCAGTCCTGATTTAAGCAGGCCGTTATGCTCCGCAAGCCGCGCTCCGAACTTCACTTCCACGCGCGCTTCGCGCAGCATCTCGCGTAACACCTGCTCACCAACTTTGGGCTCGTAGTACCAGGCTACGTCCTGCGCGTAGCGGCCCATTTCATATTTGAGCCCGACGCGCCAATAGAATTCCATGGCGTAGCCGCCGAGCACTTCTTTCTTGCCGAAGTCGGTACGCGACAGGCCGCCGGTGGTCATTCCGCCGATGTGTTGTCCGGGCTCAAGCAGCAGTACGTGCAAGCCTTCACGAGCGGCGGCGATCGCGGTGATCGCACCGCCCGCGGTTCCTCCGTAGACGATCAAATCGTATTCCGGCGCGGCATGGAGCAGGCACGCCAAAAACAGGAAGGAGGCAGCTAATCGCATGAGTAACCTCTATGTTGGCGCGAAGGACCGCCCAGGCGCGAGTTTCCAGACGTATGTTACTGCGTGTTACTCTCTGGCTTGTAGGGCCGCAGTATCACCGGCCAGGATCGAACCGGCGATTCGTTGTCGATCTCCGAATTGACGACAACTTCATAAAAGTCCGGCGACTTATTTTCTTTCCAGAGCTTCCGCAATTGATCGAGACCATTGCTCGACGTGAGGAATGAAACTAGCGCCGCGGTGTGGCGCGAGGCCAGCAGCAGCAGCCGGGTCTGATTATTGTGACCGGGCAGTACGGCAATAATGCCGGGCCACGTGATGCGGCTTTTGGATTCCTCCAGCTTGTCGACCTGGTGCGGCTCTCCGCGAAGCGGATTCCGATTGCTTACGGATTCTTCGTGTGTTGACATGACGAAGTTCATGCGATCGAGGTAGGGCTTCAGCGGAGTCAACGTGCCCCAGGTGCCGAGCGCGACTACGTTTTCCCGATCGAGGGCCTCGAGCGGCGCATTCGCGCTGCTCAATACGTTGATCTCAAAGCCCATCCGGTCGAGAAAGCGCTCCAATCGCACCGCTGCAAACGTGTCGGAGGTTACGGTGTAACTCGAGGCGAGCTTCGGCGGACCAAACTGGCGCCCGAAGAGAACAATCTGGCTGGATTTATCGTGGTCGCGGTAATCGTTGATTTCGGTGTCACGGAACATTAAGGAGTGTCCTTCGTCGCCACCTCCCAGAATCCAATGGAAGAATACCGGCGTTGGAAGAATCAGCCGGGTGGGACGGGCGTTGTCGAAAAAGGTCGTCCAAAATGCGGGGGCGATGGTTTTGGGAGCAGTGGCAATGCGCTCGCGAAATAGAGCGACACCGAGCGTGATCGAAAGGATCGTCAGCGCGCCACATCCCAAAGCCAGCGCCAGCAGCGCAGGCGAGCGCCGAGGCTGAACGCTTGACTCTGCAACCGGCGACTCCTCGACCTGCGCCAATTTGATCTGTACCTGATGGGAGCCGAGCGGGATCTCGAGCCGCTCGGTTAGAGTCCGCCCTTCGTCCTCATAAAACTTCGCCAGCCGTTGCCGCAGGCGGGAGATCTGGACGCGCACGGTTGCGTCGGTCTTCGGATCGAAGGAGGCATTGCGGCCGAGCGCCCCGGTCGCCACGGCATATTCGCTGATCGAAGCGTCGCGGTGCTCCCAAAGGTAAATCAGGAGATTGCGAAGGGTGGGAGCCTTTTCAAAACACCGGCTCTCGACCACGCGCGCGAGGCAGGGCGCCAGCGTCTCTTCCTTGGCAGTCACTACTCAAACACCGTAACACGACGTAACATACTGCCGGAAACTACCTTCCGGACGGCGGCTGGCGCAGACTCAGGGCAAATAGGGGTTCTCGTCAACCATGAAGTTAACCATGAAAACCACGCCGGCCACGATCGCGCTAGCCGCCCTCCTCGCTGCCTCCGCCCACGCTCAGAATTTCCAGGCACAGATCTCGGGAACCGTCACCGATTCGACGGGCGCGGTCGTTCCTAATGCGCAGATTGTCGCCCGGAACATCGCCAATGGGAGCAACGCCACCACCTTGAGCAACCAGGCGGGTCTTTACACTTTCCCAGCGCTGTCGCCGGCCGAATATCGGGTGACCTGCAGTATGCACGGTTTCAAGACTATCGAGCAGGGTCCGTTGACGCTGCAGGTCAACCAAGTGCTGGCGCTCGATTTTCAGCTACAGCCGGGGGCAACGTCCGAACAGATTGTGGTGACCGGCGCTCCGCCTCCTCTCGATACGGCGGACGCTTCGCTTGGCCAGGTTGTGACGACGCGCAGTATCGAGGGCTTGCCATTGAATTTTCGCGATCCGATGGCGCTCATCGGGCTTACGCCTGGCGTTACGTTCGGGTCGGGCTTTTCGGACGGAACCGGAATCAATGTGGGGCGCAATTTCTTTCGCTCGGATTTCAACGTCGGGGGCGGCAGGTCCGGTTCGCAGGAAATCTTGCTCGATGGGGTGCCGAATACCACTCCGGATATCAACCGCGCGTTGATCAATCCGCCGGTCGATTCCGTCCAGGAGTTCAAAGTGCAAGCTAACAGCTATGATGCCGAATTCGGGCGCACATCCGGGAGCATCGTCAACGTCATTACCAAACCCGGGACTAACGCGCTGCATGGCGTCGCGTACGACTTCGAGCGGCACAGTGTTTTAGATGCCAATAATTTTTTCAATAACCAGAAAGGGCTCGCCAATCCGTCGTTTCAGCGGCACCAGTTTGGCGTGGATCTCGGCGGACCGATCATCAAAGACAAGTGGTTCTTCTTCGGAGATTATGAAGGACTGCGGCAAGGCTTTCCCGGCACGACTATCTCGACTGTTCCGACAGACTTGCAAAGACGCGGCGATTTCTCGCAGACTTTCGCGAGTAACGGAGCCCTGATTCAGATCTACGATCCGAGCACGCTGGTCACTCTGCAGAACGGTACCCGCCGCCGCAGCCAATTTCCAGGAAACGTTGTTCCCACCAGCCGCTTCGATCCGGTTGCCGCGAACACGCTTCCGTTTCTCCCCGGGCCGAATGCGGCAGGCGCCGCCGTGACCGGACAAAACAACTACATCTATTCGGCCAACACGATCACGAACAGCGACAAGGGCGACATCCGCTCGGACTTCAATCCGACCGAGAAGACACGCATGTTTTTCCGTTTCTCGCGCCAGGGCGACGAACGGATTCGAACTGGAAATCTTCCGCTGCCGGCCGGCGGAGGCGGCTTTACTTATGACGACTACACGCAGGCGCTTACGGATATCACGCACGTGTTTTCGCCGACCCTCGTTACCGATGTGCAGTTTTCTTTCGGCCGCGGGCTGGCACAGCAAGTAGGCGCTTCGAACGGTTTCGATCTCACCAAGCTGGGCTACTCGTCCGCCTACGCCAGCCAGCTCACTCCGCAATTCCCGATCTTCACGATCGGCGATGTGGTGGGTACCTCGAACGGCGGCGATTCGTTCACGCAATACCAACCGAGAAACGTATTTGTGGCGCGCGGCAGCGTCAATTCTCTGCACGGGAAACACGGGCTCAAGTTCGGCGGAGAGTGGCGCGGGCTCCATTTTAACGAGGCGCAGTTGAACGCCGCCTCCGGTACATTTAACTTCGGCAGAACATTTACCCAGGGCCCCGATCCCATTACCAGTTCCACTACTTCCGGCTACGGCCTCGCGTCCTTCTTGCTGGGGACACCGGCAAGCGGATCTATTAATCGCGTGAATCCGATATCGACGCGCGGATCTTATTACGGGCTCTTTGTGCAGGACGATTGGCGCGTGACCAGTCATCTTACGCTGAATCTCGGATTGCGATGGGACGTCACCCTCGGCAATCAGGAGAAATATAACCGTCTCGCCTATTTCGATCCAGGCGCGGCGAATCCTCTGGGAGCGGCGGCCGGTCTTTCCAGTTTGACGGGCTTATTGCAATGGACAGGTCAGACGAATCCGGGAAATCAGCAACAAACCGATTGGAACAACTTCGGTCCTCGCGTTGGCTTTGCCTATAGTCCGGATGGCAAGACAGTAATTCGCGGCGGGTATGGCATTGCCTACATTCCACGCACCGTTCAAGGCAATGGCGGCGGCGCGGTGGAGGCATTTCGAACGACAACCATGTTGGCCACCATCGACGGTGTAACGCCCGCGAATTTCGTTTCGAATCCCTTCCCAGGCGGTATTCTTCCGGCGCTCAACGATCGCGATCCTCTTGCCAATACGGGCTCAACCGTCACCGCGCCATACTACGGAAATCACGACGGCTACTCGCAATCCTGGAGCGGGGGCGTACAGCGCGAATTGCCGTGGGGACTGGTTTTGGATACCTATTATTGGGGTAACAAGGGTACTGGGTTGCAGGAAACCTGGAACGTCAACCAGATGCCGGACCAATATCTGTCGCTGGGGTCGCGGCTCAACGATCAAGTTCCCAATCCATTTTACAACGTCATAACATCGGGTTCACTGAACGGTACGACCGTCTCGCGCCAGCAGCTATTGCGGCCTTTCCCGCAGTACACGGGTAACAACGGTGTTACACGCGTGTATATTCCAGCGGGTAACTCCACTTATCACGCAGTAACAGGAAAGGTTGAGCGCCGGCTCAGTTCCACTCTTACTTTCACCGCGCAATATACATTCTCGAAAGCGATCGACGATGTTCGTACGCCGGTCGACGTCTACAATCGCCGTCTGGAAAAATCGCTTTCGGCCTTCGATACACCCCACCAGTTCGTGTTCAGCGGCGTATACCGGCTACCATTCGGGCGCGGACGAATTTGGGGCGGCTGGGACCTGAACGGAATTCTGCGGCTGCAAAGCGGACAGCCGGTGACGATCAGCCCGGCGGGAGGCAGCCGCTCCGGGAACAACAACGGACAAAGCGCGAAGCTGGACAACCCGACCATCGACCGCTGGTTCAATCCCAGCGTCTTTTCACCCACACCCGCTAATACTTACCCGACTGTCGGGCCATATCTGCCGGACGTTTTCACGGATGCCACCAAGAATATCGATGCTGTGATCGTGAAAACTTTCGAATTTGGTTTGAGAGACAAGAGAATCACCGCACAGTTTCGCAGCGAATTTTACAACCTGTTCAACCATCCGCAATTCGCCGCCCCGAACGGGACGCAATCCTCGCAGAGCTTCGGCACGGTTACATCCCAGTTCAACAATCCACGGGACATCCAGTTCGGATTGAAGCTGAAATTTTAGGCTGCCGCACTTATTCGTCTCGCAAAGCCCGCATGGGATCGATGCGCGAAGGGCGGCGCGCCGGTAAGTATGTAGCGCCCATTGTAGTGAGAATTAGCAACAGTGAAACCGCCGCAAAGGGCCGGACCCCTGGATCGCCAAGGTCCATGAACGCGCTAGAGGCAATCGCCCGGCACGCCAAAATTCCGATCACCAGACCGGCGGTTACGCCCGTGATTCCCAATAGCAGCCCTTGTTTCAAAACCATTCGCGAAACGCTCTGGCGGTCCGCTCCTATGGCCATCCGAATACCGATCTCGCGTGTGCGGCGGCTGACCGAATAGGCAACCAAGCCATACAGTCCGATCACCGTAAGGATCAGGCCCATGACTCCCAGCGCGGCGACGATCTGAGCCATCATATTAGGCGTTTTCACTGCCCGGTTCTCATACAGATCTTTCATGCTGCGCGCATCGAAGACAGGCATGTTCCGATCGATCTCCTGAACGACATGCCGGAGCACCGGGGCAAGCGTGGTCGCGTCCGGCGACTTCGACTCCGCAATGAGGCTCATTTGTGCCCGCTGATTCTGGGCGAACGGCAGGTAGACAAAATCGAGCGGCAGCTCGCTAATGGACAGAGCTTTGGTCGTTCGGGCGATTCCGACAATCTGAACCAGCGGACCGGCCGCGTTCTGAAGGTGAAATAGCTTTCCGACAGCATCCTGGTTCGGCCAGTAGTGATGAGCAATTTGTTCATTCACGATTGCCACGGCCATGGTTTTCGCTTTGTCGGATTTCAAAAAGTTTCGCCCTCGGACAATCGCCACGCCCATCGTTTCGAAATAGCCGTCGCTCACGATATTGTGAAAAACGCTAAGCGATTCTTGGCCACTCTTCATGTGATGCCCTTCGGGCACGATCCCGACCGTGCTGTTGCCAATTGCTAGCGGAATGGCCGACGCTAACGCCGCCGACTTCACGCCAGGAGCCAGGCGAGTCTTATCCAAAAGCTGTTTGAAGAATTGCGTTTTTTCAGCGTCTGTGTAACGAACCAGAGTGGTATTCAAGCTCATCAGGAAAAGACGATCGGTCCGGAAACCGGGGCCGCGCGCGAGCTCCGCGCTGAACCCTTCTACCATTACTCCTGATATCGTGAGCAGCGCGAGCGAAAGTGCCACTTGCGCGCTAACCAATACATTGCGGCCCCAGAGCCGCCGTTTTTTTGAGGTCATGGCGTCGATCGCCTTCAGAGCTGGCACCAGATCCAGCTGCGTGGTGCGGAGCGCCGGTATCAGTCCAAACAAAAATGTGCTCAGGATGGAAACGCAGGCCGTGAAAAACAGTACTCGGCCATCGAGTTCCACCGCAAAATGGATGGGAATATCGGTCGGCAACGGTAAGCTGTTGAAGAAGCGGACCACCGCGTACGCAAGCGAAAGTCCCACGGCGCCGCCCGCGAGAGCGAGCAGCAGGTTTTCGATCAGTAATTGCCGAACCAACGAGGCGCGTCCGGCGCCAATCGCCAGCCGCACGGCGATTTCACGAGTCCGCCCGCTCGCACGGCTCAAGAGCAACCCGGCCATGTTGGCGCATGCAACCAGAAGCACGCAAATCGCCAGCAGGGCCAGCATGATGGCGAAGGCCGTCATGGGTGGCGAAAATTTCATTTGATACTGCAGTTGGCTCTCCACCTTAATGTGCAGATTCCCATCTATCTCCGGATAGGTCTTCCGCAACACGCCTGCTACGGCGCTGAGATCGGACTGTGCCTGCGCCGTCCCCACCCCTGGCCGCAGCCGCCCTTTCAGCGATAGCCAGCGGGTCTGCCTCTGATCCAGGTTGTTCACGTTTGTCAAACGCGGGGACATAGCAAGCGGCACATATAAAGCGGGTCTCAGAAATTGATCGGTCCGGTAAAGGATTCGGGCGCGACGCCAACGATCGTCAACTCGATGCCATTGAGCCACAGCTTTTCTCCAATCGCGGAGCGCCTGGCATCGTATTCGCTCACCCACAGATCGTGGCTGAGCACCACCACAGCATCTCGTCCCGGGGCCTGATCTTCCTCTGGACGGTCGGGTGCGAGTCCGAAAAATGCGTACGAGGTTGCGGCCAAGCCTTCAAACGACCGGTTTCGGTCGCGAAACTCTTTGTAGTCCGGGTAGGAAATGAGGTTCAGGCCCGAGAATGATTCGTCGGAAACGGGGCTGACCGCGATCACCTCGCCCGCCTTCGGAACCGAAAGCGGACGCAGCAGCATCGCATCGGCAATGCTGTACATCGCCGACGTCGCTCCAATGCCGATCGCGAGCGAGCACACAGCGACGGCCAGGAATCCAGGATTCTTGCGCAACATCCTCGCCGCGTAGCGCACATCCTTCAGTGTGGCTTCCAGCATCGTTCCCATACGCGCTTCTCTCACTTTTTCCTTCACTTGCTCGGGACCTTCGAACTTCAGGCGCGTTGCGCGCCGCGACTCCTCGCGTGACATGCCTCGCTCGATGTTGCGTTCCACCAGCGTGTCGAAGTAACTTGTCACTTCCGC
>Ga0193753_10003541_pt1 | contig 11498 bp, 13 predicted proteins | sample H1c2metaG_FD_144925 | JGI IMG/M metagenome (GOLD analysis project Ga0193753, IMG submission 144925) | Soil microbial communities from a riparian zone of the East river system, Colorado, United States - H1c2 | ecosystem: Environmental > Terrestrial > Soil > Riparian zone | place: USA: East... | reverse complement strand
GCCGGCATGGCCGAACAACGCCTTGCTCAGCGCATCCCATCCCGGCGGCAACAGGAACAGGACATTGGGCTTGCCCGAGGCCACGATCCGCTAGTTGGCTTTCGGTGCGGCCGGGGCGGGAGCGCCCGGGCCCTTGGCGGGAGCGCCAGCCGGTGCGGGCGCGGCGGCGGCCGGAGCCGCTGCTTTCGGCGCAGGCGCCGGAATCGGGGCGGCTGCGTCCGCGTTGCTGCGCAGATAGGCGATCAGGTTGATGCGGTCCTTATCGCTGCGCAGGCCCGCGAAGCTCATCTTGGTGCCGGGAATGTCGTAACCCGGCGCCTTGATGAACTTGAACAGCTCATCATAGGTCCAGTTGCCTGGCTTGCCCTTCATGGCGGCCGAATAAGAGAAGCCCGGATGGCTGGCGCGGGGACGGTCCACCACGCCGAACAGGTTGGGGCCGATCTTGTTGGGGCCGCCCTTGGTCAGGTCGTGGCACTGTTCGCACTTGACGGAGGTGGTCTTGCCGGCAGCGACATCGGCGGACGCCAGCACCGTACCCCAGTCGGGCATGGCTTCCTCAACCGGCGCGGCAGCGCCGCCGCCAGCCGGTGTTTCGACAACGCCTTCCACCACATAGCCGGGCTTTTCGGGTTTCTCGGGTTCATAAACCTTTTCGGCCACCAGGCGGACGACGAAGATGAAGATCGCCGTGCCCAGGACAGCGCCGATGATCTTGTTCCACTCGAAGGAATCCATTGCACTCCCCAAAGCCGGGCAGGACCCCAGCAAAATACGGGGCGACATTACCCGCCGCCGCCACCACGTCATTGCGGCGAAGCGTCGCATAAATTGTAAGCGGTATCTGGTTTTAGCGCCAATCCCGGCCTACACAGGCGCCCCCAGGAACCCGGGACAAAAGGTCCGGCAGCGTCACCCGCAGAGGCTCATGAATCCCCTTCTTTTGATCCCCGCCCGCATGGCTTCGACTCGGCTGCCCGGCAAGCCGCTGGCCGACATTGCCGGCGTGCCGATGATTGTGCGGGTCTGGCGTCAGGCCATGGCCGCCGGTCTGGGGCCGGTGGTGGTGGCGGCAGGCGAGACCGAGATTGTGGACGTGGTGGAGGCGCATGGCGGACAAGCGGTGCTGACCGATCCGGAACTGCCGTCCGGGTCGGACCGTGTCTGGGCGGCGCTGCAGATGTTCGATCCCCAGGGCGCCCATGATGTGGTGGTGAACCTGCAGGGCGATCTGCCGGCATTGGATCCCGAACAGCTCAAGACGGTCGTGGCGGCGTTCAAACGCTCCCGTGCGGAGATCGCCACCTTGGCGGCGCCGATCGACAACGAGGCCGACAAGGCCAATCCCGCTGTGGTGAAGGCGGTGGTGGCCTGGGATGCGGGCGAGCGGCTGGGCCGGGCGTTGTATTTTACGCGCAGCACGGCGCCCAGCGGCGATGGCACGCTCTATCACCATATCGGGCTTTATGCCTATGCCAGGGAAGCGCTGGAGAGCTTTGTCGCCTTGCCGCCATCGCCGCTGGAAAAGTGCGAGAAGCTGGAGCAGCTGAGGGCGCTGGAAGCGGGGATGAGCATTGCGGTGGCGCATGTGGACGAAGCACCCCTGTCTGTTGATACTCCCGCCGATCTCGAACGGGCGCGAAAATTATTGTCATGATCCAGGCCGTCAAACATGCCAAACGCGTCGCCTTCCAGGGTGAACCGGGCGCCTATGCCAATCTGGCGGCGCGCGAAGCGATTCCGCATGCCACTGCGATCCCCAAGCAGACTTTTGAAGACGCGATCGAGGCGGCGAAGACCGGCGACACGGACCTGGTGATCATTCCGGTGGAGAATTCGCTGATCGGCCGCATCGCCGACATTCATCATCTGTTGCCCGATTCCGGATTGCACATCGTGGGGGAGCATTTTCTGCCCATCCGTCATCAGTTGCTGGGGTTGAAGGACGCCAAACTGGACGACATCAATAGCGTCTATAGCCAGGCGCCGGCGCTGGCCCAGTGCCGCGCGATCCTGCGCGAACGCAAGCTGGTGGCGCATACCTGGTACGACACGGCGGGTTCGGCCAAGCATGTCGCCGAGCTGGGCGACAGAAGCGTGGCGGCTATCGCCTCCACCCTGGCGGCAGAATTTTACGGCCTTTCGATCCTCAAGGCCGACATTGAGGACGAGCACCACAACGCCACCCGCTTTCTGATCATGTCGCGCGATGACGAACGCGCCCCCAATCGCGGCAAGGTGGTGACCAGCCTGGTGTTCCAGGTGAAGAATGTGCCCGCAGCGCTCTACAAGGCGATGGGCGGTTTCGCCACCAATGGGGTCAATATGACCAAGCTGGAAAGCTATCAGATGGGCGGCTCGTTCAACGCCACGCAATTCTACGCCGATATTCAGGGCCATCCTGAAGAGCTATCCGTCGCTCGCGCACTGGAAGAACTGGCATTCCACACAGCGCGCCACACGATTATGGGTGTGTATCCCGCGCATCCCTTCCGCGAAGACATGCCCTAGCCGTTTGCCCAATCCCTGATCAGGTAATGGGCGATGGCGATGGTGACAGGAAGCTTCATATCGTCTTCGATTCGGTCAGCCAGCCGCGCCCGCACTTCGTCCCTGGTCAGCCAGCGCGCCGCTCCGATTTCATGGCCGTCGATTTCAAAATCACGGCTCAGGGCTTGCGCATAACAACCCAGCATCAGGGATGAGGGAAACGGCCAGGGCTGAGTGGCGTGATAGGTGACGGCGCCGACCTCGAGGCTGACTTCTTCCCGCAATTCGCGGCGCACCGCTTCTTCCATGCTTTCGCCGGGTTCGACAAAACCGGCGAAGGCGGAATAAAGCTGCGGCGGGAAGCGCAGGTTGCGCCCCACCAGGCATTCGTCCCCAAAAGTCGGCAGCATGATCACCACCGGATCGGTACGGGGAAAATGCTCGGCGCCGCAAGCGGGGCAAAGGCGGCGATAGCCGCCGTCCTTGAGCTCGGTGGCATGGCCGCAGTTGGGGCAGAAACCGTGACGTTTGTGCCAATCCAGCAGCGCCTTGGCCTGGCCCGCGATAGCGGTGTCGCGCGCCGGCAGGACAAAAGCGCTGGCGCGCAGTTCCGGAAAATGCCCTTCGCCCAATACAGGTTCGTTGTCACCCATCAGTTCGACAGCGAACAAGGGTTGGGTGCCATCCAGCCCCAGGAAGATACACGCCTGCCCTTCCCATTCTTTGCGCCAGGGCAGAAAGCCGGCGCGGTCGCCCGCCACAAAAGGCCGGTGCTGCCAGAAGGGCAGGAACAGGCCCGCGGTCATCTGCGCCGCCAGCCAGGCGGCATCGCTGCGCTTGTCGCTCACGCGGTCCAGGGGATTGCCGGTGAAGGGAATGGAATCGGTCATCTGCACTATTCCGTACACGTTTTTTCCAAAAAAACCGGCGATGTTCCCGATTTGATACAGGCTTTTTAAGGCGAATTTTACGCCGTTCCAGCAATAACACAGACATGATCCGTGTGCTGGGCTGCATCTTTCAGCAGCATGACCTGAGACTTGTCGTGGTGGCGGCCGGGCTTTGCCTGCTGGCCTGCGTCACGGCGCTGGCGATGATCGCGCGCGCCCGCGCCGCCGGCGCCGATCGCACGCGCCTGTTGTGGCTGGCCGGTGCCGGCACGGTAGCGGGCTGCGGCATCTGGGGAACGCATTTCGTCGCCATGCTGGCCTATTCCGCGGGTCTGCCGGTTGGTTTCGCGACCGGCCTTACCATCGCCTCGGCGGTGATCGCCATGAGCTTGTGCGGCGCGGGTTTTATACTGGCGGTCACGGTCAATGGCGCCCTGGGCGGGCTGGTCACCGGCTTCGCCATCTGCGCGATGCACTATACCGGCATGGCGGCGGTGGAGCTTCCCGCGCGCGCCGTGTGGGACGCGCCTTATGTCATCGCTTCGGTGCTGATCGGGACCTCTATGTCCGGCCTGGCGCTGCATTTTGCGTTGCGCCGCAAGTCCCGCCACGACTTTGCGCTGGGCGTGGGCCTCTTCACCCTGGCCATTGTCGGCCTGCATTTCACCGCCATGGCGGCGGTGCGCTATATCCCCGACGGCTCACAGCCCGCCTTCGCGCATGTGATGAATCCATTCGCCTTGGCGGTGGTGGTGGCGGCGTGCGCCGCCTTTATCGTCTCCCAGGGCATGGTCGTCGCGTTGATGGATCGCCATCTGGCGGCGCGGGCGCAAGGCGAGGCGTTGCGCATGCGCAACCACATCGTCGAACTGGAAACCACCCAGCAGGCGCTGGAAAAAACCTCCACCGACCTGAGCGCGGCGCTGGAGGCGGCACAAGCCGCCAGCAGGTCCAAGTCGGCTTTCCTGGCCTCCATGAGCCATGAACTGCGCACGCCGCTCAACGCCATAATCGGATTTTCCGATACCATGGTGATGGAAATATTCGGGCCTCTGGGCCAGCGCTACAAAAGCTATGCCACCGATATTCGCGGCAGCGGTGCGCATCTGTTGGCGGTGATCAACGATGTGCTGGACCTGGCGCGGCTGGAAGCCGGACAAACTCAGTTGAATGAAGAAGTTTTCAATCCGGCGGACCTGATCACCGAGACCTTGCGCATGCTCGCGGGACAGGCCCAGCGAGGGCAGATCGCGCTGTCCTCCGACCTTGGCCAAGATCTGCCCTGGCTGAAGGCCGACAGGCGCCGCATCAAGCAGGTCCTGATCAACCTGATGTCCAACGCCTTGAAATTCACGCCGGCCGGTGGCCGGGTGCAGATCTCGGCGCGGCTGACCGGGACGGGGGATCTGGCGCTGGCTGTGACGGACAGCGGCATCGGCATCGCGCCGCAAGACATTCCCAAGGCGCTGGAACGCTTCGGTCAGGTGGATGCCCGGCTGGAGCGGAAATATGAGGGCACCGGTCTGGGTCTGCCGCTGTCCAAACAGCTGACGGAACTGCATGGCGGAACACTGGCGCTGGAAAGCATCGTCGGCACCGGAACCAGCGTGACCGTGACCCTTCCGCCGCAACGGCTGGCGGCCCCTCAGGCGGCGATCGCCGCCGCCTGAGGACTCGCATTTCGGGCCTCAAAAGCTTATATCCCCGCTCGGAAGTCGGTGCGGACGAGCCGCTCGCCAACCCGGTCAGGTCGGGAACGAAGCAGCCGTAACGAATCCGGCTCGGGTCGTGCCGGCTTCCACCTACCCACAATTTCTCTCGAAATCACCCGCGCGCGCGTGGGCCTGCTTGCTATAGTCCGTCCATGGCCAACAACTCTGCCCAGCCCTATCGCGTCCTGGCGCGCAAATACCGTCCCAGCGACTTCACCGGCCTGATCGGGCAGGAAGCCCTGGTGCGGACCCTGTCCAACGCCTTTGCCACCGGGCGCATCGCCCATGCCTTCATGCTGACGGGGGTTCGCGGGGTGGGAAAGACCACCACGGCGCGCATCATCGCCCGGGCCCTGAATTGCATCGGTCCCGATGGCAAACGCCACGACCCCACCATCCACCCCTGCGGCCAATGCGAGCCCTGTGTCTCGATTTCGGAATCGCGCAATGTCGATGTGCAGGAAATGGATGCCGCCTCGCGCACCGGCATCGACGACATCCGCGAGATCATCGAGGGCGTGCGCTATGCTCCGGTCGCGGCGCGCTACAAGGTTTATATCATCGACGAAGTGCACATGCTGTCCAAGCAGGCCTTTAACGGCCTGCTCAAGACCCTGGAAGAACCGCCGCCGCATGTGAAGTTCATCTTCGCCACCACCGAGATCCGCAAGGTGCCGGTGACGGTGCTGTCGCGCTGCCAGCGGTTCGACCTGCGCCGCATCGACAGCGCCGAACTGGCCGCCTATCTGGCGACCCTGGCCGAAAAGGAAAAGGTCGGAATCGAAGACGGCGCGCTGGCGCTGATCGCGCGTGCCGCCGAAGGCTCGGCCCGCGATTCCCTGTCGCTGCTGGACCAGGCTATCGCGCACGGAGAAGGCGAGATGATCACCGCCGACACCGTACGCCAGATGTTGGGCCTGGCCGATCGCGGCCGGGTGCTGGATATTTTCGAAAAGCTGATGGGCGGCAAAGTTGCCGAAGCGCTGAACGATCTGACCGGCCTGTACGATGCGGGCGCCGATCCGCTGGCGATCATGCAGGACCTGCTGGAAACCACCCATTTCCTCACCCGGCTCAAAGTCGCGCCGGCGGCGCAGGGCTTCTTCGACGGCGGCTCGGGCGAGGCCAGGCGCGCCGCCGAACTGGCCGCCAAGCTGTCGGTGGCGTCACTGACCCGTGCCTGGCAGATACTGCTCAAGGGGCTGTTCGAAGTGCGCGATGCCACCCGTCCGATCTCGGCTTGCGAGATGGCGCTGATCCGGCTGGCTTATGCCGCCGAACTGCCGCCCACCGACAAGCTGGTGAAAGACCTGCTCGACAATCCGTCGGCGCCGCGACCGTCTTCTTCCCCTCCACCTGCGGGAGGGGGTACGCGCGCAACCGCGCGCGTGGGGGAGGTTGCGACCCGTTCCATGCCCCAGTCCGTTCCCGAATCCGCGCCCACCGCTTCCATCCGCAATCTGGAAGACATTGTCGCCTTATGCGAACCGCGCTCGGAATTGCGCGTCAACCTGGAACACAATGTCCATCTGGTGCATCTGGAGCCGGGGCGGATCGAAATCCGTCCCAACGCGCGGGCGCCGCGCACCCTTGCCAATGATTTGCAGACCAAGCTGCGCGCCGCCACCGGTGAGCGCTGGACTGTCTCCATCGCCAGCCAGGGCGGCGCACCGACCTTGGCCGAGCAGAAACAGGCGGCCAAGAGCGCGCGTTTCGAAGCCGTGGCGCAGGAGCCGCTGGTGCGCGCGGTGCTGGACCGTTTTCCGGGCGCGGAAATCGTGGCGGTGCGCGATATGATCGCCCCCGATGTCGCCGCGCCCATGGCGGAAAGCGATTCTGAGTCCTGATGGCAGCGATCGGTTCCGAGATCGAGCGTCTGATCCAGCTGCTCGCCAAATTGCCGGGGCTCGGGCCGCGTTCGGCACGGCGCGCGGCGCTGGCGCTGCTGAAAAAGCGCGATACCTTGCTGGAACCGCTGGCGGATAGTTTGCGCGAAGCCGCCGATGCCATCCTCACCTGCGAGGTCTGCGGCAATCTCGATACCCAAAGTCCCTGCGCCATCTGCAGCGATACCCGTCGCGATTCGCATCTGCTTTGCGTTGTGGAAGACGTTGCCGATCTTTGGGCGCTGGAGCGGGCCGGTGTGTTTCGTGGCCGCTATCATGTGCTGGGCGGCGCCTTGTCGGCGCTGGACGGAATCACGCCGGAACGCCTCAATGTCGTACAGCTGCTGGAACGGGCAAAGCACGGCGTGGACGAAGTAATCCTGGCGATGAATGCCACGGTCGAGGGCCAGACCACGGCACATTACCTGATGGACCTACTGGGCGACAGGAAAGTCACCCGCCTGGCGCATGGCGTGCCGGTGGGCGGCGAACTCGACTATCTCGATGAAGGTACTTTATCCGCGGCCTTCAAGGCGCGCAGGTCGCTCTAGTCATTCCAGGTCGGAAAGAAGGTGGGCACGACCAAGGTGATGCTCGCGAGCATCAGAAAAATCGTCAGATTGCTCGCATAAGGCACATCGCGCCAGGCTATTTCCAGGGTCGGCGCCAGCAGCGCCAGCAGGGCCATGGCGCAGGCGGCCAGCCCTATGGTCGTCGCCAGTTCGCGACGGAAACGACGCTGCTCGAGGCGCGTCATCACCGCGAATACAAAGCGCGGATCAGAAGCGGGCGGCACCCCGCCCCGCTGTGTTCTGGATGCAGTTCAGGTGAGGGTTTTCACCGTCTCCGGCGGGGCCAGTTCGACCTTTTCGATCCTTTCGGCCCGGCCGGTGATCTTGCCGGTGGAGATCAGGATATTCTTGATGTCGGCATCGGCCTGGTTGAAGTGAGTCTGAAGCTTCAACACCCGGTCGGACAGCAACCGCACATCGTTGAGCAGCACACCGACTTCCTTGCGGATCAGGTCGGCCTGCTCGCGCATGCGGGCATCCTTCATTACCGTCTGGATGGTGTTGATCGCCAGCATCAGGATATTGGGCGACACCACGATCACATTGGCGCGATGGGCTTTCTGGATCACGTCGGCGAAACCGTCATGCAAGTCGGCGTATAGCGACTCGGACGGCACGAACATGATGGCCGGAGTCTGGACCTCGCCGGGGATCAGGTATTTTTCCACGATGTCGGTGACATGTTTGGTCACCGTGGCGCGCACTTGCGCCAGGGCGATTTTCTTTTCTTCGTCGGTGGTCGCGCGGCGCAGTCCTTCGAACCCTTCCAATGGAAATTTGGAATCGATCACCAGCAGCGCCTTGTTGCCGGGAATGCGGATAATGCAGTCGGGCCGATTGCGGTTGGAAAGCGTGAACTGGAAATCGTAAAGCGAGGTCGGCAGTCCGTCGCGCACGATCTCCTCCATCTGGGCCTGGCCGAAGGCGCCGCGCGATTGCTTGTTGGACAGCACCTGTTGCAGGCTGACCACCTGGCCCGACAAAGCCGAGATGTTCTTCTGCGCCTCGTCGATCACCACCAGTCGCCCATGCGCTTTTCCAGCGCCTCCAGCCGCTCGCCCAGGGTGCGGGCCAAAGCCTCCTGCGCCGCCACCGTCTGGGTGAACTGGCCGCCGATTTCGCCCTGTTTGGCCAGAAGCGTGTCCAGCCTCGGGTCCAGCACAGCCGGTTCCACCGCCGGCTTGCGCAGGGCGAAGGCCAGTATAACCGCGCCCAAAACCACGGCCGCGGCCAGCAAAATCAACGCCAATTCCATGTATCCCTGACCCAAAAGAGGGCCCCAAAGGCCCTTTGCTTCTTGACCGAATTTGTCGGTGTGCTTATTTCCAGCCTATGACGATCCGTCCCATTCTAACCGCCCCCGATCCGCGCCTCCAAGCTGTCTCTATGGACGTGGAGACGGTTGATGCCGGGATTCGCAAGCTGGTGGATGATATGGCGGACAGCATGTACGCCGCCGACGGGATCGGCCTGGCCGCGGTGCAGATCGGCGTTCCCAAGCGCGTCATCGTGATCGACCTGGACCAGAAAGAAGGCAACAAAAATCCCCGCGCCTTCATCAACCCCAAGATCCTCTGGGCATCGGAAGAGATGGCGGTATTCGAGGAAGGCTGTCTTTCGGTGCCGGAAATCTGGGATGATGTCGAACGCCCTGCCCGCATCAGGTGCGAATATCTGGACCGTGACGGTGTCAAACAGACGCTGGAAGCCGATGGCATGCTGGCCACCTGCCTGCAGCATGAGATGGACCACCTGAATGGTGTATTGTTCATCGACCATCTCTCGCGGCTGAAGCGCTCCATGGCGATCAAGAAACTCACCAAGGCCAAGAAGCTCCAGGCGGCGGGCTAGGTGACACTCCGGCTGGCTTTTATGGGCACGCCGGACTTCGCGGTGCCCACCCTTGCCGAGCTGATCGCCCAGGGCCATGACATCGCCGCGGTTTACTCCCAGCCGCCGCGTCCCAAAGGCCGCGGCATGGCGCTCGAACCTGGACCGGTCCATAAATTTGCCGAAAGCGCGAAACTCCCGGTTCGCACCCCGCTATCGCTGAAAGACGAAGAGGAGCAGGCCGCCTTCGCGGCGCTGGAGCTGGATGCCGCCATCGTGGTGGCTTACGGGCTGCTGCTGCCCAAACCGATTCTCGAAGCGCCCATGCTGGGCTGTTTCAACCTGCACGGTTCGCTGCTGCCGCGCTGGCGCGGCGCTGCCCCAATCCAGCGCGCGGTGATGGCGGGCGACGCCGAGACCGGTGTGATGGTGATGCGCATGGACGAGGGGCTGGACACTGGTCCGGTGCTGATGGCCGAGCGGGTCAGGGTCGGTCGCAAGACCAGCGGCGAACTCTCCGCCGAACTGTCGCGGCTGGGCGCTGACCTGATGGTGCGGGCGCTTGGGGCGCTGGAACGCGGCGGTATCGCACCACAACCGCAACCCGAAGAAGGCATCACCTATGCCAAAAAGATTTCAAAGGAAGAAGCCCGTATCGATTGGCGGCGGTCGGCGCACGAGATTGACTGCCATATCCGCGGCCTGTCGCCATTCCCCGGTGCGTTCACGCAAGCCAATGACGAACGGTTAAAGATTCTGTACGCCGAACCAGCAAACGGCAGCGGTAAGCCCGGCACCTTGCTCGATGATGAATTGACGGTCGCTTGCGGTGACGGCGCGCTTCGCTTGATCAAGGTTCAGCGCGCCGGAAAATCCGTAATGAGCGCCGAGGAACTGCTCAAGGGCTTTGCCCTGGCGCGCGGCACACAGCTGGCCTGATGCCGCGTTATCGTCTCACCCTGGAATATGCCGGTGGGCCTTTCGTGGGCTGGCAGCGGCAGGACAATGGCCCGTCGGTGCAGGGCAGATTGGAAGAAGCAATTGAGAAACTTTCCGGCGAACGGGTGACGGTGACGGGTGCGGGCCGCACCGATGCCGGGGTGCATGCCCTGGGGCAGGTGGCGCATTTCGACCTGGAAAAAAATTTCGACGCGGGCAAGGTGCGCGATGCCCTGAATTATTATCTGCGGCCCGACCCGGTCGTTGTGCTGGATGCGGCCGTTGCGGATGGCGAGTTTCATGCCCGCTTTTCCGCAAGGGCGCGGCATTACCTGTTTCGCATTTTGAATCGCCGCAGCCCACCGGCCCTGGACGATGGCCGGGTCTGGCATGTCAGCCCGGCACTGGACGCCGACGCGATGCATGCGGCGGCGCAGCTTCTGGTGGGCCAGCATGATTTCACGACGTTCCGCGCCGCCGAATGCCAGGCACAGTCGCCGGTCAAGACCCTGGACCGGTTGGATGTCAGCCGCCGCGCCGACGAAATCCATATCGAGGCGTCGGCGCGCTCTTTCCTGCATCACCAGATCCGCTCTTTTGCCGGCACGCTCAAGCTGGTGGGCGAGGGCAAATGGACGCCGGGTGACGTCGCCGATGCCCTGTCGGCAAGGGATCGCGCCCGTTGCGGGCCGGTCTCGCCGCCGGATGGCCTGTATCTCGTGAGAGTGGATTATTAGAGCGGGTTGCTCGAACGGAATTCCTTTTACTCTCCATGGGCAGGCTTGACCCACCCATCCAGGGCGACAAATACCATTCTTGTGACTCTGGATGGCGCGCATACGCTGTCGCTATGCGCCGGGGGCCGGCCATGGTGACGATGCGGAAAATCTCTAGAGGTCGACCAAGGTCACCGCGCCCGGATCAATCGCTTCGCCCAGGAAAATCTCGCCCAGATGGGCAAAGCGGCCCGGTGCGTCGGTTGCCAGAAAGCGTGGCGCCTGGGCTGTGCCCCGATGCAACAAATTCTTTTCCCGCAGGATTTTTTCCACCGCTACCGCCGTGGTCTCCGCACTGTCGATCAGCGCCACATCGGCGCCCGCGATCCTGGCGATGGTCTCTTTCAGCACCGGGAAATGGGTGCAGCCCAACACCAGTCCGCGCGGTCTGGGCATGGTGGCG
>Ga0193753_10003540_pt1 | contig 11502 bp, 9 predicted proteins | sample H1c2metaG_FD_144925 | JGI IMG/M metagenome (GOLD analysis project Ga0193753, IMG submission 144925) | Soil microbial communities from a riparian zone of the East river system, Colorado, United States - H1c2 | ecosystem: Environmental > Terrestrial > Soil > Riparian zone | place: USA: East River... | reverse complement strand
CAACGAGAGCGGCCAGTGGCAGGTCTGGCGGCTGGGCCGGGCGGCGCCGGTCCTCCTGCACGGGTCGGCCGCGCGCTTCCTGCCCCGCCTCTCGCCCGACGGGACGCTGGTCGCCTGCGCGCGCGACGAGCACGAGATCCTGCTGGTGGGTCCCGGCCACCGCTCGCGTCGCCTGGTCGAGCTGGCCGACGGCGAGATGGTGGCCGGGATGGGCTGGTCGCCCGACGGGCGCCAGCTGGCGTACGTGCGAACCGATCCGGACGGCGGCGACGATCGGGTCGACGTGGTCGACGTGGACGGCGCGGACGGCGCGGACGGCGCGGATCCGCTGGCCGGCGCGGTCGCCCCGCGCCGCACCGCGACCCGCCGGCCGTTCCTGGCCTACGCCGCGGTGCTGATGACCTGGCCCGACCGCGGTCACGTTCTCTACGCGATCAACGACCGCCGCGGCGGCAGCCTCTACCGCCTCGACGTCGCCACCGGCGCCGAGACGCTGGTCCACCAGTGGGCCGGTCTCACCATCACCGGCGGGCGATGGACCGGTGGCCGCCTCCTCTACAACCGCGGGACCCAGCGCTACGGCATCCTCCTGGGCGACCGGGGCGGACCGATGCGCCGGATGTCGAGCGGCGACGGTCAGGCGCGCCGCCTGGCCGGGTGGAGCGAGCAGGGCTGGCTGTTCTACGCCAACGACTCGGCCGGCACCCTCGACATCGTCGCCCACCCGCCCGACGATCCGCCGGCGCTGTGGCTGAGCGGCGAGGCCGACGAGACGCCGGACACGCTGGTCGGCGGGGCGGTCCTGTTCCAGCGCGGCGGCGGCCCGCCCGGCACGGTCGGGGTGTGGCGGTCGAACGCGCCGGGCGACGCGCGCCTCCTGGCCGAGGTGCCGACCGCGGGGCTGTCGGCCAACGCGGTGCGCTGCGCCGGCGATCGGCGGCCGCGGTGCGTGGTCGAGAGCGCCGCCGGCGGGGTCGTGCGCTACGCGCTGTTCGATCCAGACACCGGCGCGCGCGGCCGCGAGGTCGCCACCATCCAGGCCCGCGCCCACTACATGCGCAGCATGGCGGTCTCACCCGACGGCGCCACGCTGGCGGTGGTGCAGGGCGGCGACCGGGTGGCGCTGTTCGACATGGCCACCGGCGCGCGCGGCGAGCGGATCGTGCCCGGCGTCGCCGACCTCCAGTCGGTGAGCTGGGCGGCCGACGGGCGCGATCTCCTGGTCAGCTGCTTCGGCTGGCACGGGCGCCTGTTCGCGGCCCTGCGGGTGTCGCCGGCCGGTGCGATCGAGCCGATCGAGGCCAGCCACCGGCGCTGGTACTGGCGCCCGCAGGAGTCGCTGGACGGCAAGCAGGTCGCGGTGGTGGCCGACGACTTCGCCACCGACCTGGCCGCGCTCGAGGGACTCTGATCCGGCGCCGCTCGCGCGCTCAGCGCGGCGCGGCCTCGCGGGTGATGCGCTCGACCATGGCGCGGCCCTCGGGTGTGTCGGGCAGGATGCCCGGCCTGGTGAGCCGTCGGGTCAGCTCGATCCAGCGCGGATCGTCGGCGAACACCCGGCGAAACAGGGGCAGGGCGTGGTCGATGTCGCCGTGGGCGGCCAGCGCGACCGCCTGCCAGTAGAGCATCTCGCTGTCGCCGCCGCTCATGCGCGCGGCGGCGCCGTAGTGGTCGAGGGCGCCGTTCATGTCGCCCTTCTCGACGGCCGCGTCGCCGCGATTCATGTGGTCGTAGGCGCGGGCCAGGCGGAGCAGGCGGCGGAGCTCGCCGATCGGATCGGGCGAGTCGTCGACCCGGAGATCGAAGCGAGTGTCGGCCCACGGCTTTTCGCTGCGGGTCCCGCTCACCACCAGGAGCGCGGCCGACTGGCAGCCGCGGATGTCGCCGCCGGCCGCCTGGGCCGCCTCGAGCGCGGACATCAGGCGTTCGGCCAGGTCGCCACGGGCGCCCTCGTACGCGCGCGACATGGCCGGGACCACGCGGTCGGTGCCCATCATGTTGGCCTGCACGCTGTAGCCGGCGCCGACGTGATGGCCGGCGTGCTCGATGCACTTGCCGCCGGTGTGGGCGGCCGCGCGCCCGCTGGCGTCGACGAACGCGACCTGGCGGACCTCGCGGGCGGCGTCGGCGGCGAGCAGCTTGGCCAGCGCGTCGGCCGGCGGCGAGCCGCCGCGCATGAGCGCGAGGCCGCGCGGCCCGTAGGCCGGGTCGACGAACGACTGGGTCGCGACCGCGCCGACCCCCGGCTCGGCCCAGGTCACCGTCGAGCCGACCGCGAACCAGTGCGATTGCACCGCCACGCCGAGGTCGCCGGTGGCCGGATCGCGCGCGACGATCGAGAAGGTGTGGGCCGGGCGGAGCGGATCGCCGTCGATCGGCCCGGTCGCGGACGGCTCGCTCGCGGACGGCTCGCTCGCGGATGGCCCGGTCGCGGACGGCCCGCCGACCGGGGTGGTCGCGCCCGATCGCCGGCAGTAGCCGGTCGCGCCGGTCGGGGTCGTCGCGGTGGCGGCGGCCTGGTCCGGCGGGCGGCTGTCGCCCGATCGCTGGCACGAGGCCGACACCAGCGCCGGAGCGACGGCGAGCGCGAGAGAGAAGCGGAGCGAGGCGGAACGGGAGACCGCGGCGGCGCGCACGCCGCGAGCGTACACCTCGGCGCCGGGGCGAGCGAGCCGGGCGGTCGCCCCGGCCCCCGCAGCGGCCCTACGACGCTCCCGCGGCCAGGGCGCGCAGCGCGTCGCCGCCGCCGCGGAAGATCGGCCAGCCGTCGCCGACCAGCACTGCCTCGATCCCGGGCAGCGTGGCCAGCCGGCGCACCGAGGCCAGCGCGGCCGCGCGATCGACCAGCTTGGCGTCGGGCAGCATGTCGAGCCCGCCGCCGCGGTGCGCGCGCACCAGATCGCCGGTGATGAGGGTGGAGCCGTCCAGCAGCAGGGCCAGCTCGCCCGGCGTCTTCGAGCCGTCCAGGGCGAGCGCGATCAATCCGGGGCCGATCTCGTCGCCGTCGGCCAGGAAGCCGTCACAGCGGTGCGGGAAGCGCTCGCGCTCCCCGGCCGGCCCCAGCACGCGCGCGCCGGTCGCCGCGGCCAGCTCGGCCGCGCCGCGCACGTGATCCGAGTTGGTGATGACGATGGTCGCGACCCCGCCCAGCGAGAGCAGGTGGCGGCGGTCGTGATCGCTCTGGGGCAGCGGATCGACCGCCACGTTGCCGCCCGGGCTCACCCATAGCAGGCTGTGGAAGTCCAGGTTGCGGCCCTCGTCGAAGAGGGACCAGCTCCATAGATCCGGTCGATGCAGTCGCTTCACCGCGGCAGGGTAACACCGTCGCCGGCAAGATCTATCAGGCCCGAAAATCGCCAGCGCGCCGCGCCGCGGATCCGTACCATCGGGTGGTGTTGGTCGACCAGGAGCTCTGCTACCGGGCGCTGGGTAGCCGCGACGCGCGCTTCGACGGCCGCTTCTTCGTCGGCGTGGTCACCACCGGCATCTACTGCCGGCCGATCTGCCCGGCGCGCACGCCGCTCCGCCGCAACGTGCGCTTCTACGCCTGCGCGGCGGCGGCCGAGGCGGCCGGCTTTCGCCCGTGTCGCCGCTGCCACCCGGAGGCGGCGCCCGGCTCGCCGATCTGGAACGGCGTGACCAGCACGGTGTCGCGCGCGCTTCGCCTCATCGAGGACGGCGCGCTCGACCGCGGCGACGCCGCCGCGCTGGCCGCCCAGCTCGGGGTCGGCGACCGCTACCTGCGCCGCCTGTTCGACCGCCACCTGGGCACGTCGCCGATCGCGGTCGCCAGCTCGCGCCGCGCCCACTTCGCGCGCGCCCTGCTCGACGCCACCGATCTGCCGATGACCGAGGTGGCCCACGCGGCCGGCTTCGGCAGCCTGCGCCAGTTCAATCACGTCGTGCGCGCGGTGTTCGAGCGCACGCCGGGCCAGCTCCGCCGCGCCCGCGCCGGCTCGCGCCCGGTCGCCGGCGCGCACGGCCCGGTGCGGCTTCGCCTGGCCTTCCGCCCGCCGCTGGCCTGGCGCCCGCTGCTCGCCTTCCTCGCCGCCCGCGCGATCCCCGGGGTCGAGGAGGTAGACCTCGAGAGCCAGCGCTACCGGCGGGCCTTCACCAGCCCGTCCGGCGGCGGCGTGGTCGAGGTCGCCCTCGCGCCCGACCGCCACGCGCTCGAGCTCGACGTGCGCGGGGTGGGCAGCTCCGGCCTGCCGGGCGGGCTGCTCGAGGTGGTGCGCCGGGTCCGCCGCCTGTTCGATCTCGACGCCGATCCGCTGGCGATCGCCGCGCGGCTGGGGGCGAGCCCGCTCCTCGCCGCCGCCCTCGCGGCCTGTCCCGGGCTGCGGGTCCCGGGCGCGTGGGATCCGTTCGAGGTGCTGGTCCGCGCGATGCTGGGCCAGCAGATCAGCGTCGCGGCGGCCACCACGCTGGCCGGGCGCCTGGTCGACCGCTGCGGCGAGTCGGTAGCCCTGGCCGGCGGGATCGGTGCGCTTCGCCGGGTCTTCCCCGGCCCGGCGGCGATCGCCGCCGCCGACGTGGGCGCGATCGGCCTGCCGTCGGCGCGAGCCCGCGCGCTGCGCGGCGCGGCCGAACAGGTGGCGACCGATCCGTCGCTGCTCGGCCCGGCCGGCAGCCTCGAGCTCCTGGTCGAGCGCCTGCGCCGCCTGCCCGGGGTTGGCCCGTGGACCGCGCACTACGTGGCCATGCGGGTGGGCGAGCCGGACGCGTTTCCGGCCGGTGACCTCGGCCTGCGCAAGGCGGCCGGCGGCGTCGCCGAGCGCGACCTGGCCGCCCTCGCCGACGAGTGGAGGCCGTGGCGCGCGTACGCCGCGGTCGCGCTGTGGCAGTCGCTGGCCGCGACCCCCGACCGGACCGGCGCCGCATCGCCGGAGGAGGACCGTCATGCCCGTCGAGCGCTCGCGCCTCGAGTCGCCGCTAGGACCCATCGAGCTGGGCGTGGAGGGAGAGCGCCTGTGCGCCCTCGTCTTCATCGCCTCTGACGCCGACGACGGCGCCGGGCTGGACCTGCCCCCCGCCCGCGGCCCGATCGCCGACCGGATCACGGCCTACTTCGACGGCGCGCTGGGCGCGTTCGACGAGATCGCGGTCGCGCCGAGAGGGACGCCGTTCCAGCTGCGCGTGTGGGAGGCCCTGCGCGCGATTCCGGCCGGGCAGACGCGATCGTACGGCGAGCTGGCCGCCCACCTGGGCGCGCCGTCGGCCACCCGCGCGGTCGGAGCCGCCAACGGAGCCAACCCGATCTCGCTGGTGGTCCCGTGCCACCGCGTCATCGCGTCGACCGGGGCCCTGCACGGCTACGGCGGCGGCCTGTGGCGCAAGGAGTGGCTGCTGCGCCACGAGCACGCGCTGCCGCCCGAGCTGCCCGGCCTGTTCCCGCGCCCGGCCAATACTACGCGTGGCGAAACATCAGGCTGATGCGCGGCCCGGCGCCGCGCGCCTTGGGCACGCTGTGGTCGTAGAGGGACTGGATGGTGCCGCCCAGCACCATGAGATCGCCGCGGCCGACGCTCCACGCGCGCGACGCGCCGCCCTGGTGGGGGCGGACCAGGAAGCGGCGCGGCTCGCCGAGCGAGACGATGGCGACGATCGACTCGGGCCGGTCGCGCCCGATCTGATCGCGGTGCCACGCCACGCTGTCGCTGCCGTCGCGGTACCAGGCGGCGCTGATGCGGTCGAGCTCGACGGCGTGGCGGGCGCCGAGCGCCGCGGCCATGCGCTGGAGCAGGGCAGGGGCGGTGCCCGGCTCGAACCAGGCGGTGAGGCGCGGGACGTCGACCTCGCGGTCGTACATGACCCGCCGCTCGCTCTTCCAGTCGACGGTGTCGGCCAGCTCGAGGTAGAGCGCGTCGCTGCCGGACAGCCAGCCGGGCTGGTGCTCGAGCCACGCGCCGCCGGGCAGCTCGACCCGCGTCGCCGACGCGAACGACCCGTCGAACGCCGGCTCGGCCCGCCCGAACAGCGACAGCTGCATGCCAGCCACCCCGATCGACTAGCACGCGGCGAGCTCGGCGCCAGAGCGCGCCGGCGCTCACGCCACCGACGGTGCGATCCCGGTCCCGCCGCGCGCGATCGGGCGCTCGCCGGTCGCCTCGATGTGGGCGAGGATCCGCCGCGCGAACAGGTAGGCGTCGCCCGGCCAGCGCGCCGACACGTAGTTGCCGTCCTCCACGGCAAAGGCGGCCCGGTCGTCGTCGATGGTGCCGCGCCGTGACACGGTCCGCGGCCCTCGCTCGAACTGGGCCGCGGGATCGGCCAGCGCCGCCTTCACCTCGTCCTCGACGTAGGCCGGGTAGGTCCGGTAGTAGCGGCCCAGCTTCCAGAACGTGAGCAGGTAGGCGCTCCGCTCCATGTACTTCGGCAGGCAGGTGGTGCGCCGCTCGCGCAGCGCGCCGGCCCGGGCCGCGACCAGGACGCCGTGGCAGATCGCGCCGACCGGCCGCCCGCTGGCGAAGAACGCCGCCACCTGGCGGTGGAGCTCGGCGCTGGCCAGGTACTGCTTCATCCCGGGGGCGTGGCCGCCGGGCAGGACCAGGGCGTCGAAGGCGAGCGGATCGATCTCCCGCCACGACGCCGGCGCGCGGAACTCCGGCGCGCGCTCGAGCTCGGCGTAGAACGCGCGCGGCTCGCCGGCCGCGCCCAGCTTGCCGAACACCACGCCGCCGAGGAGCAGCGGATCGCACACCGGCGGCGTCCCGCCCACCTCGGTGGTGAAGGTGACCTGATGGCCCGCGCGCGTGAACAGGCGCCACGGCACCGCCACCTCGGTCACGTCGAAGTCGCGGTCGGGCAGGGGGATCCAGATGCGAGCCACGCGCCGATGATAGTGCAGCGCCCGGCGATCTGCTGCCGGGCTGGAGGCCGCCCGCGTCGCCGCGCGCCGGCCGGCCGCGGTATCTTCGCCGCGTGCCGCGCCCCAGCCCGCGCCTCCGCGCGCGAACCCCCCGCCTGCTCTGCCTCGCGCTCGCGCCGCTGGTCGCCTCGGCCTGCTCCGGCGCCGCGCCGACCGCCGCCGCCCCGCGCGAGGCGACACCCGCGCCGGCCGGGTCGCCGCTGGCCGCCACGATCCCGCACCGCCCGCCGCCCGCCGCCGCCATCGCCGCGCTGGCCGACATCTCGCCCGAGCGGATGAAGCGCGACGTCGAGACCCTGGCCGGCTTCGGCACCCGCCACACCCTGTCGGACACCGAGTCGAAGACCCGCGGCATCGGCGCCGCGCGCCGCTGGATCAAGGCCGAGCTCGAGGCGGCCGCGGCCAGCTCGGGCCGGTCCGGCGCGGAGGCGATGCAGGTCTCGTTCGACTCGCACCGGGTCGAGCCCGACGGCAAGCGGGTCACCCGCGCGGTCGACGTCGTCAACGTGGTGGCGATCCTGCCCGGCACGATGCCGCGGGCGGCCGGGCGGCGCTACTACGTGGTCGGCCACTACGACTCGCGCCGGACGGACCCGCTCGACGCCACCGGCGACAGCCCCGGCGCCAACGACGACGCGTCCGGCACTGCGGTCGTGATCGAGCTGGCCCGGGTGCTGTCCCGCCACCGGTTCGACGCCACGCTGGTCTTCATGGCGACCGCCGGCGAGGAGCAGGGCCTGCTCGGGGCCAAGGGCCACGCGGTCGCCGCCCGCGCGGCCGGCGCCGACATCCGCGGCGTGCTCAGCAACGACATCGTCGGCGATCCGACCTCGGCGATCGGCGCGGCCCACCGCGACCGGGTGCGGGTCTTCTCCGAGGCGCTGCCGGATCCGAGCACGCCCGAGCAGATCGCCGAGCTGCGCCGGGTGTCGGGCGAGGGAGACACCCCGTCGCGCCAGCTGGCCCGCTACGTGGCCGAGGTGGCCGCGTGGCACGATCTCGCCGTCCAGCCCCAGGTCATCCTCCGCTACGACCGGGTCCTGCGCGGCGGCGACCACCTGGCGTTCGGCGCGGCCGGCTACCCGGCGGTGCGCTTCACCGTGGTCGACGAGCACTACGATCGCCAGCACCAGGACGTGCGCAGCGAGGGTGGGGTCGCGTTCGGTGACGTGCCCGCCTTCGTCGACGGGCCGTACCTGGCCGGGGTCGCGCGGGTGAACGGCGCCGCGCTGGTCCACCTGGCCAGCGCGCCGTCGGCGCCGGGCGATGCGCGCGTCGTGGTGGCCGGGCTGGCCAACGACACCACCCTGCGCTGGTCCGCCTCGCCGGAGCCGGACGTGGCCGGCTACGAGGTGCTGTGGCGCGAGACGACCAGCTCGTTCTGGCAGCACTCGCGCGACGTGGGCCGCACCGGCGAGGCCCACCTGCCGCTCAACCGCGACAACTGGTTCTTCGCGGTGCGCGCGTACGACGCCGACGGCTACCGCAGCCCGGCCGCGTTCCCGCGCATGGCCGACAAGTAGACGACCGGAGCGTCAGACCCGCTCGGCCGCGATCAGGGCCGACCGCATGCGGGCGACCTCGGCGGTGGCGTGGCGCAGCTTCTCCTCCACCCGCTCGAGCGCGCTCGACCGGTCGGCGACCAGCGACTGGAGATCGAACGCCTGCTGGCGCGATCGCCGGTGGAGCGCCCACTTGGCGGTGAAGGCGTGGGCGGCCTGCACCACCTCGATGGCGTCGAACGGCTTCTTCATGATGAGGAGGCCGTCGGACTGGCCGATCTTCTGGATGACCTCGGTCCACGAGTAATCGGAGTAGGCCGAGCAGATGACCACGTGCAGGTCGGGATCCGCCGCCCACAGGCGCGAGATGGTCTCGACCCCGTCCCAGCCGGGCGGCATGCGCATGTCGACGAAGGCCATCGCGTAGGGGGTGCCGGCCGCGAGCGCCGCCTGGACCATGGCGAGGGCATCCTGCCCCTGATGGGCCGAGTCGAGGGTGAAGGACACCTGCGAAGCCGGGCTCGCGGCCGGCTCGCCGAACAGCGCCGCCTCGAGCGCGTCCAGCTGGCGGGCCGCAGCCCGCGGCGGGCAGAGGATCTTGCGGAAGTCGACGTGGACGTCGCGGTTGTCGTCGACGATGAGGATGCGGTGGTTGGGGCTCGATGGGCTCACGCGGCGATCTCCGCCCCGAGCGGTAGCTCGAGGGTGAAGGTGGCGCCGAGGCCGGCGCCCGGGCTGTGCACCGCGATGCGGCCGCCCAGCTCCTTGGCCGCCTGGGCGCTGGAGTGCAGCCCGAAACCGTGGCCGGTCTTGCGGGTTGTGAACCCGTGCTCGAACAGGCGGGCCAGGTTGACCGGCGTGATGCCGACCCCGTTGTCGGTCACCACCAGGGCGAGGGCGCCGGAGTCGGTCATGCGGGTCGTGATCTCGATGGTCGGGTCCTGGATCGCGTCGCCGGCGTCGGCGAGCGCGATGCGGGCGTTGCCGAGCAGGTTGACGAGCACCTGCATGATCTTGTGCCGGTCGGAGACCAGCTCCGGGTCGACGTCGAAGTGGCGGACGATGCGCAGGGCGTTGCCCTGGAACGCCGCCGCGTTCATGCGCAGGACATCCTCGACCACCTCGGCCACGTGCAGCGCCTCGGTCCGAGCGGTCGCCTTGGCGTAGCTCTGCTGGGTCGAGATGATCGCCCGGATGTGATCGATCCCCTTCTCGATGCGGACCAGGTCCTCGCCAGACGCGGCCATGTCGCTGGCCACCTGGCCGGCCGCCTGCACCAGGTAGGGCGGCAGCAGCTTGCCGCGATCGGTGGCCAGGAATCCGGCCAGGTCGCCGCCTTGCTCCTCGAGCATGCGCGCGGCCTTGACCAGGTTGGCGATCCGCGCGCCGTGGAGCTGCTCGCGGAGGGTGGTGGCGGAGACCAGGACGCTGTTGAGCACGTTGCCCACGTTGTGAAGGACGCCGGCCGAGATCTCGGCCATCCCGGCCCTGCGGGAGACGGCCAGGAGCTCGCGGCTCATCTCCTCGGCCTGGGCGATGGCGTGCTTCTGCTGGGTGATGTCGACCAGGGCCAGGATGAGATGGTCGCCCGCCTCACCGAGCGCGGCGACCTGGGCCATGACCCACGCGGAGCGGGGGCCGCACTCCAGGCGCAGCTCGACCGGGGCGCTGGCGGCGGTGCGGCCGAGCTCGGCCGCGCGCTCGCGGTCCTCCGGGTGGACCAGCTCGGTCCAGGTCCGGTCCGTGGCCGCGGCGCCGGCGGTCAGCTCGTCCCAGCGCTGGTTGGTGTAGACCGCGCGGCCGTCGCGGTCGATCTCGGCGATCGCGACCGGTGCCGCCTCGCTGAGGTCGCGGAAGCGCGCGTCGCGCAGGGCCAGGTCGCGCTCGGCGACGCGCGCCTTCAGGCTCAGCTGCATGTCGTTGAACGCGGCGGCCAGCACGCCGAGCTCGTCGTCGATGCGGACCGGCACGGGACGGTCGAGGTCGCCGGCGGCGACCCGGGTGGCGCCCTCGGCCAGGTCGGCCAGCGAGCGCGAGACCGACCGCAGCACCAGGCCCAGCGCGGTGACCAGGAGGAAGGCGGCGAGGAGCGGCGCCAGCCAGCCCATGGTGGTGGCGGCGTCAGTGGCGCGCTCGGCGGCCGCGTCCCGCTCGACCAGCTCTTGCTCCTCGGCGGCGATCAGCTGGGCGACCCAGCCCATGGTGTGGTCGAAGCGGGCGTCGAGCGACCTCCGTCCGGCGTGATCGGTCCGGTCGCCGAGCACCCCGGCGGCCAGCGCTCGCACGTCAGTGCTGAGCCCCTTCACCTCGGCGGCCAGCTGGTCGGCCGCGAGCTGCTCCGCGCGGACCTCCGCCAGCTCGCGGACCGTCTCCTCGCCGGTGGCGAGCTCGGCGAAGCGGCGGAGCCCCGAATCCACCCGCGCCTGGGCCGCGGCCAGCTGGGCCAGGTCGTCGTTCTCCTCGGTCACGTCCGTCTCGTTGGACAGATCCCCCACCTCCTTCAGCTGCTGGATCAGGCCGCTCTGGACCTTCCTCAGCTGATCGATCTGCAGGTGGGCCGCCCGGTTGCCGGCGTGGTGCTCGGCGGCGCGGCGGCTGAGGTAGGTCTCGGCCGTCGCCGACGCGATCTGCAGCCCCAGCGCGCCGGCGCACATCAGCATCAACTTCTTGCGGACCGTCATGGTTCTTCCCGGGCGGCGGACGGCCCCCTGCTCGCTCCCCACCTGTACAAGATCGGCCCCCTGGAGCGGAGCTTGAGTTCCGCCAGGGGCTGGCAAGTACCTGGAGAGACGCGCGCGGGGGGCCGTCCGCCATCAACTTCTTGCGGACCGTCATGGTTCTTCTCGGGCTGCTGACGGACCGCCCCTGCCATCCGCTCCCCCAGGTACAAGATCGGCCCCCTCAAGCCGAGCTTGAGTTCCGCCAGGGACCAGGCTGGCAAGTACCTGGAGAGACGCGCGCGCACCGCCGCGGGTGACGCGCGCGCGCGACTCAGTCCAGCCCGCGCTTGAAATCGGCGGCGCTGAGCGGCCGCTCGCGCGGCGCCTTGGCCAGCGCGGACAGGATCGCGCGGCCGAGCTTCTCCGGCAGATCGGGCCGCAGAAGGCGCGGATCCCGGGGCGGCTCGGTCAG